>OKSC01000071.1_pt1 | contig 110006 bp, 162 predicted proteins | sample 1601161 | NCBI WGS metagenome assembly OKSC01 (sample SAMEA3541552, study PRJEB24748) | human gut metagenome | biome: human gut; feature: human-associated habitat; material: faeces | place: China | collected 2012 | reverse complement strand
ACGTTGTACTTCAAGCTAAACTTCTAACTGACTTTTACGTTGCAGTTCTATTTATACTTTTAGGTTACTATGATGTTCGGATAGCAAAAAAGGTTGCAGCACTTTCGCACTGCAACCTCATTGTTGCAAATTATTTCACAAGCTCCATTTTGGGGTTAGGATTGTATTTGCGGCCGGCCTTAGCGCAATCCTTGCCGTCAACCTTAACGATATCAGCAGTGTAGTTGATGTTGCCGTCGAAGAAGGAAGAACCTACTGCATAGGTATCAACCGGCACGCCCATTTCCTCAAACGCTGCTACGCGCTCAGCGTCAAAGCCGCCGGAAGCGATAATCTTAACGTGGTTGAAGCCTTCGGCATCCAGCGCACGGCGAACATTGCAAACAAGCTCCTTGCAAACACCGGTCGGTTTAAAGGTACCAATTTGAGTCCACAGGCTCTTGTCAACCATGCTGCCGGAGGTATCAAGACGTACACCTGCGAGCTTTTTGCCCAGCTTGCGGGCAACAGCCAAAGAAGTGTTTACGCAGTCATTGTCAAAGTCAACCAGTGCGATACGTGCGATAGACGGATCAACATATTTATCGAATGCTTCGGTAGCAGCAACAGTGTCACCCTTATAGGAAGCAATCAATGCATGGGGGATAGTGCCCAGGCCCTTGCCGCCTGCTGCCAGTGCGTTGGCATCGGTAGAAAAGCCGTGGATGCCGCCAACCAAAGCTGCATAGCCGTCGGATTCCTGAGTCTGGTAAATATCATAGCGTGCAGGGAAGAAAAGCACCGGCTTGCCGTTGGCAGCCTTCACTACGCGGCGAACATTGGTAGCAATGCGGCTCTGGCGTGCCAGAATACCCAGATAGATGGTTTCCAGATGCGCAAAGTCGGCATAATCGCCTTCGATAGTCATAACGGTTTCCCATTCGTCAACCTCTTCGCCGTCACGCAGGGAATGAATTTCGATAGTTTCCGGATGGAAAGCGCATTGACGGATCAGAGCAATGACCTCGTCGGTACCGCAAACAACAACATGGTCACGGGCGAACACCTGCATCAGCACGCGCGGATGATAATTATCACCGTTTAAGATTTCTTCGGAACGCATAAAATATGCATCAGTATAATAACCTTCTTTAATTTTTTCTACAGGAAAGCTAAAGCTTTCAACAGGTCTTCTTGTAGTCATTTGACGAGCCTCCCAAAAATTTCTCACGAATTTTACTCTTTGCGAGAACATTAACTATTGATTGTAGTTAAAAATATGATACAATATAAAGGCTATGATAGCAAGCCTTTTTCGCAAAAAAATTCCGATTAGCTATATTTCTGATACAATATAGATGGTGATACATATGCACGAAATACGAAAAAAATATACTGTGCTCCTGCTTTCGGCACCCATAGGCTCCGGACACAGGCTGGCAGCCGAAGCGTTGGAGCAGGCTTTCGCCGATCGTCCGGAGGTTGAGGTCATCCACGGCAACATCTTCGACTTCTTCCCGCAGTTTCTGGGCAAGGCCTTTCTCGGCACCTACCTGTGGATTTTAAAATGCTGCCCCTGGCTTTACAAGCTGGCCTACAGTTGGGGCAATAAGCAGGGCGGCTCCTTATGGCTGCGTGAGCTTTTAAACCGCCTGTTGGCACGCTTAGGCGGCAGCTACCTGCGCAGCGTACAGCCAGATGCCGTAATCGCCACGCACGCTACACCCGCAGGCATCATCGGCTATTACAAAAAGCAGCATCCCAAGCTTTGGCTCGGCGCTGTAGTGACCGACTTTACGATTCACCGCTGGTGGGTTTGCGACGGCGTGGATACCTACTTTATCGCCGACGAGCTGCTGCGTGACAAGCTCACTACTACTGCCGACATTCAGGCTACGGGCATTCCTGTGCGCCAGCAGTTTATGATTAAGCACGACAAGCAGAAATGCCGCGAGTTCTTCGGCTGGGACGAAAACGAACGCGTCTGCCTTTTGATGGGCGGGGGTGAAGGCCTTTTGCCGATGTCCGAGATAATCACGGCACTGCAGCGCGCCGCTCTGAAAAACCTGCGCGTTGTTGCTGTCACAGGCCACAACGAGGCGTTGGCGGCACAGCTGCAAGCCAAATACGGCGCAACGGCCGAAATCTACGGCTTCCGTGAGGACGTACCGCAGCTTATGGCAGGTGCGGATATGATTATTACCAAGGCTGGCGGTCTGACCTCTGCCGAGGTGCTGGCGAGCGGACTGGACCTTTTAATCTACAAGCCGCTACCGGGGCAGGAGGAGGGCAACGCCGCCTTCCTGCAGCAGTATTGCGGCGCTCTGGTGGCACGCTCTACCGACGAGCTGGTGCAGCACATCAAAAACAGCACGGTAAGCCTGCGTGAGGCAGCAACCTGCGGCGAACATGCGCATCCGCTGGCAGCACAGCAGATTGTCGACTACGTTATGCAAAGACTGCAAAAATAATTTTCGGACTCCTTCGTATGAGGGAGTCCTTTTGCTGTATATAGGCCGATTTTTGTGCATTTTCGTGAATAAAATTCCCCTTATTTTGCTGATAATTTCTTCTATTGTATAATTAATTTACTTGACCAATACGAATTTCATCATTATAATGTAAGAAAATCGCATATTATGAAGGCTGTGGCATGAAGTTCCGCTCTGACTGCATAATAATGTATGTATTACAGGAGGAGTGTGACCTTATGGATACCTTATATCTTGCCGCTGTCTGCGCTGTTGTCCCCGGTCTGGGGCGCAGCAGAATACCTGATCTGATTAATGCTTTGGGCAGTGCCCGCGCTGTTTTTGAAGCGAGCGCCGCCACGCTCACGGCAACAGGGCTCTGTACGCCGCGAGCAGTGCAAAACTTTATCAGCAACCGTGATGCACGTCTGCCGCAAAGGCTGGATTATTTCTGCCGTCATAACGGCGTTCAGATACTGGCCTATACCGACACTGCCTATCCGCAGAGCCTGCAGAACCTGAGCGACAAGCCTTTGGTGCTTTACATCAAAGGAAAGCTGCCCGAGGCTCCTTACGCCTTGGCGATAGTTGGCTCACGTCGCTGCACGGAATACGGTGTGCGTGCTGCTGCCTGCTTTGCGCAGGCTATGACGCGCGAGGGCATACCCATTATCAGCGGCGGTGCCAAGGGCATTGATACGGCGGCGCACGAGGCCTGCCTGCAGGCCGGAGGTGTGACGGTGGCAGTTCTGGGCTGCGGTCTGGATATTGTCTATCCGTCCGAAAACGCCAAGCTGTTTGCCCGCATTGTCGAGCATGGCGCACTGGTGACGGAATATCCGCCGGGAGTTCCGCCCGCAGCGGCCAATTTTCCTGCGCGCAACCGCATCATCGTCGGTCTGTCGCAGGCCGTGCTGGTAGCAGAGGCAGGCAAGCGCAGCGGCGCTGTAATTACGGCGAACATCGCTGCCGACGAGGGACGTGAGGTGTATTGCGTACCGGGGAATATTTTCGACGGCAGCAGCATAGGCTGTCACGAGCTTATCCGCACCGGTGCCAAGCTGGTGGATATGCCACAGGATATTTTAGACGATAAAAGAAGCTGGCAGCAGGCTATGAACCGCCGCATAACCCAGCCGAGTATATTTGACTGCGCGCCGCAGGAACCAAAGCCTGCGCCCGCACCTGTCACAACGGAATTAGGAGCGAAGCTGCTTGCACTTTTGCAGGCAGGAGCGCTTTCTTTAGAAAAGCTGACGGAGCAGAGCGGAGCCGCTTTTGCTGCCGTGAGCATGGAGCTGCTTGACCTGCAGGCCGCCGGACTGGTGGCTACAGACCAGGCGCAGCGTTACTACCGAAAGTAGGAGGAACATAAATGGCAAAGACTCTGGTTATCGTGGAATCACCTACGAAATCCAAGACTATCGAAAAATTTTTAGGCAAAAACTATACTGTAAAGGCTTCTATGGGCCATCTGCGCGACCTGCCGAAAAGCACCCTGGGTGTAACCTTTCTGCCGGACGAGGAGCATGCAAACGAATTTGAACCGAAATATATCAATATCCGCGGCAAGGGAGATTTAATCAAATCCTTGAAGGCTGAAGCCAAAAAAGCCGACAAAGTTTTACTGGCAACTGACCCTGACCGTGAGGGTGAAGCAATCAGCTGGCATCTGGCATTTATTCTGGGCATCGACCCGACATCTGCCTGCCGCATTGAATTTCATGAGATTACCGCTGCCGCTGTCAAGGACGCTATCAAGCATCCGCGCTGCATTGACATGGATATGGTTGATGCACAGCAGGCACGCCGTATTTTAGACCGCATCGTAGGCTATCAGCTCAGCCCGTTGCTGTGGCGCAAAATCCGCAAGGGCCTCAGCGCCGGCCGCGTACAATCCGTTGCTACCAAAATCGTTGCCGACCGTGACCGTGAAATCGAAGATTTCGTGCCGGTAGAATACTGGACACTCAGCGCCAAGCTGCGTGAAGGCAGCAAGGGCCAGCTCTTTGAAGCGGAAGCAGTAAAATACAAGGGCAAAAAACTGGAGCTGCACAACGAGCAGGAGGCGAGAGCAGCGGAGGAAGCACTCTCCAAGGCTGATTACATCGTGAGCGACGCAGTAAAAAAAGAACGCAAGCGTCACCCCGTACCGCCGTTTACTACCTCTGCCATGCAGCAGGAGGCCAACAAAAAGCTCAACTTCAGCGCCAAAAAAACCATGATGCTCGCACAGCAGCTTTATGAAGGCGTATCCCTGGGCAAAACCTCCGTCGGCCTTATTACCTACATGAGAACCGACTCCGTGCGTCTGGCAGACGTAGCCGTTGATGAAATCCGCGACTATATCAAGCAAAACTTCGGCAGCGAATTCTGCCCGGCCAAGGCCAACCATTACAGTACCAAAAAGAATGCGCAGGACGCGCATGAGGCGATTCGTCCTACCAGCGTCATGCGCACCCCGGCCGAGATGCAGGAACACCTCACCGGCGACCAGCTGAAGCTGTATACACTCATCTGGAACCGCGTTGTTGCCAGTCAGATGACGGACGCTGTTTATGACGTTACCACCCTGACAATTGATGCTGCCGACTACCAGCTGCGTGCAACAGGCTCCGTACTGAAATTCCCGGGCTTCTTGCAGCTGCACAGCAAATATGACGATAAAGAAAAGGACTCCAAGGTTCCTTACGTCGAACCGGGCACCAAGCTGCTGCTTTACAAGCTGCTGCCGGCAGAGCAGCACTTCACCGAGCCGCCTGCGCACTTCACCGAAGCAACGCTTATCAAGGAGCTGGAGGAGAAGGGCATCGGCCGCCCCAGCACCTTTGCACCTACCATCGTTACACTGCTTACCCGCGGTTACGTGGTCAAAGAAGCCAAAAAGCTGCTCGTTACCGAACTTGGCATTATGACCGTGGATATGCTCACCGAATATTTTAAGGGACTCATCAACATCGGCTTCACTGCCCAGATGGAGGAAAAGCTGGATGAGGTTGCTGAGAAGAAGCACACCAAGGACGAGGTCCTCAGCGAATTCTATGGTCCCTTCAAAAAGGATCTGGACCACGCAGGCGTGGCAATTCCTATCGTCGAAATCCCGCTGGAGGTATCCGACGTTCCCTGCGACAAGTGCAACGACGGCACGATGATGGTTATCCGCGAGGGACGCTTCGGTAAGTTCCTGGCTTGCCCCAACTTCCCCAAATGCCGCAATACCAAGCCCATTCTGCACCCTATTGGTGTAAAATGTCCTAAGTGCGGCGCCGATATCCTCGAACGCAAGAGCAAGACCGGCAAGGTATTCTATGGCTGCGAAAGATATCCTGACTGCGATTACACCACCTGGGACAAGCCGCTTAACGAAACCTGCCCGGACTGCGGCGCTATGATGGTAGAGCACGTGGAACGCAACGGCAGCAAGCGCAAATTCTGCAGCAACCCGGAATGCTCCAAGGCAAGACCGGTATATGCTTCCAAAACAGCTGCAGCAAAGACTACAGAAGCTAAAACAACCGCAGCCAAGAAAACTACGGCGGCAAAAAAGACTACCGCTAAGAAAACTACTGCTACCAAAACTGCTGCGAAGAAAACCACTGCAGCAAAGAAAGCTACTGCAACTAAAGCAACTACTGCAAAGAAAACTATTACAACTAAGAAAGGCAGCAAGGAATAAATGACTATCTCTCCTGTACACGTAATCGGTGCGGGCCTGGCAGGCTGCGAAGCCGTTACCCAGCTCACGCGCCATGGTATCCCTGTAATCCTGCACGAAATGCGTCCCGTAAAAAGTGACGAAGCACATAAAACCGCATATTTTGCCGAGCTTGTCTGCAGCAACTCCCTGCGCGCAGGCAACATTGAAAACGCTGTCGGACTGCTGAAGGAAGAAATGCGCCGTTTAGGCTCCCTCATCATGCAAAAGGCTGACGAGCATCAGGTGCCTGCCGGCGGCGCTCTGGCTGTTGACCGCGACGGCTTTGCCGCTGCCGTAACCGAAGCAGTGAAGGCCAATCCGCTCGTTACCGTCATCCACGAAGAGGTGACCGACCTGGAAAGCCTCGAAGGCACTGTTATCGTAGCCAGCGGCCCGCTGACCAGCGACGCGCTTTTCGCCGATATCAAAAAGCTGCTGCAGGCTGATTATCTGCACTTCTTTGATGCTGCAGCGCCTATTGTTACCGCCGATTCCCTTGACTATGACAAGGTTTATCGTGCGTCCCGCTACGACAAGGGCGGCGCCGACTATCTGAACTGCCCCTTCTATACTAAGGAAGAATACATTGCCTTCTGGGAAGCTCTCTGCAATGCGGAAAGCGCTCCCGTTAAGGATTTTGAGCATGACGTATTTGAAGCCTGCATGCCTATCGAAGAAATGGCTGCCAGAGGCGAGGACACCATGCGCTTCGGCCCGCTGAAGCCCGTAGGCCTTATTGACCCGCGTAACGGCAAGGAAGCGTATGCAGTAGTTCAGCTGCGTCAGGATAACGCTGCAGCCTCTCTCTACAACCTTGTAGGCTTCCAGACACATCTCAAATGGCCGGAGCAAAGACGTGTTTTCGGCATGATTCCCGGTCTGGAGAACGCAGAGTTCGTCCGTTTCGGCGTTATGCACAAAAACACCTATCTGAATTCGCCGCAGCTGCTGGATAAGCACTTCAACCTGCGCAGCAACAAGCGCTTCTACTTTGCCGGACAGATGACAGGCGTAGAAGGCTACGTCGAGTCGGCAGCCTCCGGCCTGATGGCCGGTTTAGCTGCTGCAAGAGCGGTATTGGAGCTGCCGAAGGTAGAATTCCCCGACGTAACCGCACACGGAGCACTGGCCAACTACATCAGCAACCCGGCGATTGAAAACTTCCAGCCGATGAACATCAACTTCGGCCTCATTCCGCCGCTCACTGTACGCATCCGCAAGAAGAGAGAAAAGAACGCTCAGATTGCAGCACGTGCTCTGGAAGCACTGGACGGCTTTCTGCCTGCGCTTAAAACTGAACAGGCGTAATTTTTAGCCTGTTATCTCTAAAATAAATAAAAAAGCCAAAAATATTTTTAGAGAAAGACAATATGTGTCCTCCCGCTATGGTAAAATTTGCTTATAGCTGGTGGCAAAACGTTTGCTTAAGAGAATGATTGTGCTATAATAAGCTTAAAGAGATTTTCTTACATCAGCCGCTTTGCAAATTTCATGGCAGGGAGGAACTAATAATGACAGATTTACGCATCGCAAAGGATCGTTTGCTCTATATGTATTCGCGCCTGGTAGACGGCAAAATGCTCTACAAGAAGGAGGAAGCCCAACGCTTCGGCTGCTCCTTACGCTCTATTCAGCGCGACATAGAAGACCTGCGGTCCTTTTTACATGAGCAGAATGAAGCATCAGGCCTGGTGCAGGATTTGGTCTACAACCAGAAGCTCGGCGCTTACCAGCTTGTACCGCCCTCACGCAATCTGCTGTCCAACGAGGAGGTTTTCGCCACGCTCAAAATACTGCTGGAAAGCAGGGCCTTCACCAAAAATGAGCTTTACCCGATTATCGATAAGCTGATTGACTGCTGTATCCCTAAAACGGAGCAGCAGCGTGTGAGCGAGCTTATAGGCAACGAAAAGCTGCTTTATGTAGAACCGCAGCACAAGGACAAGTTCCTGAAGAAAATGTGGGAGCTGAGCGGCGCTGTGCATGAGCATCTGGAGATAATCATTAACTACCGCCGTACCGACGGTGTGCTGGTGCAGCGCAGACTACAGCCCGTAGGCATCATGTTCTCCGAATTCTACTTTTATCTGGCAGGCTTCATCGTGCCCAAGGAGAAGGAAGAGCTCAAATTCGAGATAGAAAACGATCCCTTCCCGACTATCTACCGCATTGACAGAATCAACAGCTTTAGCGTCACCGAAACGCATTTTGCCGTTCCGTATTCCAAACGCTTTGAGGAGGGCGAGTTCCGCAAGCGCATCCAGTTTATGTACGGTGGCCATCTGCAGCGCCTGCGCTTCCTGTTTAAGGGTGGCAGCTACGAGTACATCCTTGACCGCCTGCCTACTGCCAAGGTAGTAGAGGAGAGCGAAAACGGCACACTTATCGAAGCGGAGGTTTTCGGCAAGGGCATTGATATCTGGCTGAAAAGCCAGGGCGAGCTGATTGAGGTTATTTCCAGACAGGAGATACCGGTAAACTAAGTGCAAAATTCATTTTCGCAAAAAATATTTAAAAATTTCTCTAAAAATTTTTTAGGATAGCCAATTTCTGGCTATCCTATTTTTTATAATAAGATTATGCTAAGGCATAACGCAAAAGCAACACTGATTGCCGGCACGTTTTTCAGGAATGCGCCTGTATTTACTTTGGCAAGCAGTATCAAGGCTGTCTTCGCACCTTTTTTTACATGAAGAAATGCCGGAAATACTGTAAGCTATAATCAGTAAGAAGTAGAGGAGTGGATGATATATGTATTGCGAAAAGTATGTAGAAATGGGCAGAAAAATACGTTATTACAGAATCATGCAGGAGCTGGGGCAGGGGATGCTCGCAGAACAAATTGGCATTACTCCGCAGTATTTGAGTAAAATCGAGCACGGCAGCGCGCGCCCGAGTATGGACCTGGTATTCCGCATCGCAGATAAGCTGCAGGTGAAGGTGTCGCACCTGCTGGAGGCCTGCTGATACTTTAAGCCGGGCATGGATTTTTCCTCCTTTTTGTGGTACAATACCCATGTAATTGCTTCTGCTCGAGGCAATTAACAGCGTGACTGCCCCAGGGCAGCATACATGTAAGGAGGCAATTTAATATGAACGAGCAAAACAGCGTTTTAAACATCATTGGCAAGGTAAGCGGATTGTTATCCAAGTACATCGCCGTCGTGATTTTAATCACCTCTGCGATTGCCTTTACCCATCCGCAGAAATTCATGTGGATTCCGCAGTATACCGCTCTCTTCCTGGGCACGGCAATGTTCGGAATGGGCCTGACCATCAAGCGCGAGGACTTCCAAATCGTCTTTTCCCGACCTAAGGAGGTTATTTCCGGCTGTATCCTGCAATACACCATCATGCCCCTGGCAGCCTATTTTCTGGCTGTAGTGATGAATCTTGATACTGATATCGCTCTGGGCGTTATCCTCGTAGGCTGCTGCCCCGGCGGTACTGCCAGCAACGTTATTGCCTACATCGCTAAGGGTGACGTTCCCTTATCCGTTGGCATGACCATCACTTCGACTCTGATTGCACCGTTGGTAACACCTGTGCTGGTGTACCTGCTGGCAGGTTCCTGGGTTGAGGTAAGCTTTATGGCTATGGTACTTTCCGTAGTGAAGATTGTGCTGCTGCCTGTGCTTGCAGGTATCATCTTAAACAGCCTTTTCCACGAAACCATCGTCAAGCTGGGCGGTATTCTGCCGCTGGTTTCCGTTGTAGCGATTGTAACCATTATCGATGGTATCGTTGCTGTCAACGCTGCTAAGCTGATGAGCTGTGGTCTGATCGTAATGCTGGCAGTTGTCCTGCACAACGGCATCGGTATGGCTCTGGGCCTGGGCATGGCGCGTCTGATGAAGGTATCCTACGCTAAGGAAACTTCTATCGCTATCGAAGTTGCAATGCAAAACAGCGGTCTGGCGCTTGCTCTGGCGACCGCAAACTTCGCCGCTAATCCGCTGGCCACGCTTCCGGGCGCTATCTTCAGCGTATGGCATAACGTTTCCGGTTCTATTTTTGCCAGCTGCCGCATCAAAGAGGTAGAAGAAAAGCAAAAGCTGAAGCTGAAGGAGCACGCAATAGCAAAATAAGCATAAACACTAAAGGCACTACTGTGAGCGCAGTAGTGCCTTAATTATTTGTATAGCGTAGGGCAGGGGAGCCTACATATTATTTTTTGCTTTTATTATCCAAACCGAAGAGCATTTCCATAGGCTGCTCCGGCGCTTCCTTAACCGTTGCGCCTGTGCTGAAGCCCGGCATTTCCGCCTTGGTCAGCTCAATTTTTCCGTATTGGCGCTCGTAATCATCAATAACCCATTTCAAAATCTGTTCGATTTCCTTATTGACCGAACGGCCATTTATCTTTGCCAAATGCTTCATCTTATTCATAATAATAGGATGAATGCGCAGTGTAAAGCGTGCTTCTTCCATGAATACTCCCTCCAGATTCTGACTATTCTACTAATTATTATAGGCAAGAACAGCGCTTTTGGCAAGGAGATAATCTTTTTTAGCAACAGGTAACTGTTTTTACAAGAATTTCAGACAATAGATATGCAAATATGTTATAATAAATACCATAGTGTAAATTTTTAGGAGGCAACAATGACTTTAGCAATAAATGCCGTATACCACGGCTTTAAGGTTTTACAAGCACAATTTGTAGATGAAATCAGCTCCCAGGCATATATCATGGAGCATATCAAGAGCGGCGCACGCCTTTTGTACCTTGCTAACGATGACGATAACAAGGTTTTTTCTATTTCCTTCAGAACTCCGCCTGCAGATGATACAGGTGTAGCACATATTTTGGAGCATTCCTCTCTCTGCGGCTCCCACAAATATCCCTTAAAGGAGCCCTTCGTAGACCTCGTCAAGGGTTCTCTGAACACCTTTTTGAACGCTATGACCTTCCCGGATAAGACCATGTATCCCGTTGCCAGCCGCAACGATAAGGACTTCCATAACCTGATGGACGTCTATCTGGACGCTGTGTTCTATCCTTCCTTCTACCAGAACAAATACACCCTGCGTCAGGAGGGCTGGCATTATAATCTGGACAGCCTCGACGGCGAGCTGAGCTACAACGGCGTTGTTTATAACGAGATGAAGGGCGTGTATTCTTCGCCAGACGCATATCTGGAAAACGAAGCAATGAAGGCTCTGTTCCCTGACAACTGCTACCGCTTTGAATCCGGCGGCTATCCGGACGCTATTCCGCAGCTGACTCAGGAAAAATTCGAGCAGTTCCACAAAACCTATTACAGCCCGGAAAACAGCTATATCTATTTATACGGCGATATGGATATCGATGCTACTTTGGAATATCTCGACAGCGAATATCTGAGCAGCTTTGAGAAAACCGGTACTGTTGATTCCGCTATCGCAGAGCAGCAGCCCTTGCCGCGTACTGCGGATATCGAAGCCTTTTATCCGGTTGGGGCAGAGGAAGACTGCACTGCCAAAACATATCACGAGCTTTCTATCGTAACAGGCAAGGCAACCGACCTGCAGACCAGCATGGCTCTGAGCCTGCTGAAAAGCACATTGCTGGACAGCGAATCCTCCGCACTGCGCCGTGCACTGATGGACGCAGGCGTAGGCCAAATTATCAACGGCAGCTATACCTCCAGTATGTATCAGCCGGTATTTTCTATCCGTGCCAGCGGCAGTGAGAAGGAGCTGCGCGATAAATTTATTAGCGTTATTTATAAAACATTGCAGGACATCACCATCAACGGCATTGATAAAAAGCTGCTGGAGGCTAACATCAACTCCATGGAATTCAAGCTGCGTGAGGCAGATTTCGGCGGCTATCCCAAGGGACTGATTCTGGGCATCGGCGTTATGGATAACTGGCTGTATGACGGCAATCCGATTGAGGGCCTCTGTTACAACAAATATCTGGCAGCTCTGCGCGATGGCCTGAAAACCAACTATTACGAAAGCATTATTGAAAACTATCTGCTGGACAACACCCATAAGGTACTGGTAACCCTGCTGCCGCAGCCCGGCAAGGAGGAGGCAGACCAGGAGGCCGCTGCTGCCAAAATGAGCGCTATCAAGGCAACCATGAGTCAGGAGGAGTTGCAGCAGCATATCGACGAATGCGCCGAGCTGCACCGTCTGCAGGCTACTCCCGACAGTGAGGAAGCACGCGCAACCATCCCTGTACTGAAGCGCAGCGACATCAGGCAGGAGGTAGAGAAGATTGAAACACAGGAAGAGCAGCTGGGCGCAAACCGTCTGCTGTATCTTCCGCGCAACACCAATAAAATCGCTTATACCAGCTTCTATTTTGATATTACCGATATGGAAGCCGAAAAGCTGCCTCTGTGCTATCTGCTCACAGATATCATGGGCAAGTTCAACACCGAGCGCTACAGCTATCAGGAGCTGGCAACCAACGCCATCATGTATACCGGTGGCATTGCGTTCGCTGTACGCGCCTTCACCGAAGCAGAATCTACGGATGATTATAAAATTTACTTCTCCACCAAAGGCAAATGCCTCACCGATAACCTGCCGAAAATGCTGGATATCCTGCAGGCCATTGCTTTGGAAAGCAAGATGGACGATCTGGAGCGCTTCCGCGAGCTGGTATCCGAGCTGAAAACAGATTGGGATGACAATTTCTTCAACCGCGGTCAGACCGTTGCTATCACCAGACTGTTCTCCTATTGCTCTGCCGGCGCACGCGTCAACGAGCAGGATGAATTCAGCTATTACCAGTTCCTCAAAAAGCTGACCGATAACTTCGACGAGCTGGCACCGCAGGTACTGGAGCAGTTGCGCCTGTTAATCAAACGCTTCTTCCAGAAGAACCGTTTCCTGCTCAGCTATAGCTGTGACGTAAAAGAGCAGGCAACAGTAAAACAGCAGTGCCTTGATTTCATCAGCAAGCTGTCTGATGCAGAAGCAGGGGAGAAGGCTGAAGTTCTGCCCGTAGGCACCGTTAACGAGGCTATTGCTACCGCAGGTAAGGTGCAATACGTTGCTGCAGGCGGCAACTTTGCTAAGCACGGTCACAAATACGTGGGCGCGATGGCTGTACTGGAAACCATTCTGAGCTACGAATATCTCTGGACCAAAATCCGTATTCAGGGCGGCGCATACGGTGTTACCGCACGCTTTGAGCTGAACGGCGTAGGCGTGTTTGCATCCTACCGCGACCCGCAGCTGCCGAAAACTCTGGAGGCTTACCAAGGTCTGGCAGAATGGCTGAGAAACGAAGAATTCCCCGAACGCGAGCTGAACAAGTACGTTATCGGTACCATCAGCACGATGGATAAGCCCCTGACCAACAGCATGCGTCTTGACAAGGCAACCGCGCAATATCTGAAGCACGTTCCCGTTGAGCTGCGCCAGCGCATCCGCAGCGAAATCCTCAATGTAAGCAATAAAGACCTGCAAGCATTGGCTAAGGTAGTAGAGGACATGCTCAGCGACGGCCTGATCTGCGTAGTCGGCGGCAAGCAGCCTATTGAAGCCAATAAATCTTTGTTCAACAATATCATCAACGCATAAATCTGTACGATGTTAAGCTTAAACCAAAGCTAAGAAAAACCCGTGACGTCCGAAGGGAGTCACGGGTTTTGTTATACGGAAAAACAATATTTACTTAGTCCAGCTCGCCGTTCTGCGCCTTTTTAACAAGCTCCTGATAAGCGTTATAAACGCCGCTGTTGAAGCAGGTCAGTACAAGGCTCATGCCATAATCAGCGTTGGCATTAATCCATTCGGTGCAGGTCAAAAGAGCGATACGGGCAGCCTCGTCCACAGGATAAGCATAAGCACCGGTAGAAATCGCCGGGAAAGCAATGCTGTGCAGATGATGCTTACGCGCCAGGTCCAAGCAATTTTTGTAGCAGTCGGCCAGCTCCAGTCTTTGCTCAACCTTACCATTATAAATTGGGCCTACAGTATGAATAATGTAGCTTGCAGGCAGGTTATAGCCATAGGTAATCTTTGCCGCACCGGTTGTGCAGCCGCCTAAGGTTTTGCATTCCTCCAAAAGCTGCGGTCCTGCAGCGCGGTGGATAGCACCATCAACGCCACCGCCACCTAAAAGCGTACTGTTGGCAGCATTGACAATCGCGTCGCAGTCCAACGTAGTTATGTCACCACGCCAAACGGAAATAGCGTTCTGCGCCTTGTTCTTTTGGGCATCGGCCAACAGCTCCTTGATCATCCGGTTTTGAATATTGAAGGGAGCAGGGGAAGCAGGGTTAAAGATAATACCCGCAATGCCATCCATTTGGAGGATAGCTTCAAAGTAGTTGACCAAAGGGCGGCTGATAACATTGCAAGGCTCGCCCTGCTCGTAGGCCTCTTTGCTGCTGTAAGCCGTCATATATTCCAAGCCGCTGTCCGTAGTCTGCGTCTGCAGCAGCAGCTGGCCCTCCGGCGCATCTGCAGCAGTAGGAATGAGCGCATCTGCAGCAGTAGGAATGAGCACCTCTGCACCTTCCTGCAGCATTACGCTGACTGCATGCAGCAGCTTCACCAGATTAGCTTCGCTCTGGTCCGCAGCAAAGAATTGCTGGGCGTTCATGATAATATCAGTAGATGGATGTAACATATGCGTCATCTCCTTGTAAAAATCGTTTACACACATTCATAACTATAATATATAACAAAAAAACAGCTCTGTAAAGAGCTGTTTTTTGTATTTGACGCTAAAGTGACATCATTTTACATGCATTTTACAGTCATGCTATTAGAGCATACGGAATACAGAAATAACCTTACCAAGCACCTTAATGTTGTCAGAACCTACAATAGGCTCGTACTTATCGTTTTCCGGCTGCAGGCGCACACTGCGCAGCTCGCGGAAGTAACGCTTAACGGTAGTTTCCTCGCCGTCAATCAGGGCAACAACAATATCGCCGTTATTAGCAAAATTCTGCTTACGTGCAATAATGTAGTCATGGTCCAGGATACCTGCGTTAATCATGCTGTCACCGCATACGGAAAGCATGAAAACATCATCGTCGCAGCCGATCAGGTCACGAGGAATAGGATAGGTCTCTTCGATGTTCTCGACAGCAAGAATAGGAACACCTGCGGTAACCTTCCCAACCAGCGGTACCGGAACAAGGAGCTTGTTTCTCCAGGCATCGCTTTCGCTCATCAGCTCCAGAGCACGCGGCTTAGCAGCATCACGCTGAATGAAGCCATACTCCTGCAGCTTCTTCAGATGATTATGCACGCTGGCGCTGGATGATAAACCTACTGCTGCACCGATTTCGCGTACAGCAGGCGGATAGCCCTTATGATTAATAAAAGTACGGACGAATTTCAAAATGTTACGTTGGCGTTCAGACAACATATCTTCGGTATAGTTGCCATCAAAGTCCGGCGGGAGTGCTTTTCTTCTTCCCATTTTAGACCCTCCAATCATGTGTTTATAGTTAACCTTATACAAATTATAACAGATAAAAGTAATTTCGTCAAACAGCAGTGCGCACAGTGGCTAATTTAACATAAAAAATGCTAAAAACTTCTCAAAACCTCCGGGGGAGGAGCAAAAAGCGAAGAATTCTCATAATCTGACGCTTTTCTCAGCATTTTCCTCAGTCGGGAAATAAACATGTCTATAATGCTGCCTTTTTACCACAAAGACTGCAAAATAATATTTTACGTCCGATAATGTATATTATGTTAAATTTTCCTTTTCTCAGGCGTGAGATTTTCATGCACTGCAATTCATTGCACCTATGTAATTAAAAGTGCCATTCGTTCAGTTGCTGTTCAAGGGATTTTTCTGTTTCAGCGTCAGTTTTTTTGATAAAAAGCATCGCTGTAGCAGCTTTTTGGTTGCAGCTCAGTGAAATTTTGTTGTTATAAGCAAAATCCTTCAGCAAATCGGTATCAGCATTGATGCCGATAAGAGCTTTTTCCTGGGTGAAGTCAAAATTTGTCTTATAATCCTTCAAAGCAAAGTATTCGTTGCTGAAACCCTTCATGCGCTGCAGACCTTCGGAGATAAAACTCTCAACCGCAAGTCTGTTGGCAACAGGCGTTGAAAGAAGCTCTTTGATTTCAGCGTCGGTAATGTTATCAACACTGGCAGTAATCAGCAGATGATTCCAATGCTGCAGAACATTACGCGCACCGCTGCTGTAAAGCTCCGTAACCTTCTTCTGGTATTCGGGGTCAGCCTGCGGAATAGCTAATACGGAATAAACACTGTCATAATCAGTATTTGCGGCAACCTCCTGCATTTCCTTCATTGAAGAAGCCAAAGTCAGGTAAAATGTGCCCTTGTCCTTATATTTAAGATTCAGCTGGCCATAGAACCAGTCATCCGGCAGCTGCACACTTTTGCCGACTGCAGTATCAGTAAAGCTGATAGCCTTCGGCGTGCTTGTCGGAGTAAAAGCCTTAAAGCCCTTCAGCAGATCAGTGTGTGCTTTATCAAAGCGTTGCATGGTTTCGGCCGGTACATCGCGAACAAAAACGTTCTCAACCTCCAGAGCCTTTTCCATCTCTTCCTTTGCGGAAGCAGCAGATTTGGGCTCGGTCTTGGCCTCATCATTTTCGTCGCTTTCTTCGTCAGTATCGATATCATCAATATCTGCATCAGCGTCAGCGTCTTTTTCGTCCTTCTTAGGTGCGTAAAGATCCTGGTCAGTATTTACGGTAGACAGCAGATAAAGTCTGTCGTTGGCAGAAACAAGGCTGGTATCAATTTTAACCAGCACATCACCCTGTTTATATAGGTAAGAAATAGTTATCGCCTTTTTGCCGGCAATTTTCCCTGTCTTAATAAGAGGCGTGAGCTTTTCCAGCTTTTCTTTGAGCACCTTGCTCTGAATCGTCAGATTGCCGTTACTGTCATGCTCGGCATATTTATCAAGCTCCAGCAGCGGCGCAGGCACGGTTTTCGGATTAAGCTGGGAGCGCTCCAAAAGTGCCAGCTTCTCATATTCCGCATCAAAATAAGCAGTAGAGAATTTTTCGCCTAAAATCTGCTCCATATCCTCTGCTGTGTAATAGTTAACAATATTAACTGCGGTATTTTTTAAATCCTCTTCGTTCTGATAAACCTTTTTGCTGCTGATATTGGTATACGCATAAACCTTCTTCGCTTCCAGCTTATAGTAAGGCTGTCCGTCCTTAACGCTGTAGCCTGCATAGCTGTTTTCGTAGGCTGAAGCGTGCGCAGCGCACAAAACAAGCACTGCCGCCAAGGCTGTAATTTTTTTCATATACTCACCATCCTTTTGTTGGAAAAACGGTGGAATTATTTATTGTAGACGATGTTAACCATCACGCCGCTGCCCAGGTTGCAGGCATTAGCTTCGTCAGTGTCGATATGAACCTCGTCAGCATGCTTTACGCCCGCACGTACCAGAACATTATGCAGTGTTACGGAACGCTCGCCCTCTGTCTGGATATCAACGATATCGCCGTCCTTCAGGCCGTATTTTTCAGCGGTTTCCGGATACAGATGCACGTGACGTGCTGCGATGATAATACCTTCCTTCAGCTCCAGTTCGCCCTTCGGACCGATGAGCTTAGCGCCTGCGCTGCCTGCGATGTCGCCGCTGTTGCGGATAGGAGCATCAAGGCCAACCTTGCGTGCGTCAGTCAGGGAAAGCTCAATCTGAGTTTCCGGACGCAGAGGACCGATGATACGCAGCTTCATGGAATCCTTGGGAGTTACCATGGTAATCTGTTCTTCGGAAGCAAACTGACCGGGCTGGCCGATTGGCTTTTTAACGTGCAGCTCACTGCCTTCACCAAATAAAATGTCCATATGCTCACGACACAGATGTGCGTGACGTGCAGAAACACCTAAAACTATCGGAAATTGCATTGTATGTCACCTCATAAAATAATTTTTTGTTTATATACTTATTATAGCTTGAATTGTGGTAATTGTCATCAGTTATCGAAATTTTTTTCATAATTGTAGCATTTTAAGAACATTCATATCTTATTATATATAGCGAATCTGCGTGGAATTGCCAAAGAAGCCTGTAACAAGCCATAAAACCGGTAATACTGGACAAAAACTGCCTGATAGCTTATACTAAAAGCTATCAAACACAAAGGAAGTACCATAATGAACGGTCAAGAATATTTACAGCAATTAGAGCAGCGTCTTGCTCACTATTATGATAAGAAGCCATTACCGAAAGCGCCGGCATTTGTCCTCGCAGCAGAGCTTAACGCTGCGGACGAAGGCTATTTCATCGTGCCTTCTTTAAAGACCTACAGTGTGCAGCACAACGAATATCTTTATGCAGCACGCTTCGACAAGCAGCTCACTGCAGAAACGGCTGCGCCCTATCTGCAGTTCACCAAAGACGCTATGGCGGCGCTCAAAACCACTACCGAGCACATGAGCAGCATCTATGCCCTTGTGCTTATCTGCGAGCAAGGCGTTGAGGAAAAGGCTATAGCAGACCTGCAGAAGCTCAGGCAGCACAAGGACTATTGCTTCACACTGAAAGGCTGGTCCGATCTTGCTTTGTACCTCGTAGATATCCCTGCACAGAAGCTTTATTGCAACAAAGCAGGCGTTAAGGAAAAGGCTATTTTCGAGTTTGCCAAAGCTTGATATCTGTCGATTCACACTGGACAAGTTATTCCTCCTCGGAAAAAATAAATAGTATTCAGCTGTTAAGCATTTGCACATTTTGTACAAATCTTAACAGCTTTTTCACTTTTTTAAGTTAATAAATAATTCTGTGACAATTCGTTGACAATAAGCCTAATTGTGGTATACTATTTCTATATTGCACATAAGATATAGAGTGCACTAGTAGTTATCATTTTCTAAATTATTTATTTTGCAATGATGCAAAAGGGAAAGAAAGGATGTTATTTATGAGTGGTTTATTGTTGCTTGTAGGCTCAATGGTTATCTTCTTTGTTGCCTACGTAACCTATGGTTCCTGGCTGTGTAAAAAGTGGGGTGTTGACCCTACCCGTAAAACTCCGGCTGAGAGATTGTGCGATAACGTCGACTATATGCCGACCAAGCCCGCTGTATTGATGGGCCATCACTTCTCCTCCATTGCCGGTGCCGGTCCTATCGTTGGTCCTATCACCGCTGCTGTATTCGGTTGGGTTCCTGTAATGCTGTGGATTTTAATCGGCAGTATCTTCTTCGGCGGCGTGCACGACTTTGGTGCTCTGTACTCCTCCATCCGTTTTGACGGCAAAACCATCGGCCAGATTATTGATGCAACTCTGGGCAAGAGCGGTAAGTTTCTCTTCTCCATTTTCGCATATGTAACTCTGCTGGTTGTTATCGCTGCTTTCGCTAACATCGTAGCCGCTACCTTCGTAGCAAGCCCGCAGGCTGCAACAGCTTCCCTGCTGTTCATCGTGCTGGCTGTTATCTTCGGCTTCTCCGTATATCGCTGCGGCCTGAGCCTCGGCGTAGGCACCGTTATCGGTGTTATCATGCTGGTTGTTGCAATCGCTATTGGCAACATGTATCCGTTGCACCTGTCCAAAAACGTATGGGTTTGCATCCTGATGGTTTACATCTTCGTTGCTTCTATCGCCCCTGTCTGGATTCTGCTGCAGCCGCGTGACTATCTGAACTCCTTCCTGCTGTATGCCTGCATCGCATTCGCTCTGGTTGGTATCGCAATTTATCAGCCTTCCATGCAGCTGCCGGCATTCACCACCTTTGATCCTTCCGGCAAAGGCACCAACCCGATGTTCCCGATGCTGTTCGTAACCGTTGCCTGCGGTGCTATCAGCGGCTTCCACTCCCTGGTATCCTCCGGTACTACCTCCAAACAGCTCGATAGCGAAGGCAATGCTAAGCTCATCGGCTACGGCTCCATGCTGCTTGAAGGCGTGCTGGCTGTAGTTGCAGTTGTTGCTGTTGGCTATGTTGGCGGCGACAAGCTTACCGAGCTGCTGAAAAACGGTGGCCCTGTAAACGTATTTGCTGATGGCGTTGGTACTTTCATGACCAAGCTCGGCTTCTCCTTCGGCGTAGCTAAAGGCTTCGTTGCTCTGACCATCTCCGCTTTCGCTATGACTACTCTGGATACCGCAACCCGTCTGGGCCGCTTCATTTTCCAGGAGTTGTTCACTAAAGTTGATCCGAAAACCGGTGAAGCACAAGGCAATGTTCTCACCAACCCGTTTGTTGCTACTCTGATTACCGTTGTACTGTCCGGTTATATGTCCCTTGGTTCCTACCTCACCATCTGGCCGATCTTCGGTGCTGCTAACCAGCTGTTGGCTGCCCTCTCCCTGTTGGCTGTCGGTGTATGGCTGAAGAGCGTTGGCCGTGATAACCTGATGGTTCTCATCCCGATGGCATTTATGTTCTGTGTAACTTTGGTTGCATTGGCACAAATCATCTTCGCTAACATGGCAACTCATATCATTACCGCTGCATTGGGTTCTGTACTCTTCATCCTGGCAATTGCACTGTTCCTGGAATCAAGAAAGTATCTCTTCGGTGGTGCAAAATAACCAAATATGCTCTAAGCATTAAACACTGAAGGTGTTCAATGGCTGTTACGAATTTCGTAATGAAGTACGTAACAGCCATTTTTTTGTTGATATTTTATACTATATATAGTATCATAAAGAAAGAAGGTATATTATGACATCCCTCGAGAAAAAACTCCGCGCTCTGGCCAACGGCAGGGATTTGCCTTGGGACCAGACCATAGCTCTTTTAGAAAAGTTAGGAGCCGAAGTTAAACCGCCTACTGGTGGTGGCAGTCATTTTAAAATTCGTTATTCAGACAGGCAATCTTTGAGCATCCCAGTCCATAATGGGAAAATCAAAAAAGTCTATGCTCGTATTATTGCAAATTTAATTGATGATATTCAGAAAGGAGAGTAATTTAACATGAAAAAAGATTTAAATTACTACTTATCTTTAAATTATGCTTCTGAAATCAGCGTTATTCCCGAAGATGAAGGCGGCGGCTATCTCGCCTGCATTCCCCTGCTCCCTGGTTGTATGACCGATGGTGAAACAGTCGAAGAAGCTTATACAAATCTGCAGGATGCTAAACGTGAATGGATTATTGATATGCTCGACCGCGGTTTGCCCATCAACGAGCCAAATATGAAGCCTCGCTTCAGCGGCAGGTTCGTAGTGCGTGTACCTAAAACACTGCACCGCCTGCTGGCCGAAGAATCAGAACGTGAGGGCATCAGCCTGAACCAGTTCGTCAACAACTCACTGGCCTTTGTTGTTGGCCAAAAGCTTGCACACTAAAAAAGCAGCTCCTCGATACTACCGTATCGGGGAGCTTTAACTTCCATAAGAAAAGCCAGTCTGCCGCAACTACAGTTACAACAGACTGGCTTCATTATATATATAATTTATCAAAAAACTTAGGATCTCTTCTTCAGTTCTTCAAACAGCATCGGATTCAGTACGCGGATATAGGTGCCCTTCATGCCCAAGGATTTGGTTTCAATCAGGCCGGCGCTTTCAAATTTACGCAGTGCGTTAACGATAACGGAACGGGTAATACCTACGCGGTCAGCAATCTTCGAAGCAACCAGCAGGCCTTCGTTGCCATTCAGCTCGCCCATAATGTTTACAATAGCTTCCAGCTCGGAATAGGACAAGGTGGAGAAAGCAACCTGTACAGTAGCCTTCTTGCGGATTTCTTCGGAAACAACTGCTTCGCGGTCATGCAGAATTTCAACACCCAAAACAGTAGCAGCATATTCAGCCAGCAGCAAATCATCATCATCGAATTCCGCATCATATTTAGCAACAATCAAGGTACCAAGGCGTTCGCCATTGCCATAAATAGGTACAACAGTAGTCATCTTACCGTTAAAAATGCATTTTGTATCAGCAACAAAGGAACAGTTTTGATTCTGATGAGGAATGTTGGCCAGCGTTTCCTTAACGCTCATAATAAAGCCCAGATAATCCTCAGGGAAACGCATATCGTCAAGAACCTGCTCACGCATAATATCGCATTCAAACTCGTGAATCAGCGCATAACCCTTTACGCCGCCCTTACGGCCGACAATATAGGTGTTTGCTTCAATAACGTCACGCAACAACTTTGCAATAGCGTTAAACTCAACCTTATCTCCTTTTTGTAAAAGCTTGTTAATCTTTCTGGTCTTTTCCAACAATTTCATGATTTGCCCTCCTAAAAAAAATTATGCTCTTGGATGATTCTTCTTGTAAACATTCGTCACATGTTCATTTGAAACGTGCGTGTAAATCTGCGTTGTTGACAAATTCGCATGTCCTAAAAGATCCTGTACCGAACGCAAATCGGCACCATGCTCTAAAAGATGCGTTGCGAAGGAATGGCGTATAGTATGCGGGCTGACATTTTTATGGATAGCCAGCATGTTTATGTATTTCTCTAAAATACGCCTTACGCTGCGGTCCGTGAGCCTACCACCACGGTTATTGACGAAAATGAAGTCATGCTCCTGCTGATATTGAAGCATCAGCTGCTGTCGTACATGGTAATATGTGCTTAACACAGCACAGCAGGTGTGGCCTACCGGCACAACCCTTTCCTTATTACCCTTGCCGAGCAGAAGCACGAAGCGGTTGCTCAGGTCTACTCTTTCAAGAGTAAGCCCTACCAGCTCGGATACACGGCAACCGGTAGCATAAAGCATCTCCAGCACCGCCTGGTCGCGAACACCCAATACCTTACTTTTATCGGGCATCGCCAACAGCTCGTTAATTTCAATTTCGTCCAAAAAAGCCGGCAGCTTTTTTTCCAACTTTGGTGTGCGCACCTTTGTCAGCGGACTATACTCAATAACCGCTTCACGCACAAGGTATTTAAAAAAGGAACGCAGTGCAGATATCCTGCGGGCAATCGTCCTGCGCGCATACTGCTTTTCGTTAAGCTCTGCGAGATAGCCACGCACATCCAAAGGACCTGTCTGCTGCCAGAAAAAATTCTGCTTGTTTCTGCGCAGCATAAACTCCGCAAAGGCAGCCAAATCCTTTTGATAGCTTTCAATCGTATGCTGAGAACAATTTTTTTCAACCTCCAGATAAGTTAAAAACCTTTCCGGATAATTATTAACTGTAGTGTCCATAATCTAAAAATACCTTCATTTTATTTTATCACACAAAACCGTAAGAATCAAGCTAATATTGCTATTCTTTCTAATTTTCTAACAGCTTTGCAACGCTTGAAAAAAACAGTGCTAAAAAAGCACTGTTTCATCAATGAATCAGCAGTCATACGTTACAGAATTTATCCTATAACATATAAACTGATTTGTCAAGTAATTGAAAATGATTTTACTATTTTGTCAAAATTTGGCTCTGAAATTGTATCTTTAGCTACGATTTCAGCTATAATCATTCTTAATTACTTATAATTATTTACGTGTCAGCTTATAGATAAGCGCATTGCAGATTGCTGCGGCAACGTTGCTGCCACCCTTGCGGCCGCGGGCAACAATATAAGGAATACCGGTCTTCATGATGATTTCCTTGGATTCCACAACATTTACAAAGCCTACAGGAACGCCGATAACCAGCTCCGGTTTAATCTTGCCTTCCTTAACCAGCTCGTCCAGACGAACCAGCGCAGTCGGTGCGTTACCTACGGCAATAATTACCGGACCTTCGATGGTGCAGGCCTTTTCCATGCAGGCAGCGGCTCTGGTGGAGCCTGCTTCCTTAGCGCGTGCTGCAACATCGGGATCTGCCATGAAGCAGACAGCCTTTGCGCCCAGCTTGCCCAGGCCCATTTTGTTGATGCCGGTGCAGGCCATGTTGGTATCGGTAACGATGGTAGCACCCTTTTGCAGTGCAGCCAGCGCCTTCTCTACTACGCCGTCGGAAAACAGCATATTGCGGGCATAATCAAAATCAGCGGAGGTATGGATAACACGCTTAACGATATCAATCTTCTCGGGGTCGATACGAATCTGGCCCAGCTCCTCGCCGATAATTTCCATACTACGTTTTTCAATGTCAGCGGGTAAAACATTTTGTAAATGCATTATTTTACACTACCTTTCTTAACATATGCTGCAAGGCCGAAGCCTTATTTTTCAATGCCTACACGCGCCGGAATACCTCTTTTGAAGGGGTGCTTGCGCATGCAGACTTCAGATACATAATCAGCCAGCTCCACCAGCTCAGGTGCCGGATTACGGCCTGTCATAACAACCTCCAGCTCCTGCGGCTTGTTCTTCAGGAATTCTACTAAAGCAGCCTGGTCAAAAACGCCGGTATTGCAGGCACCGATGATTTCGTCGAAAATCAGCAGATCGATATGCTCGTTGGCGCATTTTTGCTTAACTTTGTCGAAAAGCACCATATGCTCGCGCTTAACCTCTGCCTTTTCCACATCGTTCATCTGGAAGGTGAATTTCTTGGTTTCCTTGCCGCGCATTACCTCAATATTGGGCAGCAGTGCTAAGCTCGCAAGCTCGCCTGTCGGTCTGCTTTTGAGGAACTGCACTATCAGCACATGGTTGCCATGGCCTGCGCAGCGGATTGACAAGCCCATAGCAGCGGTAGTTTTTCCCTTGCCATCGCCACAGTAAATATGAATCAGTCCACCGTCTTTCATTTAGACACCTGCTTCCAAAATCTTGTAAATTTCCTTCATATCCAGGTTCTCACGAATGCTGTCGGCAAGAATATCATATTGCTGACGTTTATATTCTGCAAAGTTGATGGTCTGGATATCCTCCATCTTTTTACCCTTCTTGGCCAGCAGCGCCTCCACAATCTTCACGGCAATGCCATCGCCGTCAAAGACGCCGTGTACATAGGTACCGTAAACATTGAGCTTGCCCTCGGTGTTCTGCGAGCCCTCGGCCATAATTTCACCGTTTTCGTGAATCGGGCTGATAGAGGTCAGTGCCTTCTCCTCAGGGAATTCGGTTACGCCAGAGTGAATCTCATAGCCATAGAGAGGCAAACCGCTCAGTGCGGAGAAGATGCCCTGCACCTGACCGAATTTGCCGGCCATCTGGATGGTACGTTTCTTTTCGATAAAGGTTGTTTCGATGTCCAGCAGGCCCATGCCGGGAGTAACGTTAGCCTTGCCTGTGCCGTCCTCTTCACCGTACGGGTCGGAAATCTGCTTGCCAAGCATCTGATAACCGCCGCAGACACCGAACACTACGGTACCGCTGTTAGCATGCTTCAAAATAGCAGCCTCCATACCGCTCTGGCGCAGCCATTTCAGGTCGCCGGTGGTATTTTTGGTACCGGGGATAATAATCATATCCGGCTGGCCCAGCTCGCGTACACTTGTTACATAGCGCAGGGATACGCCGGGAATCAGCTCAAATACGTTGAAGTCTGTATAGTTTGACATACGCGGAATACGTACAACCGCAATATCAACCAGCTTAACCTCGCTGCGGCCGCTGATACGCTCGGAAAGGCTGTCCTCATCCTCGATATCAACCTTCAGCATCGGCAGCACGCCTACGATAGGTACGCCTGTTTTTTCTTCAATCATCTTCAGACCGGGGCGCAGGATTTCTACGTCACCGCGGAACTTGTTGATGATAACACCCTTAACCATGGCTCTTTCGTCGTCCTCCAGCAGCATCAGCGTGCCGTAGATGGAAGCGAAAACGCCGCCACGGTCAATATCTGCTACCAGCAGCACAGGAGCCTTGGCCATTTTAGCCATGCCCATGTTGACAAAATCGTCCTTTTTGATGTTAATTTCCGCCGGGCTACCTGCACCCTCGATGCAGACGATATCGAATTTGGAAGCCAGCGTATCAAACGCCTTCTGTACCTCCGGGCGCAAGGTATGCTTCATTGCATAATATTCGCCGGCCTTCATGGTACCGATTGCTTCGCCGTTGACAATAACCTGGGAACCGCTGTCGCTGGTAGGCTTCAGCAGAATAGGATTCATCAGTACGCTGGGCTCAATGTTGGCTGCTTCAGCCTGCACAACCTGCGCACGTCCCATTTCCGCACCCTCGGCGGTGATAAAGGAATTCAGCGCCATGTTCTGGGATTTGAACGGTGCTACCTTGTAGCCGTCCTGATTGAATACACGGCATAAACCTGCTGTTACCAGGCTCTTGCCTGCATTTGACATGGTACCTACTATCATAAGTGCTTTTGCCACTTTAATCACTCTCTTTCATCAAAAAGTCCAGTATGTCACGGTAGCTTTGCAGCCGGATACTGTGACCTGTGGTATTAAGATAGCCTGCAATCACAGGCGTGCAGCCGTCACCGTGCTTACCTGTTACCGAGCTGGTAACGTGGTCGCCGCAGATGACGAGCTTCAGTGGTTCATGATACTTTGCTGCTATGGTCTGTAAAAACTGGGTATCTATTCTGCTGATAAAATCAGCCTTAGCCTGATAATCATAACGATGGGCAGCCTCGTCACTGCCGTTAAAATGCGCAATAACGAAATCATCCTGCTGCAGCATAGCAAGCGTTGCCTCGGCCTTCGCCATAATATCAGTGTCCACATCGCCGGTTGCATTCGGCGGTGTTATTACATCCATGCCCAAGGCTCTGGCGATGCCCATGACAATCTCTGCCTTGCATACCGCCCCACCGCGCAGTCCGTGCAGACTGTCGAAGGAAGGGAGCACCTGGCGGGCTGAAGGTCCCCAGGGATACAGAATATATTGCAGGCCATCACGGGCAAAGGGCTGCAGCCGTTTTGCCGACTCCTGCAAAAAATAGTTAATGGACAAGGACTTACTGCGCAGCTCCTGCAGCAAAGCGCTTACATCCCCGCCTACACTTTCGTGCGGCGGCTCTACAGCGCAGTTCAGCACGCCGGCTTCCCTGTTCATCACTAAAAGATTACGATATTCAGATAGATGGATAAACTCTATATCTTTAAGGATACCGTCACACTGCTTGGCAGCCTGCTGCATCTCCAGCGGCGTCAGTCCCTGCCCGTTGAAGGCAGCAAGACGGCCGTCAGCATCAACAGCAGCCAGATTGCAGCGCAGCACCATTTCATATTCGGAAATATCACGATTGTGCGCCAACAGCTCCAGATAAGCACGGTTGTGCGGTATATCCTTTTTATCTACACCTAGAAGCCGCAGAATACAACTGCAGCTTTCGGGAATAATGTCATTTTCACATATGCTGAGGCTCCCAAGTGTCCCGGAAGCAGCTAGCGCATCCATCGCAGGATGCACTGCGTGCTCAAAGGGAGTCTGTCCCTGCCATGCAGGAATCGGGGAATCGCCTAAGCCATCAATTAATACTAATAAAGAGCGCATGTTTTTATTGCTTCCTTAAGTGCTTTAATTAGACCGCGGTTCTGCACTCTCGTTTTGACCGCGATACGATAATAGCCTGCCTGCAGATTGTGATAGTTGGCGCATGAACGTATCAGATAGCCACGCTCATGCAACAGCTCCGGAAGATTTTCCGGCTGCGGCAGATAAAAGAAAATATAGTTGGCTTCCGAGCCGTATACCTTGGCACCCAAAGCCGTAAGCTGGCTACGCAGATAGCTGCGCTCCTGCTCAATCAGCTTAAAGGATTTAGCCAGATATTCGTGCTCCTTTAAAGCAGCCTTGCCTGCCTCCTGCGCCAAGATGGAAACGTTCCAGTCCTGACCGCTCTGATGCAGTGCTGTGTTCAGCTCACTGCTGCCGCTGAGGCAGTAGCCTAAGCGGATGCCCGGCATTGCAAAGGTTTTGGTGAAGGCCTTGAGGATAACCAGCTCAGGATAAGTTGCCAGCAGATCACGTATGCTGAAGGCCTTTTCCTCACTGACAAAATCCATAAAGCATTCATCTATCAAAAGATGAGCTCCTACCAGACGGCATTTGTCGAGAATCTGCACCAGCAGCTCACGGCTCGTCAGCTGGCCGGTAGGATTATTGGGATTACAGATAACAACCAGATCTGTATCGGGCGTAATCGCATCGACAATATCATTGTCAGCAGCAAAATCACGCGCCTCCTGCAGATTATAATAGCTTATTTTGCAGTCTACCGTACGCAGAGCCTTTTCATAATCGGCAAAGGTAGGTGCCAATAATAGTGCTCGTCCGGGCTTCAAGGCCAGCGCCAGACGGAACAGCACGTCGGCCGCACCGTTACCGAAGAAAATATACTCCTGCGGCAGCTGCAGATAGCTTGCTGTCACCTCTGCCAGCTCACGGCAGAAGGGATCAGGATAGTTGATACAAAGCTTTAAAGCCTGTTGAACAGCCTGCTTTATACCAAGCGGCAGGCCAAGAGGATTGATATTAGCGGAATAATCTACAAAGGGACGACCATCCTTGGTCAGCTTTTCCGTATAGATATCTCCGCCGTGTTCGTATTTATACATCATCTTCTACCTGCTTCATTTCAAAATAAGACTGTTCACCAAAAAAATCAAGGAAAACAGCAACAGGCTAAGAACAGCCGTCATATACAGTAAATTGTTGGTGGTAACTATATCCTCGGGGCACACCGGACGAATGTCATCGCCGATGGTTTCCTTGTGGACAAGCTTACCGAAATAAAAATGATCGCCGCCTAGCTGGATGTTCAAGGCACCGGCCGTAACTGATTCCGTCATTGCAGAATTAGGACTGAGATGATGATAGCGATCGCGCCAGAATGTTTTCCACGCTCTCTTGGCATCAAGATTAAGGAAATAAGATGCCACAATCATTACCAAACCGGTAATACGCGCGGGAATCAGATTGGCCAAATCATCGAACTTGGCAGCACAGCGTCCAAAATAAAGATACGTGTCATTTTTATAACCGACCATGGAATCCATAGTATTGATGCCTTTATACAAAAAGGCCAGAGGAGCGCCGCCGATAAACATATAGAACATCGGAGCGATGATGCCGTCGGCAGTATTTTCCGCAACGGTTTCTACTGCACCCTTAGTCACCTCTGCAGCATCAAGTTCTTTTGTATCACGCCCAACGATCCATGAGAGCTTCAGTCTTGCATCCACAAGATCGTTATCCTTCAGGGCAGTGTATACCTTCATGCTTTCGTCACGCAGACATTTTGTAGCAAAGATCTGATAGCACATAACGGTTTCCAGAGCAAAACGCAGCCAGGGGTTAACCTGTTCCGCCAACGTCAGCACAGCAAACGGCACGGCAAAGGTAAGAACCAGAACGATTATTACCATCAAGGCACCGCCGAGCAGTAATGCTGTCTCGCCGGGAGCAAGCATACGCCGCAGTTTTTTATCCAGAAATCCTATTAAATTGCCAATTAAGCAGATTGGATGCGGCAGCCAATGCGGGTCACCGAAAATCAAATCTAAAATAAAACCTGCTACAATTGCGCCTAAGGTCATCATCTAAGCAAACTCCCCTTTTCAGCAGTCTGTCGACTGCTATTTAGCAGCATACGCTGCACATTGTTTGATAAAGTTGCGGGCGAATTCAGGATTGCCCCACAGGTGGATGTGCGGATAACCGGCATAAAGCGTCGGCGTAGTATTCGCGCATTCCCAGCTGCCGCGACCGGAAGCCTTGGCAGCTATAAAGCTTGCACCATTGTTGGTGCTGTCGGAGTAATGGAACTCGTGTCCGTTTATCGTACCGCCGGCAGGACACAGCAGATTATCCTGCTGCGCCGTCAGATGCACATATCCGAAGCGCGTCAGCTTTTTGGTCATGGCCGATTCGCCCTTCAGCGCACCTACCCAGCTGTACAGCTTATCGCCATCACGATAATGCTCCAGCAGATACATGAAGCCGCCGCATTCCGCAAAACAAGGCATACCGCCGTCGATAGCGGTTTTAAGCTCCTGCAGCAGCGTTTTGTTATCCGCTAATTGCTGTGCGTAAAGCTCGGGATAGCCTCCGCCCAATACAAGGCCGCTGATGTTCTCCGGGAGATGCGCATCAGCTATCGGGCTGAATGGTACGAGCTCCGCACCCAGCTCAGCTAAGAGGTCTAGTGCGTCCTGATAGTAGAAACAGAAGGCTTTGTCCATAGCGACTGCCACACGCATACGTCCGACGGGTTCAAGGCTTACCTCGTCATATGCAAGCGGTGCGGCCTGTGCCGCTACCTGCAGCAGGCCGTCCAAATCGACTGATTTGGCTGCCTGAGCTGCCAGCTTGGCAACTATCTGCTGCAAATCTCCTATTTCCTCGGCTGTAACCAGGCCTAAATGACGGCTTTCAAAGTTACAGTCCTGCATCACCGGGAAGTAGCCTAACAGCTTTACACCGGTTTCGCGTTCAATTACATCCTTATAGAAAAGATAGCTCATAGGATTAACATTATTCAGAATAGCGCCGACAATGTGGCTGTCGCTGCGGAATTCCTTAAAGCCCTTGATGGTCGCAGCAATGGATAAGGCGGCTCCCTTGCCGTTGACAACCAATACTACCGGAACATCGCAGGTGCAGGCCAGCTCGTAAGCACTGGCTTCCGTGGTTTTACCCATGCCGTCGTAAAAGCCCATCGCTCCTTCAAAGACAGCTACATCCGCCCGGCGTGCATTTTTTGCCACCAGATAACGCGTTGTAGCCTGCCCCAGCATGAACAGATCCAGATTGCGGGATTTTGCTCCGATAACACGAGAATGGAACATCGGGTCAATATAATCAGGTCCTGATTTGAAGGCTGCCACAGACAGCCCTTTTTCCATCAGCGCCTTCAGCAGGCCGCAGACGATAGTTGTCTTGCCGCTGCCGCTACCGGGAGCACTGATCATAAAACGTGGAACTTTTACTTCAGCCATGTTAATCTTCCTTCTTCAATGCAGTCATTACATATACAGGGTTTTGTGCCATCATCAGGTTGTAGCTGCCCAGATGCTTGCTGCGCGCTACAAACACATTGACGATTTCCAGACTGTAAGCGGGATGCTCCTTGTAATAAGCAGCAACCTCTGCCAGAGTTTCTACCGTAATGGCATTGATTACAACACGGCAGTCACTGTTCTTAGCATAAATTACGTCCAGCATTTCACACAAATCGCCACCGCTGCCGCCTACGAAAACACAATCGGGAGCAGGCATAGCTTTGATATTTTCCAAAGCCTCACCGGCAATAACCTCCAGATTGTCAACGCCAAATAAGGCCTTGTTCTTTCCGAGGAGCTCAACGGCAACAGGGTTGCGCTCAAAGGCCCAAACCTTACCTTGGCTGGCAAGCAGAGCCAGCTCAATGGAGCAGGAGCCTGTACCGGCGCCGATGTCATAAATCAAATCCGTAGCCTTCGGCTGCAGCTTGGACATCGATACGCTGCGTACCTCCTGTTTGGTCATGGGCACCTTGCTGCGCTGGAACAGGTCATCGGCAAGGCCGTGTACGGTAGAAGTAAAGCTTTGCGCATCCCCGTTCAAAATCATCATTACGGACAAGGACGGGAAATCCAAGGCACTAATTTCTTCCGCCGTACCGCTGGTAATTTTTTCTTCAGGATACGAAAGGTTTTCACCTACATAGACCTGAACCTGACCAAGACCATGCTCGCACAGCTGCGCGCACAGCTTTTGCGGAGAATTATCTCCACCGGTCAAGGAAAATACCTTTTTGTTACGGGCAACTGCCGCTACCAGATTTTGTGTGCGTCCATGCATGCTGACGATTTTGGCGTCATCCCAGGACAGCTGCAGCTTGGAGGAAAAATATACAAGGCTGCTGATGCCACAGTAGCGGACACATTCACAATCCGGCAGCTTACCGCTGATGGTTTTGGCGAGGCTGAAAAAGCCTACATCGCCGGAAACCAGCACCGCCAGCACATCCTTTTCAGGCTGTGCCTGCGCTGCTATTTCAGCAATAGCAGCTGTTTTAATTGTATCATATACAGTTTTGCTGCTGTCTGCAAAAGCAGCCAGCATGCGTTTGTCGCCAATCAGGATATTACTTGAAGCAATAGCCTGACGTGCTTCGCCGGTCAGCAAATCGGGGTTACCGGGGCCGATACCGACGATATTTACGCGCAATTTTTGCGACATAGGAAGCAAGCCTCCTTTTTATTTATATCAATTACCGGCAGCAAAATGCTGCTTTAGGTAATCAACAATCTCACTATAGCCGGCACCGGTTTCCTCCTGTGCACGGCCGATGACTATCAGCTTGGCGCCGGCAGCAGCCGCTGCCTCCACCTTTTCATCAAAGCCGCCGACAGCACCGGAATCCTTGGTCACCATAAACTTGCTGCCATACTTTTTCAGCATAGCAACATTCAGCTCCTTGCTGAACGGTCCCTGCATACAGATAATATGCGCAGGCTTGTAACCAAGCTTCAAGGCAATCTGCAGACTGCTTTCCAGCGGCAGGATACGCAAAACGATACGCTCGGCGTAATCATGCACAGCGGTGAAGTCCGGCAGATTCTTGCTTCCGGTAGTCAGGAAGATGCCGCCGTCCAGATGATTCAGAAGCTCAACTGCTTCCGCAAAATCGTGAACGGTAATATAATCGCCGCCCTCGCCCGACGGACGCACCAGACGCAGATATTCAACCTGCTCGGTGCTGCAGGCCTCCTGCACCGTTGCCGTAACAACGGTAGCATAAGGATGCGTAGCGTCGATAACGCAGGCAGGGCGATGCTCACGAATAAAGGCACGCATAGCTGCAAGATCCATACGCTCTGCCATGACGGTCATTCCGGGCTGCGGCTCAATCAAGGACGCGCCGTAATCCGTAGCAACAGAAACATACAGCTCCACCGGCAGCTTAGCCAGCTCCTTAATCAGGCGGCGTCCCTCACTGGTACCGCCAATAAGCCAGATTACCGGTTTCATGCCAGCTTGTAACCACGCGGGGTTACCATACGGCCATTGATTACTTCGGTCTGGGTGTTGCCGATAATAACGGTAGAGAACATATCTACCTGTTTATCGCGCAGCTCTGCCAGAGTAGTCAGTTCAAAGTCCTGACCATCGCGGCCGATGTTGCGTACAATGCCTGCAGGAATAGTACCCGGCTGATTTTTCAGCATAATATCGCAAGCCTTTTGCAGGTAATCATGACGCTTGTGGCTGGAAGGGTTATACAGGCAGATGCAGAAATCGCCTTTGGAAGCGCAGTCAAGACGCTTCTCGATTTTTTCCCACGGAGTCAGCAAATCGCTGAGGGAAATCAGGCAGAAGTCGCTGATCAGAGGTGCGCCCAATACAGCAGCGCCGGAGCATGCTGCGGTAATGCCGGGAACAACCTCAATCTCAATTTCGGGATGATCCTTGGCAACCTGGCACATAATGCCGGCCATGCCGTAAACGCCTGCGTCGCCGCTGGAAATCATAGCAACGGTTTTGCCCTTCAGAGCTTCGTCCAGAGCCAGCTTGCAGCGGTCAACCTCTTTACGCATGCCGTTGGAGAGGAATTCCTTCTCCTTGAAATCTTCCTTAATCAGGTTAACGTATACATTGTAGCCTGCAATAACATCGCAGGACTTCAGTGCGTCGTAAGCTCTTTTGGTCATTTGCTCTACGCCGCCGGGGCCAAGGCCCACAACAAATAATTTACCCATTATCTCGTCTCCTTAATCAGTCTTCAATCCGGTTCTGGCAAAATCCAGGACCAGGTTTTCGGCTGCAACAGCCAGAGTTACACCATTCAAACTTGTCTTGCGCAGCAGCAGCCTGCCGCCCTTACTGTCTTTTACAGCACTGCGCTCGCATACGTTGCTTACACCAACTACGCTCTGCACAAAGGCCGACGGCGTGAAATCGCCTGCTACGCTGTTCAATTCATCAGCTGAATAGAAATTAGCAGCAAAGTTATATTTTTTGGCAAAGGCCAGTAAACCCTGCTCGTCTTTTTTCAAATCTACGCTTGCGATTGCCACAACGGAACGCTTGTCCAGCTGCAGCTTTTCCAGCTCCGGCAGTACCAGAGCTTCAATATTTTCCAAGGGCGTATTGCGACGGCAGCCGATTCCCAAATGCACAATCTTGGGAAGCAGGCGCACCGTAGTGGCAAACGGCTGCAAATGCTTTTGCAGCGTAACAGCCATACCTACCGGCAGGCTGCTGTCCGCAACTACCAGCTTGGGCAGCGGACCTGTAAGCTGAAATTCTTTATCATAATACAGACCTACCTTTTCATCCCCCACCAGTGCTGCAGCAAAATCCTTGGCTGCTGCCAAAGAGCACAGCACCATGCGGTTGCGGGCCGCCCATTCATCAACAGCGAAAAGGCCGTTGACATCTGTCGCTGTGGTCACGCAGGCAGTTGCACCCAACGCTGCTGCCAAACAACGCGAAAGCTCATTGGCTCCGCCGATGTGACCTGCAAGCAGCGGAATGACAAAGCTGCCGCGCTCATCTACCGAAATAACCGCAGGGTCCGTCAGCTTGCTTTTGATAAAGGGTGCGATAGTACGCACTGCAATACCTACAGCGCCGACGTATACCAACGCCTGACATTTGTTGAAAACAGCTGCGCAGGCACCGTTATGGTCCGGCAGCATCGGGGCAATGCCCGTCTGCTCCGCATACTTCGCTACAGTCTGCAGCTCCGTTTCATAACCGATGCTGTGCAGATATTCGGCAACCTTTTTGCTCAGCTCCGCGCCACGCGCCGAAAAGGAAAATATAGCCGCGCGCATAGCTTATTTAACCTCGGGCTTAACGTCCAGTTTAGTCGGGTCTGCTTCACGGAAGCCGTGAGCGAAGGTCGGGTTGTACAGCTCGCTGCGGTCGTAAGCGTTGCCCAGGAAGCCGCCGACGGTAATCAGCGCAGTTTTGTTGATGCCGTATTTAGCAGCGTTTTCTGCCAAGGTACCAACGGTGCAACGGATAACCTTTTCATCCGGCCAGGATGCTTTGTAAACAATAGCAGCCGGAGTATCGTTTCTGTAACCGCCTCTTACGAGCTCAGTCTGCAGTTTTTCCAGCATACCGCTGCTCAGGAAGATAACCATGGTTGCCTTGTGGGCAGCATAGTCGGCAATCTTCTGATGGCTCGGAACCGGAGTACGGCCTTCCATACGGGTGATAATAACAGATTGGCTTACATTCGGCAGAGTGTATTCAGCCTTCAGGCAAGCAGCAGCAGCACAGAAGGAGCTTACGCCCGGAACAACCTCGTAGTCAAGGTTGTAGCTGCGCAGCAGGTCAATCTGCTCGCGATGTGCACCGTAAACGCTGGGGTCGCCGGTGTGCAGACGTACAACCAATTGGCCAGCCTGAGCGGCGGGAACCATAGCAGCGATAACCTCTTCCAAGGTCATGGTTGCACTGTTCATAATAGTACATTCCGGTTTGCAGTATTTCAGCAGTTCCGGGTTAACAAGGGAGCCTGCGTAAATAACCAGGTCAGCCTTTTCCAAAAGCTCTTTACCTTTTACAGTAATTAAGTCAGCTGCACCAGGACCAGCACCAATAAAATAGATCATTATTCATCAAACTCCTTTTCTTTAACCAATATTACAGAGAAATAGCTGCTCTTAGGATCTACTTCTTCAAGGTTACGATAGATTTTTTCGCCCGGCAGGCCGCATCTTTCAACCATACCGGAATTTTTAATGAGCTTACGCTCGCGCAGCTCGTCAACTACACGGCCGATTTCGCTTGCGGATTTCATCAGCACCTTATTGCCGGGGCCGTCCAGGAATGCTGCGGACTGTTTATAGCTGCCGGGCAGAACAATCAGCGGTTCCGCTCTTTCGCACAGGGAAGTATTCAGCTTAGCTGCAACAGCGCAGATAGAGGTTACGCCTGCAACCAGCTCTGCATCATAGCCATCCTTCAGCACCAGCTTATGAACGTAAATGCAGGTTGCATATACGGTAGGACAGCCAAGAGTGATGAACACAACGTTTTTGCCTTCATCAAGCAGCTTTTCAATAGCATCGGCACCCTCGCGGTGTGCTTTGTCCATTGCTGCCATATCCTTAGTCATAGGCATATAAACAATCAGCTGGGGTTTTGCATCAAGATCTACTACATGATTAACGATTTCCTTAGCCGTCATTACACCGGTATCTCCCTTAGGCAATGCAACAACGTCACATTCCTTCAACAGGCGTACAGCCTTCAGGGTCATTAATTCCGGGTCTCCGGGACCGATACCAACACTATAAAGTTTGCCTCTCATTCTCTCATACTCCTTTTTGCTTATGTAGCTGGATTAATTCGTCTGCGTACTTGGTCTTGCCCAAAATGCCATAGACATTGGAAAACATCAAAGCAGCCGTTTTTATTTTGCCATGCACTCTATGCTGCATGTAAAAATCAATTTTTTCCGTAACCTTGTCCATTACAGGCTCAAAAATTTGCTCCCGTTTCAGAACCTTGGTCACCTCATCGGTAGTAAGGCAGCCGTAAATTTCACGTCCTACCTCCACCGAAGCTCCGTGGAACATCGCCTCCAGAGCAAACAGCTCCGTGCGGCAGTCCGCGTACTTGGAATGTGTATTCATTACGCCCTGCGCCACCTTCACAAGCTTACCTGAATGGCCGATAAGCAGCAAGGTTTCAAAGCCGCAGTAAACGGCATAATCCAAAAGCTCACCTACAAAGTTACTGCAGGTAACGTGACCTTCAAGGTCCAGCTTCATTTCATCGCGGGTAAAATCCTCACCGTAGTTGCCGAAGAACACCAGCAGATTTTTGTTACCGCGTGCCTTCTGCGCTCTGATTTCCACATACATCGTTTCAATCAGCGCCTTTTCACTCATCGGCTCTACAATGCCGCTGGTTCCTAAAACCGACAGGCCGCCGATAATACCGAGACGGGGATTAAAGGTTTTCTTGGCAATTTCTACACCCGCAGGAATAGAAATCGTCAGCTTCATGCCACCGTTGTAACCGGCAGCCTCCATAGCCTTGCCAACCTCCTGCGTAATCATTCTGCGCGGCGTGGGATTAATCGCCGGTCCGCCGACAGCACACGCCAAACCGGGCTTGGTCACCCTGCCGACGCCTACGCCACCTTCCAGCTCAACACCACTGCCGTCAGTCTTTTCGGCTCTGGCATAAACCAACACGCCGTTAGTATCATCAGGATCGTCACCGGAATCCTTGCGGATTGCGCAGCTTACGTACTCCGGTGTCATTTCTACATCCAAGGGCTCAAGGTCAAGCACAATTCCCTTGGGAGTGTCAATGCGCACAGTTTCAACACGCTCGCCCGTCAGCAACATTGTAGCTGCTGCCTTGGATGCGGCCGTTGCACAGCTGCCGGTAGTATAACCACAACGCAAAACCTTTCCTTGTGAAAACTGATATTCTTCCAAAGTGCAGCTCCTTCACAATTAATTTTCCCATCTGATAGGGATTATCAATAATAAAAAAAGACTTCTGCCGAATCCGACAAAAGCCATAAAGACAGAATTAACTAATGACAATTATTCCATGCAATTAGCAAACCCAACTGCCTCCATCACCCGTGGATTCAGAATAAAGCATGGGCTGACTGCTGACTTAGACACAAGGCCTTCACAGCGGCGGGACCGTCAGGAGTTAACCATCTTGTCAATTAAGAATGAATCACCCACACCAATAACCTGTTTTATTATATCATAAATAAATAAAATTTCCAATACTTTGCATAAGAAAAAGCAGATAAGCCGAAGCCTATCTGCTTGAAACTCTTAGAGAACACGGCAAGCGCCATAATAACGTGCGCCCCAATAGCCGGTGAATGCGGAAGAAACAGTTACGCCGGTGCTGGTGCCTGCATGAATGAAGTTGCCATCGCCAACATAAATACCAACATGAGAAGCACCCGGTTCATATGTGGTAAAGAAAATCAAATCGCCGGGACGAAGCTGGCTCATGGAAATCTGACGGCCGGAGTAGAACTGGCTGTCAGCCATACGCGGCAGATATACACCTGCTCTTGCGAATGCATACTGAGTAAAGCCGGAGCAGTCGAAACCATAAGGAGTAGTTCCGCCAAATACATATGGAGTACCGATGACACTGTAAGCAGAACGTAGTACGTTGCGTACAACGGAATTGCTACGGTTAGGAGGCATCTCCCTGTTCATCAGCGCTCTATAGGTAGCTGACCCTACAATACCATCAACCTCTAATCCTTTATCAGCTTGGAAGTTTTTAACAGCTCTTTCAGTTTCAGGACCGAAATCACCATCTATATTATTAATAGAATAACTTAATTCTACCAATCTCTTTTGAATTGCCACTACTTCCTGCCCATCGTCTCCGCGTTGGAAGGAAGCCAAAGCTGTTACAGCACAGCTTAAACTAAACAAAACTGTCATACAGAAAACTAATACTTTGCGTTTGACCACTGGCACCTACATCCTTTCTTCTTTTCTAAGACATACTTATTATACCACAAAATATCGTTTCTGTAAAATCCTAATTTGTTATAATATTAATGCGCTTATTTTGCTTTATTATCGTTTATTTTGTTACATTTTTGCAGGTGGCGCGCCACTAAATATAGTGGTCTATGCTTGATTTCTTCAAAGATACGCCCAATATATTCGCCAAGGATACCTATCCCTACAAGCTGAATTCCTCCAAGAAACAAAACACTGACTGTAGTAGTTGCCCACCCCGGAACGGCATCGTTGGTCACAAATTTCACATAAAAAACATGGCCCAAAAGCAGAATACTGCACATACCGAAAACAATGCCTATGTAAAAAGCCCAGCGCAAAGGCAGGTTGGAAAAGGCCGTAATGCCATCTAGCGCAAAGTGCAGCATCTTGCGCAGATTGAATTTGGACCGGCCCGCAAAGCGTGGCGGTGCCACAAACTCTACCACAGCAACACGAAAACCGAGAGTATTTACCAGGCCGCGGATAAAACGCGCACGCTCGCGGTACAGCTTGAAGGCGTCAACCGCAATCCTGTCCATCAGACGGAAATCGCTGCCGCCAGGAGTAATTTCTACATTAGATAAGGTGTTGATGAGCTTGTAATAGGCTGCAGATGTCAGGTTTTTGAAGAAGCCGGCATCCTCCGTAGCCATGCGCTTAGTCTGCACGATCTCATTGCCAGCTTCCCAAAGGCGCAAAAGCTCCGGAATCAGCTCTGGCGGATGCTGCAAATCACCATCCATGGTGATAACAGCATCACCGTCGGCATGGTCAAGACCACAGGTAAGCGCCATCTGGTGACCGTAGTTGCGGCTCAAAAGATAGGCCTCCACATGCTCGTCCTGCGCTGCCAATTCTGCCAGAATCAGCGCACTGGTGTCACGCGAACCGTCATCAACAAAGATAATATTGTAATCATAGGCTTCCTGCCGCATAACAGCAGTAGCATGCTTGTAAAATTCGTGCAGGTTATCTTCTTCATTAAATACCGGCACTACCAAAGAAACTTTCTTCATTATATTACACCACTTATTCTTCTGCCAAAAAATCTGCTCAAATAAAATCAGACAAAAAAGGCTGCCTGATGGCAGCCGTTTTGCAAGGTATGAGTACTCAATAAGCCGAGTTCTGTTCCGCGAAGCGGTGATGATCATTTATCTAGTCTTACAGTTACCTGCAAGCTCAAGCGACACAACCCGGAAGGCTCAGCGGGCAGCTTCATCCCTCCCCTATTTGGTCTTGCTCCGGATGGGGTTTACCTAGCCGGCCTGTTACCAGACCGCTGGTGCGCTCTTACCGCACCGTTCCACCCTTACCTGCAAATGCAGGCGGTACACATTTCTGTGGCACTATCCCTGAGGTCACCCTCGCCGGACGTTATCCGGCATCCTGCCCTGTGGAGCTCGGACTTTCCTCATCTGGCTTAAAGCCAGCCGCGATCATCTTTCGTACTCAACTGTAGATTTTAGCATATTTATTCCGCTTAGTCAATAGCAGCGGCTGCAGTATTATTGTCGCAAAGCATACTGAAATCAAACTGAACTATCCTGAATTTACCCAAAAGCTTTCCCTGCCCAAAGCAAACCTGCCGGCTGACTCACGTCAGTCGGCAGGCCCGTAAACGCTTTATTCAGTTGTCGCAGGTTTAATTATGCTTCCTTATGTTCAGCGATAATTTTTTCTGCCATCTTAGGCGGAACATCTTCGTAATGGTCAAACTTCATTTCAAATGTTCCTTGACCTTGGGTAATTGCGCGGAGGTCTACAGCATATTCCGAAATCTCTGCATAGGGTACCTGAGCATTAACTACGCTCAAGCCATCTTCTACGCTCTGCATACCGAGAATGCGACCGCGTTTAGAGTTCAAATCGCCGATAACATCGCCCATCATAGAATCGGCACAGGTTACGTTTAAGCTGTAAATAGGCTCAAGCAACACCGGCTTGCATTGTTCCATGGCCTTCTTGAAGGCGATATTGGAAGCAGTTTTAAATGCCATTTCAGAGGAATCGACAGTATGATACGAACCATCAAGCAGGGTGATACGCATATCTACAACCGGATAGCCTGCAAGGATACCCTTTTCCATAGCTTCACGCATGCCCTTTTCAACAGCGGGGATATATTGGCGAGGTACTGCGCCACCGAAAATCTTATCTACAAACTCAAATCCACCTCCGGGCGGCAGGGGTTCCATTTTAATAACTACGTGACCATACTGGCCATGACCGCCGGACTGCTTCTTGTGCTTGCCTTCTACCTCGGCAGAGCCACGAATAGTTTCGCGATATTCGATAATCGGTGCTTTGAGAACAGCCTCAACACCAAATTTACGCTGCATACGCTCCATGATTATATCAATGTGCTGGTCGCCCATACCGCTGATTAAGGTTTCCTTGGTAACAGGGTTCTTAGTAACGATAATCGTCGGGTCTTCATCCATCAGACGATTCAGAGCGGACATGATCTTGTCCTCATCACCCTTCTTCTTCGGATAAATTGCTCTGGTGTACATCGGCAGCGGGAAGTTAATGGGCGGGAATTCAACCTCAGAGTTCTTGTCGCAGAGGGTGTCACCGGTAGAGGTATATTGCAGCTTGGCAACTACACCGATATCACCGGCAGGAACCTGCTTCATAGGAATCTGGGTCTTACCACGCATTGTGAAGATGTTAGCAATACGCTCTTCTTCTTCACGGCGGGAGTTATAAACTACGCTATCTGCTTTAATTGAGCCTGAGAATACACGGAAATAACTTAGACGGCCAACAAAGGGGTCGGAAGTTGTCTTAAATACCAACGCTGCCATCGGAGCATTGGCGTCACGCACTTCTTCTTCGCCGGTTTCTTTATCCATAACGATATAGTCGTTCAAAATTGCCGGATAGGTAAAGTCGATGATTGCGTTCATCAATCGGCCAAGACCAATGTTCTTGTAGGCACTGCCGCAAAGCATAGGATAGATGATAGCCTGACGAATGCCCTTAATCAGACATTTCATAATTTCCTCGTCGCTAATCTCTTCTCCTTCCAAATAACGCATCATGCAATCGTCATCTGCTTCAACCGCAGCCTCTACCATCTTTTCGTGAGCAGCAGCAGCAGCCTCTTTATACTCATCCGGAATCTCTATTTCATCGGAGCCATTACCGTTGGCACGATAGGCCTTCATTTTGTAAAGGTCTATAATACCCTGGAAGTTGTCCTCCTTGCCCAAAGGCAGCTGTAACGGCAGTACATGCTTACCGAACTTACCGCGCAGGTTATCCAAAATGCTATCAAAATCAGCGTTCTCACGATCCATCTTGTTGACAAAAATGATACGCGGCAAACCGGCTTCTTCAGCCAGCTTCCAACATTGTTCGGTGCCAACCTGTACACCGCTAGTTGCGCAAACCACGATCAACGCACTGTCTACTGCTCTAAAAGCTCCTTTAACCTCGGCAACGAAGTCAGCAAAGCCGGGAGTGTCAATGAAATTAATCTTGGTATCGCGCCATTCAACAGGTGCCAAAGTGGCGTTAACGGAGACCTTACGTTTGATTTCCTCGGGTTCATAGTCAGTGGTGGTAGCACCGTCTTCAACCTTGCACATTCTGCTGATTGCTCCGCTGCGATACAGCAGGGCTTCGGTAACGGACGTGGTTCCTGCTCCACCATGACCCACAATGGCCACATTTCTAATCTTATCTCCAGTGTACTCTTTCATGATAAATCCCCCTTTATCAGGCATTTGTTATGACAAGTATTTCGCTGATATTGCCTATTTATCCTGCTTTTTGTGAAAAATTTCTCATAATTTTTTAAATTCACTTAAAATTGTAACGCATATTACAGTTTTCCGGAGGAAGACGGGGGGTAAACGAAAAAATCCGACGCACCGCTTCTACAGCACGTCGGATTTGCTTTATTCATCCCACAATATTCACTTTACCATCTCTTGCTGCTGCGCCAGTATTCACCACGGAGCAATGCCAGTACGGTAAACAGCTCCAAGCGTCCCAAGAGCATAGCCAACGCCAGCGTCAGCTGTCCCATACCGGTAACACCGGCATAGTTACCCGTAGCACCGATACTGCCAAACGCAGGACCTACACTGGAAATACAGGAGGCCACGCCGAAAACGGCCTCATCTACGTCCACACCGCTTAAGCAGAGCAGCATAGTCAAAACAGCGATAACCAGAACATAAACGAAAAAGAAACGGCTGACGTTGATAATCGTTTCTGTCGGCAGGCGTCTTTTAGCGTAGTAAACGTTGAGCAGCATCTGCGGATGCATAGTGCGACGCAACTCCGCCATAACAGTTTTCAGCAGTACGATAAAACGGCAGACCTTAATACCGCCGGCAGTAGAGCCCGCGCAGCCGCCTGTCAGGAAGGTTACAGCCAAAATCAGCTTAGAGAAAGACGGCCACTGGTCGTAGTCCGCCGAAACATAACCCGTAGTACTGCCGAAGGAAGCCACCTGGAAGAAGGCTTCACGCACACCGTCTGCCACACTGTAGCCATTCACCATAATGATGTTGATGCTGATTAAAACAGTGAAAATAGTCAGCAACACAATGTAGCTTTTGAATTCCAGATCATGCCACAAAACCTTCAGGCCGATTTGCGTAACCTGATAGTATAAGGCGAAGTTACCTGCCGCCAAAATCATGAACAGACCGGTAACAATCTCAATACCCGCACTGTGAAAATGCGCAATGCTATCATTATAGGTAGAAAAACCGCCGGTAGCAATCGCAGAGCAGGCATGGTTGACAGCATCATAGGTGCTCATGCCCAAAATTGCCAGCATACCGGTAAGAATAATCGTAAACAGCAGATAGATATAGAACAACGCTACTGCAGTTGTACGGATACGCGGCAGAATACGGCTGTTGGAAAAGCCGCTGACCTCCGCATTAAAAAGATACACAGCACCGCCGGCAATCTGCGGCAGGAGCGCAACGAACAGCACGATGATGCCGATACCGCCAATCCAGTGCGTCAGCGTACGCCACAAAAGCAAGCTGCGCGATACTATATCAAGATTGGCAATTGCTGTTGCGCCGGTAGTGGTCAGTCCGGACATACTTTCAAAGTAAGCAGCGGCGGGATTCAAAATGCCGTCAAAGCAATATGGCAACGCACCCAGGGCAGCAGCCAAAAGCCACGAAAAGAATACCGTGCCGATACCCTCGCGCACGGATAAATTACGTGCTCCTCTACCGTCACCATAATAATCAAAGATTCCGGCCAAAATAACAGCTACCGCTATGGAAAAGATAAAGGTTCTGGAGGTAGCATATTCGCCGTAAACAACAGACATCAAAAGCGGCAACAGCTGTGCAATTGCCAGACCGGTAGAAATTCTTCCCAAGAGATATATTATAACCTTTGCATTCATCTTTTATACCTCCTGCTGTTACCAGTTCTGCTTATCGCGCCAAAAATCGGGACGCATGATAACCAGCAGCGTAAAAATTTCCAGACGTCCCAAAATCATCGCCCAAATGCTGATGAAACGTGCCCAATCGGAAAGGCAATTATAGGTAGATGTCGGGCCGACAATGCCGAAGGCCGGACCTACACTGCTCATACAGGCAGCAATCAAGCCCATTGATTCCATTATCGGTATCCCCGACAGAGCAATCAGGATAGTCAGCACAATAAATACCAAAATATACAGGAAGAAGAAACGCGTAATATTGCCGACGATAATCGGGTTGATTTCGCGCTCACCCATTCTGATGGAATAAACGATGCGCGGGTGCAGAGTACGCAACAGTTCCGCCCAGCCTGCCTTCAGCAGGATAACCAGACGCGTAATCTTAATGCCACCTGCGGTTGAACCGCTGCAGCCGCCGATGAACATCAGCATCAGCAGAACGCTGCGGCTGAAGCTGGGCCAGTTGTTATAGTCGTCCGACGCATAGCCCGTCGTACTGCCGATAGACACAGCCTGGAAAATACTGTGACGAAGAGCGCCGTTAAAATCCATATAACCGGAAAAATACAGATTGCCACAGATAAGTGCAGCCGCTGTTGTGAGTATCAGCAGATAATATCTGTGTTCGCTGTCCTGACGCACTGACGCCCAGTCACCACGCCAGATTTTATAATACAAAGAAAAGTTCATGCTGGCAATCAGCATAAAAACAATAGCAATAATCTCAACATAAACAGACCTAAAGGAAATCAGGCTATCGTGATAATAGGAAAAGCCGCCTGTCGCCATAGTTGCCAACGCCAGATTCAGCGCCTGAAATATCGGCAAACCAGCAAGCAGCAGTAAGGCAACCTCCACTGCTGTTAAAATAACATAGATCAATAGAATCATCATAGCAGATTCCTTGATTTTCGGCAAAGTACGTTCAGCTGTACCACCCGGAAGCTCCGCGTTGAACAGATAGCTTGTACCGCTGTTCATCTGCGGCATGATGATAATAAACAGCATGATAACGCCGATGCCGCCGGTCCAGTGCGTTAAGCAGCGCCAGACACGAATGCTGGGCGGAAAGTCATTGAAAGAAAGTGCGGTAGTAACACCTGTAGTAGAAAAACCGGAAACACTTTCAAAAACCGCCGCAATCGGGTCCGCGGGATTTAAAAACAAATACGGCAGTGCTCCCATCAGACAGACCAGCAGCCAACCGCAGCCTACGACCGCAATAGCTTCACGCACGCGCAGACGCTGACGCGGTCTTCTGCTGCCAAAGAGGTTAAAAAGCGAGGCGATAGTGCTCGTTGTAATCAGCGTAAATATAAAAATCCATATATGCTCCCTATCTGCAAATAACGCAGCAATCAGCGGTACCAGCAATACACTGGAAAATGCTATTGTCAGCTTGGCTAATAAACGGTTAACAAGCCTTGAATCCATAGTTAAGCGCCCCGGCCTTCAAATAACGGTACTGTAGTCTTGGAAAATTCACTTTTGATAAAGAGAATTACGCGGTCATTGGCATGCAAGACAGTATTACCATTAGGAATATAGGCTTCATTACCACGAACAATAGCACACAGCAAGCATTCCGGCGGCAGGTTCATATCACGCACTGCCACACCGTCTACATCGCTGTTTTCGCCGACGATGATTTCCAAAGCCTCGGCCTGTGCGCCCTCCAACAGTGATACGGATACAATACCACCCTTGCGGACAAAACGCAGCACTTCGCCTGCACTCAAAAGACGCGAAGACAGTACGATGTCTACGCCAACCTTTTCCATCAGCTCAATATATTCGTTACGTGCAACACGCACGATGGTCTTACGTGCGCCCAGATGCTTGGCCAGCTGTGCCAGCAAAAGGTTCAGCTTATCATCTTCGGTCAGGCAGATAACAACGTCTGCTTCCGAAACGCCCTCTTCAATCAGAAGGTCAATATCGGTACCGTCACCGCACAAAACCAAACCTCGCTTCAGCTTAGCAGCTAAAAGCTGGCAACGGTCCTTATCCTTTTCGATAACCTTTACCTGAATGCCCTGCTTTTCCAACATGGGAGCCAAAAAGCGACCTGTGCGGCCTGCACCGATGATGAGAACCTTCTCCAGCTTTTCATAAGTATTGGAGAAGGAATTTTCAAACTCACGGATTGCTTCATGCTTGCCTACGAAGTAAACGTTATCGCCCGGAATTACGTAATCATTACCATGAGGAATTATCATCTGATGACGTCTGAAAACCATGGCCATCAGGATATCCTTAGGAATATTCAAATCCTTCAGCGGTATATTAACGATAGGTGAATCCTCCTTCACCTTGGCTTCGAACATACGCACCTTGCCGTCAGCAAAATCATCTACGTTCAAGGCAGATGGTGTCATCAGGATATGGTCGATTTCACCTGCGGTAATACGCTCAGGGTTGATTACGAGGTCAATTTTCATATCATCCTTAAGCATTTCCGGTGAATGGATAGCATAATCCACATTGCGGATACGGGCAACGGTATGCTTGATGCCATGATTTTTGGCCATCAGGCAAGTTACCATATTTACTTCATCACTATCTGTGCAGGCGATAAGCACATCGGAGGCACTGATATCAGGATCAGCAAAGGTCATAGGGCTGCAGGAGTTGCCTTCAATCGCCAGTACGTCCAAAGTATTTTGGATGACGTCCTTGCGCTTGGGGTCTATTTCTACAACTACTACATCAAACTGATCTTCAGCTAAAAGCTGTGCAATACTAAAGCCAAGCTTGCCTGCACCAGCTATTACAATACGCATTTTAGTTACTCCTTTAATACGGGAAATCCGTTAATCTCTATTACTCAAATACTGCTCTATATTGATTCTACTAAATCGACTACTTTTTTACAAGCGGTTTTCTATTGCGCTGTGAATATCTTTGCGCTTATTTTTTTTATTTTTTCAGTTGCTTTTATTTTGGAACTCATTTGGAACTCACAAGCAAAAAAGCAGGCTGACTAAACCTGCTTTTTTTAGCCGTATGTAATAGTAAGAAGATAATTGAGATACCGAAATGGAAACAAATTCAAACCAAACCACACATATATTATAGCATATGCTTACAGCAGGTGCAAATAATATAATTATTGTCTTTCCTTTGCTCTCATTTGAGCTACCCATAAGTCAAGAACTTTTCCGCTAGGAGCATCAGGATCACACATATAAGCTTTAGCAATCTTGACAAGTGTTCCGGTATCGCCGCTAAACGCTGCTCCATAATCACTATACACCATGTTCAGCACATAATACCAATCAGCTTTATGCTTAATATTATGTTGCTCTGCTAGTTGATTAGTCTGCTCATAAGTCCAATGCTCACCATTAGTGCCATCTGTGTTCTGCATTTTGCTAACAGCCAACTTTGCAAGTGCTTCATCAAAATGCGGACCATAAGCAACGCAGTGCAGGTCATATAACGTGCGATAAAAAAGGTCTGGGCAGTGCATTTTAAGCTTTTCGAGGGCACTGCAAACAATTTCTTCCATTGCTCTCTCTTTTGTATCGTCACCTATAATCTTATTCCAATAATCTTTGTAGGAGTGCATAACAACACCCCCTTACGCCAATTTAACAACACTAATAGCTGCTCTGTTGATAGTTGCTGCCGCCGTTGCCTGTACCTGCAAGCTAGTTGTATTATTCACAGCGCAGCAGGACGGACGCACACGAACCAACGTGGTAAAGGAAATATTCACAGCTGTGTCAGCAACACCAGTAACAATGCTTTCCGCACCATTAATAACAGAAGATGTGCTTTCCGTGGTACTCAGAAGCTGCAAGCCAACATTGCCAGCAGCAGCAGGAACAACATCAGCATTTACGCTGACAAGGTATAAACCACGAATAAGGCTAACACTAGAGCTTCCAGCAGGATGCTTAATAGCAACGCCAGTCAAAAGATTATTTATAGGAAAGCTAACAAAAGCATTAGCTGCAACAGACTGAGCAGCAACAGCCGCAGCGTTCAAAGAAGATTTTTCGTAGCAAATCATTTATTTTCACCTCTTTACGCAATCAAGGTATTTTCTTGATACCTTTAAATTTTATCGTTTTTTAAAGCAATAGGGACGGCGTGCACCGTCCCTAATACAGTGCAGTTAATGCACATAACTTATTTTTAGCCTACATTATAAGCGCAGCCACAAGCACCAGCTACATTGGCAGCGACACTTTGATACGGACTAGACGTAATATAAGCAGGTTGAGGATAAGGTCTAAGTGTACCGATAAGGGTTGCACTCTGTGCCTGTTGAGATAAATGGAAATTAGCTGTCTGCAAATCCCTATCTCTATCGGCAAGCTTATCTCTCAAATCTTGAATCTGGTTAGCTACCATAATTGCCCTGGTCTTTTCTCCGTCCTCTTTGACGGCGTTTACGATAGCACAAGTATTTTGTGCATTTTCGTAACGTACTGCGTCGATATTGCGGTTAGTTTCGTAGCCAAGAGAAGCAATAGCCTGTTTTTGTTCGCAGCAGCATTGTTGAGCAGCGAAACGATTTTGTGCAATCTCGCTACCAAGCTGATAGCCAGTCTGCATAATGTCACGCTGTACTCCGTTAAAACCATTCAGCATAGTGCTGTTCTGAGCGTAGAAGCCATCACACAAGCCATTCTGAACGCCACGGATACCGTCTTTTATATCCTGCATAGAAAATTGGTCTGCAATCTGGTCGCGTGTCATAGAGCCGTTCGCAAAAATTTCAGCACCCATGTTACCACGGTTATTCCAGTTGCCGCCCCAACCGCCCATAAGAGCGAAAAGAACGATAATCCACATAAACCACATACCGCCGCCCCAGCAGTCACCATAACCATTGTTTCGATTCATGTCCATTACAGGGACAATGTTTGCACCTTCCATGATTTTTTCACATCCGTAAAAATCTATCTAAAGCTTCATTGCGCGCTTATCGAAGCCTTAAACCAAATTGACTTAAAAATTGATTAAGCTGTTCATCGTTCATGCCTTTTTGTTTGGCAAGATTCCTCACAAGAGTTTGCATCTGCTCCGGTGACTTTCCTTGCCCCATCTGCATTGCCCTACTCATTAGCGGATTTTGTCCTGCGAACTGCTGCATTAGTCCCATTGGATTTCCTGCTTGCTGTACCATCTGCATCATCTGGAATATGTTCATCATTTGTCATTCCTCCAATCTGCTCTTCGAGCTTTTCAATGCGTCTTTGCAATGCTAGCACTGTGTTATTGTCAGCGTAGGCAGGAGCTTGCATACCACCGTCCTGCTGAATCTGATAAACTCTAAAAATCGGCAAGCCGTCCATGCCTATAAGCTTTTCATAAATTTTTCCTTCGGCAGGAGCAGGAAAATATGTACTCGTTCCGTCAAGGTCAACTTGCGCTGCTCGTGCTTCTTCAATGCTTGTAACAGGTCTGCCTTTAATTTGCTGTACAGGCGGATAAGCATTCGGCTGCGCAGGTGGCATCATTGTCGGCATTGGTTGCTGATACATTTGTTGTTGTTGCTGTTGCAGATTAGCTAACCTCTGTTGCATCTGCTGTGTAGCTCCATAAGGATTGTAATAATTTCCGTACATCTTTATCACCTCACCTATATTTTAAGTGGTAGCAATAAAAATAATCCCTAAAGCTAAAGACACATTCTCCTATACATTCGGACATAATTTAGACACGATTCAGACATCAAAAAATGAGCAAAAAAAATAATCCCCATTAAGAAAAGCTTTTACACTTCTCTTAATGGGGATTACTTCATTTAGAAAGCACTCGATTAATAGCCTTATACGCAGTGCTTATTTCTCTGTCAACAGTTTTAGTGGAGATGTTCAGCTCCATTGCGATTTGATAATTCATTTTGCCGTCAACAAATTTCATCTCACAGATTTTCATTTGCCGTGGCGTTATCTTCGCTTCTTGAAGCACTGCATAAAATGAGCGGCGCGAGCTTTCGGTCATCCATATCCTCGCGCTTTTTAGCAGTTCTCTCATTAAATCACCTTTTTAAAACATAAGCAAGTAGTGCAATCAGACCAATGTTAGCGAACAACATTCCAGCCATGATATAAAACTGCTTATCAATAATTCTTTTGTTTTCAGCAAACAACATTGTTACCATGCCAGCAGGCAAAACTTCCTGCTTAACATTTTCGTTATCATTCATCCTATCACCTCATATAATATATCTTTTTGATATATTATATCACATCAACAAACAGTCAGTCACTAAATAATTTAAGCAAAATAAAAGCGTCCTGCTTTATACAGAACGCTTTAATGGATATCGAATGAAATCCACCAATCAACAGTTTTAAACATGAAGGTTTTATTAACGATATAATTATAACACAAGGGAATTTTTTTTGCAACAAAATAAGGAAAGACAAACTTTGCCTTAATTCTTCATTGCAGCATAAAGCGCACATCCTGCTATAACGTAGGCTATGTTGCGCTGTTTTTTAATGCGCTTCTGTTTTAGCTTGTACTCTTTTTCTAGCTCCGCTAAGGATTGATTGACACTCGTCAATAAGCTCTCCTGCTCTTTGACTTTGATTTTCAGCGTCAGACAAAGACTGTTCAGCTCGTCCGACTTCTTCTCTAGCTCCGCTAACTTCTTGTCGGATGTTCCCAACTGTCCCTTCGATTGCATCAGCAGTTTTTTGTAATTTTCGTTGATTGTCTTTAGCTCCGTCAAGTTGTTGCTTAACTTCTGATATTGTTGCTCCGTCAGAACGTACTCCATTGGCTCGTCCGAATACCGGGGCGAACCAGCCAAAGCGGTTAGTGGCATAAAAAATACCGCAAGCGACACACACGCCAGCGGCAAAAGCAATGACAATTTTAGTTTTTCTTGTTTTCTCATTCTCCATTATAACCTCTTAGCAATACTGATATTTGTAAAATATAACAAACCTCGTCAGACGCACAAATTTCGCCTACAAGCGATTTTAGATTCCGACACGATAAATCATGAGCGGCACTATTTTTAAAACGCTTGTAGGCGATGCAATTTGTGTGTGATTTTTGGCCAAAACCGTTAAATTATAGCCTACTTGTAAGATAGATATTCAGAATGATTTTAGAGCGCAAAATAATGATGCAACGCACCCAGTACAAAACCTGCAACCAGACCAACAACAAATTTCTTGTCAATAACAAATGCTTTCAGTTCTTCCATTGTATCACCTCCAATCATTATAAATGCGTCACCGACTATTACGCAAAAATTACCAGAAAATGCTACACGTATAGGAGAGAATAACTAAACCTCTTGTCGGTGACTATATCTAAAGCATGAGCTTTAAATCATCTTCCGTTTCCTGCTTTGCCATATGCTGGAATACCATAAGGAGTAGTAAGGTCGATACCAGCAACATACTCATAAGTAGTTTGCGCTCTGTTGGCGTAACCTGCTCTGTACATCTCGCCAACATCGGCAGCAATCCAGTAATAATTTTTAAAGAGTTTATAGAGTGCTTCCAAACTGCGCAGGTCTACACGTTCAAAACGATTCTCCAAGAAACGCTTTACAACGTAAGTGCTAGTCGGACACCACATGCCAGCATAAATCAAGCAGCGTGTATCATCCAACGTCGGTACTTGCTGCAAGACTTCGACGTATTGCAGGCAGTCACGTGACAACTGATCTAATTGCGCCTGTTGTCCTGCTTCGCTTCTCAAAAGCTCTTTAAGCATCGGCAGTTCGCCGCTTGCTTTAATATCAATATAAGTACGGTCCGCAAATTCTGCGCCGCCAGGAATAGCTCTCAAAAGCTCATTGGCTCTGTTGCCTTCCCATTGGCTCACACCGATTGAAGGATATGCGTAAGCTGTGCTTTTGGCTACGCTATCATAACCGCCTTCAATGCCTGTATAAATCAGTCCTTTTGCAATTTCTTTTGCAAGACTTTTGTTCCAGTCCATAGCTATCACCTCACTCACTTTTTAAGCAGCGGTTAGAAACTTTTTTGTATACGTCCTCATACATTTCTTGCTTGTCGCCGTTGTATGTATACTCAGCATAAATACCGTCACCGCTAACGGTCGTTGATAACAACGCCTTGTAATTCTGCAGCGTTTTACATGCCCAGACTACAAACACGTTCTCTAATGTAATAGGCTGAACGTCATTCGGTCCATGTTGGATGTTGGCAGGTTGGTTATACCACTCCACTAATTTGTTTTTACATACGGATTCAAAATGTGCCATACCTGTAATAATCATTATTATCACTCCTTTAAATTCACTTCTTGATTTCACATTTTAGTTATTTGTTAAGTTGTTTACTCTTCACTCTTTACTTTCATAGCTTTTGTTTCGACGTACTTGTTGCCAAGCTGTGCCAGCATGAAAGATACGCAAGCCATAGCAAAGGCTTCATAGTTACCCCACGTCTTAACTAAAAACGCAAGGTAAAGAGAAATTACACTAAACAAAATAAACGCAAGCACGGCACACATTCTGCCGATACTCAACGTGTTATCATCTTTCTTTAGCATGTTTAATAACTTACGCATTATGCACCTCTCATTTTTTATCTCTAGGCGGATAGTTCTGCAATTCGTTAATTTGCTCCATCAAATTGTCAATCACGCCGTTATCGCCTAACGCTTCATAACTTTTGTAGCAGGCATCAATGCTTTCTTTTGCGTAAATCGGTATCCACCCCTTATCCTGGACATAGTGATTATACGCCTGTATAATCCGGTCACGCAGAAGAGCTTGCACTCCAGCCTTTAGAGCGTCATTTTCTTTTTTCTTCTGGCGGTACATAGTGATGAGCAGCGTTATTACGCCGCCGGATATAACGTTAATCACAGAGTTTAACGCCGTATCTAAAGACTGTTCTATCATTTCATTACACCCCTATTGTCATACTTCCATTGTCACAGCTTCTACTTCTGCCGCCGTAGTCGCTGCCTCAACTTTTTCTTTTGCTACACGATATGCAGTATGCAGTTTGTTTGAGCGTACTGCAATGGCAGCAATGATCATCTTTAAATCGTTAGCCGTCACTGGCGTATCGGCATTATCTGCCGTGGTCCACTCTATTGTGGCTCCTTCGCCTTGCAGTTCCAGCGCAATAATAGCTGCATTGATTCTATCTCGTGCCTTCTCGTCGTAGTCATAGAGATTACCTTTGTACTCTATCGGTTCTACCTCCGCAGTATCACGCTGACGCTTCAACTCCAAGATTTTGCGTTGTTTGACGTTTTCAATCGGCTCTTCTTCATATGTAACGGTTACGCCTAATTCCGCTAAGGCTTCGTCAGAAATCGACAAAGGGATAAAAACGCCGTCTTTGCCTAACGCCTCAGAAAGTTCGTATAAACTAGAGTAGGCCTGTTCTTTATATGTATAGGTTGTATTCATTAAATCACCGCCTTAGTTAAACACAATTTCGACTTTAAATTTCTTACCGACGTTGGCGGCAGTAAACATGCTTGATATATTTGATGGCACACGTTGCACATATGTGTAGAAGCCTGTTGCAGCACTTTGATACGAAATTTTGCCTACTGTCAAATTAGCAGTTACACCTGTTTCAAGTGGAGTGATATTAAGACTGATGTTACGGCTTCCACTTGTTATACCCTCTTCCTTAAAAGCAACATCTAACCATCCAGCATAATAATTCAGCATAACAAGAGTAACGGCTCTACCGTCATGTGTAACATTGCCTGTAACTTCACCATAGTAACCACTGTTGGCGTTATATCCATATTGACCACTTTTAGTTCCCATAGTCATGATGAATACATTCTCATCAACTGCACCACTTTCAACATGTTTTACCATAAATAGACGATTAAGTCCCATATTACATCACCTCTATGATAACTTAGATGCTTGTACGATGCTTGTTTTGTTACCGCTATTATCTAATGTTATAAAGATATTAAGTAATAAACCTGCACTCGTAATCGCTAAATCAGATGAGTTACCAGTGTATTTTAGTGTGCCACCATTAGTTATAGTTAGAGGATAATCAGCATTAGCTTTAATGTATGCAGTAAAGACTAATGATTGTCCTCTGCTTAATAGATGTGAGAAGTTTGTTAAATCTAAAGTAAAGCTACCTGTTGCATTGTAAACAGCCGTAACACTAGAAGGGTTTACAGAATTTCCATTAGTGTAAGCAGTTGTATATTTTTCTACACCCAACAAGGCTAAATCAAATGACTGCTGAGCAGTCCACACATTCTGCGTAGACGTGCTTACTCCACCACCACCGCTAACAGTAATGGTTACATTACCATTTGAATCGGGTTTAGTGTTGTTTACGCTTTTAACATACCCAACAAGTGATTGATGTTGCGTCAGATAACCTGCGTCATTAGTAAATGATGATACGTTTGTAGGGATAGCTGAATGTACAAAAGCCGTTGTTGCTATCTGAGTGGTGTTCGTTCCAACTGCCGCAGTGGGTGCGGTAGGTGTACCGCTTAAACGTGCTCCACCATTCCAGCCGTTTCCGTTGATGTTGCCGATTAAAACCGCCCCGGACTTTGTACCTGTTGTGCATTTATAAAAGTTCCAGCTCGGGTCGTATTCATAAAAATCCACGCTATCATGACCAGAATAGCCAAAATCTATAGCATGGTAATAGGTGTTAGCATCGCCCTCGCCGCGGAATTTGCGGCATTGGAAGTAGTTGTTTGCGCCTGCACCTGTCTGGAAATTAGTCGCTGTAATGCCGCCAGTGACTGTGCCACCTGTTAACGGCAGGTAATCGCCCGAACCGCCGCCCATATTGGCTATTGCCTTGGCGATCACCTTGTTTTGAACAGGATTTGTGCTGGTGGTCGACAGCTCAGCATCAATGGTAACCTTTTGCATCAGGCCTACAATAGGGTTGCCGTCTGCCCCTGTTGCTTTTACTCCGTCTGCCAAATCGGCAGCGGTGACGGTATCCCCAGTAAGGTCTACCAAGGTGTTACCGCCGTATATAACTTTATTCACTGCCATTTTTCTGCACTCCTTAGCCTATGGTTACAGTCTTTCCGCCTTGGGCATTGTCGCTTTAGTTGTAGGGGATTGCGTTGACAGTAACCTGCGACAAATAATTAAAACCTTGTGTGCTATCCGGCAATACAGTCTGCGCTGTTGTCTTAGGGGTAACTGTTTTAGATTGCGCTTTAACATCCTCAGCACCGCTCATGTTGCCTGTTACGCCTAAGATGCTTACACCTGCTCTGATGTTTGTCGCAATGATTTTAGCCTGCTCTGTTGCGCTGATTTTAACTTTGCCTGCGCCGTCATGATAGCCGATTGGTACAGTGTATTCGTCAGCTTTCTTACTGATTTCACCGCTGACAGCACCATTGTTCTTCATCTCGCCTGTAATTTTAACGCCGTTGACGTAGGCTGTTTTTCCGCTGAGGATTTCTGCGCTGGCAGCAGTCGCATCGGAAGTATCGGCGTTAAAAGTGCAAGTGCCTACAATCGGCGCACCGCTTTTATCGTGAGCAGTATATGTGCTCAATATCTTATCTGCTGTAACAGTATCGGCGGTTAAATCGATTAATGTTTTGCCGCCGTACACTACTTTAGAGATGTTTTTTTCAGCCATAATTTACTTCGACCTCGCTTCCTATGTATGCCGTAATTCCATCGGATAAATTGGATGTTTCAAAATATGGAATTTTTTCGACAGTAATATTTTTTATTAATTGTTTGTTTGCCGTCGGCAATATCTGCACTTCATGAGCTTCGGAGTGTACCGTATAAGCTCCGTCATAAATATCAGCACCGATACTCCGTGCTGACAACATCCCTTGTAGGTTCCCTTTGTTCGGTGACAAATTGCCATGCAGCTCACCTTTCGCAGCCGTCAGCGTACCATGTAACCTCATTAGTATGTCACCTCCTCCATTAAGAGGAACTCATGCGGCGGAATAACTGTATCAACGTAGCCATCAGCACGGCGAAGCTCAATGTCATATACATAAGCTCCAAACGCTAACCCTTCAGTATCTGCTGGCTTAATATCAAGCTCACCATTAACGATAACTTTTTGCAGAACGATAGTCGGGTTACGTGCTGTGCGACGAAGCGTAAATGTTAACACATCGCTGTCAGTTAGCTCAATATTCCTGCCGTTAATATCGGTGATGCTAATGTTAAAAACACCGCTATCACCTCTAATCATTCTGATGTTGTTGTCATCAACTTTAAACACCGCTATCACCTCTTACAATTCTATATTGTTGAGTTCAAAAACAGTTTTGCAAGCTTCTACTTCAGCCTGTTTTTTCCAGCCTGCTTGTTTGCAATCTCCTATATGTATGCTTAAGTCAGCCATCCACTGTAACACCTGACTAGCACTAAGATATTGAATTGTCTTTTCTTTTTCTCCGGCTTTATAACCACGAACAGGGCAACCGATGGAATATTTTTCAGCAAACTGCTCTGAATTTACATTAAGAGCAATGCCTTGCATCGTGATTTGCGTTTCTAAATCGCTGTCGTAACGCACAGGTTCTCCACTGGCACTGCTGACAAAACCTCCTGTTATTTTCGCTGCTGTCCATTCGTCAATTTGTGTAAGCTTTATAGTTTTAAATTCGTTAAATGTTTGAGCAGGAATTTCTACTACCTCGTAGTATTCACCTTTATCCTCAATAGTTGCGCCATTGGCATTACACCATTTAGCAGCATCTGCATAATTTTTGCCATCAAAATTCTCTTTAAAAAACTTAGTTCCTATCATTTTATTTACGCTCCCATCCGGCAACATACCAATATCCTGATACATTTTCACTAAATGCCGAACCACCTTGACCACGTCCATAAACCTTAAATGATGTAGTAGTTACTGTATCTACAATAACAACAGCAGACCCCCAGCTTGTTTTTGAAGTCAGGATAGTATAGTTGGTATCCTTCATAGGAACAATTAACGTAACAGCTTGGTTATACAGTGATGTAAATGTCCCGCCCTGTTCTACCCAACCGTTAGAGTATTTTTTATACCATGAAGAATCATCTTGATGCATTTCAGTTACATATCCAGAATTTTTACCCATAGCAACTAAGCTAATTTCGTTTTCCCCAATGCTGCCTTTATTGGTATTATAAGAATCTTCACTATCAAATACATTAATAGTATTCAAGGTCGATGTTGTCGCCATTTATTATTCCTCCTTTACAGGTCACTCACTGTTGCTGATAAAGCGTTTATGTCTTTGCCCCAGCTTAATGTAATGCCACCGTTAGCACCACTTGCATATATTCTCAAAGCATATGTTTTGCCTGCTGTAACAGCTACTACACTTTCTAATTCTTGACGGTCATTTTCGCCATCATAATCATTTTCAGAATAGCTCCAACCTTTACCCCAAGTTAAACCGCTAGAAGCATTAGCTACGCTAATAACATAGGACACATCTTCTCCAGCAGGTGCATCAGCAACATGAGGACTGCCAACACATTTTATCTTCGTTATATTACTAGGAACAATAAATTTAACTGTTTCATCCGTCGTGTATTTCGTGCTTCCACTCACAACAGTGCTAAATGCAGCAGTATAGGTAGCACCCTGGGTATATGTAACAGGCACATACAGTGTTTCTCCGTTATAGGTAACTGTAAGTGTTTCGCTTGTGCCTTTATTGCCCGAGAGATAAAAGGTTACACCACCTCTACCACTACTGTATGCTACGCCATTAATATTTACAATCTGTTGAGGTGGAAAAAAACCACCGTCTAAAGTGCAAGTTAAATATATGCCTACATTTTGAAGATGTGATAAGATATAGGGTTTATCTTTATATTTAGCCAAATAATTCTTTCCATTTATTTTTGCTATGCTAAACATTTTACCACACTTTCAATTTAATGCCGATGTTATCAAGTCCAAGGTTTGCTCTAGCCTGCGCAGCCGTTGTAGCTCCTGTGCCACCATTAGCAATAGGCAACGCTCCGTTTGTATTACCTAAACCCAAAACATAACGAACACCAGCAACGGTAGTTTGTCCTGTACCTCCACCAGAGATAGGAAGAACTTTATATGTAGCATCGCCGCATAACGCCATATCCTGCTTTCCTGCTGTCGGAATTGGCACAAGTCCAGCTCTACCGGAACTGTTATATGTCGCTCCTGTCATGTTGGCGATATTAATATTGCCGCTAGAATCAGGTTTTATGTTATTCACAGAACGAACAAATTTGGCTTTAATTTGCCCTAAAAAATAGCTTAATCCGTCAAGGTCAATTAATTTTTGCAAGTTAGCCATTATGCCAGCTCCTTTGTAATCAAATTCTGAATTTCCACATTTGTTGCTGTCTGTAACCTATAAGCCCGTGGAATAACTTCCCAGGCTACCGAACCGTCTACATAAGTTGCACCGATTGTAGCTTTGCTAAAATCCGGTTCACTTACAGCAGTATCTCCACCAACAATACACGCTAAGACAACACTCTTAGGCAAGTTTGGTGACAACACAATGTCACCATTTGTATAAGATGTATTGTTCTTCCGGATGTTTAAACTGTTAAAAAGGTACTGGCTTTTTAAATCGCTAACATTTTGCAATTTATTAAAGTATTCAAGCGGCGGCGCTTCTCCTTTGTCAAGATAACCCCAACCACGCAGGTAATCAAGCTCAGGCCAAGAATCAATCATCTCACCAATGCTTGCACTACTACCAAAAATCAAATCAAAAGTAGGCTGTTTCATTACCATTATTCAACAAGTCCCCCTTTCACTTTTATAATCCTTGCGAATGTTCCTTGATTAAAACCTTTAAACCTATAGGGATTTTCTCCGCTTCTACTAAACCCGAACGTATTTGTAGCATCAAAAGAATAGACATAAATCACGCCAATACCTGCACCACGGATAATAAGGTTCAGTGCATCAATCAAACGGCTTTCTTGATTGGTTACTAAACGCCCTATTCCTATGCGCATTTTTGCGTTTCCGGCATTTACAGCGGAAATACGTTGAACATTAAAAACATTCTTTATGCTATGGATAGTGCTGACGCGAGAACAGTCTGTTGTATTTTTCTCAATCTTTGAGTTAACGGCAAGACGATAATAACGGTCGTTTAAATTACTGGACGTTAAATAGTTATCGTACATCCTGCGGAACGGAGCTTGTCCGAATCCCATGTTGCCATGATCAGGAAAACCGAAAAAATCCATTGCGATAGCATTTTCAACACGGCGCGAAATATCTGCAACTTCACCGCAAATATCAAGCTGCTTACCAACTGCCGTATCTGGCCATATCTGTGTCCTTATCTGCTCCCTTACTTTATCTATGCTGTCGAGTTCACTTCCTACAGCATTAAGAAAAGCTTTAATGTTAGGCTTGCTACGAAACTGGCTTAACAAATGATTATACATTCTTTCGCTTGTAGTCATAATCATAACTCCAAAGCCACAGCAACATTAGCAAGCTTTGTTACTGCCAGCTCATTACGTTCAATCGAAATGTTTTCCTGTTTATACGTTTGACCGTCTTTAGACACGCTGCACTCAATATAGCTAATGCCGTCAACGCCGCTGTAAATAGGACCAAGCAAACGCTGATAAATAACATCATTGCCCATTGACAGCTTGCTAATCTGTTCAAAAACGATATTTTTAATTTTATCGATTGCATCACCAGGTAAAATTTCTTCGTTATATTCTTTAATGATAACCTTGACATAAATCTGTACCTCATGCGGACGGCTAAAGCATACATCTTGCGATGCACCCTCACTGTCCTCAATGCGAACGCAAATATCACCGTTTGTATCAATGCCCAAAGGTGCAACATTTAAGATAGTGCGAGCAATAGCTTCTTCATCACCACCGAAAACAATAGCCTGGAAGGAATGAGGTTTTAAGCCATCAACTGTTTCATCAGTGCGGTTCTCATAAATTGTTACGCTGGTAACATCCTGCAATTCAAGCAACGCAGCCTTAATGCTTTCTTTCATTCCTATGCTGTTCCTGAATACAGCAGACGCATAACGCTGACGGACTTCTGATGCTGTTTCATAGTCGCGGCCTACATATGTTTCAGATTCGTTGCTAACAGAAAACCAGCCGTCATAATTCGTGTTGATATAGTTCACGCTGTTCAGCAAAGGCTCGATTGTTCCGTATTCTTCGCAGTCAAAACGAATAGGACTGCCAACTTGCGTTACTGTAAACGATTCATTAGGTACAACTACAGCTCCATACCGCCTGTCAGAGCGTTCAAAAACCAGCTTGCCATTAACCACATTGCCTTGCCATTTTGGGACGCTCTGAGAAGCCAAGGCAACAGCGACAACCAACGCAGTATCATTTTCTTGTGCTGTGTACTTTATAACTGCATCATTATCAAACTGTACACTGTAAATTTTTCCTTTAGTTGGTGTTTCAACTTCCAGGGTTACATGTACGCAGTCATTAAGAGTAATCGTGCTTTCTTCAATAATATTCCATTTGTAGCCGGAAGCATCTTTGATCTGGCAGTTAGCAGGAAGAACCATTCCGCTGCGTCCATAACAAACAGCATAAAGATAGCTTGCTTGCGCTTTCTTGCGCTGCACATTGGTGTAAGCAAGCGTATTATCTAAGCTGCCTTCGCTGGCACTAATCGGCGAGCGGTCATAATAATCACGCTCTAAAAGTTGCCACATTCGGTCAAGTTCAGCAGCATACACACCAACGAGAACGCCTATCATGCTGTTAGGTTGACGGCTAACTGTCGAGCCTAAATTTTGCTCCAATCTTTTAAAAATATCTTCACGAATCTCCGGCAAACGCTTTCTGACAAAACCGTTAACTGTTACTCCGTACTCCATAGCCTAAAACCTCCTTCCTTACAATCATGCCGTATTCAGTTTCTGCTTCATAACTTAATAACATTTTTCGTGTAGTAGATTCAAAATCAATATCAATGCTCACTAAATTGCTTACTCCGTCAACTTTTAAAATTTGCTCACGGAAAAGCTCTCTGATTAGCGTGAAGTTTGGATTTTTGACAAGCACATAATCAAGATAAGGTACGCCATGCGTAACGTCCAAAAACCACTCCCCAAGGAACGTAAGAAGCTGAATTTTTATCTGCTGCGCTACACGCTCAACATTGTCGATAAATAGCACATCACCGTTTAAAGCAAGGTCATGCGTCTTTGCGTTTAAAGCTAAATCAAGCACTTGCATCACCTCCTAAATAACTAGGAACATATATATCCAATCCGTTCTCTTGAATTTGTGCAAGCAGACCACAATCAAGATAAAGCTTTTCAATAATCGCTTTCTTATCGGGTGTTTTTACAACATTACCTCTATCCTCTACAAGGCAAATAAAATCCATCTTGCTGTTACCTTGCCAAAACGATTCCGCATAATCATTAATCTGCGCAGCTTCAGTAACCCTAGCTGTCGAAATATCCTTGATAACAGTATCAAGCTCCGGCTGTTCAGCATCAACAATCTTTTCACCAGCACTTCCTTCTGCCTGTGCAGATGTTTCAGAAGTAGTATATTTGATTTTATCGGCAAGATTTTCTTTTAGCCATTCCCACGCATACCAATACGGCGTTAAATCAATACTGCCTACGTCAGCATTATATTCAATGCCGTACTTTTTATCATCTTCGCACTTTAACGCAGCTTTTGTCTGCGATACATAAGCACCACGAATAACAGCACGAACAGAATCAGACACACCATCAACATTGCTAAAATAGTTATCAATAGCTTTTTCAAGCTGGACAAAATATGTCCACGAGCTTGTCAGCGTAGGGAACGCTGCAATGCAAGCAGTTTTTTGTTCCTCATAGGCTCTCAAAACATCTTCTTTCTTCATAGCGTCCCTCCTTTACTGTGACGAACTCGTAGTTCCATGATGATAGGAATGAGTGTGGCCGATAAGACTAATACCGCCACCTTGTACATCTCCTGTGCAAGTAATTGTCCCTTGCACGTTAATATTTCCGACAACATTAATCGTATTGTCAGGTGTAAGGCTAATTTTTGTGCCACCATTAATAACTTCAACGTTATCAGCAGATATTGACTGTAACGGCATCATGCCGACAAAACAGAAGCCGTCAGTCAAATCATATTGTCGAGGGTCATGGTTATCATCACTTCCAACACCAAGCCATTCATCGATACTGCGTTCAGAAAAAACTATTAAGCAACTATCGCCAGGCTTTACCGGATAGGTAATCTGTGCCGCTCCAGCATGGGGCATAAAAACAGGAACACCGTCGATAACAGGATATTCAAGCACCCTATCATCAGCGGTGTATTTCTTTAGCGTTGACTTCACACTGGCAAGGCAGGTAGAAGCATCAAAAGACAAGATTGTACCAGGCAAGCAGGTATGAATATTGCCTATTTTTTGCTGCATAAGATTTTCCAATCCTTCCAGCGTATCTGCTGTTGCATCAAGGCTCATATCCAATCACTCCTTCGGTACAATCTCATACACTTCAAGCTCCGTATACCAGTTCTGTCCGCTATACGAGCCGTTATGCTTTAAGCTTTCTATTTTGAACCAGCCTTTTATTTCCTGCGAATCAATATACACCAAATCACCTGGGTTCAATACAGGCTGCAAAAGGCATTTAACATTCCAACCTGCTTTTTTATCCCTTTTTGGTTGGGTAGTCTTTTTACTTGTTTTTTGTTTCGATGCCTTTGTTGGACCTTTAAGAAGTTTTTCAACAAAACCAATTAATCCGCTTTCAGGAGTAAGCTTGATAGCTTGCACGTTGGTATTACCGCCTTGCTTAATAATCTGCAAGGTGTTGTTTTGGATACTCCATTCCAAATCAGTGCCAGCACACACTTTATCCAGACATTCGCGTCCTGCACCAACAAAAGAAAACCCATTCGCAAAAGTCGTAAACTCACAATCATCAGCATACGTTACTACAATTCCCATATCTGCTGCAACATCGTCAATAGCTTTCTTCCTGCTAACATCTTTAGCGTAAGACAAGGACACGATACTATCACGGATAGCAACGTGCCCATCATAAAGCTTCATCTCTGTTACTTTGTCAGAACCGCTCATGTAGGAATAACAGTCAGTTACCCAGCCGATAAAAATTCTTTTCAATCCAGCGTCCTCGCTGTATCCTACTTCAAGGATGCAGATTGTATCTGCTCTTTCCAATTTGTCAGCAGTCGCTTTCGACAGGTTGTAAATTTTCAGCGAGCAGGAATTACTTTGCTTGGCAAGACTTTTTGCAATGTCAAATTCAATTTCTAACCCCTGTTCTTTCGCCTTCGCTTCAATAACCACGCCGTCAGAACCTTGTACGCCTAGAGTAATTTTATAAATGCGGTCAAACTGTGCCATAGCTAACCTCCATAAAATTCATCTTCCGTGCAGTACACGAGCGTAGCTGCTCCGCTTTGAAAATCATCTCTGCCGACACTTTCTTTGTCTGTCAAGACAAGCAATTCCCCTCTAGGAGCATTACTTTTATGGTGATTCATCAGCAAGGGAAACTTCGGTACAACGCAAGCGTTAGCAAGGATTACATTGTTGTTAGCGTCCCAAAGGTGCAATGCCCAAAATTGCCCTTCATGGTTCCAGCACATTCTTACCTTATATTTCTTGCCGTCAAAAGGAACGCTAAAAACAACATCATTGCCGTCAGCAAAATTAATCGTAATCATGTTACCTCCTAAATTGGCAAGCTTAATCCGCTTTTAACACCATCAACTAGACTAGCAAACAAGCTTTTATTGGTTTCACTTCCCAAAGAATCACTAATACCACCAGAAATGTTACTGTCAGGAATATTAGCAGAACCTCCGCCAACGTCAACAGAAGATGTTTTTGCTGCACCTGCGTTTGCTGCTGTTTCTCCTGCATTTTCCTCTTGCGATGCAGTTACAACGTTTTCGGGAATTGCCGTTGTCTGCGTTGTTACCTTAACAATCTGCTGAAAAGCTAAGTCAACATAAATAACGCTTTTTGACGAATCCTGCTTGCTCACCCGGCAAGATGTCATAACCATGTTGTCATACTTCTTCTCGGGACGAATGATAGTCACAGGCTCCTTCTTATCTCTGATTTCCTCTAAAAGCTGCAAACCGTTAGCAAATTTCTTTTCTCCCCACCCATTCTTATAGAACCACGTTACAGGAGTAGACGAAATGCCGACAGTCATTGTCAGTTTTAAAGGCTTGTTGACAATATGGTCCGCAATTTCAAAACCTGTTTCTACCGGGTGTCCTGTTACATCCTGATCATAGGTGTATTCAAAAGATTTTACTATATCAACCTTTAAAGACCCAACCTGCGTAGGATTTTTAATGTTGTATCCTAAAATATCTGCAAGCATATTACTATACCTCGCTTAAAGGAAAGTAGTTAGCAACTGGCCAGCCGTTATTGCGACTAACAACATTGCCTACCGCAGTTGCTGTTGCTTCCGGGGACGTGCTGGCAGTTGTAACCTGGATATAATTCGTTGTGTTGCCACTGTTGGAAATGCTAGATGAAGTGTTTGTGGTATTCGGATTACCTAGCAGGCGGTTTACTGCAGTGCTGCCAAAATTTGAAATAGGGTCAATAATATTGTTGTTCACAAAATCTTTCACGCCTTGCATGATGTTCAACTTGCTGATTAAGTTATCAACCCACTTAATAGCATCCTTAACCCACTTAATCATGTTGTCAAAAAAGCCAGTTATTAGCTGCCATCCAGAATTTATGGTATCGGCAAAGAATGTAGCCAAGACGGTTAAACTGTCTTGTATAAACCTAAAAGCGTTAACAAACAGCATAATAACTCCGGCTATAACATAGCCTATTGCAGCAAGTCCGGAAACAAAAGCATTGCCTATTCCTTTCCACAGCCAAGAGGTTAAACTCCAAATGCTTTCAAACGCCAATTTAAATAACTCAATAATAAGTTTAGGAACAAAAATGATAGCGGTTACAATATCGCTAAACCATTGAATAACGCTATTTTTAAAGTCGATAAATTTATTTTTTATAGGTTCAAAATCTCCAAACCAGCGTTTCATCATGGTGTCTGCCTTCGGGTCAGTTACCCACTTATAAAAATCTTGTATAAGGAGGATAACGAACGCAATCGCTGCCGCAATCAGCAAGAATTTGCCCAACATAAGCATTTGAATAGCTGCACCTTTTCGCGTTTGGCTGTTAAATACTATTTGCGCTCCAGTAGCCAATATTAAAGCATCACGCACAGCAACAATCCATTTCACAGCAGTTGAAATCATCATTACAAAACTGCTCCATTTTGCCATGCCAAAAAGAATACCTGCATAAATTGCTGCAATTTGCAGCCCAGAAATAAAGTTATCAAGATTAATATTCTCGATGTAGTCTGCAAATTTTGCCATGCGTTTCGCTATGCCGTCAACAATGCCTGTCTTGTCCTCAAATTCTTTGAAAAATTTTCCAAGAGCATTTTGCATTTTATTTGTTGCCTGGCCAACAGTCCAAGGCATTTTACCTAACTCCATTTTTAAGCGGTCAGATTGCCCGCGAATAGCATTAAAAACATCCTGTGCAGTTAATTTGCCTTCACTGCCCATCTGTCTTAATTGTCCGATTGTAGTTCCCATGCCTTCGGCAATAGCCTTTGCAAGCCTGGGAGCCTGCTCCATGATGGAGTTTAATTCGTCACCACGCAATGTACCGGAACCCAACGCTTGTCCTAACTGTACCAAAGCAGCTTGCTGAGATGAAGCATCACCGCCACCTAACAGCATTGCGTTTGAAACGTCCTCGGTAAACAGCAATATATCTTTAGTGCTTTTCTTTAACTCCTGCGCATTACGTGCAACAGAAGTAAAAAGCTCGGCGGTAGAACCGTATTGCTGACGAGTACGGCTGGCAATGTTGTAAATTTCTTTCTGAACAGCTTTTGATTCCTGCTGGCTTTTGGTTACGTTGTTTACCTGACCTTCAATAACTTTCCATTCGTCAATCGTTTTAACGATACTTCCAAGAGTTAGTGAAACGCCAGCGAACATAGCCAGATTACTCAGCTTCGAGAATAAACTATCTACTTTATTACCAGCTTTATCAGCAGAATCGACAACACGTTCAAGTCCTGTTTTAACTTTTTTGGTTGTCTGCTCTACTTGCTTAACATTGGAGTGATTTACTTTAAAGCCAATCGCAATAGCTAAACTTCTTACGTCCACGGCGCATCAGCTCCTTTCTTTTTAGGGTGGTCAAGATAATATCTTTGTACATCACTCTGCATGTCAAGCAGAGCGTTTATTTTACATAAATCGCTTAATGTAACAGTACCTTCTTTTATCTCCGTAACAGTAACTACCTTAGCCAACACTGGCCGCCAAATAAAAGATTCAGCGGTTAGCGTTGGTGATAAGGTGCCGGGAATTTCTACTTGCTCACCAACATCTCGCGGACTCCAGAGAGGTTGGGAATTAAAGCGAAAAAATCTCCAAAATTTACCTCAATAATAAATTTTTCAAGTTTAAGCAATTCAACAAGCTTGCCAGTAAAAAGCTCATTGATAACATCTTCTGTAAGCATAATAGCTTCTTCTTCACCCTTAATCTTAACGCTGACATATTCAGCATCAAGCAGACGTTCAGAGAACTGTGCCAGCACTTCACCATTAAAGCTTTCACCTAACTGCGCAAGGATAGCACCGATATTGATTTGAGCACCTAACAATACTTCTTTCATATCTTCCGTTTCGCCGTTAGATGTTAAGCCGCCTTTTAAAGCGGCAGTAATAGCTTTCTGTAAGTCACCATACAGTTTCAAGCCTTGCAACGGCGGAAGAGCACGAACATAAAAGGTGTTCGCACCGATTTTTCTGTTCTTTACTTCAAACTTTGCTTGTCTCATTTTTTACCTCTTAGCTGTGACCGCCAACTAAAAATGCTTCATCGGGAACAACAGCCATAAAAACCCACTCACATTTTCCGTCAGAAGCAGATTTACCACGTTGGAAATTAGGTTTCTTGACAATCCATGCCTGATCACTAACCATAACGCTGTCACCGCTCAAATCTTTAATAGTTAACGGCAGCAAGCCAGCGCCGTTTTGATTGTCTGCATCTTGAATCAAGCTTAATGCTGCATTGCTGGAGCTGGACTGCAACAGAGTAACAGTGATTTGCTTTAAGACAGAGGACGGGTCAATACTGCGGACAATTTCCTGGTCACAGCCGACAATAGCGGAAATTCCGTCACCTTGCGTTTCGATATTAATAAAAGTACCTTCGTCAACGCCTGTTAAGATAAGAGAGCCGAACAGTACCTTAACTTTCTTCGGGTCGTATGTTTTTACTCTTGCCATTTGTTACCCTCCTTTAAGCTTTCTGAATAAGATTCTCATATGTCAAAGAACCTTTAATGTTGACAGCATGGATAGCACCTGCCAGACGAGCAGTAAACTTTACATCGTCAAGAACTCTTTGCGCTTTCTTGTTTGCGCTAATATTAGCAGCTTTAGGAACTGTAATGGTGTAGCCAAGATTTCTATTGCCATCATCATCATATTCAGTCGGAGCGATACCGCCACGGTCTTGACCAAGCTTTAAAACTTTATTCAGCACACCTTCTACAAGCGCAATGCCAGCATCAGTGTACGGCAATTTCTCACGATTAATAAGCATTGCAAATTCTTCTGTTTTAATGGTTTCGACAAGCCAGTCACGGAAACGGATAACGTCAATCCATTCGCCAGCGCAAGTCTTGCCGTTTTGAGTAATGCTGACGTTCTCAGAGAAGTTTTCAAAGGTATTGTAGTTTTTGGCAGTCAATGCAAGATATTCTGTTTCGGTTAAATCATCGTTTGTAATGCCGGAAAGCTTTTTATTTGCCCATGTTTCACCACCGGGATATACAGTAAAGCATCTGGACATTACAGCGGCTTCAGGAAATTCCTTTTCTGCTTCCTTATGATAAAAAATAAAAGTGCGATAATAATTTTTCGCTTTCAGTTTGCTGCCTGTATCTGTTGCAACGCCAGCTTGCAATGCATCAGCTTCGGCAACAGATGTGCCATACAGTTTTGTATGAGCTTCAACCCATTCTGCCATTTCCATAATTTTGGCAGATGTGCGGTCAGCATAGCACAAGCCATACCAATCATTGTCAGCAGCACAAATCTTATTCATATTATCAGCAACGGAGCTATCAGAGTTCATTCTGCCGATTTTAACCTTTTCATAATGCGGAATCTTGCTGAAAGCCTGTAATGCAGCTTTATACACAGCATCCTCAGCATTCCAACCTAAATCTAAAAGCTGGTCAGCGTCCGTAATGGTCAATACATACGCCGGAGCAGCGTGCTCATGTGCAGATACAATCATAAGTGTATTAAAGCCATTGGACGAAATACCTGTGGTGTTTAAAGCAATCTGCACATTGACTAATCTGTCGATATTTGCCATATTTTCATCTCCTTAATTTTCTAATTCTCCCATGATTTCAACTTTTACAATGGTATCGCCGTCAGCAGGATGTTCGTTGTTATCCTTGCCGTTATTCGTAGTGCCGTTTATTTCTAATTTGTTGAACCATTCTGCCCCCTGGTTAAGCAGCTCACGGCAGTACGAAACAGTCAAATCAACCGATGCTCGTTCCTGCCACGTTCTGCCATCCAATGAAGTTGTAATGTCTTGCACTTGCTCGACACTGTTTATAGCCACATTTGCAGAATCATACAAATCAATCATATCCGGCATTTCTAGATAAAGTTTAAGCTTCGACAGAAGTTCAACAGCACCATCGCCGAGAGCTTGTATGTTTAACGTCGCTTCAATGATACCAGCATTGCTGTACTGTGCTGTTTTAGATAAAAAAACAACTTCGTTCCCTATACTGCGTTCAGCCAGAAGGTCAACGACGATGTTTAATTCATTTACAGCCGGAGGTTTCATTTTTGCTCTGCGAATCGGAATCGGATAATATATTTTTTGTAATACTGAAATAAAAAAATTCAATACGTCAGTACGAGTATTAGCTTCTTTCAAAATTCGCTCACCTCTACTGCATATGCACGGTAATGGTTAATAACATCACTTTGAAAAATATCGCTGGCAACTACTTCAAAAAGCTTTTCACGCCATTTAAAGCGGTCAGCCATTGTATTTGTTCGTTGGTCATCAACATAAAGTTCCTTGTCAGTATATACTTTTACCGCTCTAGCCGTCCTGCTACCTTCAGGAAGTAACATCATTTCATTAGCTTTAAGCGGCTGCACACTGGCTAATACTTTAAATTCTTGTGGTGTAGGATACATATAGGTTCCGTTGGCAAGCAGTTCGGGACTGCCTTTATAACGCAGGACAGTTATTAGCTTGCGAAAACTACTCATGATTACCACCTTTTCTTTCAATGACATAGCGGATTGATTGTCGCAGATGCCCGGTATCGATTAATGGTCTGGAGCTTTTTTTGCGCTTTATCGTCGCAGGAGAGTTCGGAACAAATGGTCCGTCGACAATTTTTCTTTGAACCATACCTTGCACAACATTGCCCAACTGATTAAGAGCAGCGTTTGTTCCTAGTCCAAATACAGCGCCATTGGCAACACGCTGAATCATTTTGTCAATCATAGGCAAATTTTCATCATACGCAGAACGCAGGAAAGAACGTTGGGGCATATCGCCCAGCCCAAATTCATGTATCGCTGCAATAACAGCCAACGGCTGGTCTGTGTTACGAATGCTTCCACCTTTCCCTCGCCGTACAGCTTTGTCTTTAGCTTGTACACCAACCTTAACCACAACGCCGTCAAGGTCTTTGTTTAGCGTCCGTATGATGCGGTTTAAACCTAAATCTTTATCCTCTACTCTGCTCATAACGCATTATCCAATCTTGTTACTATTGGAACAACGCACATAGAGCGCAGACGTTTAAATTCAATGCCATAGTACGTTTTGTCCAGCATATCGAAAGAAGCCGACCTGTCACCATATGAACGCTGCAAGTCACCTTCTTTTTCCGACGTTACAGAGCCTGTAATACCAACATCAAATGAGCCGTTTTCATACTGCGCAATAAGCTGACGCAGGACAACGTGATGCGCCATAAGATAAACGAATGCTGTTATATACATATTGCCAAAAACACTTTCTGACAACATAGGCGAAACAAGATTAATGTAGACTTCTAATTCTTCATCAGTAAGAAGAAGTTCGGGGCAGATAACAAAAAAAGCTTGCTTTATTTTATCTTTAGTTTCCGTTAACATTTTTCTTTGCCATGTTTACAAAAGCAAAAATAACGGAATAAATATCTTCAGCGGTTTCTGCACCCTCTACATTAATATTGTACTTCTTAGCGAAAGCAGTCAAAGAACGCTTGCTGGATTCAGCGGACAGTCCTGCAAGGTCTGCTGCCATATCATCAACATTTACTTCTTTAGCATTGCCTTTCTCAACAGTAATCATTTGTTCTTTGATGTAGGCTTTTACAATAATGTTTTCGCCCCATTCATCACCAACGATGCCGCACTGATCAGGCATGATATATTTACCGTCGATATTAATTACAGCTTTAGAGATGTTTTTAACTTTCATTCACTTTCCTCCTAAAAAAGAAAATGCCCTCTCATGCGAAAGGGCAGTATATAGTCAGATTAGATGCCAGAAGCCTTGTTCATGGACAGCGGATAGTAAATCAACACGCCAGCGGTACGAACCTCGCAGGGAACTTCAAATTCCAAGCCTTTTTGCTGAATAGTGTGCTGAGTAAACGGCAACGGAACTTCCAAGGTTTGATGGTCTGCGTCCTTAACGTATGCAATCATCATATCCAAGCCGCCTACACCTGCGCCAGCCAGCTCATTGGCTTTCAATACAGTTACATCCGGGTTATTGCGTTTAAACACAGACAGGATGGAATCTGCGACTACATCAGAATAAGGTGTGGAAGCAATGTAGTTGTATTGATCCGGCGGCAGTACCAAGGTATTAGGATTTTCTACGTCATTAGTCTGCTTGCTAACAGAATTAATAATGCCATTCATATCACGCAGAATCTGAACAGCGGTTTTATCTTTGAATTTAGTAGAAGAACCGGAGCCGTCACCGGGAACGGTATAGTTACCAATGTTCGGATTGTCCAGGATACCAACAACACCATATTTAGCATCACCATGAAAAGCAATGCGGTTAATATATTCGTCAAGAGCACGGCGAACAGCAATAGCCTTGCGAGCAGTCAGCGGCTTTCTTGCCATAGCAGCACGGCGCAAGTCCTGCATGGTATAGCCGTATGCTGCACCGCCAGCAATAACTTTAGCAATGTGTTCTTCGGCCAGCACATCTACACGGGTAAAGTCGGTTGCATAGTTGGCGATAGTCTTTGCCATGCCGACAGAACCCAAGGACTGATAGCTGATAGTGTCAGCGCCGGGGTCAACGTCAGAGGACATATCAAACAGTTTCAGCGCATTCAGATTAGCGAATTTCTGGTCATAGGTTTTTGCCTTTACAGCTTCGAGTTCTTTTGCGACAAAAATAGTATCGCCTGCGTCTTTGCGCAAGCCGTCGCAACGCTCAATAACATTCAAGTCTAATTCATCGTAGTGCATTTGAGTCATTACAATTTCACCTCTTCTTTTCTAATCAACCAATTTCGATAACTGCCAAGCCTGCTTTATCGCATGAAGTAATAAATTTAGCACCGCAGCCAAGAGCTTCAATAGTGCCAGCAGCAACAGTATCTTTAACAAAAGTGCCGTCAGCAAGTTTTAGATGAGCTTCATCACCTGCGTTAACCGCACCTCCGGTGGTTACCCATACGCGACCTTTAGTTACAACAGGAACAGTGTAGTTCTGCGGATAATACTTCTTGCCAGCTTCAGGCGGCTCAATATGAGTATGCAGAGTAACGCCGATAACTTTCGCACCGTCACCGGATGCGGACGGAGATTTCACCTGATGTTCTGCGTCAGTACCACGGATAACGGCAGCAGCAACGCCAATGCCGTCAGCTTCTTCAACAGCAAAGGAATCCACGGTGTGAGAAGACAAGTCATACAGCGCACCCGCAAAAGATTTTTCCATAGTTAATGCATAATTAGTGATTGCCATTATATTCACCTCTTTCTTATTCTTCACCACGCATACGCGCAATCATGCGGCTACGTGCATCGTTAGCAGAATCATTCTTAGTTTCTTGCTTTTCAGCACCGCCTTTAGCTTTTACGGCTTGATGTTTTGCGTTATCATTGCGAAGCATCTCTTTAGCAGCAGAATATGCTCCGTCAAGATAAGCATCAGATGCGCCGTCAAGCTTAAGAGATTCGCCGAATGCAGCTTTAACAATGCCTTCTTTTAACTCAGCGTTGGTCAAGCCATCGGTTTTTTCAACCTTAGCAATTTTAGCGGTTTCTTCCAGCTCCGCACGTTCCTGCATATCAGCTTTTACAGCTTCAACGGCTTCTTTTACTGCTTTTTCCTTTTCAGCATCAGCAGCATCAACTTTAGCTTTCAAGCCGTCACGCTCAGCAGTCATTGCGTCAAGTTTAGCTTTCTTATCGTCAGCATCAGCTTTAAGAGCAGTATTTTGCTCCTTTACAGATTTAAGCTCAATGTTAGCAGTGTCAAGCTTTACACGAGCGTTTTCTTCTTTGTTTTGCAAAGAGTTGACGTAATTAGCGATTTTCTCGTCAACTTCAAAATCAACAGAATCAATTTTAATTTTCATTTTTGTTTCTACTCCTTCGATAATTTCGTCACCGTCAAGATTAAGCCGTGCTTTTGCTCCGGCACGTGCCCTATCAACAACGGCTAAATGATTGATACGGATGTTGCGTTGGATAGCATCATATTGCTGTCCGTCAGGTGTAGTGCCTGGAGTTTCTTCAACATCCACTCTGTAACCTAAAGACAAGCCACGCTTTTCACCGATGGCAGAGGGATTATGAATAACAATGTCACAGGCAATATTTGTTTCGTCCTTCGGATAGCCACTGGACAGAATTGTACCAATGGCTAAATCTTGTGCGGTATCACTGTTTACAATGCCGCTGGCAGGATGTCCTACCACAATAGGCTTGCCGACAAAACTTGCTTCACTATCAGCATCAAATACTTCCTCTGGCGGTCTGTACTCTCGTCTAATAGTCCCGTCTGGCTGTTGGTAGATATAGATGCCAGTACGTGCCACGATTGGAGAATCACGCAAGAAGCCGTCAGCGTCAGTAACTGCACCGCTAACAAACATCCATGAATCAATACGTTCATATCGTTGTACACTTCCCAAAAAATTCACCTCCTTATTTTGGGGTATATAAAAAACATATACAATTTCTCGCATATGCCTTCTAGCTTAATTCTTTACTTTTCTTTACATTTACCCTACCCATTGGAACTGCTGTTGTCATGTTCCATTGTTCCAGGTCAATAACAGGCAATGCTACGCAACGGCAGTTATAATCCATGCCAGGATGATATTTCGGAGAAGGATAAACCTTTATGCCGTTAATCTCGCCCAGCTTGTCACTGTTCCAATAGAAGTATTTCCCATCCATTTCAGCATGAGAAGGTCTTACACGTTCATCATGTGACGATGACCATTGGTACACGCTTATACCGCAATCAACCTGCCTACGCATTGTTATAATGCCGTTCAGATTGCCTACCTCGTTCCTTGCGATAAATTTCGCCCGCTTGTCGGTAGTGTTAAGCAGCACCTTGATTTCTTCTTTAACTTCACTCATAGCAGTGCCACGCTGAACAGCATTGCTAACAATAATTTGCAGTTTTTCGATGTAGGTATTTACTATGCTGTCCACAAGCCTGCTCTGCTGCGCTTTCCATTCTGCTTTTACTGTATCAAGTAAGGCTGAATCATTTAGAAACACATCAACGCTGACTGCTTCTGCAAAAGCACTAATAACATTAGCATCGACAACGCTGGACACGCCAGCAAGAATAAGCTCTAATTCGCTTATAGCATCCTCGATAGTCATGCTCTTTAAAAGCTCGACAAGTATCGCCTGAACGAAAGCATCCGTAACGGTGCTATCATCGTCCTGGCGCAACGAATATGCCAGCATAGGTATATTGTTATTCGTGGCACTTTTTAAACGTCTTACAACGGCTCTAAGGACGCGATAATAATCACGCTCAAAATTCTTTGGATATTTCGGACGCTTCTTTACTTTAAGGTAGCGTATTGGTTTCTTCTGTTTCTTCATCATCTAAATCCAGCTCACTTTCTGTAACTGGAATATCGCCACGCTCTTTAAGGTACTGGCGAGCTTGCGTTGCATCTAACAGTTGATTATCAACCAGGTCAAAAACAAGCTTAACAACGGCAGCTCTTACTTCTGCCTGTGTCTTGTCAACATTGGCTTGTTCCAGATCATTTAGCGGTTCGATTGCCTTAAATTTAATGCTCCACTTTTCAAGCTCTTTTCCGTTGGTAGGTCCTTCTTTTGCAAGTTGGATAAGTCTTACAAGATACTCTAATGCAGGACGAATTTTCCTGCGTTGAATACGTCTGACGGTATCGTAGTAAATCTGCAAGTCGCTCTTGCCTGTGCTGTTCATGCCAGCCGGAGAACGCCCAAACAAAACAGTAAAAGGATACCCGGTAACAGCACATAAAGCCTGCTCAAACTCTTGAATAATATCAGTCAAGCCTGTGAGCGGAATGTTAAAAATGCCGTATTCATCTTCCTTGTCAACGGCTACACTGCCATTAATTCTGCGTGAGTAGTCTATCAGCTCTAAACGCCGAATAACAGCTTGCGTGCCGTCTTCTCTTGCCAGCAAATTGCTTAAACCTTCAAGCTTTAACAGCGACGTGCTAACCTTGTCCATTATGTCGATTGTTTTATTCATTGCAGTTTTTACACGGTTTAGCGCAGCCGGAACACCATCCATACATGATAAGCCAGCACCATTATTAGCAACACGCTCTATCTTCGGCAGCATTTCGCCGTCAAAAATAAGCAGTCTGCTTCTGTGCACTTTAAACTGATTTCCGTTTGGTGGCGAAATCATGTAAAACTCCGGCTTACCAAAGTTCGCATCTCGAATATCTGTATCAAGATAAATTGAGGTTGTGTCCGGGTAAATATCTCGCTTGTCAAAAATTTCTAATCCGTTAATCCTGCGTAAACGGTTGATATTAATAGGCTCGCTTAATTCCTGCCCATCGTCAGCAAGGATAAGAGCACAAGACATACCGAACAGTCTGTCCCAATATAAAGCTTCTGTAAGTTTTTCCTGAACAAACAGCGTTTCAAGTTCCTGCAAGATACAATCGTCAGAATCGCCTTCGATTTCTACAAAATTTTTCATAGCATCATCGGCAACAAGTGTAACAATCCTTCGCACGAGAGCATTTCTGTACATTGCAGCCAATGTTAAGTCTGTGAGCTTTCGCTCATTTAGCAGACCTTCATAATTGCGAGCTTTACGTGTAATGAAAGCATCTTTAAAGCCGCTATCTGCACGAATTGAATTATCTTTTCTTTTTACCATTATTCCTCCTAGCTCGTTAAGCCGCCCCAGCTGCGTGAATTCATGAGCTTGTTAAACGCATCACTTGACGCATCCACCATATCATCATGCTTGCTTTCCGGGAACGATTCAAGTTCTGACAGATACATATCATTCCATTCACCTTTAAGGATAAGGACGTTTCCTGCTTGCACCTGTGAAGCAAATGGAGTAGCACGAACCTCTTTGCTGCCTGTCGGCGATACAATCTCTACCGAATATCCTGCAAGCATTGATACAAGACTTTGAGCTTGCGCCTTGCCTGCCTGCCCTGGGTCTTGCGGTATGGTGATTTGTACGAATTTATATTTACCATGGTCAATCGCTGCCATGTTACGCAGAAGATTCCTAGCGTCATTCGCCTTTATCTGCTTGCGTTTCACATCAAGAACGATTACTCTGCCATCGTCAAGCAGTCCCATTAACACGCCTGCTGTTGCGTCCGGATATGGGTTAAGCGGCGTAGGCTCTGTTGCTGCCAAGTCCCAGGAACGTGCATAAGCAACGATATTTTTGGGTGCAGCATCAACAAAAGTGAAGTTTTCTGTTTTGAAGTACATGCCAGCAGCAGGACGGATTTTCCAGTTGCCATATAAAAGACGTTCTTTGTCAATCTCTGCCAAAGCTTTAAGGTTAGCCATATACGAAGGGTCTTTAGCCATTAAAACCTTATTGTCTGTCAGCTTAGACGCGATAAACGTTACCGACTTACATTCTTCAACATTTACTCCGTGTTCCTTTGCGAGTTCATGCGGATTACTTCCCCAATAAATCGTATCATTCAGGACGCACATATAACGCACAACACCGCTGCGCTCATAAATAGGATAGCCTGTATCTTGATTTATCCACCAAGAAATAAAATCAGCTACCCAACTATCACTGTCCGGGTTGCACGTCGCTCTTACATAAGGACGGATACCACACGTTGAACGGTTACGAGAAAGCATGTACAAAAATTGGTGACGGCTAAAATGAGTCAGCTCGTCAAAAGCTAGATAGCAGATTTCTGAGCCTTGCCAGCCTTGCAAATCTTCGTCACGCTCCAAATGCGCAAAATGAATTCTTGCTCCACTAGGACTAAAAAACCAATGTAGTTTTGGAGTTTTCTTGGGTTTTGCGCCTTGCACTTGTCCATATATTTTGTTAGCAGCATCCCACAAACCGCCTGAAGCTGTGATTTGAGTATAATTTTTTCGAAACACAACGCCGCTAAATCCTGCTATATCTTTATGCCTTAATCCTTCCAGGAGAAGTGCAAAGGTTTTTCCGCCGCCAGCTGCTCCACCATAAATCACTATGTCAGCAGAAGAACACATAAAAGCTGTTTGCGGTCCCGGTTGCGGAGTTAGATACAGAGGCTCAAATGTATCTCTGCCGTTATTTGGAATGTAGATAGATTGGTAAGCGTCTATTGTTTCAACGCTTGCATCTTCCGCCAGCGACAATATACCTCCGTCAGCTCCTGCCAATGTAGCAAGAGTGCGAATTGCATTAACATCACTTTCTTTTAAAGCTTTGTTAAGCAACTTCGCTATCATTAAGGCTTGATAGTTTTGATCTTGCTCGTCTAAGCCGAAAGCGTGTAAAAAGCTTTTTGCTTTATCGTCGTGTACTTGTGATTCAAGTATCGTTTTTGCTATCTGCTGTAAGTTTTTTTTCGCCCGTCTTATTTCCCCGGATTTTTTGCCGCCAACAGTTCCTCTTTTCCTTGCTTCATCCTTGCTTCGGACAGGCCTTAAATTGCTAACATTTCCTCGTGCTGGCACATTAAAACACCTGTCCTTTCTTTAGATTTTATTTGCTGTTTACAAGGTAAAATTCTTTTCGCAGTTCGGCGTTTACTAAAAATTGTCCGCCACATGAAGCAGTCTTTGTTTTTACTCCTGGTTTTTTAATTCCTCTAGCAGTCATGCAAGAGTGTTCGCCTTGAATAACTACAATAACATCCTCTGTACCTAAAATTTTTGTAAGAATGTCGCGAATTTCCTTGCCGATACGCTCTTGGATTTGTAAACGTTTTGTTACTGCGTCAGCAATACGTGCAATTTTGCTAATGCCGATAACTTTACCGTTAGGGATATAGCCTACATCAACAGTCATGTTATACATGAGTGCGATATGGTGCTCGCAATAAGAAAAGCAGTTAATGCCTTTTAGCACTACCATATCATCATTATCGCAGGAAAAGCATTTGTTGAATTTTTTTGCGATTTCGTCGTTGCTAACACTGGCGTACTCTAATTGCTCCATTAGCATTTTTGCGAACCGTTTAGGAGTTTCAAGAAGTCCCTCTCGGTTTGGATTTTCACCAATGCCCTCAATAATAAGCCTTGCGGCTTGTTCTAGCTTTTTAGCGTCCATGTTACACGCCCCTTTTATCTTTATCCCAAATAATTTTATGAAGCTGCACTTGTACGCAGATGTTATACGGCGAATTTTTTGCGTACTCTACAATCTCCGCAGGTTCGATTGCGCCCCACACTGGCGAGATGTAAATTTTTGCCTGGCATTTGATTTTTTTGCAATGGTCAAGCACCCGGTCTACGTCGTTAAAATCTTCTTTGCTGCCAACTACAAATTTTACAACGTCCTTTGCGTTAAGGTGCTTGTAATTATCCATTAGCATTTTATTAGATTCACCAGACGTGCCGCACTTGTAATCAATGGTATAAAAAATACCGCTTAACCTTTTTTTGTAAAGCGGTACAGCACCATTTGTTTCAATATTCACCTCATATTTGGCTTTGTGCAGCAGTTCAAGAAGTGGTTGCAAGTCGTGCAGGAGTGGTTCACCGCCGGTAATAGTTACACGCTTGCAGTTATACTCGCTTATCTCATCCATAAGCTCCTGCTCATTATAACTGCTGGCAGCATCTGCGAATTGTTGAGCATAGATTGTATCGCAATAGCTACAACGCAGGTTGCAGCCAGCCAAACGAACAAATACAGAAGGATAGCCAGTTCGCTTTCCTTCACCTTCGATACTTTTAAAAATTTCGACCACATTATACTTCATACACGGCAACATTCCCTTCGCTTTCCTGTACCGACACCTTAACACAGTGCGGAACTTTTTCGCAAATCCAACGAGCAATGTTTTCTGCTGTTGGGTTACATTGTAACACGTCATTTAAATATTGATGGTCAAGTACATCAGAAACAAGATTTTTGATATGCTTAAAATCTACCACCATGCCGTTAGTGTCTAACTTTTCGCTTTGGCAGGTTACGTAGATAATCCAATTATGACCATGTAAATTTTTACACTTGCTTTCATAGTTTAAAGAAAGTTGGTGCGCTGCTGAAATTTCTAATCGTTTTGTTACTGTATACATATCTACCTCACGTTAATTGTTGTCCGCCTGTAATATTAATCGCTTGTCCCGTCATATAGCTACTTTTATCGCTTAATAAAAATTCTACTACATTAGCAATATCGGTATATGTACAGCTTCGCTTCATTGGAACAAGGTTTATGTATTTTTGGCGTATTTCTTGAATGCTTTTGTTTTGTGTTTTTGCATATGCTGAAAATAAATTGTTTTTCCAAGTGTTACTTTCAAAAACATTACCTGGGCAAACCGCATTTACTCTTACTCCATATTCCACTAACTCTAATGCTAAAGATTGAGTTAAGCCTATGCCAGCAAATTTGCTTGCAGAATAGGCAGAGTTTTTATAGCTACCTTTTTTGCCTGTTTTGCTGTTGATTTGTACAATACTGCATCCAGGACTGCGCACAATAAGCGGATAAAGAAATTTTACAGTAAGCCAGTAACCTTGGAGATTAATATTAATAGACTTCTGAAAATTTTCTACTGATAAATCGCAAATTGCATCAGGAATCGTTACCCCGGATGCATATATAATGCCCTTGATTTGATGAACATTTTTACAAATTTTTTCACATACGTTTTGAAACAGATTAATATTTTGAATATCAACATTTTTTATGATTTTATCATAATAGATTGATTTTAAAGAACTATGACTAATACCGATTAAAAAATAATTTTTTTTTAGCTGTTTAGCAAGTTCTTGCGCTATGCTACCATTAGCACCGACGATAATTACAATTTGTTTAGGCACTCCATTAGTCCCCCTTTATCGTCTAAATAATAATCAGCTAAAATTTTATTGCTAGTAGGATAAGGATAAAGGTTAGCATTTACCGCCTGTAATATAATGCCTTGTTGCTGACAAAATTTTACAGCACGTTCTAAAGACTTTCCTGTCCTACAAGTCCAAAGAATATAATAGTATTTTTGTTGCTTTTCTTTTAGCTTTTTAATAACAAACTGATTAGGTTCCATTACATCGTTCGTAGGAACATTGTTTATCCATACTCTATTATCTTTTTTAGTAATAGTACCGTCGAAATCGACCGCTACTACTTTTTTAGTTGGCAAGCTTGAGTACATGGATATAATCCTCTTTGCTATACAATCTATCTCCCCATACGTAACGATATTCTGATAGCTTTTGCTTAATATACGGTACATAGGTTCTTAAAACATCCTTGTTTGGAATAAAATTATTATCAATAAATGCCATTAGCTTTAAAAAACAAGGTCGGCAATTGTGACATTCATTGTTATTGACAGGGGTATAACAAGAAAATGTATCTTTATATGCTTTTTGCCAAGGATAACCAGCGTCGACATACATTTTTAAAAGCTGACCTTTGCTATATTTCCGATACGAAAAATCTACTTTTATTTTTTTGCCATTAGTCCATTTTTGCTTTTGCCAAGCATAATTTAAAAGATTTTCCATATGTAAAGCAAAAATATCTGTTTTATCATGACATTTGTCTGTTGATGTAGCACCTAACATAATATGTTCGCCATAATTTGATGCTAAAGTTAAAAGATATATATTTCTCATCGGTAAGATAAAGTTTTGAGGTAATTCCCATAATCCTAAATCTCTAAGCCTAGCTACAACAACATCTTTAGGTAAACGCAGCATTTCGGCATTAGAACTATTAGTGCCGATATCAACGAATAGTTTTACGTCTGGTTTCCACAATTCGCTAATAAGCCAGCTATCCATGCCGCCGCTATATAATAATACCTTTTTCATGTTTACCACCTTTGCAAATTCATATACTTTTGATATTTTATCCATTCGCTAAAATTGTAAGCGCACACCTTACTTAGATTTAATTTATAGCCATTTTTTACAATAGGTCGCATCTTTATGGTATGCCCATTAAACCAACATATCTTCCCCCCCAAGAATGCAACTTTTGACCACGTACACGAATCAACAGAATACCAAGGTATCTCGTTGATATATTTAAATTGTGTAAATCCTAATCCGTGAACCTTTACATTTTTTTCACGAGCATAGGTTACAAGTTTTTTTATTTGGTCGATAGTTAAATTTTTGCCAACTACCATACCGCCTATCGCAATGTAATCGTATTCTTTGCACATATTCTTAAAATATTCTACGCCACGTTCGACATGCCATACAGGAATAACTTGTTTTTGAGTTCTTTGCTCAATGCGTTTTCTTAACTCTTCGACTTTAGACAGTCCAAGCGTTTGGTCAACATCCATTTCAAAGAAATATTTTATATCGTAGTCGTTGATAAATTGAATTTGTTGCTCTACAAACAAATCCAACTCCTTGTGAGTTATATGTTTTTTCGAATGTACAAAGGTAAATGCACCGCTATCCATTAAGAAATTTTCGCGCCCTACGTCGTTTAGAACTTTATTACAAATTTTAGGGCCATTATAAAAGGTTTCAAGAAGGTAAAGTGGAGGATTGTTAACGATAACAGTTTTGCGATCGGTTTCATTAACGCCGCTACAACTAGCCGCTAGAAACACCCTCATAATTCAAATTCCTGCCCACAATGAGGGCAAGTAACCTTTTTGGGTTCTTTTTCTTTAATTTGATTATCACTTAAAAAATCATCGTCAGTAATATCTAAATCGCTACCTTCTATAAATCCAAAATCGCTCATATTAATATCTTTGATTTGTTCCAGCTCTAACGCCAGTTTTTCAAAATCCCAGCCAGCAAGTTCCCCGGTTTTATTATCTGCCAGGCGATAAGCTCTTGCTTGCTCTTCTGATAAGTTTTCAGCAACAATTACCGGAGCTTCAGTTAACCCTAACTCCTGAGCAGCAAGATAGCGTGTATGACCAACAATGATAACATTATCTTTGTCAACTACAATAGGCTGATTAAAGCCGAACTCTTTGATAGAGTTAGCAACCTTTTCAACAGCTTCTTCGTTGTTTCTTGGGTTGTTTTCATACGGCGTAATGTCTGATAACGCCATTAATGTAATTTTGTTTCTTAAATCCATGATGTACCTCCATCTTTTTACAATAAAAAAGGACAGTGCTTTTTTTACACTGTCCAATAAAACTATAATAATTTTAGCAACTCTTCCGCTCGCTGACGGTCAGTTTTGACGATTTTTGCGAATTGCTTTATAAGCTCCCATTCATCATCGAACGCTCTAATATTGCGTCCCTTGCGTTCGCCAGCAGCAGTCTTTCCTTTCGGTCTGCCTGCTCCCTCACGAACACCGCCCCATTTTTTACTTTCCATGTTACCCCCTACTTATCCACCAATACAACATTACAATTCCACTAGCTAAGCCATGCGCCCACAATACCCATTCATGCAGGCTCATTTGAGGAAAATTTCTTACTGCTTCGACTACAATGCCAATAGTGAACAACCAAATTAGTATTTTCATTTTTGTTAAAACGTGGTAGAATATAGGCAGGAGGACGATTGCTCGTCCTACCTGCCGCCCTCTTATTTACGCTTTCTGGACTTGCGATTTACAGGGGGCTTCTTTTTTTGCTGCTTTTTCTTTAACTTCTCCTGTATTTGGAGAGCCGTTAATACGGAACTTAATATAAGTGAAACCGTTTCGGCAGCATCTTTTAAATTCTGATCCACGTTTTGTACCTCCTTTCTATACTTATATTATACTATGTTTTTGTTTATTTGTAAAGTGTTTTTTCAAAAATAATTATAAAAAGACGGTACTTTTTTGTACCGCCTTGCTTTTATTTTACTCTAAACTGTAACGCAGGAACTTTTAAACTATCTCCATAAGCATCGGTATATCTGCTGTTGATTTCAACAAATCCTTCAAGAACGCAACCTTCTTGCTGAAACAGCCAAGCAGTTCTAATTGCTTCAGTGTAGGTACCCGAAAAGGTGAATCTTTCAATTCCGTTTGCTTTCATGCAAGCCACTATTTCAGGTACTTGATGGTCCCAAACAATTTCGGAAAGGTTTAAGTTGAAATTACCGTGCTTCCTAGAGATTTGGTATTCACGCCAAATATGAACAGCAAATTCTCCCATATTTCCTATTTGTCCAAAGGTTTTATTATGAAGCTCTCTAGCTTCTTCCTTTTCTTCTTTATTTTTTGCTGCATCAAACGCAGCGATTGCTTGGAGTTCCTTTTGATAAGCTTCTTCAAAAATATTTTTCATTTTAACCGACTTCCTTTACTCTTTATTTAGCAGGTACTTTATCTTCCCTACACTTATATTATACTACATTATGCTATTTTTGTAAAGAGTTTTCTTTATAAAATATCGGTTATATTTTATGTATTTAAAAAGCCGTCTACATTTGTAGGCGGCTTTTTGAGTACACAACATATTTTTTAGGAGAAGGATTATCATCCAACTGTTGCATCTTAATTATATCATTCCTTTTGTTGCCTTGTAAATGACACCTTACTGACATGATTTTAAAAGGTGCTCTATTTGTATCCGGGCAAACTCTGTATCTTCGGCTGTGTAGGCTTTTTCGCAGTAACCATTACAGGCAGGCTTTGTTTGATCTTTCTTGTAGCTAAAAATAACATCCTGGTATACAGCAAGCTGTCGCATCTGCTTATAAGCTCCTATGCTTATAACATACTCCCAAAACGCTCTTAGGCTATCTTCGCCTTTGCTATAAGCATCTATATACTTATCTAGTAGTTCGTTTAAAGGCTCATCCATTTTTAGCTCTGCACTTTCTTATCTTAAGAGCATTGCTGGAAGGATTTTCGCCAAGATACACGCCTTTGGTGTATGGCAGATATGCTGAAACAGTGCTCTTGCTTACACGCAATTTTTCGGCTATGTTCTCCACGCTGTAACCTTGCTCATACAAATCATTGACCTGTATGGACATATCACTTTCATATGCTCCGGCATCAATGAGAACCTTCCTGACTTTCTGCTCCGAAATGCGGAACAACGCAGCAACTTTTTTAATGCTGCCTTCGGCATTGTAAGACTTAATAATATCTTCCGGCTTCAAAAGATCACGCCCTTTCGATTTGCTTATCTATATTGTTGTTGCATATACGCCTGTAATTCTTTGGCAAAGTCTGCGTGTTCCTTGATATAGGCTTTGACTATCTCATAGCACTCTGCGTAGTGCTTGCCTTCCTTGTTTTTGTTATTGGTAGCAACCTTAATAGCTGCATTAAACAGTGTAGCCCCGCCCTCATTTTTAGCATCTATAAAATCTGCCAACGCTTCCGGAACTAACACCGTAATAGTTTTTTCCTGCTTATCGTAAGAATCGTTTAAAACGTCGCAGAAACTGTAATCAGTTTTATATGTCCTGTAGAACATTGTTACATGTTTGCAGCCAATTTCTGCTTCTATAGCACGGCGCTCTTTGTAACACTCGGAGCATACGCCATATTCTTCAAAATAACGAATCTTACGTTCACGCTCATCACCTTTGCCGTACAGCTGTACCGTTCCAGTGTGACCGCATGAAAAAGTTACTTCGTACTTCATTTGCTCTCCCTCTTTCCGTAGCAGTACAAATTCCACGCTTGGTCATCTTGTTTCCACAAGTCTACCAATGCTTGACGTTCCGCACGAATTTCTGCGTCGATTTTACGCTCATATTCGATTGGGTTAACGCCTTCAGGAATGTACTGCAAAGCTTCGCTGAAGGAAAACTCTTTAATATTGCCAACACCTTCACGATGAATGTCAGCAGCTTTCTGAGCACAGTCACCGCACAGGAAGTTGTGCGAGTTTACACCGAAGTAATGCTTGCCGCAATGCTGGCAAACCTTTTGGGTACCAGCTGCTTCTGCAATTAAGGAGCGAATTTTCGCAAACAGCTCCTTACGAGTCGTTTTCTTATTGAAGCGGAAAACTCTTTGTTCACCGCCAATTTTTACAACACACGCCTGACGATGTGTACGCCAGGTGAACTCGACTTGACCTATCTTCATGTTAAATGACTTCCTTTCTTGTAGGCTTTCTATCTTCCCTACAATTATATTATACCATATTTCTCTGCTTTTGTAAAGAATTTTCTTTATAAAATGTTAGTTTTCTTCTAAATCTTCTCTAGTTACCTCATACTCAATACTGCCGTCACGCTTGCGCAAAACAACCTCAAAGTCACAGGCAGTTGCAAGCTCCAGCAGAAGCTTAAGTGATTTGCATTTTTTAACCTTGTAGTTCAGGGACATTGGCGTAATGCCCATTTCCCTAGCTAATGTAGCCTGGTTTTTTCCTGTTGAAGCGATTAATACCTTGATTTTGTTTTCTATTGACATAGTAGCACCACCTTAATTATTATATCTCTTATCATTATACAGTGTTCTCTTTATGTAATCAATATAATCTTTTATAAAAATATTGCCTGCGAGATTTCCCGCAGGCTTTTTGTTAAGATACTTCAATCATCGTGTTTAACCACGAATCGCTTGACGCATTAATGAGCCATTTCTTATTATAGCCGTTATAATGCCTGATCAAGTAAAACTTTGTCTTGTCGCCTTCGTCATTGTACAGAGAGAAGTTAGGGAACTTCTTGCCTTCTGATTGCTCCAGCTGGTAAAAGTATTCGCGAATTTCTTTTGCTCTCTTTATAACCTCCCAGTCTGGCGTAAACTCGTCAGCATAGTTGTATCGCTTCTCACTGTCATCTGAATGTACTCTGTATCCGGCAAGGTCTGGTAGTACGCATATTTTATCAAATGATGCTCCTAAACTGTTTACAAAAGCAAGAATCGAATCGAAGTCATAAGCAAAATGAGTGTTACGCATATCCGGCAATTTATGCTTATTGCAGTCATCATTCGGCTCTTCATCCGTAATGTAGAATAAGAAGTCTACGAAGCCTACATACTGCAAGCCTCCATAAAGCTTCTTTCTTTCGCCAAGCATTTCACCGCAAACAATTTCAAGATAAACGCCCTTGCCGTTATCGAGGTGAAATGCTGTTCTAACACGGCAGTTGCCTATGGTGTTGATGCTGCGCTCTGCTTTTTCCCACCCGGCACCTTCAAAATACAATGTTTTCACGTTAACCACTACCTTTCTATTGCTCATCGGTAGGAACTATTTCAAATTCTCCTATGTCAAACCATGTGTTAGTTCCGTCTACCAGGAATATTCTGCCAATTTTTTCAAGCTCCTTTATGCTGCATTCCATTGCGCTTTCTTTGTTAAACACCTTATAACCTCGCCTTTTGAACAGAAAAGCTAGTCCGTCAACTAAATCTTCCTTTGAGCTATAATAGGTTATCTCGCACTCTCTGCAATACAAGACATATCTTTCGTCGTAGAACTCACCGTTAACATCATTCGTTTGATAAAGCTCGCAGCCAGGTTCTTCGGCAGCATAGTAAAGTTTTAAGCCTTTATCTTTTGCAAGTCTTACGAAAAAGTCCATTGCCGGGGTCCATTTGGTGTCTACGGTAAACCGCAAGAAATATTCTTCTTCGTTGGCTTTAGTTACTTCTCCAACATCGTCGAACCACCCTTCATAGTTACTGCCAGGGTAAAGCTCATTGCCGTATCTATAAATACTGCCATCATTTTCATTTAGGTGACGTTCAATATCATCTTGCAGCCTTTGCAGTATTGCCTTATCTCCAACCATTGTAATGTCATTGAAACAGATATTAGCCATTTCACACCTCCGTGTTAACTTTGCAAATCGAACTGAGCTTGCCAGCTCTAGGATTATTCTTTTTAGGACATTCATCAATGCGAGCTATCGGAGTGTACTAGTTTGGCAAGCAGTTACAAATTCCGTATTGGTCAGTGAAAAACCTGTCGAAGCGTTCATGCGTTGAATGAGCGTACTGGCAGTTTCGACAGCCAAATCTTTCAATTTTAGGTTTTTCTTCTGTTATCCAAAGATTAACCAGCGCAGCAGTTTCCTTGAATTTATCAAAAGGTGTCATATTAGCATACCCCCTTTCTGATAATCATATGCTGGAGCACTTCTTCGGTAATCTCCATTGCTTTGTGAAGCTCAAGTACACACCTCTTGCTTGCATGAAACGTAACCAGGACATAAATACCATTCTCGTAGTCCTGAATCACATAGGGCATCTTTCTTTCTCCCCAGCGGTCTGTCTTTTCAACTACACCACCATTAGAAGCGATTAAATCATTGAACTTCAAGATAACATCCTCGACTATTTCTTGTTCTGGGCGAATAATGTACATAATTTCATAAGCATTCATTTTTCTTTCCTCCTTACATTTGTTCATCTTCCTGAAAACTGTAGTAACTGCCGTCACCTATAATGATATGGTCTAAGCAAGGTATTCCAATTATTGCCCCGGCTTTTACAATGTTCCTGGTTAACTTTTTATCGTCAGCACTAGGTGTTGCAAGGCCTGAAGGATGATTATGTGCTACAAAAATTGCAGCAGCATTTTTCATAATGGCATACTTGAAAATCTCTCTAGGATGAACATAGCAGTTTGTCAGTGTTCCTTTCAGTATAGCTCTTGCTTCAATAATTCTATTCTTGCTGTCTGCTGCAATTACCCAAAATTCTTCATGATTCATATACCGCAACTTCGGCATCATAAATTCAGCCAAGTCTTGCGGATCACAGCAGTATCTTTTTTCCTCAGCTTTGGTTTCGGTGAAAGCTCTTTTGCCTAACTCTACACCACACAGGAACGCTTCTGCTTTCTGTTTGTCTAATCCATATGCTTTCAGCTCGTCGGTATCTTCCAGGCGATACAATTTCTGTGCCGTCAGTTCGGAAACCTTATAAGCTTCCTGCCCGAGCAACGCTTCGCATAACTCTTTATAACTTTTCTCTGCTACTTTACACATAACTTTCACTCCAATCTTTTTTCCAGCGCACACCTTTCGGTGTACGCTGGTTCTTTCTTTTATTTATGGCTGTTTGTAGGGGTAGTAGCTTCTCGGCATCAGAAGCTTTTCACGCAGTACATTGATTCTCTTTTCGCGGCGTTTAGTATTTTCCATGAGTTCATGGAATTCATCTCCGGCAAGAGGAAGCGTTTCCAACATCAGTACATACTTTATAAGTTGTCTTGTTCTCACATTAATCACATCCAATCTTCGCAATTCTTAAGATATTCTTTCTTTGCTTCAAGTAAAGCTTTTTTCATAACCGGGTCAGAGTTAACTTGCTCATAAGTCAAAAGCAGAGCATCCAGCGTATCATCAAGCTCATAAGTTATACAAAACTCATGGTTAGCAAGTTCGTAACGGAAGGCTGATTTCAAGAAGTCAAAATCTTTCATGTGCTCCTTCTTTTCGATGTTCAGACGTTTTACTAAATCATTATGAGCCTTAGCCTGAGCACGAATGATATATCCTCCGAAGCCGATTTGATAAACCTTGTCGGTATCATCCGGAGCTAAACCAAATCTTTTCATGCCTTCGTTGAACTGTTCTTCAGTAAAAGCAAAGAACGTTTTATCTTTGGTAAAGCTTTCGTATTCCTTTTGCTGTTCGTTGATTAAGGTTGAGTAATCTTTGTATTTTAACATCCTAGCATCCCTCCTAAAAAGTCATAAATTTCATCATTGGTTTTTGGACCTTAAATTCCATATCTCCGATATGGTTATTGATTCTTGTCAAGCATTTTACGATAGCGTTCGCTTCACCCTCGCTGAACGGCATGCAGTCGCCTTCCTCGTTTGTGTAGCACAGCAACACGTTACCGCACAAGCATTGGTCATGTAATCTGCCGTAACCATAAATAGCACTCGCTAATTCATTGGCTACAGGCTTTTCGTTCTTCAGAAGAAATTCTTCATCGAACACCAAGGTGACTGCCGGGATGATTCCAAGCTCGCCGTCAAATTCTACTAACTGAAGCGGCATATCCTTAATATCGACCAACTCGCATTCGCAAAGCTTGTACATAGATTCCAGGGAAATAGTTGGGAATACCTCCATCATTGGTACTTTCTCCACAGAATTGGTTTTGCCATTGGCATCAACCACAGTTTTGAGTAAAATTGCATAGTTCATAAAATCGACTTCCTTTCTAAAGCTATTGGCAAGGACTTTGAACCTTCTGCCTGGTAGCTTTACAGGAGCTTATGCTCCTGTCATCAGCTTTTATTTAGCTTCTTCGATTGCTTCCAGCATATTTGCAAGCTTTTCAACCTCATTCCATTTTCGTTGCGCTTTATTTCTAGCAACGCTGCTTTTAGGGAATTTTTCTTCAATTTTTTTAAGGTCGAACCAATCTAGCAGTGCTTCTCTTAATGCTAATGTTATTTTTTCTTGTGTCATTGTTTAATTCTCCTTTCTTAATTCTTCACGAAATTTTACCAAGCATTCGAAATATCCCATGTTGTTTTCATGAGCATAAGCTCTTAAGTTTTCATCAAGGGCAACCAGTTCAAGCATTTCTTCCTTACTTGCAGTTTTCTTGTTAGCTTTTGCTTCAATATCTTGAATTCTTTTAACTACGTTGACCATTTTATTTTCCATTTTCCAACTTCCTTTCTTGTGGGCTTTCTTATTTTCCCTACACTTATATTATACTATAAAACTCACCTTTTGTAAAGAGTTTTCTTTATAAAAGGTGAGTTTTTCTTATTATTTTTTGATATTCTTTTCTTCAGCAAGGCGAGCTGCCCTTCTGCGCTTTTTATCTTCCAGCAGATTTACGCCATCCACGCCAAACAGCAACGCAGTTAACTGCTCGACGGCATCGTTGGTGTCACGCCATATCTGCCTTTCGCTCACTGACCATTTTTGTGCAAGGCTTGCGACTATATCAGTGACATACGCTTCCGGCGGACAAGGCTTAAGGAACAGCACGTCAAGCACATCTGCCCGGCGCAAATCTTCCTGCTTGCCGCTGTTATACCTAGTCTGCTTGTAAAGTGCTATCATGTCATCCATGTAATTTATTAGCACCTTCGTTCGCATCGTTGAGCTTATAATGCTTTCAAGCTTTAGCTCATTAGCTCCAATGCTTTTCAGATTTTGAAACGAATCAAGAATCTCGATAGCCGAAATCTGTTCATCGTCGATATTGACAATCTCGCTAGTCTTTAACGCAGCGTGCTCCTGAAGGCTTCTGTAATTTTTTAGCAGCAAGCGTACATTATACAGTCGCTTGTCGAAATCCCTTCGCTGTGCTTCTTTGCTATACAAATCATCACACAGCTTTTTAGATGTCTTTTTGGCGGTCTGCTCTGCCACACGTTCGATAAGTTCTTCGAAATACGCCAGCGGAACAGTTATCGTGCTTTGAGCTTCATTTACAGTCATATCTTCCATGCGCTTACTCCCTTCTGTTATTTAAGTTCTTTGATAAGGCGTTCAAGATACCACTTTGCTTTTAGGCAATCTTCTACGCCGTTTTTTTCTTCGTAACGCCATAAATATTTGATAATGTTGGCAACGCAGACAGCTTCAATTCCTGTTTTGCCCACGGTAGCAGCCTTTAGAGCATCTATACACTCAATACCGCCTTGCGTGTAGTGTTTTGGATGATTTACGTTATCCTTAGGGAGCGGCATTGTAAAGCTATCTTTTGAATTCTTTGGTGCTTCTTTGACAATAACGTATTTATCATCTTTTAATCCGATAAAACTAAATGGAGATTTAAACACACTCATTATTTATGCTCCTTTATCCATTTTTCGTGTCTGGCAACCGCTCCAGCTGTAGGTGAAATCGTTTCAAGATACATGGCTTTCAGTATTTTACACTGCTGGATTTTCCATTCGCTAAAAGCATTACAAGTAGCGTGGCAGCCTATTTTTCTTTCTGTGCATCCTCTGCATGGTGTTTTCATGTAGCACCTCTAAAATAATTCTTGTTGGTTGCTTATATCATTCGGTGTTTTAGTGGTAATGCCGGGATATGATCCTGCAAACTTTTTTATCCGGTAATCATAATACTTTCCGTCGGGAGCCATATAGTTTGCATCAACTTCCTTAGGTGTCGGCATATAATATTGCGCTGGCAATGGAATATTAGTGCACAGCTCTTCAAGTCTGCTTTTTCCGTAAATTATATGATTTCTTATTAAATTCATATTTTCGCCGTCAGGATAAAAAGGGTCTTGGCATCCATAGGACCGGATATGTTCCCACCGCAAAAAACTGTCTATAAGCATTGCCGTTTCTTCTTTGATTTGTTCTTCAATGCTTTTTTCTTTTTTCGGCATTTTACACACTCCCTACATTTCTTCTACTTCCGGGTCGTACAGCTCAAGAAGTTCTGAAAATTCTCCTTTGCTAGCTATCTTTATAGCTTCTTCAGGCGAAGCAGCTAACACTCTGTCGTGAAAATCAACCTCGCCCGAAATCAAACTGCGCCAGCTAATAAGATACAGATTAGCGTCCTGTTGAGCCATAACCGCCACCACGAACAGCACTTGCTTCATCGTCCGAGGTTACGCAGTAACGGACGAAGATTCCCTGTGCACAGCGTTCACCTTCTCTGATGATGATAGTTTCGCTGCCGTTGTTTCTGAATTTAACACCTATATTGCCGTCATTGTCCTGGTTGTTAGCATAATCGCTATCAATAATGCCTACGCTGTTAACCAGCGACAAATTGAATTTAACTGCAAGACTGCTGCGGATGAACAGCATCAGAACCATATCGCCAGGCATAATAGCTTTAATGTTCAGCGGAATAAGTACGCTTTCACCGCCAGCTGGAACAAAAATATCTGTCGGTGCGTAAAAATCATAGCCAGCAGAAAACTGTGTGCTACGTTGCGGAAGCTTCGTGTTCGCTGGTGCGTCAATCGTCGGTAAAAATTTAATCATCTTAAAAACCTCCTAAAATATCTCTCCAGATTATAACCAGGATTCCAATAGTACCCATAATAGCAAGAATTTCCATACAAATACTTGCAACAAGATGTAAATATTTCAAATTACCACTCCCTGTTTAACATCCATAAAGCTACACACATAACAGCTACGTCAAGCAGTGTGCAACTGACAATATCAATTAAGCATATTTCCATTGGTTGCACCTCTGGCAATCTCTGCTAACTTTGCTCTTTGTGCTTTTACTGCATCAAGCAGCGGCTTTTGAAAGCGGCAATCATCGTCTAAAGCGATTCTTCCGGTTTCCTCTAGTTTGTATTGCATATACTCAAAATTGCCTTCAAGCGAAATTTGCATTTGCTGTAACATCCAATCCGGGAATTTTTCCATATTGGCGATAAGCTCGTTTTCAATGTCTACTAACGCCTGTGTACCTAAACGATGTACTGCATATCTGAATGCAAACAGCAGGACAATTAATTTTTCACGTTTCATTTTTTTGCTCCTTATTGTAATGAACTAATTTTGCCGCTTCTGTCATCATGCTCATTAATTCTTGCATAGCCATTTCTTCACCATATTTGCCACGCACACCTAATGCTGCCTGCGCCATCGTACCAATGATCAAACTTTTAAGGATAATATAATTACCTGATGCACAAACAACATCATCGTTATTGCTGTTATTATAGGCAATTATAAAAGATGCTCCACATTCTTGTAGCAGTTCTTTCGCCTGTTCGGCTTTCTTGTAATTAATCATCATTTTTCCTCCTTTCTTATCCAAACGCCATTAGCTAACTTTTCCAAATCTATTTTCTCCCGGCAATGCGGACAAATCGGCATCATATCATTTTTCCGTCCCATATGTTCTTGCAGCATCTTTAACACACGCTTATAAGGCCTAAACTTTATACCAATCTCATAGCATCTTAACGTCTGTTTCCTAGCTCTATCATAGTCCTTTGCTATTGCTTGCCAGTCGTTACACATCAGCTCCAGCACAACGATAGGTTCAACCATGTTGCCGCAGTGATTGCAGAAGCAGATTTTTGTATCCGGGTCGACTGTAAAACTGATAGGCTTTTTACTGCCACCATAAATGTCTGTTTCTTTATAGCAATGGCAAGTATTCCTGCCTTGCTCACGTTTAATCGGTGAGAATTTTAATATCTTCATTGTTTTTGCTCCAATTTACATATCTCCACGTAATTTAGCATTAAACATAGCTCTCAAACGTGCTTCTGGGTCGCTCATAGCCTTTACTACAGCTTCTGTAGCTTTCTTTAGTTCGTTGTTAATCTCCATATACTCAGGCTGTTGCCGTACATGATTTTTAGCAGCATCTACTGCGTGACTATCATACTGCATCTGTACAAGCGACTCTAACGCTTTTAAGTCCGCCTGCAGTTCTACAATCTCGACAACAAGTAACATCAGCCGTGCCGATGTCTTAATATCTGCAATGTCCAGCATACGTCTGATTTGGTCTTTGTTAATCATTTAATCAACCTCCCATATATCGGGAAAAATTGTCAATTTGCAAGGCGAAACGGTTTTAGCATCGTGAAAGATGCAACCTTTGCAGCGTTTCCGCTTGCTGCACATTTCTTTTATGAGCCGGGCAGCTTCTATAGCTTCTATAGTTTTTATTTTTTTCATTTTTACCTCCTTATAAAAAGCGGCGGCGTGGGAATTCTTGACATCAGCTATACGGCTTCGCTACGAATATTCATCAATTCCTATTCGCAACTAACATCTACTGCCATTCGCCAACCCAGCCGCCGCACCCATGGGCTAGTTAGCGGCGTTGATTGTTTCTGCCAGCTCATCCATAGCCTTTTTAGCCCTTTCAAATGAGCTACACTTTGTAAACGCAATCGAGTTGTTATCTTTTTTCGTGTTAACATAAACAATATACGCGAATGTGTCGGGAACAATTCTTAAAGATTCAATTTGTTCAGTGTTGATGTATTGGTCATCAATTTTAATCAGCATATTCTCACTCCTTTTCGTCTACGATTTTTCTGCCGCAATAAGGGCAGTACGCATAATTATCATCACGGTCAAGAAAAGTTGCGCTACATTTTGCGCACTTATATTCTGTTATTAGATAGCAATGCACATCATAGCTCTGCTCTGTTACCGTTGTTTCTTCCATGTTTCTCACCTCAACTTTTAGGCCATTTCTCGACGGCTTCTGGATGCTTTGCGCTCATTCTCTGTACAAACAATCTTTTTAAACCGAACCACGCATCACGATTTCTTCTAAAAACCAAATTCGCGGCACGTCGAATCATTACTAAGCGTGGCAAGTATTCACTTCCGGGTGGGTTCAAATGTTTGTAGTCGTTCGTTTTGTTGCCAATGGTTCTTTTCATGACTACCTCCTTAACTTTTCTAGGGACATTTTGTCCCCACGTACAACTTTTCTAGGGATTTTGAGCTGTTGCGTTTTTTACAACAGCTCGTACAAGAGATTTTTGCAACATGTTGCAGTTTTCTCTTATAACTTATACTCCACTCCTAACTCTTTAGCCACGGCTGGCAGTGCAGCTTGCACTTCTTTCTCTGTGCGGTACATCCAGCCTTTGCTTAGCAAGGCATACTCTTCCGGGAATCCTCCCCACCACAACGAGCGAACAACCCACTTATCACCCAAAAGCCCAAAGGTAAAATAAACATCGCCTTTCTTCGGTTTCCAAGGTAATTTGATTATTTCCGCTTCACCGCAAAGCAAGTTATGTAACATAGCATCTTCTTCATCTTCTGCTACCCATCCATCGAAATGAAGTCCGTCTAAGTCAAACCAACAGGTAGGGTCGTAACCTTTAATTTTAAATTCTTCGCCCAGCTCCACGCCGAGCATCTTTGCGATTTCCGGCATCAGATTTTTACTCACTTTCTTTACCTCCGTAATTTTTCATAAACCACGAATTGCCTGTGCCGTCAAAAATCAACTTAAAGCCGTTGATTTCAATTTCTGCCTTGCCGTCAAAGGGCTTTTTAGCAATAGCTAACCAACTCAATTTATCCATGACAGCTACAACAGCATCCTCTGTTAAGTCAATTTTTTGTCCTGTAATAATGCCTTTGTCATTGACATTGGCATAGTAGATTTTTCCAAGTGCTGAACAGCATAAATGTTTAGCCATGTTATTCATCTTCTCTCTTTTCAAAGTGTTCGCAGAGCTTTGTATTAAAAGCGTTTTCGCAAGAATTTTTACAAGATGTCTTTAAATTGCAATATTGGCAGCAGAACCATATGCGGCACGCCGCCGAACATTTACAATTTACATTTTTAACTTTAGCCATGCTGTCACCCCTTACAGTTTATACTTCATACCTATTTCAGCAGCCACCAAGGGCAGTGCAGCTTCCGCATCTTCCTTACTACGGAATACCCATCCATTTTTAAATGTAGCTACGTCTTTTGGATTATTCATCCAGCGAATATCCGTGACGCACCATACATCTAGATGTGCTGCCTTAAATGTCCAATAAATATCATAGATTTTAGGCTTCCACGGCAGTTTAATAATCTCGACATTACCTGCTAGTAATCCAGTTAAAGCTACGTGTGCTGCTACCCACGTTGAACCTTTACAATCGGCTCTTGTCATTAACCCTTTGTTATCAAATTTAAAAACCATTTTGGTGTATTCATACATGTCGACTTTAAATTCTTCGCACAGCTCCACGCCCAACATACGGGCGATTTCAGGAATAAGACTTTTAGCCATTTTCTTTATCTCCATTTCTTTTTGCATTCATCGCATTCATTGCAAAAAAAGCCTATATATACAAGATACGCAAAAAGCGGCGTAACAATTAGACCAAGGATGGTAAATATTTCGTCGTCAGTTCCAGCAGTTAATAATAATTCTGCCATGTTATCATTATCACTCCCTATTTAGTTAATTTCTTCAGCTTGGGTATATTCAACTTCATTGTCACATACAATGCTTGTTCTAATTAATTTGTCCCATCCACTGTTGTTGACAAAAGAACACTCTTCGTAAGCCTTTTTAATGGCTTTTTCTTTACTTTCTGCTTCTATTTCTACTGAGATAAAAGCTGTTGTTTTACCGGAAACAATGTATTTTTTCATCAGTTCTCACCCCTTTATTTCCGAATAACCACCGCCGTGGTGCTACTGTCTAATTTGGCGATTGCTAAATTGCTTTCAACCACCAACTCATTGAAAAGCTCATTCCATGTATCTACGTGCAATGTCATATCTTCTGCGTTTCGGGCTTTCGCCCATTCGTAAAGTTCTTTAACGGTCATGGTTTACTCCTTTATAGCCTTACTTGCCTTTGCTATTTTCTCAATCAGCTTATCTACAGCCTTGTCCGCAAACTCACCTGTAGCTTGGATGTTGGCAGGTGTTATATGTTCTGCAGCATACATAGCGTATATTTCTTTTTCTGTCGGGAGAAATGCCCCCAACATATCTAAAATCAAAGCCGTACAAACAATTATTTTAGCTGCCTTAACGTCTTTATCATTATTATTAAAGGCTGTCATAGCTGCTAATGCAACAAACACGGCATATATAGTTACAAAAAAACCTACTATGCAGCAAATCCCTTGTATCATGTCTATTCTTCCTGCCCAGTAAATCAGCCACGGGCTAACAATTGGTTCGTTCATTTTTATTACCTCCGTATTTTTCCATAAATCTCGGATTGCCTGTACCATCAATGCTCAATTTAAAGCCGTTGATTTCAATTTCAGCCTTGCCGTCAAACGGTTTCTTGCTTTCAGCCATATAACATAGCTTTTCCATAACAGCTTCAACGGCTGAATCTGTAACCTCTACTCTTTGACCTACCATAATGCCTTCTTTTTCGTTGACATCGGTATAATAAATTTTTCCACGAAAACCACAACATAATCTTTTAGCCATTTAATTGCCCCCTTAATATATATGGCGTCTTTAGCTCTTTAGCTACATTCGACAATGCTTTTTCCGCATCATCTTGCGTCGCGAACACCCACCCAGCTTTATAGGCTGCATAATCGTCAGGCTCGCCGTTCCAAGTCATCCTAGTTGCAATCCACTTCAGCTTTGAAGATTTATCACAATACAATCCAAACGTCCAATAATCTTCGTCACGATTCGGCAGCCAGGGAATTTTAATAATCTCGCATTCTCCCTTGATTAATGCTTCCAACACATCAGGCGATGCAAGTAATGGTATATTTTGAGGATATGCCTTGTTTACTTCTAAATTTTCCTCGGTGAAAAAATATACTTCGTCATACCTGTCAATCCTAAATTTTTCTCTCAATTTTAGCCCCAGCATTTCAGCGACTGCCGGAATAAGATTTTTGCTCATTGCTACTACCTCCGCTTTCTTTCAACTTTTATCTCAAATTAATAACCACTTCCTTGCATTGACGTTCTTCAATACACTGGTCGTTAATAATCCAGCATTCATCTTCTTTACCATTTCCGTCATAGCATTTGACTGTTATTTCCATTCCTTCGCAGTCATGTTTGACTGCCCATTTATAAAACTCTTCGACGGTCATTATTATCACCTCTTTATTTTTACAAAAAACGTCCAACGTGTTTTTCCTTGCTTATCTCCGGCAAGCGGAAGATAAGGTAACGCACACCTTAGCACATTTTTATGCGGAATGTCCTCGTCGCTCCATTTAAACAGCAGCATCCCACCAGGTTTAAGCACTCTAAAGCACTCAGCAAACGCCTTTGTCATCCACTCTTCCCATAGCACCGGAAGTTGCCCATACTTCTGTGCCAACCAGCTGCTCTCGCCAACTTTTACCAGGTGCGGCGGGTCAAAAATGATGTAGCTAAATGCTTCATCTGCTATATTCTCCATGTTGGTTACATCAATTATCTTGTCTGGCTGAATATGTAATTCTCTTCCGTCGCAGAGCTTTGTATGCAGCTCTCGTATGTCACAAAACATAACAGCGTCGCTCTCTTTGTCATGGTAGAACATCTTGCTTCCACAGCACGGATCTAAAATAAACGGCTTATCCATTATTGCCTCCTTGCGATGCATTGATTTTTTTAGCAAGCTCATCCATAGCTTTCTCTGCTTCTTCATAATCGCTACATTCTTTATAGCCGAATTCTTCTCCGTTTTTCATGCTTACGAGGATTGTATAATAGCAGCGATTCATACCTTTGCACAGCGTCACTGTTAAGCCAACAACATTGCTCATATCTTGCCACGTGCCATTCTTAAGCTTAATTAACATTTCTTTCGCTCTTCCTCCTTGCCGCCGACAATCTTCAGCTCATCGCCGATACATCTAATGGTGTGTCCCAGGATTTTGCAAGTGCTTTTGAGCCATTGAACGCTATGTCCTTCCAGCACCTTGTCCATTTCTTCGTCGGTCAAGTCCGAGAAGCAAACGCTTTCCCAACGATTGTTACGTTTAACTCTAAAATAAATTCCGTCTAAATCTCTATTTACCATATTTTTTCCTCATTTCCATACGCACTTCATAGTCTACAACGCTCACCCGGAACAGCGGATGTGCTTTACGCAGGCAGTAACGATAATATTTCAGTTTTTGCTGTCTACGCTTTACCATGCCATCCATATCAACCACCCAATCGCAGCACCTAGTAGAGCACCAAATATAGCAGGTATACCGACAATCAGTATAAACATGATCATGTCGACAATTACGTTTAATGCTTTAGTTATTTTCCCAAAACCTTTCTTCATGCTCAACACGCAAGAGTAACTCTTTGTGTCCCTCTTCGTTTTTAAGGAAAAGTCAGCCATCATTCTCACCTCTGTTCGGATTCTGTTTCCAGCCACCTACAGGACGATACAGATGTAAAACATCGTATATCTTGCCTACGCCGTGCAGATACTCGCTTTCTTTTGGGTGAATCTGATGTACTTCTTCTTCCGGCAGCCAGAACACGTCTTTAACCTGGCACATAACCTCCCATGACGGCGTTTTATTCGTCGTGCCGCAAAATTTTACGCTTACGTGCTCCCATTGGTTGCCGTCCTGATCAGGCTCAACGCCTACAACACACTGCAAGTTCTTTTTGATTCCCGGCAGATGCAGGAAGCCTATTAACACCAAGCCTTCAAAAGCAAAATCATTTTTCTTGTAGGCTTGAAACTTTTCATTTGCTAAAATCTCCTTAACACTTCTCATTTTAATCTCCTTGCTCCGCATAGTTGCGGATTATTACTGCATTGCTTACATTCCTTGTCGCACTCCCAACAGCATACGTGGCAAACCTCACTTCTCACGCAGCCGGAAAACGGAAAAGGGCAAACATATTTATTTTTCAGCTTTTTCGTGATTATCGGCTCTTCATCTTTTAAAAATTTCTCGGCAGGCTTCTTAGCTGCAGCCTTGTTTTTGTTAGTTTCCTGCCTTCTTATTTGCGCAAGGCTCATGATTTTGTGCTTGCACTCCTTGCCGCCGCAGCTCATTCCTTGTCGCCGTGCAAGATTAGATACATCTCTGTAACATTCAGTGCCACATTCGCAAAGGCATTTTGCAACCGAAACCTTCTTTTTAGGTCTAATACTGATAACGCCTGGAGGATAAATTTCAAGCACCGTCAGCATACCTATTTTCTGCCCTAGCAGATAGCTCCAATCCTTATTCTGCATTAAACCGACTTCCTTTCTCTTTACTTTAGCCAAACTGTGCCATAGCACGATGAGCATCTAAACGCCCATTTTACAGCACCTTTTCTGTCTACAATCTTTGCGCCGTAGACAAGCTTTATTTTTTCCTGCTTGCAATGAGGGCAGCACTGCTTGCCTTCGGCTGTTGTTCCAAGTAGATATTTCACTATTGCCCCTCCGTTACAGTCAGAAATTTTAAAACAGAAATTTTAAAACTCTGCCTGTATTACTGATTCTGTATTCTTTTAGGTCATCACGCTTCAGGTACTGCCTTCCATATAGTGATTTCATGTTCTCCCATACAAGAAAAGGCACGTTGTAAAAATCTGTCAGATTAAACGATACCAGGATAAAGCACCTTGCTCCTAAAAAGTGATGAACCTTAAGGTATTCGAGCTGGTGCGGTTCAAGTCTGCTGCGCAGCATCTTGTCGCCGTCGGTGTGCTTCGCTTCAAAGCACACCGCTAAACCACCTCTAATCGTTCCCTTGTAGTCAACACCGCTTTTCTTTGCATAATTAGCAATGAACTGTCCGTGCTGACCATAAGGACGAATATAATGCACAGGCTCGCTCTGTTTCTCAATCTTCGCAATACCGTGTTCCTCGTAATATTGGCATCCTGCGTCAATCATCTTTTCAAAGAATGAACCGCTTGCCTTGCTCCGCTTGCCTACAAGTATGTTTTTAAGCTGATTCATGTTTCTTGTACCCCTTGAATTTCATTCTGCTGAAAGCGTATCTGAGATAAGCTAAGTCCTGAAGCACGTCGATGTATTCAAGCTTATCAACATACACCTTGCTTCTTCCCCACGTGCTAATCAGCTTCATGCTAGGATTGTAGGTCTGGTGATATATCGTTTTGTATAAAAAGCAATATTCGCTGCAAATCTTCTTGAAATCATCTTTCTTTAATTCGATTTCAGTGAACGCCAGCTTACGCAAGCGGTTAACTTCGTCTTTAATCTTCATTCTGCACCTCGCTTAAAACGGAATTTCCTCATTAAAAGGTACTGCGCTGCCAAAACCTTGGAAGTCCTGGCTTTCTTCTCCCGGTTTCTGCTGGGATTCATTACCTTGCTCTCTACGCTCAATGAATTCAAAGTGCTCTGCAATAACCTCGGTTACATATTTCTTTTGACCGTCTTTAGCGTCATAGCTGCGAATTTGCAGTCTGCCTTCAACCAATGCACGCTGTCCTTTGCTAAGATAGTTGCCACAGGTTTCAGCCTGTTTACCCCAAATAACCACAGGAATAAAGTCCGCTTCACGCTGTTTGTCTTTGGAATAAGGTCTGTCCACAGCAAGCGTGAACTGAGCAACAACCTTGCTTGTAGAAGTGTATCTTACCTCTGGGTCTTTTGTCAGTCTGCCTAATAAAATGATTTTGTTCATGCTTTTTGTTCCTTTCTCTTTAACGGATTGTCCTGGCAGAAAATTTCGCCGCCTTCTTTTTTGATTTTTGCTTTGATTTCGGCAATAGCTTTATACAGATAATAAACCTCGCCGCTGTCATGATACATATTGATATAAAAATTTACTATTGTCGTAAAATATCTCTTTTCTTTATCACGATTTGCGCTTTCGGTGATTCTTGCAAGCTCTTTAGCGTCCATAAGTCCCTCCTATAATCCTAATAATTTGTTGGTGGCAGCAAAGCCTTCTGCAACCTTCTTCCTGCGTCTGCTTGCGTGTGTAACCTCTACCGGGTGGCACATCTGCAAAATGCGGTCATAGATTCTTGTTTCCGTTATCGTCTGCGGCTTTTTGATTGTTTCAATCGGCAAATTTGTTGTGATGATTGTAGGCAATCCGCTTCGGCAACGGCTGTCGATGATCTGGAACACTAGCTCCTGAGCAAACTCCGTGCGCCGTTCTGCTCCTAAATCATCAAGCACTAACAGCTCAAATTGATTAAAGCCGTCAAGATATGCTTGCTTTTGCTCTGTCCCCCACAATGTATTGAACACTCTGCCAAAATTAGTCATTAAGCAAGCTACACCTTTATCAATTAGCGCATTGACAACACACGCAGCGGCGAACGTCTTTCCGCTTCCGGAATTTCCATAAAGCAGTAATCCTTTATGCATCCTGCGAAAATCATCGTAGTGCTCAACGAAATTCTTTATTGCTCGCATCGTCCGCTCGTCTGCGCCGTCATCATGGCTAAAAGTCTGTGACTGAAGCTCACGCTCAGGGAATCCAGCTTTTCTAAGCTCCTGCACCCTAGCAAGTCGCTTTTCATGCTCCTCACGTTCACGCTCTGCCTGAAGCTCTTCCGCTCTGCACTTACAGATACAAGCTACAGTTCGTTCAACACCAAACAAGAAACCTCTGCATTGCTTCGGTGTATGGCATTTACCACACATAAGCAATCCGTTTTCGTAATAATCATTTGCGTTTTGCTTATTAAGCTGTGAAGCATTTTTAGCAATGTGATTTACAGCAAGCGTAATTGAATTCTGAACATCATTCGCATTCATGCTATCACCTCACTAAAAATATTTGTCCAGGTCTGTTTGGTCATCCGGCGGTTTAAACTCATCCGGCGGTTTCTTTGGCTTTTGATTGTCACCGCTCGCAAGGTTTCTTGCAACTCCCTCACAATAGGCTATTGACTTCTTGCCTTGCTGCGCTGTTATCGTAACCGCCTGCATAGCTATCAGCTCGCCGTGCTCCTTAGCAATAGCCTGTAACCGCTCTGCAATGTACGGCGTTATCGGCGTAACATTTTGATTCCAAAAGCCAACAGGATTATTATCGCTCGTAACATTTTCATAACTGTTACACGTAACGGCAGCATTTTTATCGTAACAACCACTACTAAAGTTATTGTTGTTACTCTTATTCTCTTTCTTATTCTTACTCTTATTCTTATCCGTAACATCTGTGTTTGTTACATCGTTGTTACGTGTAACATCTTGACTTGTTACGCTTTTGTTACACGTAACATCTTCGTAACATTTCGTAACATCTGTGTTTGTTACGTCATTGTTACAGGTTTTGGATTGCTTCTCACGCTGCCTTTTAACTCTCATTGCTTCCTTGCACCGCTCACGCTCCTTGAGCTTTGAAAGCTCTTCGGCATTCTGATACTCACCCCAGCCTACAATATAGATATAGCCGTTATCCTCTATATCAATCATGTTATACTGCCGAAATACTTCTAAAGCAGTTTCCGCAATTTTAGGCTTAAAACCACCAACAGCAGCTAAGGTTTTTGGTGTATACGCTACACCTTCGGTAGCGTATACATAACCACCATCGTTTTTTTTACGAGCTAAAGCTAACAGGAAGAACCACATTAATGCCAGGCTATCACCAATCTTCGTATCAGCACGAAGTATCTTAATTTTTTCGCTGTCGAATACATCGGCACTAACCTTGAACCAGCTCTCCATGTTGCCCTCCTACAATAACTTCTTCCATAATGGTTGCCGTCTAAGTAACCTTACATACTTCATAAGTGCTTTCTTTCTCATAAATAGCTTCTCCCTATTTTTTCTATCCACTCGTCCCGGCTATGTTTATCTTCATAGCAGGTCTGAGCAAATCGCCTTAACCGCAAGTCTGTTTCCTTGTCCAAATGAGGTCCGAGCCTGCCTTTATGATGCTCGTAGCATAGCCAGATTGTTAAACCCAGCTTGTCCGAAATCTTTCTCCCGGCTGCTTCGAATATCACATGATGGCGCTCCAGGTTGCGAGTAGTGCCACACATAAAGCACTCCTTTTCGCTTTGCAATATGCTTTTCTTACTCATGCAGTCTGCCTCGTTTCTTCAAGCAGGTTCTTAATAGCAGTGTGCGCAAGCGTGTATTGAGGAATTGTAATCATTTTTTCAAGCTCTTCAATGGTCAGGTCTTTAATGTTTTTATATGCCGCAAGCGGTCTGCCATTTTCATCGTGGCCACTAGCAACGGTTACAATCACATCCCCTTGCGGTGTAATCTTAACGAATTTATCTCCGGTAGCTTGCGGTTGAGCTTTAGGCTTTTGCTCCTTCTTCGATTCTTTAGGTTGATACTGCCCTTTTTCAACAGGTTCACAAGCTGAATTTCCGTCATCGTCCTCTTGCGCAAGTCCAAGAGCCGCTGCAAGGCTATATCTTCTAGCATATGTCAGCGTACTGCCAAAACCCTGGGCATCATTTTTCTGAATAGGATAACTGCTTGTCACCTTAATGAATTGACCGCTGCTATGCATGATCAGTGTAGTAACAGCAAGCTTATTGCTTTCTACAATTCCTTCGTTAGCCTGGAATATGCTTAAGCCGTTCTTGCTAAGCGGCTCACGTGCTACGTTCAGGCATTCTGCCAAATCAGCATATTTGCTTTTAAAAAACGGATTGTCACAGCCTTTAACAGCATTTTTCATTTCGCCCTGAGCCTTTGCTAAAGCTTCAGCCAAAGCATTAATTTTCTCACTCATTTCCATTTAAATCACCTTTCCTTCCTTAACCAGCTCTTCAAGTTTGCTGTGAAGCTTAAGAGTTGTTTCAGCATCCCAGTGACAGCATTCACGATAACTGCCAACTTTAGGATATGTTTGCATATTTACCGACAAGCTGTTAACGTTATAGCTTAATACATCACCTTCACGCACAGCCTGTTTTTCCTGGTGGTATCCGTAATGCTGATACTTACATTTGCCATCCCTGGTACAGTGTGAGCAAGTCTTAAAGTCTTTCAACCAGCTCTCTTTCGTCTGCTTGTGCTCACCATGCTTCCTTTTTCTAAAAGCTTCAAATCCTTCCATGCTAAGTCCGCTGCGAGCTAACACGGCGTTGACCTGTTCATTAGTTACCATATACATCCTCCTTTTGAATTCCAAAACCAAGCTTTAAATCAGCATAGGCTTTAACTACTCTGCCTTGTGCAGTTGTATAGCCTTTTTGCTGAAGCTCTTTGTTCCATTCCCTTATAAGCGAGTAGCCTTTTCCAACGCCTACGCCTAAAAGGTTGGCAATATCTTTAGCTGTGTAGAATCTGCTCTCCATGTTTGACAACCTCTTTCCCGTATGCTATACTATACATGACCTATTTTATAAACCGACTTCCTTTCGACTTTATTTAATAGGTTAAAGGCTCTCTATTAGCGTGGGGGGTCTTTTCTTTTTGTTCTTCTTCAATACCAATCAATACAAGCAAAGCCTGTGCACCTTCCCGGCATTCTTTTAAAAGACTGTCGCCGAGGTGCTTTTTTTGTACTGTTTTCGCTACCATTTGCGGAAACAACTCAACCACTTCACCGACTTCTTTTTGCGCCCTCAACATATTCACTGCTAAATCATCAACAGGAGGAATAAGTCCAAAAACGTCGCAGAACACAACGTTCTTTTGCAGGTGCTGTACACGTAACCACGGTGTACGATAGAGTTTTGACATTGCTAGTGCAATAACATCAGGGCATTGCCGCCAGTCAATCTCATAGTCTTTCAAGCAGCTAGAAGAAATCCCTAGTTTTTCTGCCGCCTTAATGCGGTTCAAACCTGCATATTCTCTAGCTGTTTTGTATATATTAGTTTGAGTTTCAGACATCTTAAAAAACTCCTTTATGGTATAATACAAGTATGGCAGTTAACCAATCGTTATAAATCTGCCATCATTGATTTTTCACTGTGTAGTAATTAACAGTGACCACATCTCCAGGCTGGAGATAACGGCGGTTGGCGGTCAGGTGCTTATTATCTTCGGATACGTTATACCAAAACTCATCAAAACAAATCCTTGTTTTGTTAAGCAGAAAATATTTGTCAGCGATTCCATACATGGTTTCGCCTTCTTGTACAATGTGCGTAACTGTATGCCTTTGCACCTGGCTGTCCGAAAATCCGCCAACTAAGCTAAGACAACACCATGCAAAGATAATGCATACGCAGATTTGCAATACCTTTTTCATCTTTTTCACTCCTTTGTAGCAATTTCCAGTTTTTCTACCACCGTCAAAATTCTGTAATTTTCATGACGATAGCAAGCCCTGAAGCATTTACATGCTTCAGTTTCATTTTTCTCAGTAAACGTATCAAGTTTTACCTTGCCAGTTTCCAAGTTTTGAAAAACAACTACCCAGTCTTTACATTTATACATCTCTTCATCACTCCTTTACGCTTCTAAAAAGTAATCAACGCTTACGCCGAAGTATTCGGCAAGTTTTTGCAATGTCTTTAAACTAGGGGTATATTTCCCTTGTTTCCAATAGGTAAGCGACGGAGCGTTAATTCCCGCCTCTTTAGCAATCCTATTAGCCGACAAACCCTTTTCAAGCATCAATTTCTCGAATTTACTATACATTTTTCGCTCCCTTCCTTGCATAAAATAATCTACTGTGATAGAATTGTATTAAAGTAGTTTAACACAAGCACTGTTTTAAAGTGCTTTAATTCAAGTATTAACTTACTATAATTATTATACTACTTTAATGTGTTTTTGTAAAGTAGTTTAATGAATTTTTTTTTAGGATTTTTTGGGAGAATTTTACATGTACGAAAAACTTGCATTGCTGCTAAAACAGCACGGCATCAGTGCTTCAAAATTAGCAAAAGAAACAGGCATTAGTGCACCTAGCTTGACTTATTGGAAGCAAGGCAAATACACACCGCAAGCCAAAACCATTCAAGCTATCGCTAATTACTTTAATGTTCCGGTTGCATATTTTTATGATGACACTGAATATGCTTTAGGTATAACGAAGCAGCAAGCTCATGACCTCGGCATAGACACCGAAGCAGTAAAGCAGCAGCTCAATGCCCAGCTTCTCGACGAACAGGCTATTGAGATTGCTAAACAGATTCAGAAGCTCGATGACACCCAAAAGATGGCTATCGAGCAAATTATAAAAGGGCTGTTGCAAGGCAAAGGCAAGGCCTGACTTCCCCTTCGCCAGCATGGCATAATACCTTGCAATCTAAAGGAAGGAGGTTAAAACGAAGTCGATGTCATACCACTAACGAGTATGCACAGCTGATTCGACAATTACCAACAGAGCATGTGTATTTCCTGCTACTCTGCATAGAAATTGCCAACCAACTGGTTGCAAAGAAAACAAGCTGAAACCGTAAAACGCGGACTTAATGATTCAACTTGATGTTAGGGGGATTCCTTTAGGGAGCCATTTTGTAGAAGAACTACAGCGATAAGAGGGCGCATATGTCCGTCCTCTTTTTCGTATATATAGAAGGGAGTCGGTACGAAGTGCTAGAATATCCAAGCAAAACAAAGCAGGAATTGTTAACTGACAATTGCGTTGTAAAGTACGGCAAACATTATGCAGCTATATTATTATATTCAAGACTTTCGCCAAATGGTCATTATAAAATAATGTGGGGAGAAAATGATTATTATGTATATGATGCCAAGTCTGAGCGATTGCTAACGTGTGGGCACCGTTGTGTAAATCTGTACACAGCTTTCATCGCAAACAACGGATATTTCTTGTTAGAGGAATGGCTAAACAGGGATGCTTTATGTGGAAGAATAACAATAAAATTTTTGGACGGTGAATTGATTTATCAAAATGAATTTCCATTAAATATTATGCTATCTATTCTTTCGGAAAACGGATTGTTTGCAGCTGTAAGTCTTTGTAATGGGCCAAGCTATCTTGCAAATAATCTTGTTATCATTGATTTAAGGAACGATACTACAACAGCTGCTGCATTTCCTTCGATAGCGGATGCGGATAATATAGTAAGTTTTGACACAGACAAGAATATTTTTACCATTAACTCATCAAATAATATAGGTTACAAATACAGTATTAGCGGAATTTTTTTGGACGAGGACAAGTACACTGTTTTTGCGGAATCTACACTCGTAGGGAAAAAAGCTTTTATGGCAGCTAAAAAGCATCTTAAAAATTTAGACTCTACAAATATCAATGATTATTCCAACGTACTTTCTTTACTTCAACGGTCATTACAAGACGTATTAATGGATAAAGAAAAGGCTAACGTTTATCGTTGCATAGGCGACATTCAATATCGCTGCGGAAATAAACTAATAGCTCTCAACGCTTATAAAAATGCGCTTTCTTTCAATGATAAAGTTGGTGTAAAAACAATATTTAAACAGCTGCAAAAGGAAATATGGACACTAAAATGAAAAACTGGCAAAGACTATTAATCGTATGCGGAGTTTTAGCAGTAGCTGGTGCTGCTGGAATGACTGGCGGACATTATTTAACACTTATATTTGCATGGTTTACCTATAATTTCTACAAGAATTTTTCTCGAGCTACAGATGCAAAAGAAAAATCTAAGCAGAAGAAGCTATTGATTTTGTTTAGCGTAATCACGTTATTCTTTTGCTATCAAACTTTCTCTTCCAATAGTTCATCATTAAACGTTGCTTCAAATACGACTAAACAGTCCCAGGGAAAGAAAATCGAGCAAGATAGATTTTCTAAAAATATTAGCGATGTTACCGGTCTGCCAGTTGAAGCAGCAAATTCTTTAGAAAAAATCCTCATAACAGATATGAGATTTTCCGATAACTTCAAAATTCAACATGATAAAATGCTTGATGGCTATAAAGACAATCAGAAAACAAAAGGTTATCGTTGCGCAGATGACGGCATTGTAAATGTTATCATCTATCTCACAGACAACAAGATAACTGCTATTCGTCATGATAATTATGATATGTTTGTAGACGGAAAAGCAGTTTTAGGCAAATATGATTTTGTCATTGAACATGAATCGGATTTGCTCACGTTTGCGCTAGAAGATGTAAAACGATTTTTAAAATACCCGGACAGTGCTGAATTTGGTTGGTACAGTGATTGGAAAGCAGCAAAAAATCCAAAAGAAATTATTGTCCAATCGTGGGTAGAATCCAAAAACGGTTTCGGCAATACTGTTCGTCAAAGCTTCCAACTCAAATACACGCCAGACGGCAAACAGCTTACAAGCGTAATCATTGGGAATCAAAGATGCTTGTAACCAAAAACAATAAGGCGAATTCAGTAACAGACTACTTCCCTAGCCTGTTAAAAAATCACTAGCAGGCTTAAAGCCTGCTTTTGTGCTTTTTAAAATAAAAAAAGGCTTGAAAAACAGTCTGAACATTAAATTCCAGGTTGCTTTTCAAGCCAATGTTTTTATACAGTTTATATCACTATTTTTATAAATTAAAAATCTTATCAGAGCTTCATATTTAGCTTATATGAGCATTTAATTTTTACTAATATAAATATAAGTAGAAGCCTTGAAAAGTCGCTTATAAGCTAAATACTAAAGAGAATTTTTTGCATTTTTTGGCAAAAATTATAAGAAGGGAGCTGCAGAACATGACAGTAATAAAAAATCCGAAAACAGGAAAATGGGACTGCGCTTTTTGGTATAAAGATTGGCAAGGCGTAAGAAAACATACAACAAAAAGAGGTTTTGACAAAAAGCGTGACGCTGAAAAATACGAAAGCGATATGAGAAACAAAACTCATACACATGATCCGAAATTCAGTGAAGTGATTGCAGCATACCGGGAAGAGCTGGACAGCAAACTAAAACTAGGAGAATTAAAGCAGTCGACTGTCGACAAGAAAAACCAGGCATTAAAATATTATGTCCTCCCTTTCTTTGAGAATATGAACGTCGACAAGGTTACTCCGCTTCAAGTTATGCGCTGGCTTGCCATTCAAAATGAGAAATCAAAAAAAGAACGGCTCTCAAGCAGACTGCTAAATCAGATACGTTCAGAATTAAGCCAGGTCTTTGAATTCTCTAAAAGAAATTGCGGGACAAAAAATAACCCTGTTACTCTTACTGACAGGGTAAAGCCATATTCAAACGATACACGTGCGAAATTATGGACAGTAGAACAGTATAAGATTTTCTATGATGATATTAAGATAGCTTCACATAGAGTACTGTTCAATATCATCTTTTGGGCAGGCTTGCGCATAGGTGAAGTTATGGCTCTAAAAATCGAGGATATATCGCCCTATAAAATTCATGTTAATAAATCACTAATGAGGATACACAATAAAGATGAATTTGTCATTAGCACACCAAAAACAAGAAGCTCCGTGCGTGATGTTGAAATACCGAAATACCTCTATAATCAAATCATAGACTACATAGGCACGCTTTATAAGGCTAAACCAGAAGATTATATCTTTGATGGCATAAAACCGTCGGCTATCAGAACATATATGCAATATCACTGTACTAAGTTAGGCTTGCCAAGAATTAGTCCTCACATTCTCCGGCACAGCTATGCTTCAATGCTTTACGCAGCTACCGGAGATATTCTAGCAGTCGCTAAACAGATTGGTCACGCAGATAAAAACACAACCTTTGAATTTTACGCTCACATGATGCCAGAAGCTAATAGGAAAGCTGTAGACAAATTAGAGAGTTTAACAGTTGATAACTCAACTAAAAATAGTGAATTTTAATTTTCGGAACTCATTTTGAACTCATCTAGTAAAAAAAGAACCGCTAAATCCCATAAATACTATGGTTTAACGGTTTTTATTTACAATGCTCTATATTATAACACAAATAGCCTTAAACGTCGACAGATGCAATTTTGACGCTGTTGACAAAGTGTTAATAATATGTAAGATGGCTGTTATCATAGTAAACTGAGCGAGGGATATATCGTGCAAGGAGGAGCAATTTCAGCGAATAAGTGTCCGGAATCATCGAAGTGTTGCATTCTTGCGTGCGCATCCAAGAAGTGAGTACGCAGGAGGATGCTGATTGGCTGTCACACATAGAACTCTGGTAAATTGAGCGAGATGTATATCGTGTAGGGAATAGCAATTTTAGCGAATGAGCATTTGGAACCATAGAAACAAGGGTACGTAACAAAATGTTACTCTCTGACAAATTTTACCGCAGTTTCGTACTGGTTCCATGCGAAATTTGCGTCGTGCCCTTTGGGCACAGGAAAATTGCTGCTGACTGAAACGATATACTCTCGCGAATAGAAAAAATAAGGTAGAAAGCCTGACACATGCTTGCGCGTCGCTCTGCTCCTTCAAGCATGGCTATCTATCCCTCCAAAAATACTCCCTGCAGCAATACTTCATTAAGAAGTTGCCGCTGCCGATTTTATTACATAATTGTAGAATCTATCCTCAATCGACAAGCTGATTACATCAGCTCGTCGATACGC
>OKSC01000069.1_pt1 | contig 110574 bp, 87 predicted proteins | sample 1601161 | NCBI WGS metagenome assembly OKSC01 (sample SAMEA3541552, study PRJEB24748) | human gut metagenome | biome: human gut; feature: human-associated habitat; material: faeces | place: China | collected 2012 | reverse complement strand
GAGGGCGGCGTTCTGGGGCTGACGCTGCTGCTGGACCACTGGTTTTCGATCTCCCCTTCCGTCTCCGGCGCCATCTTAAACGTTCTGTGCTATGCGATGGGCTGGAAGCTGCTCGGCAGGCGGTTTCTTGCGTACTCTTTTATCTCTACGGCGAGCTTTTCTCTGAGCTACAAGCTTTATGAGCAGTTCCCGCCGCTGTTTCCGGAAATTGCGAACCATCCGCTGCTTGCCGCGCTGGTCGGCGCGGTCTTTGTCGGCGTGGGCGCAGGCGTATGTGTCCGCGCGGGCGGCGCGCCGGGCGGAGACGACGCTTTGGCCATGAGCGTATCACACCTCACGGGCTGGAGTATTGAGCGGGTGTATCTTCTGTCCGACCTCATCGTGCTCCTCCTATCGCTCAGCTACATCCCCGTGCGGCGCATCGGATTTTCGCTTCTCACGGTCATTCTCTCCGGCCAGATCATCGGCCTCATTCAAAAAATCCCCGGCAAAAAAACGGCTGAACGGGACGCGGGACCTACTTGACATTTGCCGCTTCTGCCTTTATAATCCCCTTGTTCGTCGGAGGGCAGATTGTTCACATGAAGCAATCACCGGATAAGACGCAGGCTGAGACGCCTGTTTCTTGTCCGGTGTTTTTTTGCGTTACTTCAATATTCAACGGGAGGATACTACGATGGATTTGTTGACCGGCAATGTCCGGAGGCTGTACTTCAAATTTCTGTCTGCCGCTCATTCCGAGTTTATACTTCCAGTGGGCGGCAACACCGTACTCAGCCGTGCGGTGCATCTCCCATGTTCTTATCTGAACCTCAAACGGTATGCCCTCGTCGCCGATTACCGTTGTGTGCAAAGACTGATACATATTCGCTTTCGGCGTTGAAATATAATCCTTGAATCGGCCGGGAATGGACTTGAACATATCGTGAATTATTCCGAGACAGTTATAACAGTCGATAACATCATCAACAATTATTCTGACGGCATAAATATCATAGATTTCGTCAAAGCTCTTGCCCTGCATATACATCTTACGGTAAATGCCATGAACACTCTTGATTCTGCCGGAAATGCTCGCATTCGGCACAACAAGCTTTATTCTTTCGCTGATTTTTTTCTGAATACTGTCAAGATACTCTTTTCTCTTTGACTGCTGCTGTTCCAGCCTGTCTCTGATCTCCTTATAGGCAATGGGATCAAGATAGCTGATTGCAAGATCCTCAAGCTCCTCCTTAACGCCTCTGATACCGAGACGGTGAGCGATAGGAGCGTAAATTTCAAGTGTTTCCTGAGCTTTTTCACGTCTTTTATCGGGTCGCATAAAAGACAAGGTTCTCATATTGTGTATACGGTCAGCGAGCTTGATGATGATAACACGAATATCCTGCGACATCGCCATCAGCATCTTGCGCACATTCTCCGCCTGCTGCTCCTCCTTTGTAAAGATGGGCACCTTGCCGAGCTTTGTAACGCCCTCAACAAGGTTTGCAACGTCCTCGCCGAATTCCTCCTGGATATTCTCCTTGGTCATATCGGTGTCTTCAACAACGTCGTGCAGCAAAGCCGCAGCCATCGATTCCCCGTCCATACCTAAATTGTAAAGGATAATTGCGACGGAGACCGGGTGGATTATATAAGGCTCGCCTGAGAATCTGAACTGACCCTCATGCGCCTTTTTTGCAATAAAATACGCTTTTTCAACGAGAGAAACATCGTTCTCGGTCATGTTTTCCCTGACGAGCTTAATCAGCTTGCCATAAAGCTCATCGGGATTTTCGGGAACGAATTCTTTCTTTTCGTCCTGCTCCGAAACAGTCTCGCCCATTGGCGCTGTCAATTTGTTTTTTTCATTAGCTTCTGACATTTTCATACCACTCGGCTTACCATGCCGATTCCTTTAAAAGTTCTGTTAAGGCAATTCGCACTCTCCGGTCGTGAGGTGTTGCCTTAATCTTTTGAGCACCGGCGCATCCTGCAAGTTGACCTTCTCGCTTGTTTTCGGTGCGCTCAGTCCACCGTTTTCGTCTTTTATAAGTATGCCCATTTCGAGCATCGCCTCAACAGACACCGCTACCTGTCCGTAATCCTCCGCCCAGAAATCGAGCCTGTGGCAGAGCGTTTCTATATCGTAATTCCATCTTACGACGGAGCGTATGTATCTGTAAACCTTGGCCGTCGTTTCACGCGAAGGAATCAAAAGTGATGAATCAAAGCCTTCGGTTTTTCCTCTCATGAGCATTGAAAAATCTCTCATGGAAGCAAACAGATCATCCTCCACCATATCGTGGAGCTTTATATTTTTAAGCAGTACGCTCACTCTCAGCTGGCCGAGGTACTCGTTCGGTTCAAGTCCTACCGCAGCATCGACCACATCGCCCTTGACGAACGGAAAATCCGCCTGAATCATTTTGAATTTGAGCGTTTGCAAAGAAACGCCGTTGCGCTCAAGAATAACTCTCAGATGCTTTCCGTTGCCTATCGGCTGAATATCGGTTATCGTCATATTGTAAAGGCCGAAAATCGGCTGAGGATTGCCTGCACCGAACGGCTCAAGCTGCTCAATCGCATTAAGCATTTCCACGTTCACATATGCCGGATTCAGCTTGAAATCAATATTCTGAATCGGATAAGGCATTTCGATACCGTCGGCATACCGGTTTATCGCCTTTCTGAAATCACCGATGTTTTCTGTTTTCAGCCCTATTCCCGCCGCCAAGGTGTGACCGCCGAAGTGGGTCAGACAATCACCGCAATGCGAAAGCGCATCGTAAAGATTGAAGCCGTCAATGCTTCTGCCTGAGCCTTTTGCTTCTTCGCCGTCCACGGTTATTACAAGCGTCGGCTTTCCGTATTTTTCGACAAGTCTCGACGCAACGATTCCGACAACGCCGTCGTGCCAGCCCTCTCCGGCAACGACAAGCACGTTTTGATAAATCCAATTCGGATTCCTTTTTATCTGCTCAACAGCCTGATTGAGTATCTCCTGCTCAGTCTGCTGCCGTGTTACATTCTCGTCATTTATCTCCTGTGCAAGAAGTGTCGCTTCCTCGTAATCATCACTCAGAAGCAGTCTGATTGCTCTGTCCGCCGAACCCATACGGCCTGCCGCATTGATTCTCGGACAAATACCAAAAGCGACAGTCGTCGAGGTCATCCTTCTTTCCGAAAGGCCGGCAACCTCAATAAGAGCCTGAATTCCGCTTCTGTCCGAATCGGCAATCAACCGAACTCCCCTGCGCACAAGCTCACGGTTTTCCTTTATAAGCGGCATAACGTCGGCAACCGTGCCGATAGTCACAAGATCGACAAAGCTGTCGGTTACACCGTTCTCCTCGCCTTCAAGAGCACATATTAATTTATATGCAACTCCGACGCCTGCATAGTCTTTAAACTCAAGATTGCAGTCCTCCCTGTGCGGGTCGACGACCGCAACGGCTTGCGGCAAGGTATCCGACGGAAGATGGTGATCCGTCACAATAAGCTCCATTTCAAGCTCATTGATATATTTTGCCTCTTCGACGGCGCTTATTCCGTTATCGACGGTGATAATGAGCTTAACGCCCATCATGCTGAGCTTGTCAATCGCTCCATAGCTCAATCCGTAGCCCTCGGTATGGCGGTTCGGAATATAGTAAACCACGTCTGCACCCTGCATTTCAAGGTAGGAATACAGCAATGCGGTCGACGTTACACCGTCGGCATCGTAATCGCCGTAAACCACAATTCTTTCAAAACTGTCAAGAGCCTTTTGAATTCTCTTGACCGCCGTATACATATCGGGAAAATCCATCGGGTCAACGCACTTGCGCTCCCCTATTCCGAAAAAGTCCTTTGCTTCCTCGGCTGTGTTTATTCCTCTTGTCGATGCGATAAGCGCAGCATAAGGGCTTATGTTAAGCTCTTCGGAAAGCTTCGTTGCGTTCTCTTTATCGCCGCTTTTGACTATCCACTTTTTTCTGCTCATATCGCATCTCCTTTCTTTTATCTATCGTAAATTTCTTCAAGCTGTCGCACGGTATGCGAAATATCAAACTGCCGAAGCTTATTTTCATCAACAGATTTTTTCGGCTCGTCGAGCTTTGCATTTATGAACTCCGCCCATTTTTTTTCGCCGTTTTCAAGTGAGAAATATTCAATCAATCCGACGTCGGCTTCCTTGGTAACAACATCGGAAACAATACAGCGAAGTCCCGCTGCCTGTGCTTCGATAAGAGAGAACGGAAGTCCCTCAAAAAGCGACGGCATGAGGAAGCAATCGCAGCAGGCAAGAATTTCTTTAACGTCAGTTCTGACTCCCGTGAAAATAATCCTGTCCGTAACACCGAGCTGCTCAGCCTTGTCCTTTGCTGCATTTTCAAGCTCGCCGCAGCCAACCCAAATATATTTGAAATCATCTCTTATTTTTGCAAGCTCCGAAATTATTTCAACGGCAAAAATCGGATTTTTTACAGAAATCAAGCGTCCGACAGATACGAGCACCTTGTTGACACCTGAAAAATCGGTCATAGAATTCAGGTAACCGATTCTGTCAATGCCGCTCATCTCTTCATAACCGTCAACATCAATGCCGTTATAAATGAGCTTCGCAGATCTGTTTTTGTAAAAATACTCAGCCGCAACATCCGAGCAGGCAAGCCGTTCAGTAGATGCGTGGTTTATCAAAGACTTCATGGTGCCGCTATATATCATCTGAAGCAGTTTTTTTGCTCCCGCAAGCCTGCCAACGGGAGCATACTGGCTTTTTGAAGTATGAGCATGGCAAATTCTCATTGGAATTCCGCATTTTTTTGCAATCGTCAGCGTGATTCCGTTGAGAAGATCCATATTTGAATGAGCAATATCGAAATGCTCCGCCGAAAGAATTCTTTTTACGTTTCTGATATAATCAATCTTCTTTTTCGGTGCGTCAAGATCGCCTGCGTGGACAACTCTTATGCCCAAATCGGTAACGGTCTTTTCGTGCAGGCAGTAAACGCCCTCATCAATCGCAATTATCACGGTTATATCATATTTTGTTTTATCGATTTTTCTGAGCACATTCACAAGAAATGTTTCAATTCCGTTTGCACTCAGTCCGTGCGAAAAAAAAACGATTTTTTTCATATCAACACCTGCCGGCTTTATTCTTCTGACGCTGCCTCATGTCTTTTGGAAACCGTAGCAAGAATTTCTCTCTTGAAATCTCCGTAGATTTTGTACCTCTTTGAGAAAACGATAAATGAAATTACGATAAGTACGGGAGGAACAATAAACATAAGAGCCGAAATAGCGTCCTTGGCCTCCTGCGTCTGCTCGGGGGCGGTTCCCTCATACTTTGTTATGCTGAACGTCAGGTACATGATAATGCACTGAACTGTATATGCCATTTTCTGTAAAAAGCCCTTCATGGAGAATGTCAAGCTCTGATTTCTTTTGCCGAGCTTATATTCGCCGTAATCAACAACATCGGCAAGCATAACGGTCTGATTGACAAACATACTTCCGATACCGATTGATGTTATAAGATAGCAAGTGCCGAGGCCGTAAACATTACCTCCGAAGCCATAGCCTATAACAGCCATTCCGATATATCCTACAGCAGCCATGCCAAGGGAAAGCTTATAGATGTTTCTGTTGTTCATGTTAAGCTTTGAGCAAATCGGAATAACGGCAATGCCGATTACAGAACCGACCGCACCGAACATATTGAACTTTGACTGAAGATTAAGATCACCGGCGACAGAGTTGAAATAATAGCTGCTGATACCGGAGGTCATGTAGTAGCCTGCGTTTGAAATCATCGCAAAGAGCATAAATGTCAGGAGCTGGTCATTATTCTTTACAACACTTATCGCCTGCTTAAATGAGAATTTCTCTCCGCCCTGAATAACGTTTCTTTCCTTCGTTGAAGCGACGCTGATGCATGCAAATAAAACGAGCATAACAGCAGCGATTATCGACCATTTTCCGAAGCCCGTTCTCAGGCACTCCGGCGTCATTGTTTTGAGACTGCTCTCGCTTGATCCGCCGAGATAAGCGACGATAGGAGCTGTGAGAATAAGCACAATGCCCTGACCTAAGCCCGAGAAGGTTCTCGCAACCGTCGAAATGAAGTTTCTGTCCTTTTCCTCGGTTGCAAACGACGGAATCATCGACCAGTAAGGAATATCGGCCAGAGTATTCGACATGCCCCAGAGCACATAGAATACTGCAACATAAACATACATCCAAACCGAATCTGTTTTTATTCCCGGATTATTGAAAAGCAGGCAAAGCACAACGGCATTTGCTATTGCACCCCTCAAAATCCAAGGGCGATATTTTCCCATTTTGCTGTTTGAAATATCAACAAGAGTTCCCATCATCGGGTCATTGATGCCATCCCACAATCTCGCAATAGGCGCAAGAATGAGCAAGAACAAGGAACTGATTCCGAGTGCATTTGTAAGATAAAGCGAAAGGTAAGAATAGAACAAGCCGTAGCTGAGATCAAGGCCGATCGCACCTACACCATAGCCAAGCTTTTCTCTTAAAGGAACTTTTTTACCCATTTGGATACCTACTTTCATTAGTCAATGGTTAATTAGCTTAAACCAACTTATATAATACCACAAAAAATCATTTTAGACAATAGAAAAAATGACGTTCCCTGAGAAAAAGGAACGTCATTTACGGTTACTTTGTTATAAAAGTTACAGTTTGATGCTTCCGACAGAAATTCTGAGGATAGTAAGAGCATCCATGGAGTTAATTTTTCCGTCTCCGTTTGTGTCGGCATTCATAAATTGTTCTTCCGTCTTGATATTTGTCCAAAGGTCAACAGAATATCTGAGAACGACCAATGCATCCGCCGAGTTTACCCTCTTGTCACCGTTAACATCGGGATATGCTTTTGCAATAACCTCAGTTTTTGCTCTGTTCTTGCAATCCTTACACATCATGTACTTTGAGCCTGTCGATGTAATTGTCGGTCTCTTTTCGATTACCCATTTTCCGTCACCGGTATGTCCCTTTGCCGGAATAGCCTCAGTCGACTTTGCTCCGCAAATCTTACATGTTACCGTGTATTTTCCGGCTGCCGTACATGTAGCCGCCTTGCTGACAGTTCTTGTCACATCGGGATGATTGCAAATAATCTTGAATGGCTTCCAATAACCTTCGCTATAATTTCCTATTCCGACAACGTAAAGTTTTGCTGTTCCCGGTTTTGTATTATTACGATAAACAACCTTATAATCCTTATTCAGCTCAACCTTTTCTCCGCTTGTGAGAGTAAGCTCAACCGAAGGAGTAATGGCCGAACCGGTGTATGTATTATCGGCAATATTTTTTACCGTGCCGAGCGAAAGGTCTTTTACGTATTCAATTTTTGCGTTTAATTTGTTTGATTCAATATAATTCGGAAGTCGAGTATTGCCCTCAACAGTTATAAACTTCAAAGAATCGGAACAAGCAGAAAAGGCATTCACCATAATTATAGTATTTTTAGATATCTTAACCGTTTCAAGAAGTGTGCAGTTAGCAAATGCACCGGCACCGAGAGCAGTAAGCGTAAACGGAAGTTCGATAGAAGTCAAAAACGGGCATCCGTTAAATGCATTTTTGACTATTGTTTCAAGACCAACCGGGAAACTTACATTCTTAAGTCCATCGCACTGGTAAAAAGCACCTTCACTTATTGATTTAACATTGTCGGGAATAACAAGATCAGTAATACCGGAACAGCCTTTAAAACTTTCTTTTCCTATATAAATAAGCGTTGAAGGCAATTTAAGCGTCTTGATTTCGGCGTGATTTGCAAACGCCTCCTTGTCAATACCGATAACCGGCAAGCCTTTATATGTATCTGCAAATATAACGGTATCATATGTTCCGCAGTTATATTCCGTTACCCAGTAGCCCTTACCGTCAGCAGAAAGTCTAAATTCCATATCATTCATCGAATTACGCAAAACGTTAAACGATGCACCCGAAGTCTGAACCTCATCCGTTAAATTAACATAACCGGAATTGACGGCATTGTTAATTTTCAAGCTGAGATCACATTTACCGTGATCGGCATAGCTTTTAACTTTGAAAACTATTGTTGAAAAAATTCCGCTGAATTCATAGTTGTTTCCTCCGGCGAGGCACCAGTTAATCTTACCCGGATTGCCCGCATATTCGGAGTAAACCTCCCCGTTAGTCTGCTTGTCTCTTGCTTTTCTCAAATCCTTTCCCTGAGACATGCTGACAACCTCAAGCTTCTTTGAATCATATATCAGGCTCATGTCAAGCGAAGAAACCTTATTGTACTTCTTCGGAAAATAAACCTGAGCGGTAATTTCATCGTCCTGTGCACACGAGGTTGCGCTGAGCTTTATTGCAATATCTGCCGAAGCTGCCATCGGAGCAACGGCCATTAAGCAAAACACTATTGCAAAAGCAGCAATAATCGCCACAGCCTTTTTAAATAATCCTTTCATTCTTTTCACCCTTTCAAAAATTTACACGTAAATGTATTTATTATATTTTATATTATTTAGGCAAAATTGTCAATTAAAAATTTAAAAGCCATGAATCTAAAATTAAAAGCACTGAATCTGACTAAAAAACGTTTGATTGTTTTTTTAAAGGCGTTCGGTTGTTTCTTTAAAAAAATCTTGAAGAACCCTTTTTTATGTGATATAATACCGATGTTCAAATAAATCCGCCCGTAGCATAATTGGATAATGCATCAGATTCCGATTCTGACGACTGGGGGTTCAAATCCCTTCGGGCGGGCCATGAGAAAGGTTGCACTTCGGTGTGACTTTTCTTTTTATATATTCTCAATTTTCTCTCATTAAATATTTTCATTATTTTATTTCAATACACATAGCCGAACAAGCAAAAGCCTCCCGCAAAAGCGAGAGGCAATAAAATCGTATTAACTTAGCCGCCGAGGTAAGCCTTTTTAACATCTTCACTCTCCATAAGCTCCTTGCCTGTGCCGGAAAGAACAATCTTTCCTGTTTCAAGAACATAAGCTCTGTCAGAGATCGCAAGGCTCTTACCTGCGTTCTGCTCAACAAGAAGAATCGTTGTACCGTCCTTGTTGATATCCTTAATTATTTCAAAAACCTGATCAACAAGCAGCGGAGAAAGACCCATTGACGGCTCATCCATCATAAGAAGCTTCGGATGACTCATAAGAGCACGACCCATTGCAAGCATCTGCTGCTCACCGCCGGAAAGAGTGCCGGCAATCTGATTTTTACGTTCTTCAAGACGAGGAAAACGTGTGTAAATTTTCTCGATATCATCCTTGAGATTTTTCTTATCCTTAAGTGCGAACGCACCCATGAGCAGGTTGTCGTAAACCGAGAGCTCCTGGAAAATTCTGCGTCCTTCGGGACACTGCGTCATTCCCATTTCAACAATCTTGTGGCAGGGAGTCTTAGTGATATCCTTGCCTTCGTAGAAAACATGACCTTCACGAATCGGAATAAGACCCATTATCGACTGCATCGTTGTGGTCTTTCCTGCACCGTTTGCACCGATAAGAGTTACAATTTCGCCCTGATTAACCTCAAAACTGATACCATTGATCGCCTGTATAACTCCGTAGTAGACCGAAATGTCTTTAACTTCCAACATTGCCATAACATCAACCTCCGATATATGCCTTAATAACCTCGGGGTCGTTGAGGGCATCGTCTACCTTGCCCTGGCAAAGAACCGTACCGAAGTTGAGAACCGTAATCTCATCGCAAAGACCCGAAACGAATTTAAGGTCATGCTCAATGAGAAGAATTGTAACGTCAAAATTGTCACGGAGATATCTTACCGTGTCCATAAGCTCCTGAGTTTCATGGGGATTCATACCTGCCGCCGGCTCGTCAAGAAGCAAAAGCTTCGGGTTCGTTGCAAGAGCACGGGCAATTTCAAGCTTTCTCTGCTTGCCGTAGGGAAGGTTGCAGGCAAGATTGTTTCTCTCCTCATAAAGGTCAAAAATTTTGAGAATTTCCTTAGCCTTGTCTCTCATTCTGACCTCAGTGTCATAGTGCTTCGGGAGCTTTAACATGCTGATAAAAGGGTTGCACTTAAACTCCGGCTGATTATGAAGTCCGACAAGAACGTTTCTGATAACGCTCATGTTATTGAAAAGTCGAATATTCTGGAAGGTTCTTGCAATACCCTTATGATTGATTTTTTCCTGAGTTTTGCCGGTAAGCTCTTCACCGTCGAGGTAAAATGTGCCTGTCGTCGGCTTATAAACACCTGTAAGAAGATTGAAAACCGTTGTTTTACCTGCACCGTTAGGGCCTATAAGTCCATAGATCTGACCCTTTTTAATCTTCAGATTAACGTCCTGAACAGCCTTAAGTCCGCCGAACGAAATTCCAAGATTTTTTGTTTCAAGTACATAGTCAGCCATGCTTATTTGCCCCCTTTCTCAGGTTTGTCGGGTTTGAACGGGTCGTTCTGCTTTACATCTGTCGTAAGAACCTCGTCCATGCGAATCTTAGTTGTAACAACGTCCCATCTGTTGGTATCCGAATACTGCTTCGACGGATTCTTGTGATGCTTTTCGCGAAGCTTGTTTGCGATTGAGAATCTCTCTCTGACGTTTTTAAGAGCCGGAGCATTGTTGAAGATAACAACAACGATAAGAATGATAGCATAAACGAGATACTTAAGAGCTGCCAGATCGCCGGAAAGCTGAGTCTGGAGCTGGAAGTTGAGGTAAGTGATAAATACGGCCGAAATGATTGAGCCTGTGATATTACCCATACCGCCGAGAACAACCATAACAAGAATCTCGATTGAATAGTTGAATGAGAAGAACGAGTAAACAACAGGGGTAACATATGAGCCGTAGATAACGCCTGCCATGCCTGCAAAGAATGCGGCAAAGACGAAAACGAACAGCTTATAGTATGTGATGTTGATACCCATTGCCTTTGCGGCAATCTCATTATCACGGATAGCCGTAATTGCACGGCCGTGCTTACTTCTGATAATATTCTGAATAAGGAAAAGTGAAATAAGAACGGTGACAAGAGCTACAATATAGAGGTCATTGCCGTATTTCTTGGTCGAAAGACCGAGAGCGGCACCAAACGTCGGAAGGTTCTTGAAAATTGTTCTTACGATTTCACCGAATGCAAGAGTAACGATTGCAAGATAGTCACCCTTAAGTCTCAAGGCCGGAAGTCCGATTATGAGACCGAATACTGCGGCAACAAGTCCGCCGATAAGCATTGAAATAATGAGAACCAAAAGCTTTGAATCCATTACATTGTAAAGCTCTTTGGCAATATAGCATCCGATGTATGCGCCAACGCACATGAAGCCTGCGTGACCGAGTGACAATTCGCCGAGGAAGCCGACAACGAGGTTAAGCGAAACGGCAAGCAGAATACTGTACGCCATCTGAGCGAGCAAGCCGGAGCTTGAACGCGGAAGATTTCCGAAGCTGCTGATAAGAAGAGGAACAACAAGCATTACAACTATAATAAAATAATTGAACGTATCCTTTATTCTTATTCCTTTTTTAATATTCTTAAGATAATTCATAGCTTATACTTTCTCCCTTCTCTTCTTGCCGAGGATTCCGATAGGTCTTACGAGGAGGATAACTATCAGCAATGCAAATTCAATGGCAGTTGCATAAGGAGCAAGAACCGGGACGCTCAAAGCAAGCTTCTCGACAACGCCGAGGATAACACCGCCGAGCATTGCACCGGGAATTGAACCGATACCACCGATAACCGCAGCTGCAAAAGCCTTGATGCCGGGCATTGAACCGAGCGTCGGGCTGACAGAAGGAATCTGCATGAGGTAGAAAACACCTGCACATGCAGCAAGAGCAGAACCGATAGCAAACGTAATCATAATGATCTTATTTACATTAACGCCCATAAGCTGAGCTGCTCCCCTGTCCTCGGAAACAGCCTGCATGGCACGGCCCGTTCTTGTATATTTTACGAAAAGAGTAAGAGCAACCATGATGACGGCACCGACGACAAGAGTAAGTATCGTGTTGAGATTAAGTTCTGCCGAACCGATGTTTACCATGTGAGTTTCCGTAATTGTGACAGCCTGGCTCTTCGACTTAAATATAAGCTGAGCAATACTCTGAAGAAGATAGCTGACGCCGATAGCCGTGATAAGAACAGCAAGAGGTGAAGCACCTCTCAAGGGCTTGTAAGCAACCTTTTCAATAACAATACCCACAACAGTACAGACAACAACCGCGGCAACAACGCCGAGAAGAGGATGTCCGTTTGCATTGATGGTTACGAGGATAGCATAAGCGCCGACCATGATGATATCACCGTGGGCAAAGTTCAGCATCTTAGCGATACCGTAAACCATTGTGTAGCCCAAAGCAATAAGAGCATAGATAGCTCCTAAGCTGAGTCCGTCCAATATTGTAGACAACATTTGATCTACTCCTTTTCGTTAGTATTCTTACAAATTAAACCGCTGATTAACAGATACCTGCAAACCGTATTTAATTGGTTTTCAGATACAGATTAATCGGCGGTTTAAAAATACACCTTTACGGGTGCCGAATGACACCCGTAAAGATTGAGTTATAAAATTCCGTATCTTGGATTAAAGAACATCCTTGAACTGAAGTTCCTTCTTGCAAGCGCCGGAAGCGTCCCAGGACATTGTGCCTGTTGCGCCTGTGAGTGAGAAATCAGGAGCTGTGATAGCAGCCTTAACCTTCTCGCAAAGATCGCTCGGGCTGATTGTTACATCGTTAACGCCTGCCGCCTTCATTGCATTGTAGATGGCGTAAACTGCATCGTAAGCGTCTGCTGCGAACTGGTCGGGAGTCTCGTTGTACTTTGCCTTGTAAGCTGTAACGAACTTGCTTACCGTTGCGTCCTTGCTGTCTGCATCAAACGGAGTGATGTACATAACCTTATTTGTAACAGTCTTTGAATCAATGAGGTCTGCAATACCGTCAAATCCGTCTGTACCGACAAGGTCGGCTTTGCAGCCCTTAGCTGTTGCAGCCTTACAGATGAGCGAGCCTTCCTGATAATACATCGGGAGGAAGATAACGTCGCAATCCTTGAGCTGCTCAATCTGAGTTGAGAAATCCTTGTTGTTCTCAGCGTCGAATGTAGCTGACTTGAATGTTACGCCCTTAGCGTCCATCTCTGCCTTGAAAGCATCGAAGACGCCTGTTGAATATGTGTCGCTGGTGTTGTAGATAACACCGATATTCTTGTAGCTCTTTGCAAGATAATCGGCACCGAGAGTACCCTGATCCGGGTCGCCGAAGCAAACACGGAAGCCGTTGTCTCTGCCATCAATAACCTTAGCTGCGGAAGCTGACGGAGTGATGAAGAAGAGGTTGTCCTCAACTGCACTTGCACCGAAAGCGTCGCAAGAGTCTGTTGTAACAGAACCGAGTGAAATCTGCATACCTGCTTCAAGAAGTGAATTGTAACCCGTTGTTGCGTCCTGAGCAGTTGCCTTGTCGTCCTTCATGTCGAACTTGAACTTAACGCCGTTAAGACCGCCGGCTGCATTAATTTCTTCTATAGCAATCGTTGCGCCGTTCTTTACGGAGTTACCGTAGGAAGCATTATCGCCTGTAAGAGGGCCTGTTGTACCAATGAAATACTCTGTGTTGTTTGCTGCGTAGTTATCACCTGATGTCTTGTTGCCTTCTTTGCCACCGCAAGCGGAGAAGCTGAGAGCAATCAAGGCAAGAGCAAGCACTGCCGCAAGAACCTTTTTTACTGACTTTTTCATAAAATGACCTCCTTTTAATTTCCGAGCTGCTTTTTGTAACTCGGTAAACATCATCTATGATGTGAATAATGATACACTCTTAATATTGATATGTCAACAGGTAATTCTAAAAAAGCCGTTAGTTTTTTAATGAAATTAGCTAAAACGTACGCCTCATTTTTGTGCATTTTTGCCATTACAAAACGTAATGTCATTTTTTACAACATGTATTTATTCAAATATGGGTATAAATATACAAATTGACTAATAAATGTCATGATTTTGACGGTTTAAATCGTTGATTCTAATTTACTCAGAACTGAGCCTTGAGAGCCTCAACCTTATCTGTATGCTCCCACGGAAGGTCAACATCGGTTCTGCCCATGTGACCGTAAGCCGATGTTGCGGTATAAATCGGTCTGCGAAGGTCAAGCTCGTCGATGATTGCCGCCGGGCGAAGATCAAATACATTCTGAACAGCCTTTGCAAGCTCCTCGTCGGAATGTACGCCCGTGCCGAAGGTGTCAACCATTACCGAAACAGGCTTTGCAACGCCGATTGCATAAGCAAGCTGAAGCTCGCACTTCTTGGCAAGGCCTGCCGCAACAATGTTTTTCGCAATGTAGCGGCACATATAAGCTGCCGAGCGGTCAACCTTTGTCGGGTCCTTACCGCTGAAAGCTCCGCCGCCGTGGCGTGAATATCCGCCGTAGGTGTCAACGATAATCTTACGTCCGGTAAGACCCGAATCGCCCTGCGGTCCGCCTGTTACGAAGCGGCCTGTCGGGTTAACATAAATCTTTGTGTTTTCGTCAATGAGTGACGGGTCGATCGTAGGCTTAATTACCTTTTCAATAATATCCTTGCGAATCTGCTCAAGCTCCACGTCTGCACTGTGCTGAGAGGAAACAACAATCGTATCGATTCTGACAACCCTGTCGTCATCGTACTCAACAGTAACCTGAGTTTTGCCGTCGGCTCTGAGATAGCCGAGATCTCCGTTTTCTCTCTCCTCTGTCAGCTTAAGAGCAAGCTTGTGAGCAAGTGAAATCGGCATCGGCATAAGCTCGGGAGTCTCGTCACACGCATAGCCGAACATCATGCCCTGATCGCCTGCGCCGTTGAGGTTGTATTTATCCTCCTCGCCGCCCTTAAGTTCGAACGAAGCGTCAACGCCCATTGCAATATCGGGCGACTGCTTGTCGAGCGAAGTGATGATTGCACATGTGTTGCCGTCAAAGCCCTTGTCTGCGCTGTCGTAGCCGATATCGCAGATAGCCTTTCTTGCGATTGACGGAATGTCAATGTTGGCCGTTGTTGAAATCTCGCCCATGATGAGAACCATGCCGGTCGTGCAGCAGGTCTCGCAGGCGACACGTCCGTTCGGGTCCTGAGCCATGATAGCGTCAAGGATTGAATCCGAAATTCTGTCGCAAATTTTATCGGGATGTCCCTTTGTTACCGATTCTGATGAAAAAAGATGCTTTGCCATTTTAAATACCTCCGTTTTCCGAGCTGCCGATTAAGCAAAATAAGGTGTCAGCCGCTCCGTTCGTAAAAAAACGCCCCCGGCAAAAACCGAGAGCGTAAATAGCCTTATCTTTCGGTTACACCGCAGGATTTAGCACCTTGCCAATGGCAGGTTGCCGAGCTTCATAGGGCCTGTTCCCTCAGCTACTCTGAATAAGGGGTGTTTCGTTTCACGAAATCTATTAAATTGCATATGAAATTATATACTATATTACCGTAATAGTCAAGTGGTAAATTAAAGTTTTTAGAGGTGCCGGGTGCTGAGCGGTTAGTGAACAGCGGTTAAAGAAGGTCTGATAAAATTGTTTTCTGCTGACTAACTTAGAAATATGCAGTAACAAACAAGGGTACTGCCCCGTGACAAATAAAGGTACTGCCCCGAACGAAAATAGTGCCATTGGCGATTGATACATTTAAACGAGTTTGAAAGAAAATCGCTCACAGTGCTTTTGCAGTGAGCGGTGCTGTACAAAGGTACTGCCCCGAACGAAAAAAGTGCCACTGGCGATTGATACCTTTAAACGAGTTTGAAAAAAAATCGCTCACAGTGCTTTTTGCAGTGAGCGGTGCTGTACAAAGGTACTGCCCCGAACGAAAAAAGTGCTGTGGGCGATTTTATTCAAACTATTAGATCTTTGTGTTTATCGAGGAACTGTATATCTACAACTGCCTTGACGTAAATTCCGTCCGCACGGTAGTCTTCCTTTATCAATATACCCTCTTCACGGATGTAGTTGACAAGGCCGCCCTCATTATACGGAATGAGAAGCTCCGCCTTTCTGCGTGTGAGCGGAAGCGAAAGCTGAATCTTGGCAAGGAGATTGCCGAGACCCTCACCCGTCTTTGCCGAGATCATGACGAATTCGCCCTGCGCAGGCAGAACGAACGAGCCGCCGCAAAGGTCGCATTTGTTGAGCACGGATATAATCGGCTTGTCGGCACAACCGAGTGCCGCAAGCAGGTTCATTGTAACGTTCAGATGCTCGGTGCAGCATTCGTCGGAGGCATCACAGAGGTTGAGGATAACCGTTGCGTTCGCCGCCTCTTCAAGAGTTGAGCGGAAGGCATCAACAAGCTGATGAGGAAGCCTCCTGACAAGTCCGACGGTATCAATGAGCATGACTGTTCTGCCGTCGGGCAGGGTCAGCGCACGGGATGTCGGGTCAAGCGTTGCAAAGAGCTTGTTTTCCGCAAGCACTCCGGCATTTGTCAGCGTGTTCATAAGGGTTGACTTGCCGGCATTTGTGTAGCCGACGATAGCAACCGTTTCAACGCCGTCCTTTTCACGTCTGGCACGGAGATTCTCTCGCCTTTTGGCAATCTGAACAAGCTCCTCCTGCAGGCTTTGAATTCTTCGGTGAATATGCCGCCTGTCGCTTTCAAGCTTGCTTTCACCGGGTCCTCTTGTACCGATTCCGCCGCCAAGCCTTGACATTTCTGCACCCTTGCCACCGAGTCGGGGCAGAGAATACTTAAGCTGAGCCAGTTCGACCTGAATTTTACCCTCGTTGCTCCTCGCCCTTGCGGCAAAAATATCAAGGATGAGCGTTGTTCGGTCGATTACCCTGATGTCGGTCTCGTCCTCAATGTTTCTCTGCTGTGACGGTGTAAGCTCGCCGTCAAAGATGAGCAGGTCAACATCGTTCGCTTCTGTAAATGCCTTTATTTCTTCAAGACGACCCGAGCCGACATAGGTTGCCGAATCGGGTTTGTCTCTTTTTTGAATTATTTTTGCCGCAACAACAGCTCCTGCTGTTCTTGCAAGCTCTTCAAGTTCGTCCATTGAAACCTGAGCGTTGTAAAGCCCCATGTCGATACCGACAAGAACGGCAACCTCGGGTTCCTGACTGTTCTCGTAAAATTCCATTTATCAATATCCTTCCGGATTATTCTTCTGCCATCTCCAAGAATCCTCGCACATCTTTTCAAGGCCTCTTTCGGCAACCCATCCAAGCTCTTTCTTAGCCTTTGTCGGGTCGGAATATACGGTTGCAAGGTCACCGGGACGACGTGGAACAATCTCATACTTAATCTCTTTTCCGCTCGCCTTTTCAAAAGCCTTTACAACGTCAAGAACGCTGTAGCCGACGCCCGTGCCGAGGTTATAGATGCAAACGCCCTTTGAAGAAGCAATCTTCTCAACTGCCTTAATGTGACCGAGTGCAAGGTCAACAACGTGAATATAATCACGGACGCCCGTTCCGTCGGGAGTGTCATAATCATTACCGAAAACGTTGAGATGATCAAGCTTGCCGACCGCAACCTGAGTGATATAAGGCATGAGGTTGTTCGGGATTCCGTTCGGGTTCTCACCGATACGTCCGCTCTCGTGTGCGCCGATAGGATTGAAGTAACGAAGAAGTGCAACGCTCCAGTCCTTATCGGAAGTATAAAGATCCTGAAGAATAAGCTCGATCATGTATTTGGTTGTACCGTAGGGATTGGTCGTGCCGCCGATTTTCATTGTTTCATTAAGCGGCGACGGATTGTTCATTCCGTAAACGGTGGCCGATGAGCTAAAAACAATTCTCTTGCAGCCTGCGTCACGCATAGCTTCACAGAGCGTTACCGTTCCGCCGACGTTGTTTTCATAATACTCAAGCGGTTTTCTGACGCTTTCGCCGACAGCCTTGAGCCCTGCGAAGTGAATTACCGCGTCAATCTTGTTCTCGGCAAAAACCTTGTCAAGTCCCTCACGGTCTCTGATATCGCACTCGCAGAAGGTGAAATCCTTTCCTGTAAGCTCTTTAATTCTCTTGAGCACCTCGGGAGAGCTGTTATAGAAGTTATCAAGAATAACTACCTCATAGCCTGCGTTGAGCAATTCAACACATGTGTGAGAGCCGATATAACCCGCTCCGCCTGTTACCAAAATTTTCATAAGATCACCCTCATTGACAAAATTTATCATATACTGTAATATTATATATGGTTTCAATTCAAAATGCAATATTTTAAAGAGGTATTTATGAATAATTTATCAGATATAAGCGTAATTAAATCCGTATTGAGCCGTCACGGCTTCACTTTTTCCAAGGCACTCGGTCAGAACTTCATAATCAACCCCGGTGTTTGCCCGAGAATTGCCGAGGAGGGCGGAGCAAGAGAGGGCGTTGGTGTGCTCGAGGTCGGAGCAGGAATCGGCGTGCTGACCGCAGAGCTTGCAAAACGTGCAGAGAAGGTTGTCTGCATTGAGCTTGACACAAGGCTTTTGCCTGTGCTCGACGAAACGCTCGGCGAATTCGACAACGTTAAAATAATCAACGGCGATATTCTCAAGGTTGACCTTCACAGAATTCTTGAAGAGGAATTCGGCAATATGCCCGTCGTTGTGTGTGCCAACCTGCCATATTATATTACATCCCCGGTTATCATGCGCTTACTTGAAAGCAGACTGAAAATCGACTCTGTTACGGTAATGGTTCAGAAAGAAGCCGCCGTCAGGCTTTGCGCCGATGTCGGCTCAAGGGATTCGGGTGCAGTCACGGTTGCGGTAAATTATTACGCCGAAGCGCAGAAGCTTTTCGACGTTTCAAGAGGCTCGTTCATGCCCTCGCCGAATGTTGACAGTGCTGTTATAAGACTTGATATTCTGAAAAACCCGCCGATTGAGGTCAGCGATGAGAAATTCTTCTTCTCAATGGTAAAGGCGGCGTTCAGCCAGCGCAGAAAAACGGCATCAAACGGAATAAGCGCAGGCACGGGAATCCCGAAGCCGACGGTCATCGAAGCGATCGAAGCCGCAGACCTCTCCCCCACCGTCCGAGCCGAAGCACTGACAATGGAACAGCTTGGCAGGCTTTGCGAGGAACTGAAAAAAAGAGCATAAAAAAACAGTGGTCTGAGTGGCCACTGCTTTTTGTATTTATAAAGATAATTTCGGCGGATTGTGCCGAAGTTGGTGGGGTTAATTTAAAAATCAGCAGACCCTTTACAAAACCCCTCAGTCGGCTTCGCTGCCCTATAAGGGAGCCAAGCCGATTTTCTTCTGACCTTGGGTCGATGTGGTCATCGACCCCTACGAAATGTGCCTTTATCAAACTTTGTCGTAGAGTGCAATGCCAACATTATGCCGAGGAAGTCTGATAAATTTAAACTTTGGCATAGGAAAAACATTCTTGCCACCCATGCTCAAACTCACGCATAGCCATGGTCGATATGTTCCCATTTGCCGCCATGTTTTTCGCCCATGATCCAATTCCAATTGTCATACGTCGAATTAGGGTTCAGCGAACCGTCGCCGCCGAACGAATCCGTTTCGAACGAAGAAACAAGAACTATAACCTTATCGTAATCATAGCCGTTCTCTTTTCTGTACGCCGTTTCATTAAGCGATTCGGTATCGCCGGCATAGGTGATTTTTGTAAGCGTACATCCGCCGAATTCCTTTTTGAAATAGTCCTCGGCAGCCTTTATTGCGGAATTGATCTCATCATCGGAATAAATCTTCGACGCTTCCCATTCTACAATCTTGACATTTTTCACGTCGCCCGATTTATTCAGCCCGACATTGCAAGCTGCCATTGAAAATAAAACCGTAATACAGAGTAAAATGCAAATCAGTCTTTTCATTTCGTTTTTCTCCTTAACAATCAAACCAAAGCAGGCTGTTTTTCCTCCGCTTTCTTAACGTCAAAAAGACTTGTGAAATTGACAAGGAACAGAAGCAAATATGTTGCCCACATCGGCAGGCTCTCTATAATTCCGTCCTTGCCGACCGTTGCGAGAAGAACAAGCATTGTGACAAGAACCGCACAGAATGCAACGGTCAGTGCAATAAATTTTTTATTCCCCGTTTTCGCCATATGCAAAAGAAACATAACGATCGGAGCGGCGCAGCAGAACGCAAATACAAGCGCACCCGTCCAATGTGACATGCACCTCAGCGACGTGAGAATAAGCTCCTCACCTGCCGACGGAACATTGATCGTAACGAACATCGCCGCACAGCCGACCGAGCCGCTTATTATTCCGCCTCTGTTGCTGTAGCCGAATTTGCGATACATATAAATCGTATTTACAAAAATCGAAATCGGCGCAAAAATTCCCCACATCTTGAAATGCCAAGGATATTCAAGGCCTATCATGCTTGCCGTGAACTCAAACGGATTTTTGAAAAAGCCGTACCATGTGATAAAAACGCAGCCGAAAATAAGGCTTATCAGTGCAAATGCCTTATCTCCCTTGCCAAGCTCACCGTAAAGATATCTGTTGAGCAGGATTATGTAAAGAAGCATTATCGCACATGAGCCTACAACCCAAATCGGGTAATAGATAGGCTTGAGAATTCCCGTCTCGGCGGCAGGATATGTATCCGCTTTCATGAAAAAGCACATCCAGACCGCATAAATCGCTGTAAAAACAATCCACATTATTGAATAGCCTTTTGAAAATTTCATATTATTTTTTGACATAAAAAATCCCTCCTTAATCAAATTATACATGAAAGGAGGAATTTTGACAACTATAATTTTTTTCTGAGCTTTTTAAAGAAATCCGAGAGCAAGGCTGCGCACTCTTCCTGCATAACTCCCTTAGCAACCTCCGGCTTATGATTATAAGGAAGCGAGAACAAGTCAATCACGCTGCCGCATGAACCTGCTTTATAATCCGATGCACCGTAAACGAGCCTCTTTATCCTGCTGTTGATAATCGCACCCGTACACATCGGGCACGGTTCAAGCGTAACATATATGTCGCATTGCCAAAGCCGCCAGCCGCCTAAGGCTCGGCAGGCCTCGTTTATCGCTTCAATCTCGGCGTGGGCAAGCGCATTTTTGCTTATCTCACGGCGGTTTCTGCCTTTTCCGACGATTTTGCCGTCAAAAACAACGACCGCTCCGACCGGAACCTCTCCCTCCTCCGCCGCTTCCTTTGCAAGGGCGATAGCCTGTCTCATAAAATATTCGTCATTCATTGAATTGCCCTCTTATTTGCTCAGCGGAAGTACCATTACAAAATACATTATAAAAAACGTTGCAATAACAGTTATTGCTATTGAAAAATTGTACATCGGGCTTTTGGTGATTCTTGTATCCTTTCTTGCATTCATCGAGCCTTTGATAAGTAAAAACGCAATCAGCGCAACCATCGCAACGGTGAAAAGAACTCCGCCGGCCGACGTGATGCTCATGAACGAAAGCGAGGTAAAGAGTGAAATCAAAAGTGAAATAACAACCGATGGGGTGCAGAAAACGGTTGAATACTTCAGCGAGCTGCCGATCTCGTCGTTAGCATTTGCCAATTTTTGCGGTTTCAGCCTCATGAAAAGGATAAATGCAATTACGCCGAGAATAAGAATTGCCCCTTCAATCGCATAGAAGAAGAACATATCGTCTTCGGAATGATTTGTGTAGTAAATTGAAATTACCGTTGCCGAAAGATTGTTGAGACAATGAATCGCAACCGATGTCCAAATCGAATTCGTGATAATTGCAAAATAGCCGAGTGCAAGACCCGCAATAAAAGCAAACGGGATCTGAACCATGTTGCCGTGGAGAGCGGCAAAAAGAACTGCGGAAACAACTATCGCAAACCTGTCGCCGTATTTTCTCAACGGTTGCATTACAACGCCCCTCATTGCAAATTCTTCAACAAGCGGAGGGATTACAGCGTAAGCGACTATCTGCAGGAAATAGCCCATCGGCGTGTTTGCGTCAAGTCCTTCCGGCTTTTCAAAGTCAACACCGGCCGCACTGACAAAGGCGGAAATAAACGAAGTTGCTCTGTCGCCTATCGAGCAGACCAAAAGTCCGGTAAATACCGAAAACAGGAAAAGCTCCTTTGATTTCGGCAAGTCAAAAATATCAACGCTGTTGCGCTCCTCACGGTTATATAAGGCATAGACCAGCACAAACGGCAGAAGAACATAAATGATCGGAGCAATAGCGCCTATACCTGTTTGAAAAAGAGCATCCGACTGATACAATGAATAAAGGCCGAAGATTTGCAGCAATGCGGCAACGGCATATTGCATCAGCGTGAAGCAAATCATTCCGCAGCCGATAATGAAGCCGAGTCGGCGCAGCTGTTTAACCTTAGTGTCGATTAACGGATTATATCCGCCGAACATATTATAAAGGTTTTGATAATATGAATACTGATTATCCATATTGCACCTCTTTTCGATATTTTATTTATACATTATATCCTATAATTGTATATTTATCAAGGCGGTAAACTGTTAACTTTTTGAAAACAAATTGATACAAATAAATATACATCTTGTTTTTTGTGTAATTTTAATGTATAATGTGATTTACACTATTCAAGGAGATGGTTCAATGGATCCCATTAAGGTAGATTTTACCGGCGGCGGAGCGGAGAAAGGCCCCGACAAAAAGACCGGTATTGTTATCCCGCCCGAAAAAAAGGGACTTAAAATCGTTATTAACATCATTTTGACAGCTATATTCGGCGGCATTTTATATTATTTCGTGCTTCCGGTTATGAACTTCAAGGATATCAAAATGTATATCTTTTTCGCTGCAATCGCCGTTGTTTACTGCGCAATTAACTATGTTACCAGCGGTGCGCTGAAAACTCCCGATTATGCACCGTATGCTAAGAAATCCTCGCTTGTGCCGAAAATTTTCATCGGCGTTCTTGCTGCGATCGTTCTTGTCGGATTTCTCGTTTCGTCGGTATTCTTCCGTGCTTCAAGCTATTCAAAGATAATCGACGTGCAGACCGGCGACTTTGCAAAGGAAGTTGACGAAGCCGATTTTGCGACCGTTCCCGTTATCGACGAGAGCACAACCTCCGTTATGGCCGAGAGAGCACTCTCCGACCTTTCAAAGCTCGGCTATGTTTCTCAGTTCACGGTTCAGCCGAAATATTATCAGATCAACTATCATGACACTCCTGTCAGAGTTTCATCTCTCCAGTATTCAAACATCATCAAGTGGCTCACCAATGCAAAGAACGGACTCCCGGCTTACGTTATCGTTGACGCAAGAACTCAGAAATCCACCCTTGTTGAGGTCAAGGACGGTATGAAGTATTCGACCGCCGACCACTTCGCACACTATGTAACACGTCACGTTCGTTTCAAATACCCGACATATCTTCTCGACGAGCCGACATTTGAAATTGACGAGTCGGGTCACCCCTACTGGATTTTTGCAAAGCTTGACAAGACAATCGGTCTTTTCGGCGGTACCGACGTAACGGGTGCAATCATCGTTGACAGCGTAACGGGCGAATGTACGGAGTATTCGATCGACGAGATAAGGAACAACAACGAGCTTGAATGGATCGACCGTGTCTATTCCGCAGACCTTCTCGTTGAGCAGTTCGACTATTACGGAAGATATCAGCGTGGCTTTTGGAACTCCGTTCTCGGTCAGAAGGACACATATTCAACGACCGAGGGCTATTCCTACCTTGCAATGAACGACGACGTTTATATGTACACGGGCGTTACCTCGCTGACGAACGACGAATCGCTCACAGGCTTTGTCCTTATCAATCAGCGTACCAAGGAAGCCAAGTATTACAGCACCTCGGGTGCTAAGGAAACCTCGGCGCAGTCCTCGGCAGAGGGTCTTGTTCAGCAGTATGAATATGAAGCATCATTCCCGCTTCTTCTCAACATTGACGGTGAGCCGACCTACTTCATGTCGCTCAAGGATTCCAGCAAGCTCGTTAAGGGCTATGCGATGATCAATGTCGGTCAGTATTCAATCGGTGCAACAGGCAGCACGCTCACAAGCTGTATTGAAAACTACGTCGCAGAGCTTGCCAAGAACAATATCAAAGTAAGCGTTGACACGGACAACATCAAGGACGACACGAACAGCGAACAGAAGGACATCACCGTTACAGGCAAGGTAACTGATATCAGAACCGCTGTTATCGGCGGCGAGAGCGTATATTATATCAAGCTCGACTCCTCCGAGAGCTACTATTCGGTCAAGGCTGCCGACTTTGAAAACATCGTGCTTGTAAACGGCGGCGACACCGTTACTCTCACCGTAAAGACCGACAAGGGCACAATAATCCCTGTCTCCGGACTTAAATAAAACAGCATAAAAATTATCCCTGCGAAGCAATTCGCAGGGAATTTTCTTTTTCATATCTTCTTTTTCATCAGCCCGTGCCGGTTGCAATAATTTAAAAAGGAACCGCTTTTAACGATTCCTTTTTACTGTTTACTTTGAAAATTCTTTGTCCTGCTCTGTGACGAACTTATAAAGATTTTCGGCACAATTACCGTCAAAATCAAAATAGAAATTTTTCATTCTCTCTCCGAAAGGCTCTTCCGGAACAAAGTCACGGTCAATAATGTCGCAAAGACATTCTGCCGCTTTGTGGGCATCTGTAAACATATGACCGAATGCATCCTCAAACGGAAGATCAAGGTCACGGTAATGATTCATTCCGGACTTAAACTGCGGATAATCAGGAACAAAATACATTACAGGCCTATTGAGATATGCAAAATCAAAAACAAATGATGAAAAATCGGTCACAAAGGCTTTATAATCGGCTACTTCAACATCCCCGACCATATTGACATACTCACAATCAATATCAAAAAGATCTGTCAGATTGGCAATAATCGGATGAAGCTTAATATCAAGATAAACCTTGCTGCTTTCTAATTTTTTATGAAGGTTCTTATCCGAAAGGAATTTATAAAAATTCTTGTAATAATCGGATTTTTGAATTTTTTCAACATTTGCCTCCCAGTTGGAAGCCTTTACCTCAGTCGTTAAATATTTTCTCCATGAAGGAGCAAACAGGATTCTGTTTTGAGGCTTGTGATTTCTGTCAATATGGTCGTATCGTGCCATACCCGTTGTTATAAGTTCACGCTTTTCATATGCATAGTTTTGCATATAATTCTTAACCTCAAACGGTGAAGAAACCACAATTTCCTCTGCCTGGCTGCGCTCCTCGGAATTCAGAAGCCTGAGCGAAGCATGAAGCACGCCATGCTGAAGATAAATTGTGCGGCTTTTTATAAGGTCATTATACTGATACTCCATTTTCGCCGTTTCAAACGGATTGACCGGAGCAAGTCCGTAATAAGCAGTAAAAATTCTTTCTGCACAGATAAACAAAAGCCTGTGTTCCTTCGAACCTGCTTTAACAAGATGCTTTTGCTGTTCCGCTGTAAACAGCTTGTTGAGATCATCGTACTCATGAGTAAGAACATAGTATCTTTCAACGCCGTCATCATGCTTTAAATCATTAATGAACTGATAGTAACCGTTATCCTTTTCAACTGTATAAAAATCATAATACAACCAGATACGGTGTTTCTTTCTGTAATCAATCGACTTAAGACGAAGCATAGCCGTTCTCGGATGAATTGCAAATCTCGCCGTATTGAAAACGGCATTAAAATCAATTTCACGCTGCGTTGCGGGCTTAACGGAAAGATACTTTTTCTTATTCTTTATCATGTATTTTCCGCGATTAATCTTTCTGATAAAACGAAGTCCGAATCCGGAATACTGCATGAACCAATAATGGCTGGAATATGTGTGTCCTTTAATATCTATTTCAAAACGAATTTTGTTATTTTCTTTAAGGTCACATGAATAGTGGAATGCCGGGAACGGATTTGTTATAGTTTTCGCCCTGTAATTGCTATGAACAGAAGTAAACAAATCAAGCTTTTTTCTTTTTCCGTTTTCAACGGCGTATATAGCATATTCATCGTCGTTAAGGAATGTGAAAATCGGCGATTTCATAAATGCCGTCAGTCTGAATATATCTCCCTCAACTCTTGGCTTATGACCTATAACAACAAGATCCTCTTGTGAATAGACTTCTTCTCCGTCCACCGTAAGCAATATTCCGTCATCGGTACAGTCAAAAGCTATTTCGGCATTTTCCTTTTTCTTTATCCAATAACATGCTCTGTAAACATCCACCATCGGGTGCTCGAGAATGGTTTTACTGTCAACTCTGTTGAGCAAATCAACTATTCTGCGCATTGCTTTTTCAAATTTTTCTCCCTCATAGTGATACGGATAGAGAATATCATCGCTGAGACGCCAGTTGATGTCATTGACAAACATTGCCTGAAAATACGGCGGCACTTTATCGGGGAATGTTGCAAAGAGGGTTTCGAAGTATTCCATTGAGGTTTCAAAAAGATAGAAAGCATGAAAATACATTTTCATAATGCTTGTCTCATTGCCTTTGTTATACATATATGTTCCATGAGGACAATAGCCCATCTTCATTTTTGCCATAAGAACACGATTGCAATATTCCTGATCCTCAAGCTTGAATCCGGGAGTCGTATTGAAAAGAACATTCTTTTCTCCCATATTTTTTACACAGACATTAACTCTTGTCTGCGTTAAATAAGGATATTCGTTCAGATCGTATACACCCTTATGGTCAAGCATTTTAAAGCGAAAATGAGGCTTAAGAATTACGTCATCCCGGTATCTTGTCTCGTTGTATGTAACGAGATCAACCTCATCATATACTTTATCAAAGAAATCAGTTACTTTTTTAACGGTCTCCGGAGTAAAATAATCATCGCTGTCAAGGAAAAACATATATTTTCCCTTTGCGTGCTTTATTCCGAAGTTTCTTGTAGCGGAAAGACCCTCATTTTCTTTTGAAAATATTTTTATAAAGTCATATTTTTCACTGTATTCACGGCAGATATCCCAACTGTTATCGGGTGAACCGTCGTTTATAACAAGGACTTCCATCCTTTTCTTATCAATCGTTTGATTCACGAGCGAATCAAGACATATTCTAAGGTATTGCTCAACATTATATACCGGTACAATTACCGATGCCTGATATTCAAAATCCATATAATCACCTTTCAAATCAGTTAAAGTTAGTATAGCACACATAAAACATATTTGCAACAAAAGTTTTAAAGGCGTAAAAAATCAAGACTAAAATGAGTGAAAAATTTAACAAAATTTATGCTCAAGCACTTCCATTTTTTATTATGACGTGTTATAATTAAATGGAAACTGATTTAAAATCAATTCAGGAGGTAAAATATGGATCAGAAATTAGAACCCTTATTTACGCCGTGGAAGATCGGTAATTGCGAAATCAAGAACCGTATAGTTCTGACGAGCATGGGCGGCACCGACCTTTTCGGATGGATGGAAAAAAACCATTTCGATAAAGACGGCGCAAAGTTCATTATGGAAATCGCTAAAAACAATGTCGGACTTATTCTCCCCGGCTGTCAGCCCGTTTATAACCCGATGTTCGGTCAGTGGCTGTACAAGAACAAGAAGATGTACGATGACCTCAAAAAGTGGATGCCCGAGTTCCACAAGACGGGTGCAAAGCTTTTTGTTCAGCTTACAGCAGGCTTCGGTCGTTCGTTCACAATCAGCTCCATGATGGAGACCCTTTTCACCAATCCTGTGCTTAAGGTTCTCAGCAAGCCTTTTATGGATCTTGATATGATTACAGCTTCGGCAAGCCCCTCCCCGAACCGCTGGTCGGATAAGGTTCCGTCGAGAGCCTTGACTAAGGAAGAAATCAAGAAGTTTGTTGACGCATTCGCAAAGAGTGCAAAGATGCTCAAGGATGCAGGCGTTGACGGCGTTGAGGTTCATGCTGTTCATGAGGGCTATCTTCTTGACCAGTTCACACTCAAGTATGTTAACAAGCGTACAGACGAATACGGCGGAAGCTTTGAAAACCGCTATCGTTTCCCGGTTGAGGTTGTTCAGGCTATTAAGGAAGCCTGCGGCGACGATTTCCCGGTTTCGCTTCGTTACAGCGTTATCTCCAAGACAAAGGGCTTCCGTCAGGGTGCTATCCCCGGCGAGGACTATGTTGAGGTTGGCCGTGACATGGAAGAGTCCGAGAAGGCTGCAAAGTATCTTCAGGACGCAGGCTATGACTGCCTTAACTGCGATAACGGTACATACGACGCATGGTACTGGGCACATCCTCCTGTTTATATGCCCGAGAACTGCAACCTTGCAGATGTTGAGCATATAAAGAACTTTGTTGATATTCCTGTTATCTGTGCAGGACGTCTCGACCCGAGAGTTGCCGCAGATTCAATCAAGGAAGGCAAGCTTGACGGTGCAGGCTTTGCACGTCCGTTCCTTGCAGACCAGGCATGGGTAACCAAGATGATGAACGATCAGGAGGACGATATTCGTCCCTGTATCCTTTGTCACAACGGCTGCTTCAATATGTGCCATTACAAGGGCGTTCCGAACGATCAGGAGCTTTCCGACAGTCTCCACCTTGCACGCTGCGCAGTTAATGCAGAGACAATGCAGTGGAACAAGCACTATATAAAGAAGACAGATTCTCCCAAGACCGTTCACATCATCGGCGGCGGTATCGGCGGCATGGAGGCTGCAAGAGTTCTCAAGCTCAGGGGCCACAACCCGGTCATCCACGAGAAGAGCGATGTTCTCGGCGGTACATTCATTCCGGCCAGTGCAGAGAGCTACAAGGGCAAGCTTCGTGAGCTTCTTGAGTGGTACAGACTTCAGATGAAGAAGCTCAACATTGAGGTCAAGCTCAATGACGAGGTTAAGGACGTTTCCGTATTCGGCGACGCACCCGTAATCGTTGCAACAGGTTCAACTCCCCGTCAGCTCAGAAGAGTTCCGGGCTATGAGAAGATGGTTGAGGCTTGCGAGTTCCTTACAGGCACACCGGTCGGCGACACAGTTGCCGTTATCGGCGGCGGTCTTACAGGCAGTGAGATTGCTTATGAGCTTGCACTCAAGGGCAAGAATCCGATCATCGTTGAGATGAAGGACGACCTTGTAAGTCAGAAGGGCGTTTGTCTTGCAAACTCATCATACCTCAGAGAGTGGTTCGCACTCAACAAGACTCCGGTTTATCTTGAGACAACCCTTAAGGAAGTTAAGGATGGCTCAATCATTTGCACTCAGAAGGACGGCAAGGAGATTGAAATCCCCTGCGATTCCGTCATCAGCTGTGCAGGCTACATTCCGGCTCCTCTTGCCGAGAAGTCGGGCAACGTTCACCTTGTCGGTGACTGCCTTGCAATCGGTAACCTTCGTTCCGTTGTATGGCGTGCATACGACGTTGCAATGAAGATCTGAGAAAACTGAATCAGAATATAAAATTAAGAAGCAGTCATTCGGCTGCTTCTTTTTTCATATATAACTTCATCATAGCAGAAAAATAATGTTACGCAGAGAAACGGTTAGAGCACAATCCATAGAGTTCAGATGAATAATTTTTTATTTATTATTCTTTAAAACGGCAAATCGCCGTCAATTTTTTTATATTCATAATATATCGTTTGTACCTCCGGCGGAGAATAGCTTGAATCGCAATATTCGGGAAAACAGGCAAGGAACCAATTACATTCATCGCAGCAGATTTCATACCCTTCATGACTGCCGTTGCCCTCGCAGGTTTTCGGCTTGCCGGGAGTTAAAACTGCGCCGCTGCTATCCAAAACTGTCTCCGGGATTTGCTCCTCGGCTTCGGAAATAAATTTATTCAAATCAAAATCCATTGCCTTTTCCTCCCATAAAACAAAAAATGCGCAGCCGAAGCTACGCACTAAAAACGATGCCTCGATCTTGTCGCAAAACAGTTCATAGCCACAGGATATGATGATCTTAGCATACATTTTTAACAATGTATGCCTGTGGCTTTCATAATTTACTTTTGAACTGTTTTGCACCGACATTATATCACACGTGATGCTTGCTTTCAATACATTTTTTATAAATTACTCAAAAAGTAAAAATGTGCAGTCGAAGCCGGGGTGAAGTAAACAAGGACGGCTCAGGCATTTACGTTTTGGCGATTTGTCGTATATGCGGCAGTTATTTTCTTTTTTCTCTTTCTCTTTTTACAAAAAAATCCTCCCCTATTTCAAGGAGAGGATTAATTGATTTAATTAATTATACACCTTTAAGCAATTCACCGAGTACGGTTGTTGAGTGATCCTCTGTCGGTCTGAGTTCAACCTCGGAGTAGCACTTCATACCGGTACCTGACGGGAGAAGCTTACCGATGATAACGTTCTCTTTAAGTCCGAGAAGCGGATCGGTCTTGCCCTTGATTGCAGCGTCGGTAAGAACTCTCGTTGTCTCCTGGAAGGAAGCAGCCGAAAGGAATGACTCTGTTGCAAGAGATGCCTTTGTGATACCCATAAGAGTCGGTACACAGGTTGCGTAGTTCGGCTCTTTACCCTCGGCCTCGGCAGCAGCCTTAACCTTTTCGTTGGCAACATAGAACTCATGCTTCTCAACGATTGAACCGGGCAGGAAGTCTGTATCTCCGGCATCCTCGATCTTAACCTTACGCATCATCTGACGAACGATAACTTCAATGTGCTTATCGTTGATATCAACACCCTGTGTACGGTATGTCTTCTGAACCTCACGGATGAGGTAATCATGAACAGCTGAAACGCCTCTGATTGCAAGAACATCATGCGGATTCGGAGCACCGTCGGTAAGAGCCTGACCCTTTGTAACATGGTCGCCTTCCTTAACGATCTCACGGAAGCCATACGGAATAAGGTAGGATTTCGACTCTCCGTTCTCGCTGTCTGTGATAACAACGTGACGGCTCTTCTTAACGTCCTCGAATGAAACTGTACCGGAGATCTCCGAAAGAATTGCAAGAGCCTTCGGCTTTCTTGCCTCGAACAGTTCTTCGATACGCGGAAGACCCTGCGTGATATCGCCGGCATCCTTAGCACCGCCGGTGTGGAATGTTCTCATCGTAAGCTGTGTACCGGGCTCACCGATTGACTGTGCGGCGATGATACCGACAGCTTCACCGATTGTAACCGGACTACCTGTTGCAAGGTTTGAACCGTAGCACTTGATACATACACCGTGCTCGGTCTTACAGGTGAGAAGCGAACGGATAACAACGGAAGCTACCGAGCCTTCCTCTGCTTCGCCTGCATTTATCTTTGCCTGATGAGTTGCCTTTGCGTGAGTTGCAACTCTCTCTGCGTCCTCGGCTGTCATCATTCTGGAGTTCTCCATGATGACCTCGCCTGTCTCCTCATCAACATAATCGTTAAGAAGGAAACGTCCTGTGAGACGCTCAGCAAGATCAACGATCTTACGGTTGCCGTGGAAAATATCGTAAACCTCAACGCCCTCTGTGCAGTGGCAATCTTCCTCACGGATGATGCACTCCTGCGAAACGTCAACAAGACGACGGGTAAGGTAACCCGAGTCGGCTGTACGAAGAGCTGTATCGGCAAGTCCTTTACGAGCACCACGGGATGAAATGAAGTATTCAAGTATGTTAAGACCCTCACGGTAGTTAGCCTTGATGGGAACTTCGATTGTCTTACCTGCTGTGTTAGCGATAAGTCCACGCATACCTGCGAGCTGACGAAGCTGTGAATCGTTACCACGGGCACCGGAATCAAGCATCATGTTGATCGGGTTGTATTTATCGAAGTTTGCCTTGAGTTCCTTGGCAACCTCGGATGTACAATTCTCCCAAACCTCGATAACTCGGTCGGAACGCTCGGAGTTTGTGATAAGGCCTCGCTCGTAGTTACGGTTGATCTTATCAACCTTAGCCTCGGCATCTGCGATAAGCTCTGCCTTCTTCGGCGGAATTGTTGCGTCAAACGCAGCAACGGTGATACCGCTTCGTGTTGAGTGCTTATAGCCCTGAGCCTTGATGTTATCAAGCATTTCCGCAGCTACGGCTGTGCCGTGAACACGGATGCACTTGTCGATGATCTTACCGAGATTGCCCTTCTTAACAAGGAAGTCAATCTCAAGCTTGAACATACTGTCTATATCTTCGGGATTACGCTCAACAAAGCCGAGATCCTGCGGAATCGGATTGTTGAAAATAACCTTACCGAGTGTTGTCGGAACAAGGCGTGTATACTCAACGCCGTTGATCGTTTTCTTCATGCGAATCTTGACAGATGAATGGAGAGTGATGATACCCTCATCATATGCCATAATAGCTTCCTCAACATTGCGGAAAGCCTTACCCTCGCCCGGCTCACCCGGCTTCTCAAGAGTCAGGTAGTAGGAACCGAGGATCATATCCTGTGTCGGAACGGCAACAGGACGTCCGTCCGAAGGTTTGAGGAGGTTGTTAGCGGCAAGCATGAGAAATCTTGCCTCAGCCTGTGCCTCAGCCGAAAGAGGAACGTGAACAGCCATCTGGTCACCGTCGAAGTCGGCGTTGAAAGCCGTACAAACGAGCGGATGAAGCTTAATGGCACGGCCCTCAACGAGTACCGGCTCGAAAGCCTGGATACCGAGTCTGTGAAGTGTCGGCGCACGGTTAAGCATTACCGGGTGATCCTTGATAACAACTTCAAGTGCGTCCCAAACCTCGGGATGTACCTTTTCGACCATCTTTCTTGCAGACTTAACGTTGCCTGCCTTTTCTGTTTCAACAAGACGCTTCATAACGAAGGGCTTGAAGAGTTCAAGTGCCATTTCTTTGGGAAGACCGCACTGGTAGAGCTTAAGCTCGGGACCTACAACGATAACCGAACGGCCCGAATAGTCAACACGCTTACCGAGAAGGTTCTGACGGAAACGTCCCTGCTTACCTTTAAGCATATCGGAAAGAGACTTGAGAGCTCTGTTGTTCGGACCCGTTACCGGACGGCCTCTTCTGCCGTTATCGATAAGGGCATCAACAGCCTCCTGAAGCATTCTCTTTTCGTTGCGCACGATGATATCCGGCGCACCAAGCTCAAGGAGCTTCTTAAGACGGTTATTACGGTTAATAACACGACGGTAAAGATCGTTAAGATCGGATGTTGCAAATCTGCCACCGTCGAGCTGAACCATAGGACGGATATCCGGCGGAATAACCGGAACAACATCGAGAATCATCCACTCCGGCTTGTTGCCTGAGGTTCTGAATGCCTCAATAACTTCAAGACGCTTGAGAGCCTTTGCTCTCTTCTGAGCCGATGTGCCGTTAAGCTCCTCACGAAGCTCAGCCGAAAGAGCATCAAGATCGACCTCCTGAAGGAGAGTCTTGATAGCCTCGGCACCCATGCCTGCCTTGAAATCGTCCTCGTATCTTTCACGATACTCCATATATGCTTTCTCGTCAAGGATCTGTTTCTTCTCAAGCGGTGTATCGCCCGGATCGGTTACAATGTACGATGCGAAGTAGAGAACCTTTTCGAGGTTTCTCGGCGTGATGTCAAGAACAAGACTTATTCTTGACGGAATTCCCTTAAAATACCAGATATGAGAAACAGGAGCTGCAAGCTCAATGTGACCCATACGTTCACGACGAACCTTGGCTTTTGTAACTTCAACGCCGCAGCGGTCACAGATGATGCCCTTGTGGCGAACTCTCTTATACTTTCCGCAATGGCACTCCCAGTCCTTGGTGGGTCCGAAAATTCTCTCGCAGAAAAGTCCGTCTTTTTCCGGCTTAAGGGTACGGTAATTTATAGTTTCGGGCTTGGTTACCTCACCGTAAGACCATTCTCTGATCTGTTCGGGTGAAGCAAGACCGATTTTAATTGATTCAAAGGTATTGTTTTCCAATCTGAATGCCCCTTTTCCTTAAGGCAGAGCCGCAAAACTATGCGGCATTGCCTCTAAATCTATTTCAATACAACTTGCAGTCTGTTATCAATCAAAGCTTTCCTCGTCGTCATCCGAGAACATATCGTTTACGTCCTCGAAGATATCGTCAAAGGATTCGTCTTCGTCATTCTCGTCCTCGATAAGGTTGCCTTCTTCATCTTCAAGAGCGTAGCCCTCTGCGCCCTCTGCATCATTGACCTGTGTAAACGCTTTGTCATCCGAAGAAGTAAATCCAAGCTCATCGTCAAAGTTCTGCTTAAGATCAATCTCGTTTTCGTCCTTGTCGTAAACACGAACATCAAGGCCAAGTGACTGAAGCTCCTTAACAAGAACCTTGAAGGATTCCGGAATACCCGACTGAGGAACATTGTTGCCCTTAACGATCGCCTCGTATGTCTTAACACGTCCTACAACGTCATCCGATTTGACTGTAAGAATTTCCTGAAGTGTGTATGCTGCGCCGTAAGCTTCGAGCGCCCAAACTTCCATCTCACCGAAACGCTGGCCGCCGAACTGAGCTTTACCGCCCAAAGGCTGCTGAGTAACAAGTGAATACGGGCCTGTCGAACGGGCATGGATTTTATCGTCAACAAGGTGCAACAGCTTGAGGTAATACATGATACCGACTGTTACGGGGTTATCGAACTTGCGTCCTGTACGTCCATCCGTAAGGATTGATTTACCGTCCTCACGAATACCGAGGTCATGGAACATTTCCTTGATATCCGACTCATGTGCGCCGTCGAATACGGGAGTCATAACTCTCCAGCCGAGATGCTTAGCGGCAAATCCGAGGTTAACCTCAAGAACCTGACCGATATTCATTCGGGACGGAACGCCCAACGGGTTAAGAACGATGTCAAGCGGAGTACCGTCCTCAAGGAACGGCATATCCTCCTGCGGAAGAATACGGGAAACAACACCCTTGTTTCCGTGACGGCCTGCCATCTTATCGCCGACAGAAAGCTTACGCTTCTGAGCAATGTAGCAACGAACAACCTTGTTTACGCCGGGGCTGAGCTCGTCGCTGTTTTCTCTTGTGAACACCTCAACGTTAACGATGATACCGTACTCACCGTGCGGCACACGAAGTGAAGTGTCTCTGACTTCCTTAGCCTTTTCGCCGAAGATTGCACGAAGAAGTCTCTCCTCGGGAGTAAGCTCTGTTTCACCCTTAGGAGTTACCTTGCCAACGAGGATATCGCCTGAGCGAACCTCTGCACCGACACGGATAATTCCTCGCTCGTCGAGATCCTTAAGAGCGTCATCACCGACATTCGGGATATCTCTTGTAATCTCTTCAGGTCCGAGCTTGGTGTCTCTTGCTTCAATTTCAAATTCTTCTATATGGATTGATGTGTAAACATCATCTCTAACGAGCTTTTCGTTAATAAGAACGGCGTCCTCATAGTTGTAGCCTTCCCAGGTCATGAAGCCGATAAGAGCATTCTTACCAAGGGAGATTTCACCGTGATCCGTTGCCGGGCCATCGGCGATAACGTCGCCCGCCTTAACCTGCTGACCAAGATCAACAATCGGCTTCTGGTTAATGCATGTACCCTGGTTGGAGCGCATAAACTTTGTAAGGTTGTATCTGTCGATACCCTCTGCCGTCTGAATTTCAACATAATCGGCATTGACGTGAACTACGACACCGTCCTTCTTACAGAGAACGACTGTGCCCGAGTCAACGGCTGCCTTGTATTCCATACCTGTTCCGACGATCGGAGCCTCTGTACGGAGAAGCGGAACTGCCTGACGCTGCATGTTTGATCCCATGAGGGCACGGTTTGCGTCATCGTTCTCAAGGAACGGAATCATTGCTGTTGCAACCGAAACGAGCATCTTCGGCGAAACGTCCATGAAGCTGACTTTTGAATTGTCAATCTCGTGGAATTCGTCACGGTAACGAGCCATGACCTTACGTCTCATGAAACGGCCATCCTCGTCGAGCGGCTCGTTAGCCTGAGCAACGATGAACTCATCCTCCTGATCCGCTGTCATGTAAACAACCTCGTCGAGAACCTTGCCGTCAACAACTCGTCTGTACGGAGCCTCGATAAAGCCGTATTTATTTATCTTTGCAAAGGTTGCAAGATAGGAGATAAGTCCGATGTTCGGACCTTCGGGAGTCTCGATGGGACACATGCGGCCGTAGTGGCTGTAGTGAACGTCTCGAACCTCGAATCCTGCACGGTCACGGGAAAGTCCGCCGGGGCCGAGAGCCGAAAGACGGCGCTTATGAGTAAGCTCGGCAAGCGGGTTTGTCTGATCCATGAACTGTGAAAGCGGTGATGAACCGAAGAATTCCTTGATCGCCATAAGCACGGGGCGAATATTGATAAGGGTCTGCGGTGTAATTTTGTCGTCGTCCTCCTGAGCCTGAAGGGTCATTCTTTCACGAACAACTCTTTCCATTCTTGCAAGACCGATTCTGAACTGGTTCTGAAGAAGCTCGCCTACGGAACGGATACGACGGTTACCGAGGTGGTCGATATCGTCCGTCTTGCCGATGCCGAAAGCAATGGAGTTAACGTAGTTGATTGATGAGAAAATATCATCGATTGTGATGTGCTTCGGAATAAGGTCGTCGCAATGCTCCTTGAGAAGTCCGAGCAGTGCGTTATCGTCCTCAACGTCAGCCTCAAGAATTTCCTTGAGAGCCGAGAAAGAAACCTTCTCATTGATGCCGATTTCGTCAAGCTGCTCCTCGGTGAACTGCGGGAAGTAAGGCTTGATGTCAACCATGCCGTTTGAGATAACCTTGATTTCCTTATCGTCGTCAACCTTAACGAATACAACGTTGACGCCGGCCTGCTCGATTTCAATAGCCTTCTCCTTGGAGACTACCTCACCCTCCTCGGCGAGAAGCTCACCTGTGAGCGGTGCGATAACGGGCTGCGAAAGCGTTGCGCCTACGATACGGTCAAACAAAGAAAGCTTTTTGTTATATTTGTATCTGCCGACTCTGGAAATATCGTAACGGTACGGATCAAAGAACAGATTGTCAAGATGAGTCTGTGCGGTTTCAAGAGTTGCAGGCTCGCCGGGACGAAGCTTCTTGAACACTTCCATCAAAGCCTCTTCGGTGTTCTGCGTCTCATCTCTTTCAAGCGTAGCCTCAAGGCGAGGATCATATCCGAAGAATTCACGGATATCCGTATTTGAGCTGAGACCCAAAGCTCTGATAAAGGTTGTGATGAAGATCTTTCTGTTCTTATCAATACGAACATAGAAAAGGTCGTTTACATCGGTCTCGTACTCAAGCCAAGCACCTCGGTTCGGGATAACGGTGTTCGAGTAAAGCTCAATACCTGTCTTGTCATGGGTCATATCGTAATATACGCCCGGTGAACGAACAAGCTGCGAAACAATCGCACGCTCGGCACCGTTTATGATAAACGTACCGCTATCCGTCATTATCGGGAAATCACCCATATAGACTTCGCTCTCTTTTACGACGCCGGTTTCTTTATTGAGAAGACGTGCCTTTACACGCATCGGTGCGGAATAACTCGCATCACGCTCCTTGCACTCTCTGATTGAATACTTCGGCTTGTCGTCCATTCTGTAATCGACAAACTTGAGTACCCAGTTACCGGTATAATCGGTAATATCCGCGATGTCACGGAAAACCTCTTTAAGTCCGGTCTCCAGAAACCACCTGTATGAGTCCTTCTGAACCTCAATGAGGTTTGGCATTTCCATAACCTCTTTGATTTTTCCGAAGCTCATTCTGGTTCTGCTGCCCCTTGCAACGGGAGAAACATTCGTCATTGACTAACCACTCCGTTCTTTTTATTTTCGTCCGTGTGTGAAACTAATAAATACTTGTTAATTATGACAGTTTTTGCTCGAAAAATGAGCATAATTTATCCATGGAAAAAAGACCCAAAGACACACAATGCCATTATAATCGTTATAGCATTATACTGCATTAGTTAAAATATGTCAAGCAAAAATTTGCGAAAAACACAGCTTTTTTAAAAAAGCTGACAATTTTAATAGAATATATAAATTATGTAGATAAATTATTGCAAAAGTGCATGAATTTATGATATAATATGCGACAATAAATCAAAAAGGAGTGTGAATATGTCTACCACCGCCGTGCAGGAAGCTGAGAATCTCGAGATTGAACAGGTTGAAGCCCGTATAAACGCCGACCGCAATCTTAACAAAAACCGACGCTACGTCGGCACAAAAGAGACTCTCGCTTATATCATCTATGATATTTCCGCCAGCTTTAACATTTCAAAGTACAATGACGTTTTTATCACCGATATTGTGCAAATAGGTCTGCGTTTCCAAACGATTGTTACCTTCGTTATCGGAATATGGGACGTAATCAACGACATTTTCCTTGCAGCTATCATCGACAGAACCCGAACACGCTTTGGAAAATTCAAGCCCTTCCTCATTTTGTACGCAGGTCCGGGCTTGCTTCTGGGCTTTTTCTACTGGATGATGCCGGTATTCTTTGCCGGAATGGGGCCGTATAATTCCACGAAGCTGACCGCATACATGATTTTCTCAATTTTCAACAACTTAGCAGGTTCGATGAACAACATTGCCAAAACAGGTATGCTTTCAACGATTACGCCGAACGTTGTTGACCGAACGAGACTTATCACTCAGGCGAACCTTTTCTCGGGCTTCGTTGAGAAAGGTCCTGAAATTCTCATGGGACTTTTGATTGATGTTTTCAACAACAGCGGATTAGGCAAGAAGCTGCCTACCCTCTTCATCAGCGCAGGTCTTTTCACCTCGCTCGCTTCCGGAATTATGGCACTTTACTTCTCAATCGTTGCCAAGGAACGTGTTATTCAGAAATCAGAAAAGCCGAGCATCTTCCAAGGCGTCAAATCGGTTATTACCAATAAACCGTTGCTTATTCTGACACTGGTTGACTTCCTTTCCGCTTTCGGTATCAATTCCGGTACAAACTATTACTATATAAATGTTCTCGGACTTGCTTCAATGTCAACGATCGTCGGAATTCCCGGCGCCATCGTTTCGCCGATAAGCTATTCTTATGTTACAAAGGCAAGAGAGCATTTTTCGACCAAAACGCTGTGGATTTTCAGCTCCGTACTCCCCGATGTGCTTATGCTCGGCGTATTCGGAGTCGGCTCAATCAATAATAACTATAAAAAGAGAGCCGCAATGATTCCGGCATTCATGATTCGTGAAACGATATGGATGGGCGTTTACGGAATCAGCAAGGTTATTCCCGAGGAGATGCGCAATGAATGTATCGATTACGGCGAATGGAAGAACGGCTACCGAACCGAAGGTATGACAGGCGTTGCAAAGGGTCTTGCACAGAAGCTTGTTTCAACGCTCGGAGGAACGATCAAGGCCTTCATTCTCAGCCGCATCGGATACAAAGAGGGTGCAGGCTACGGAAACCAGTCGGCTCATACAGAGTACATGCTGTTCGCAATGTGTACGATTATCCCCGTTGCAACCACTATCCTCGGACTTATTCCGAAATTCTTCTATCCCATTGACGCAGAAACACGAGACAGAATGTATCGTGAGCTTGCCGAAAGACGACAGGCCGTCGCCAAGGAAATGAACGAAAAAGCCGCTCAGATTCACGTTGAGCCGCAAACAGAAGCATAAAACAAGAACGGTACACCTGATGAGTGTACCGTTTTTTTTCGGATTTAAAGGATGTGCAACTTGCCGAGCTTACATTTTAAACGCTCAGACCCTCTCGGGTTCAAGCCCCGCTCAAAATAAAAAAAGAGCCGCTGTTGCGACTCTTCTTTTTGGTGCGAGAGACGGGACTTGAACCCGTACGGGATTACCACACGCCCCTCAAACGTGCGCGTCTGCCGATTCCGCCACTCTCGCATTCAATTGCCGTTCCCTCAAGGAACGTATGCTATTATAGCCGAACACGGGCAAAATGTCAAGAGCTTTTTCTAAAATTTTTACCTGTATTTTCTTTTGCTTCTCTTTTGCAATAAATTCTGTTATATAAACGAAAAATAGAGCATTTTCTACGGCTCATAGAGTTGATTTTGAGCGATTTCATGCTATAATTTACATGAATTTTAAAAAGGGAGAATTTTTCAATGGATAAAAATGCAACAGGAAATTTCATAGCCGAACTCAGAAAAGAAAAGGGAATGACACAGTCGGAATTGGCAAAGCAGCTTTCCGTTTCCGACAAGGCTGTTTCACGCTGGGAAACAGGAAAAGGTCTTCCCGATTTGACTTCACTGATGGCTCTCGGAAGTATTTTTTCGCTGACCGTTGACGAGCTTTTGAGCGGAAAGAGGGCGAAAAATGATGAATCAAACAGGGGCGAAAAGGAAATTGTCTACGTTGAAGTTCCGAGAAAAAAGATTAAACCCTCCAAAGTTCTTAAATGCATTGCCGCAGTAATTCTTGTTTATGTTGTTTTAATCAACATTCTTTATATGTACAGATACGGTGAGCTTAAAACGTTCGGCTCGTTCCCTTACGGCTATACGACCGTTTCGGCCGTTTCCAATACGATTGAATTTTACGATTTAAAATTTGAGGTTTCTAACGAAAGTGGAAGCAAGACGACGGTGTCTCAAAAAGGAGACGGCATCTTTATCTGGACAAAATACGGAGGATATTCCGGAACACTTTCTTTTAAGAATAATAACAGAACCATAGTTGTTCCCTTTGAATTTGTGAATACAAATAATTGGTATAAAAACAGCATTATAATCACGGTCGATATAGTCGGAGATGATGTGACAATAACCATGTCCGGATCTTCGGCCGAGCTTGACAGAACGGTTTATGCCGATACGAATACGGTTAAATGTAAAGTTGACGATATTAAATCAATCTATTTGATGAAATAACCGTATGGCTTAAAGACAGTTTCACATTGTACTATTGACAAAAAATGAAAAGAACGATATCATTAATTGATATTATTTTAAAGGAACGTAATTAATGGATAAATACGGTAAACTTGCTAAAAATACAATGCTCATCAGTATCGGTGTGTTGACCTCAAAGCTCATCGTTTTCCTGATGGTCAAATTTTACACAGGATATCTTACTCCTGCGGAATACGGCGACGCCGATTTGATCAGCCAGACGGCTAACCTGCTTTTCCCCGTTGTTTCGTTGGGAATAACGGACGGAGTTTTTCGATATGCGATAAATTCCTCGACGGACAGAAACAGGGTCTTTTCTTCGGGTGCATTGGTTATTTTACTCGGCTCGATAGTTTTGATTCTTTGCTCACCGCTTTTGAATATGCTTATCGGTGACAAGATTGATGTTACGGCGGTTGTTTTGTATACCATTTCGTCGTGTATTCACTCGATATGCAGTCAGTTCGCCCGTGGATTGGGCAACACGAGGCTTTTCGCAGTTCAGGGCATAGTGAACACCTTCTCGGTCGTTGTGCTGAATATCGTTTTCCTTGCGGTTCTCGGACTCGGAATTGACGGTTATGTTTATTCAATCGTTATTTCGGACATGATTTGTGCAATTTATATTACCCTCAGAGAAAAGCTGTGGCGATATCTCACATTCAGAGTTGATAAGAGCCTTATTAAAAGAATGCTCAGATACAGCGTTCCGCTTATTCCAACGGCTATTTTCTGGTGGATTACTTCCGTTTCCGACAGATACATGATAAACTGGATGGTCGACAGCACCGCCAACGGTATTTACACTATGGCAGGTAAGCTCCCGACGGCTATTGTTCTTCTCTCCGGTGCATTCAGCGATGCATGGCAGTATTCGGCCGTCAGCGAGAGAAAGGAAGGGGAGGCGGACGAGTACAAAACGTTCTTCTCCGACAGCTGGCTTTCGTTCCAAGGCATTTTGTTCTTCGGATGCAGTTTCGTTATAGCTATTGCAAAGCCGGGAGTCAGATTGCTTGTTGCGACGGAAGAATATTTTTCGGCTTATGCCTATGTTCCGCTTTTGTGCTGTGCAATGGTTTTCTCGTCGTTCTCAACGTTCATGGGCAGCTCGTTCCTTGTATTCAAAAAGAGCAGGCTTTCATTTGTTACTTCAATGATCGGCGCAATCACAAATATTATTTTGAATTTCATACTCATTCCGAAGTATGAGATTTACGGTGCGGCGGTTGCAACCTTCGCAAGCTATTTCATCGTCTTTGTGATAAGAGCATTCATGTCGAAGAGGCTTGTCGATTTCAATATGTATACAGTTCGTACTCTTGTCGGAACAGCGATAATTGTGCTCCAGACCGTATGCACATATTTTGAGCCGAAGTATCTTGTTGTGATCAATGTTGCAGCGGTTATAGCAACGGTTGTAATTTATTTCAAGACGTTCTATTCGGTAATAACAAAGGTTCTTAAAACGTTACTTTCAAAAAGAAAAAGCAAATAAAAAACGAGAAAGGCCTGTTGACTTTTTCACCTGATTTGGTTTAATAAGGCCGTTTTACAACATATCGGAAATGTTTTTAACATAAAATATAAGGCCACGGAAAACTATTTCCGTAGCCTTAGTTATTGTTGACTGATTTTATAAAAAAATAAAGTCGAGACAAAATCTCGACTTGGTGACCCGGACGAGAATCGAACTCGTGTTACCGCCGTGAAAGGGCGGTGTCTTAGCCGCTTGACCACCGGGCCATATGGTAGCGGCAGTGGGATTCGAACCTACGACCAATCGGGTATGAACCGAGTACTCTAGCCAGCTGAGCTATGCCGCCATATGTTTATCGCTCTTATTATTTCCAAGCGACTTGCTAATTATATAGCATAGATTGGAAAATGTCAAGTGTTTTTTTGATTTTTTTCAAGATATTTTATAATAAATCAACTTTAAAATAAAAATTAATTCAGACGGATTGAAATTGTAATATTTGTGTCAATTTTATAAAAGAGGATTGATTATAAACACAAATAATGATATAATTTGAGACGGTATAATTTTGCCGAAATAAGTCATGGAGATGTATTTTTAGTAATGAAAAGGGATTTTATAGGGAAAACTATCTTTTTGGTTGCATTTGTTGCTATTTTGGTTATTTCCGTTTACGGCTTCAGCGGAAAAATGACAGAAGAACGGCATGATGCACAGAACAAAACAAGTGAAACGACAACGGAAAATAAAACCGAAGAGAAAAAGAGCGAGACAACTGCTCAGACAACGACCGAAGAAGAAAAGGAGAACAGGGAACTGCCAAAGTCGACCGACAAGCTTGTATGCTTTACCTTTGACGACGGACCATATGCTCCGGTTACGAATAAAATTCTCGATGTCCTGGAAAGATATAACGGCAGGGCAACGTTTTTTGTGGTCGGCGACAGGGCGGCAACATATTCCGACGAGATAGAAAGAGCGTCAAAAATGGGCTGTGAAATAGGAACTCACACCTATTCGCACGTTAATCTCAATACGCTTTCCGTTCCGGAGATGCAAGAAGAAATAAGAAAGTCCTGTGATGCTATTTCAAAGTATTCCGGCAAAAAGGTTAAGGTTCTCAGACCTCCCGAGGGAGCGGCTAACGAGACGGTTAAGGCAAATGTAAACATGCCTATGGTGCTTTGGAGCGTCGATTCTCGTGACTGGGATTACAGAAATGCCGACAGGGATTATCAGACCGTTATGGATAATGTTTTTGACGGCAGTATTGTTCTTATGCATGACCTTTATCCTGCGACTGCGGACGCTGTTGCAAGGATTATTCCGGAGCTTGCAAAGCAGGGATATAAATTCGTTACGTTTTCAGAGCTTATGAAGATCAGGGGAGTGGACGTTGAGCCGGGTGAAAAGTATTTCAGCGCAACGCCGCAGACTCCGGCTGAGGAATGTGATGACGCAGGTTGAGAAAACTTCTGAGAAATAATTGCCGATTTTTCGGTAATTACATATACAGACTGAAAAACGGAGGATGACATATGAAATTTTTTGATGAACTTTCTGCTTATGATAATGAGGTTTATTCGGCATGTGAAAGCGAGCTTGAACGCCAGCAGCACAATATTGAGCTTATCGCATCCGAAAACATTGTATCAAAGGCCGTTTTGCTTGCAGCAGGAAGTGTTCTGACGAACAAGTATGCCGAGGGATATCCGTCGAAGAGGTATTACGGAGGCTGTCAGTGTGTTGACGTTGTCGAAGAAATCGCACGAAACAGAGCAAAGGAGCTTTTCGGAGCGGAGCATGTCAACGTTCAGCCGCACAGCGGAGCGAATGCAAACCTTGCCGTGTTTTTTGCACTGCTAAATCCGGGCGATACCGTCATGGGAATGAATCTTCAGCAGGGTGGACACCTTTCGCACGGTTCACCGGTAAACATTTCGGGTAAATATTTCAATGTCGTCCCATATGGCGTCGATGAAGTGACGGCAAAAATCGACTATGACGAGATGGAGCGAATCGCTCTTGAATGCAAGCCGAAGCTTATTGTTGCCGGTGCAAGTGCATATTCAAGGGTAATCGACTTCCCGCGCTGCCGTGAAATTGCCGATAAGGTCGGTGCATATCTCATGGTTGATATGGCTCACATTGCGGGACTGGTTGCCGCAGGAGTTCATCCGTCACCCGTGCCGTATGCCGATATCGTAACGACCACCACCCATAAGACCCTCAGAGGACCGAGAGGCGGTATGATCCTTTGCAAGGAGCAGTTTGCAAAGCAGATCGACAAGGCCGTTTTCCCCGGAACACAGGGAGGACCGCTTATGCACATCATAGCCGCAAAGGCTGTTGCACTCGGCGAAGCCTTGACAGACGAATTCAAGGATTATCAAAAGCAGGTTGTGAAAAATGCCTCAACGCTTGCCGATGCGCTTATGAAGAACGGAATTGACATTGTTTCCGGCGGAACGGACAATCATCTCATGCTGCTTGACCTTCGCAACAAGGGCATCACGGGCAAGGAGCTCGAGCACAGGCTCGATGAGGTTCGCATTACGGCGAACAAAAACACGATTCCGAACGATCCGCAAAGTCCGTTTGTTACAAGCGGCCTGAGAATCGGAACGCCTGCCGTTACAACGAGGGGCTTTAAAGAGCCTGAAATGGAGCTTATCGCAGGCTGGATAAGCGATATTATAAATGATTTTGATGAAAATAAGAACAGGGTTCTCTCCGAGGTTCAGTCGCTTTGCGAAAAGTTCCCGCTTTACAGTGAATAATCTTAAAAAGCTGCCGTAACAAAAATGTTGCGGCAGTTATTTTCTTAGATTATTTTAATTTATTATATTTCTTTGCTGCCTGTGAAAGGGCGGATTTACTGTTTTCGATACGTTCGTCAATAACCTCGTCAAGCAGAAATTCAAGAGTTTCTCTTATCATTGTTCTGTCGATTCCGAGTGCCATAATGTCGTTGCCGTTTATATCCAGCTCCGAGGTTTTGAGACAAATATGATTTTCTCTTATGAGGCCAATCTGCTCCTGTGCGACATGAACGGCATCAGTCTCTTGGTCGAAAAATTCGGGATTTTTTCCGTGAGCGTCGGCGAGTATCAGCTTCAATGTATCTTCAACATTGTCAATGCCGTATTGAGAGCAAAGTTTAGCCAAATGAAAGCGGTTGCCGTCGGGACGTTCGTCATGCAGACGGATAATCGTCGTTATATGATGTATTTCTGCATTTGAAAACCGAAGTCTGCGCAGAATTCTCTCTGCCGTTTCCGCACCTTTTTGAGGGTGACCCTTGAAATGGCCGATTCCCTGCGAATCAAGCCGGAACATTGACGGCTTTTCTATATCGTGCAGCAAGGCGGCAACTCTCAGATCGGATTGAGGTTCAATGCTTGACACAACCTTGGTTGTGTGCGTCCAAACGTCATAAATATGATACGGCGTGTGCTGTAAAAATCCATCCTCGGCGGCAAGCTCGGGGATAATGTCAAAGAGCACGCTTTTATAATCCGTAAGTATCCTTTCAATATTTTGACCGCAGAGCATTTTTATAAGCTCAACTCTGATTCGTTCCTTTGAAATATTTTGAAGCAGAGAACGGTTATTAATTATGCTTTGCGAGGTTTTTTTGTCAATATCAAATCCGAGCACGGAAGAAAACCTGATTGCACGAAGAATCCTCAGAGCATCCTCGTTGAAGCGTTTATCGGGATTGCCGACGCAGCAAATCGTTTTGCTTTTTATGTCATTCTGACCGCCAAACGGGTCGATAATGCCTGTTTTGGGGTTATATGCCATTGCATTCACGGTGAAATCACGGCGTGAAAGATCGTCCTCAATTCTTTTTGTAAAAGATACGTTTTCGGGGTGGCGGTTGTCCGAATATTTTCCGTCAACCCTCATTGTTGTTATTTCGACAGGCTCGGAGCCGATTATGACCGTTATCGTGCCGTGCTTTATTCCTGTCGCAATAGTTCGAAAACTCTTGAAAACGGTTCTTGTTTCGGCAGGGGTGGCCGAGGTCGTCATGTCCCAGTCGTTCGGAGTTCTGCCCATAATTGAATCACGGACACAGCCGCCGACGGCATAGGCCGAATAACCGTTACTCTCAAGCAGGGCAATGGCTTTCAGAATTTTTTCGGGACAATTTATACGCATCATTTTCACCTCTTTACAATTCTACCATTTTACGATATAATTTTCAATATCAAAACCGAGGTGATATGATGAATATTCAGATTTACGGCAAGTCAAAGTGCTTTGATACCAAAAAGGCGGAGCGTTACTTTAAGGAGCGCAGAATCAAGTATCAATACATTGACCTTGAAAAATACGGCATGAGCGCAGGGGAGTACAGAAACATCAAGGCAGCCGTCGGCTCGATTGATGATTTGATAGATGAAAAGTCAAAGGCATATGAGAAGTGCTTCATCAAGTATCTTGCGTCAAAGGAAGCTGTTGAAGAGAAGCTTTTGGAAAACCAGTCTCTCTTCAAAACGCCGATTGTCAGGAACGGCAAAAAGGCGACTGTCGGCTATAAGCCGGAAATATGGAAAGAATGGGAATAAAACCTTGCAATAATTCGTTTAATGTGTTATTATACATAGAGAAATTAAAAGAAGGAGTTTTTTCAATGAAAAATACTGTCATTGCTTCAATAGTAGCTGTACTTTGCACAGCAGCAATCTGCGTTACATACGCTGTTAAATCACCGGCTAACAAGAAGGAGACTTCTGCCGTTGCCGCTGACACAACTTATATGTCCGAGGCCGAGGCAGCCGATTATATCGGTGTTACGGACGAGGTTATGAAGATGATGCGTGAGAACCTCAAGAGCTTTGAGGGTGCATATATTTCATATTATTACACCGACGCCGAGGGCAAGGAAGTTAACGATATTGTTTACAACAAGGCCGCTCTGGACAAGGCTGTTGAGAAAATCATGAAGGATCAGGGTGCTCTCAACTTTAAGTATATTCAGAAAGTAACAAGCGAAGAAAAATAAGCTGATATCCGATTATAACGGTACGATTTGCATTTTGTGTTAAAATTATTGCGGCTCTGTCATGTGATTCCCTTGCTAATCAAGGAGAGCTGCGAACGGTTACAAATTTTACAGCAACATCATGCCAAAATATTTAAAGAAATAATAGGGATGCCGCAGACAAAATTATGCGACAATCCCTATTTGTTTTGATAGGAGAAAAACATGATTATTCGAGATGAAGAGGGCAGACCGATTTCTGCCGAAAAAGTCAGCGATGTTTCCGACGAGCTTGCAAAGGTCGAAAAGAAGCTCAGGTCGGATGTTACGGCCATGAGCGATGAGGAAAAAAAGGAGCTTCTCAGTGAGCTTTCCGAGCTGAAGGACATTTTTGCACTCGTTACGCCGGAGCTGCAAAAAGCGTCGAACCCGATTGAGCTGATGGGATTTATGAAGCAGGTGCTTAAAATAAAGACTGCGGCCGAGAAATTCAAGGAAAAAAATATTGATGATTGAGATTTTATTTGAAAACACGGATTTATTAGTCTGCATTAAACCTGTCGGCGTACCTTCACAATGCGACGGAGCAGAGGACTTGGTCAAGTTCTTGAAGGAACAGACCGGCGGAGAAATTTATCCCGTTCACAGGCTTGATACGGCGGTCGGCGGAACTATGATTTTTGCCAAGAACAAAAAAACGGCGGCCTATCTTTCAAGGGAGATTGCCGAAAAAAGATTTGTTAAGACCTATCTTGCCGTAATAGAAGGCACTCCGGAGGAGAAGGACGGTCATTTTGAGGATCTGCTTTTCAAGGATAAGAGCAAGAACAAAAGCTATGTCGTCAAGCGTGAGCGCAAGGGTGTGCGCAGGGCGAGCCTTGACTACAGGGCTATCGGCGAATCGGACGGCAAAACACTTGTCAGCGTCAGGCTGAACACGGGTAGAAGCCATCAGATAAGAGTTCAGTTCGCTTCAAGAAAAATGCCGCTGGCAGGTGACGGAAAGTACGGTAGCCGTGATAACGGATGTGATATTGCACTTTGGTCGCATACGATCGAGTTTCAATATGACGGCCGTGAGCTCTTGATTAAAAGCTTTCCCGATTTTGGCAAATATCCGTGGAATTTGTTTAAAATGTGACAGAAATATACCTTTTAAATGGTAATTTTTAATATTGCATAAATCATTTAAGCGTGTTATAATCGTTAATGTGTTTAAAACATAGAAAATTAAAGCGAAAGGGAAGTGACGTTTTGAGCAAGGAATTCGGAAAGTACGTCCGAGGGGGCGCACCTGAAACCGAAAAATTTGATATGAATGCGCCTGCGATTAAGCAGAGACCGTATGTTATGCCGATCGTTTGGGGCTTTTCATATATAAGAAAGTTTCTTCATTTCGGGAAGCTTAATAAAGTGAGAATGAAGGGTGTTAAGCCGCCGTACATTCTTTTGTGCAACCATAATGCTTTCTTTGACTTCTATATCATGAGTGCAGCAATCAGCCCGAACAGGGGAATTTTCCCGGCTGCCGTTGACGACTATATCGGCAGAGAATGGGGCTTGAGAAGACTCGGTGCAATCCCGAAAAGAAAATACACGGCGGATATTTCGCTTCTTCGTCAGTGCCGTAAGGCAATAAAGGAAGGCCAGATTTTCGGAATTTATGCCGAGGCGAGGTATTCCCTTTGCGGCGTTACCGAGGTTATTCCCGATGCGGTCGGACAGCTTGTTAAGCATCAGGGCGTGCCCGTTGTAACGCTCACATGCCGAGGACATCACATCTATGATCCGTTCTGGGGCAATCACAGAAAGCGCTGGGTGCATCCGATTCAGGCGGATATGGTTCTTGCCTACACGCCGGAGGAGCTTAAAAAAGCGAGTGCCGAGGAGATCGGTGAGAAGATTAAAAATCTTCTTTATAACGACGATTTCAGATGGCAGAGCGAAAATCATGTCAAGGTCAGCTACAAGAAGCGTGCCGAGGGGCTGCATAAGGTTCTTTATCAGTGCCCGCACTGCATGACCGAGTACAAGATGAACTCGAAGAACGACAAGGTTTTCTGCGAACATTGCGGAAAGTCATGGACGCTCAATTACTACGGCGAGCTTGAAGCCGACGACGGTAATACGGAGTTTAAATTCGCTACCGACTGGTACAAGTGGGAGCGTGAGCAGGTTAAGAAAGAGGTTCTTGACGGAACATATCACTTTGAAAGTCAGGTTGACGTAAACGATCTTCCGAATTCAAAGGGCTTTGTCCATATGGGCAGGGGTACGCTTGTTCATGACATGACGGGATTCCATCTTAAAGGCGTCAGGGATTATGACGGTCAGCCGTTCGAGATGAACATTGACGCAGCGGGTCAGTATGCCGTTCATGTTGAGTATAACTACAGATTCGGCAATCACCGTGACTGCATCGACCTTAACACATTGGAGGACACATGGTATGTCTTCCCCGAGCATTGTGATTTTTCGGTCACCAAGGTTTCGCTTGCGACCGAGGAAATATTTAACGAAATATGGCGTCAGCGCAACGAGAAGCGCAAAGCCGCTAAAGCTGAGGAGTAAAAAACTATGGATATCAGAAACGATCTTTTGGAAATGCTTAACGAGTACACCGACGGCAGAATCACATCCGTTGAGCCGGACGACGTTCTTACATCGGATCTCGGCCTTAATTCTTTCGAGCTTTTCGACCTCATCTGCATGATCGAGGAGAAGTACGAAATAACGATCCCCGACAGAGTTCTTCCGACTCTTGTAACCGTTAAGGACGTTGTTTATTATCTCGAGGAGAACGCATAAGCATAGGAAAACAAAGCGAGCCTGCCGGATATTGCCGACAGGCTTATTTTTGGCATATTTATGTAAAAAAACAAAAACGGCGGTGTCGATTTCTCGGCACCGCCTAGTTAGTTTTATTGTTTTAATGATTAAAAGTTCATTTACTTGAATTCTTTCTTTTTTATTGACTTTAAATAATTCTTTGATAATTCCTGTGGTTTATAAAAGAAATTGTTTTCAGATTTTGTAAGCAAGTTATTTTCATGTTTCTGTTTGAGAAGCTCCATGGAACATATAAAATCTGCTACTTGTAACAATTTGTACTGTTTTGGCGAAGCATGTCTGAAATCTACGTTTGAAAACATTGTATTCAAAATTGTATTTATAATAACGCCCAATTCTTGCTGACCGTAATCATAATAAATGATTATTTTGCTATAGTCAGTAAAATAACTCAAATTATCTCGAATAAATTGTGATAATACTTTTGCAATTTTTGCAGACAATTTCATTTTATCATTTGCTTCTTTTTTATTCACAACAATGTTATGATAGGAAATATTGCAAGACATTGTAAAACGAAGCATCTTATTAAGTATTTTTCTTCTGTCGTCTATTGATAAATTATGATAAGGATATTCTTTCCTAATTAAAGGATGTGTGTGAACGTATTCATCCGAGAATCCACAATCTTTTAGTTGATTCTCAAACCTTTCTATATTAGAGCTAATATCATTTGATTGATTATGAAATACAAAAGTAACAATATAATACGGTGACGTGTTTACTACATCGCCGAAATCACCGGATTCATCAATAAAAATACTTAACTCTTCCATTATAATAAATCTCCAAAACAAAAAGAATGGCGGGGAATATACTCCCCGCCTACGGTGGCCCCAGAGCATGATGCCCAAGCCAAAGTTATCTGTAGTTGCAACAGATACACAAGTAGTATCTCCTTGCATTTATATTATATGCGAAATTATTGATTTTGTCAACATTTTTATAAAAACGGCGGTGTCGATTTCTCGGCACCGCCTGTTTAGTTATTTGCTGTTATTTCAGAATTGCAAGAAGCAGTTTGATAAGATTGATAAGCTGTTCAAAGAATACGACTATCCAATTCTGCTCCGTGGGTTCTTCGTTCGGAACTTCGTCGGGGCTTTCAATCGGTGCTTCGTCGGGTGTCTCGGCCTCAATCGTCTGCTCGATGATACCGATGTATTCCGCATAAGCCGAGTTTGTTTCAAGCTCAGACTGCTGAGTGTTTTGGTCGATACTCTGAAGCAGGATACCTGCCTGCTGGAGGAGGTCTGCATCTGTTTCGTCAATCGCACCGTCATGGTTGCAGTCAGCCGCAAGCCATGCAGCTTCACCGAGCTGTTCCTTTGTGAACATACCGCCGATGATGCAGTTGACGAGTGTCGCATCCGTTGCATCGTACCAGCCGTCGCCGTTGACGTCGCCGAAGATAACGAGCGTGTATGTCTTGATGAGATTGCCGTCCTCGTCGTAAAGCTCGATCTTAGTTCCCGTGCCGTTACCCTTTGAGGTGGGGGAGAACTTGAGCGAACCGTTCTCTGCGGCAAGATAGCTGTCAAGAGAATCCGTGTGCGGCTCAATACCGTAGATAAAGAGCTTCTTCTCGTCGATTACCACACCGTCCTTAGCGGCCTTTATTTTGGCTGTGACGAGCTTCTGGAGCTTGCCGAGAGCTTCTGTGATTCTGTCGGCCATTGCGTCGATCTCGCTCTGCTGAGTGATGTTGAGCGTGTAGTCAACCGAATCGACAGCCGCCTTGACTGCGTTGTAGCTTTCCTCGGTGTACTTTGTTGAATCGAGTTTATTGAACTCTGCAACCGCCGCATTGACTCTGTCATAGTTACCGCCGAGATATTCGAGTGCGCCCGTTGCAGCATTAAGTGCTGCAATGGCATTGTTGATGTCTTCGGTTTTTGCCGAAGCGTTGTTATAAACAGCCTCTGCGTCTGCGATGGCCTTTGTGAGAGCCGCTGCCGAGGCTTCCGTACGATTCGAAAGGTCGATTGCCTTTGCGTCCGTGATTGCTTTAAGGAGAGCGTCCTTAGAAACGGTGACTGTTACCGTACACTGTGCGCTGTGGCCGCCGTCCTTGGTGTAAACCGTGATGACTGCCGTGCCGCCGTTTACGAATGTAACCGTGCCGTTTTCGACTGTTGCAACGCTCGGGTCGCTTGTTGTCCATACAACGTCGGTTATAGTTGCTCCGCCTACTCCGAGCTTAGCCTTAGGCTCAACCGAAGCGGTGAGTGTTGCACTCTCGCCGGGCATTCCGCTGAGAGACGACTGATTGAGAGTAACGCCGGTTGCCTGGATGTTTACAAATGAAACGTATACATAGTCCGTTACCGTGTTGCCGAAATGATCCGTTACGGTTACGGTGATCTTTGCGGCACAGGCCTTGTTCTCCTTAGGAGCAACCTTGCCGTTCTGATCGACCGTCATAAGGTCGTTATCCGACGACCAAGTGATTGATTCGTACATTGCGTCGCTCGGGCTGTATACATAGGAAAGCTGGACACTCTGCGAATTGTAGGTCTTGTAAATAGGAACCTTTATAGAGATGAAATCGGGTGCGTCGGAATTATTATATCTGATTGTAACGCTCTGAGCACGGTTGTATTTAGCAAGTGCCGAAACCGCACCGGTGAGGTTAGCCGTTGCCGTGTCGATTTCACTCTGTGAAGCGTCAACGTCGGCATAAACCGTTTTGGCGTTTTCAAGAGCCGATTTGAACGCTGCAAAGGAATCCTTGGTGTAATTCTGCTCGTTGTAGTTTGCACTTTCTGCATCGTCGATAGCCTTCTTAAGGGCTGTCTTGTCAGTCGCAACCGTAATGACGCAGGCCGCCGAAAGATTGCCGATAACCGTCGTAGCCGTAATCGTTGCGATACCGCCGCTGACTACAGTAACAAGTCCGTTTTCGTCAACCGAAGCGATTTCGGGGTGATCGGACTTCCATGTTATCTTGTTAAGGTCGGCCTCGTTGCCGTCTGCATCCGTAACCTTAGCGGTGAGCTGAATTTTTTCGCCGAGGGTATGAGTTATGTACTCGGACGGGGTAACGGTTATTGCCGTTGCAGGATTCTTCGAGAAGATAATTGTAACCGTCTTGGTGTAAACGTTGCCGAAATCGTCGGTGAGCTTAACCGTTGCCTTGCCGTAGCATGCGCTGTTTACGCTCGGAGCGGCAATGCCGTTCATGTTGACGAATATGTCGCCCTCGTATGACCACTCGGCCGAAACATACATTGCGTTGGCCGGATCGGTCGAGAATTCAAGCTGTGCCGTCGCCATGATGTAGCTCTGATCTGCAGGAACCTTTACGGTTATAACGTCGGAGCTGTCGCCGTTATAGGAGATGTTTACGCCGGAAACGTAAATATAATCTTCGAGTGCGTTTTCCTTTTCTGTGAGAAGTGCGAGAGCCTCATTAACCTCTGCCTGTGTCGGGTCTTCGGCATTGAGAGTTTCTGTTGCCGAAGCGAGAGCCTTTTTGAACTCTGCCCATGTAGCAGGGGTGTAGGCTGTTTCAATAAGTGCGTTTGCACTTTCGACTGCTGCATTCAGAGCCGATTTGTCGGCATAAACCTTAATGCTTGTCTGAGCGGTGAAGCCGCCGTCAAGAGTTGTTACGGTGATTACACATGTGCCTGTATCCTTGAAGCTCAGGTTGCCGTCGCTGTCAACCGTGCAGACGCTTTCGTTGCTCGATGACCAGATAACATCCGTGTGGTTTGCACCGCCCATGCCGAGCGTTTTCTTCGGCAGAACAGTTGCTGTAATCTTATCCGTTGTGCCGACAACAGCGTTTGTGATTTCCGTCTTGTCAACGCTGACTCCGGTAACAGGTGTGTTCGCAAAGGAAACATATACGCTGTCTGAATATGTTCTTCCCTTGTAGTCCGTTGCGGTGACCGTAATCTTAGCAAGGCAAGCCTTGTTCGCCGTAGGTGCTGCAACACCGTCCTCAACCTTTATGGATTCGTTGCTTGACGACCATTCGATCGAATTGATAGTTGCATCCTCGGGAGTGAGCTTGTAGCCGAGGGTTACGGACTGGTCGGAATACTTTGAAGTGATAGGAACGCTGACGGAAACATATCCTGTTGTTTCCTCGCCGTCCTTGGTGATTGTGATATTCTCAAGCTTAATGAATCTTACAAGTGAATCGTAAGCGTTGTTAAGCTCCTCGTTTGCTGCATTGATAACTCTCTGCTTGGGGTTATCCTGTGCAATGATTTCTTCGGCCTTTGCCATAGCGGCCTCAAGAACCGCCCAGCTGTCCTCGGTGTAGTCCTCGGAATTAAGTTTGAGACCGACTATCATTGCTCTCGTTCTGATAAGAGCTGTCTTATCGGATCTGACTGTGACCTTACATGTTGCAGAAACTCCGCCGTCAACAGAGGTTGCCGTGACGGTACATGTGCCGGCTTCAACGAATGTAACCGTGCCGTTCTCGACCGTTGCAACGTCGGGGTCTGATGTCGACCAGATAACGTCGCTGACGCTCGGCTTGTCACCGATAGTCTTGTCCGCCGTTACCGTTGCGGTGAGTGTCTGCGGCTCCGAACCGTAGCCTACCTCAATTTCTGTCTTGTCAAGAGTTACCTTTGAAACAGGGGAGTTTGCGAATGAAACGTAAACGCTGTTTGTTATCGTGTTGCCGTAATGATCGGTTGCGGTCAAAGTGATTTTTGCTCCGCAGGCCTTATTGGCGGCAGGGGAAACCTTGCCGTCCTCGCTGACCTTAACTCCGTCGTTGTCCGACGACCAAACGATGCTTGAATACATAGCGTCGGCCGGGGCAAAGTCGTAGGTGAGCTGAACGCTCTGCGAGGTGTATGTCTTATAGAGAGGAACCTTTATCGCAATGAACTGAGGAGCTGTTTCACCGTTATAGTAAACATTAAGCTTCTCCATGTGGATATACGGCTTAAGTCCGTCGAGCGCATTGTTAAGTCTGAGCGTTGCGGCGTCGATTTCCTCCTGAGAGTATTTTGCACCTGCTTCAACCTCTTTTGCGTGCTCATAAGCCGCCGTATATTCTGTGCTGGTTTCATAGGTATGCTCCTGAATATCAACCTGGGCTTCATCGGCTCTTGCGATAGCGGCACGAAGTGCTGTCTTGTCGCCGCCGATAGTTACGGAGCAGGTTGCCTGAATGCCGCCGTCACATGATGTGGCGGTGATGGTTGCCTGGCCTGCATCAACATATGTGAGCTGACCGTTTTCATCGACCGTTACAACGTCCGTGTTGTCGGAAGTCCAGATAACGTCCTGAATTGTTGCGTCGTAGGTGATGATTGAGCCGACGTCTTTACATTTTGCACTGAGCTTTACCGGCTCGGAGTCGAACGGAGTGTTTATCTCGGACGGTGTGATTTCAATTTTTGTAACAGGATATCTTGCAAATGAAACGTTGACCTTGTCGGTAACGCTGTTACCTCGCTCGTCCGTGACCTTTATCGTGATAACGCCGTAGCAAGCCTTGTTGACAGTCGGGGAAACCGTTCCGCTTTCGTCGACTGCAATATCCGTTGTGCTGGAGGTCCATTCTACGGTTTTGTACATTGAATCAAGCGGACTGATTCTTGTGTCGAGCTTGATGGAATTGTTCTGATAGGTGAATGATGTTGAAAGATTTACTTCCTTCGAGATATATTCACCTGCATCCTCGCCGTTATACTGAATATATACCGCCTGCGGCTTGATAAGCTTCTTGAGCGAATTGAACGCTGCGTCGAGTGAAGCGGTTATTGCGTCGATATCCGACTGTTCTGCGTTCTTGTCGTTGTAGATTTCGTTAGCCTTTGCATAGGCTTCTTTAAGTGCGTCATAGGAAGCGACCGTGTAATCCCCTTCAACAAGGGCGGCGTTTGTCACCTTGCTGATTTCTTCGGCAAGAGCGTCCTTGTTTGTTTCTACCGTTACCTTGCATTCGGCCGTGTGACCGCCGTCAACCGTTGTTACGGTGATCACAGCCTCGCCGACGGATTTGAAAGTGAGATTACCGTTGTCGACAGATACAACATTGGGATTGCTCGACGACCAGATAACCGATTCAATGCTTGCACCGATCATCGGAGTGCCTGTCGGCTGAACCGTCGCTTTGATTGATACCGTGTTATAAACCTTGCCGGTGATTTCGGTTTCATTGAGGCTTACTCCTGTTGCAACAACGTTTGCGAAGCTGACATAAACGCTGTCGGAAACGGAGCAGCCGGTGTAATCTGTTGCCTTAACGGTGATCTTTGCACTGTCTGCGGAGTTGTGAGTGTTTGTTACAAGACCGTTCTGATCGACCGTTACCTTGTCATTATCCGACGACCAAACGATTGACGAATACATCGCATTGCTCGGGTTGAGAGTCGCACCGAGCTGAACCGTCTTATTTTTGTATGACTGATAAAGTTCAACCTTTTTGGTGATAAACTTAGGCGCAGTCTCACCGTCACGGGTTATTGTGATACCGTAAACCTGAACATAAGCACCGATGCGTGAATAGATATCAATGATATTCTGTGCGGCCTTGTTGCATGTGTCCTGAGAAACTGTGTCGGTCTTCTTGACCTCTACTGCTGTTTTGTATGCGTTCTGCAAGTCGGCCCAATCCTCGGCCGAGCAGTTTTCTTCCTTGACGCTGCCCGTTTCAACGAGGCTGATTGCATAGTTAAGTGCCGTCTTGTCAGCTTTTACGTTGACCGTACAGCTTGCGGCAAATCCGCCGTCAGCCGTCGTTGCCTTGATGATGGTTGTGCCGAAGTCAACAGGAGTTACAACACCTCCGTCAACCGTCGCAACAGTCGGATTAGACGATGTCCATATAATGTCTTTAATTGAAGCGTCGCCGACGCCGACCGTGCCTGTCGGAGCAACCGTGGCATTTATTTTGTCGCCCGTGCCTACGATAAGATCGAGACTATCCTTATCAAGAGTGATTCCCGTTACAGGGTAGTTGGCAAAGGAAACCGTACAGGTGTCTGTGTAGCCGCCGTCATAGGTCTTGACCTGTACAACACCGTATGCTGCCGAATATCCCTTTGGGCTAACCACACCCTCGGCATTAACCTCGATATTGCCCGAGAGAACCGACCATGCAACGTTCTTGTTGGTTACGTCGTAGGGGAGAATCGAAGCTGTGAGGGTTGTTTTTGCATTCTTATATGTGCTGTAGAGCGGCACATGAACGCTGACAAATTTGCCTTGGTCAATCGTAACGCCCTTTGCCAGTCTGCCGATATAGACCTGATATGTGGTTATAACGTGAGTTATAAGTCCTGCCTTTGCGTAGAGGGTAACCGTGCCGCCGTTTGTGCCTGTCAGCACGCCGTCCTTTGTAAGGGTAGCCATGCCGTTGGAAACACTTCCGTTGGTAGCGTAGCTAACCGTTTCGCCGTCGTCACCGAGGAGACCCCATGTGATATCGGCCTTTGACCTTGTCGGATAAAGGCCGGCTGTGTACTGCTGAGGTGTATTAAGCTCCAACTCCTGAGGACCGGAAATTGCGATATCAACCGGAGTTGTGATAAGCTTGCCCTTAACGGTGAATTCAAGGCTCTCGGAAACGCCGTCAACCGTAGCGGTAACGGTAGCTGTTCTCTTGTTTGCAGAAGAAATTCCGCCTGCGTCTCTTGCCTTGACTATGCCGTTATTGTCAACGGTGAGAACACTCTCGTCGGATGAGCTCCAGAGAACATTCTGCGAGTTTGAGCCGGCCGGAACAATATCGGTCAGCTTTACCATTGTGCTGTCACCTTCGGTCAGCTCGGTTTTGTCTGCCGCAAGGCTGAATTTTTCAATTTCAAGACTTTGAACTATTGTGAATGTAATAGAATCGTTTATGGATGCTTTCAGAAGATAATTTGAAAGTGTTTTGACCGCCGTTGCAATAAGGTCTGCCGTATTGCCTGTTGCACCTGCGACCGTTATAAGAACATCAAGAACCGCCTTGAGTGCGGATTCGCTGACGTTAAGACCGAGCAGCTTGATCATGATTCTTGCAAGCTGAGCGGTGTCAACTGTTTTGCCTGCGGCGATTGCAGAGTTAATATAACTCATCAATCCGTCAACAAGATCGTCTGCGTTGGGCGAAACCTTGATTGTAACTTTACCCTCTTTGAGGAAGGTTACGTTGCCCTGATCGTCAATCGTTGCGTAGTCCTTGCCCGAAGTCCAGATGCTATCGGTGTCAATGCTCCATGTAACGCCGTATCCGAGACGCAGGGGGGTAACGCCGCCCTCAAGCTTGACCTGTCCGCCGACCGCAACCGTGGTGGGAACAGATTCCTTATTTGTGATAAATGCACCGTTCGGGATAACCTTTGAGTACCATTTGTCTGAATTTGTAACAAGCACTCTGACCTGATCCGAGGCAAGAACCTCGCCGTTTGCAGAGTAAAGAGTGACAGTTATACCGGTATCAAGAGAATTGAGCTTGTCCTCAAGCTGCTTGATAAGGTAGTCGGCGATGTTGCTCGGAATGCCGGTCATAGATGCACGAACGGTTTCGACAATAGCTTCCGTGTCCATTGTGTCAATGTCGATTTTGTCATTGAACAGAAGCTTTTCCATGGCCTTTGCCAGAGCCGGACCGATGATTGCGACGGTTCTTACGTCGTTGTCAATCCAAAGTCTGACGGCAGCGCCCTTGGAACTGTCGTGAGCATATATTTTTCCTGTTGAGTCAACGGAAACAATGAGAGGAGCCTCACTTGTCCACTTTATGTAACCGCCGTCCGGCATTGAGCAGTCAAGCAGCTTGTATGTCAGCTGAAGCTGTTCACTTTCCATCAGGGAGATCTGCTCCGTGACGGATGTGCCGTCCTCTTGGCAAATATCGATTGCATGGGTGGCCGCAGCAGAGGCTGTTGTTCCGAAAGCGGGAACCATGACCGTGATGAGCATTGCCATCACAAGAATCAGACTTTGCCATTTGATGATTTTCTTTTTCATATAAATACCTCCAATCGGGATTTATAATTTTACATTATATTTTATCACATTGATATGTTCAATATTTTCTAAACAAGAATATATCTATGTTTTATTATAAAAGAATAAACAAAAAGAACCGATTGCACAAGCGTTCGGTTCTTAAGGCTGTATTCGATTTATTCCTCGGACAGCATTTTGCATCTGAGAATTTCTTCTTGAAGGATTTTAAGCGATTTTTCCTTGGAATAGCAATAATCCGAGAGGGCAAAGCAGTTTACAAATTCCGCAAAGTCATGCGTTGTTGCCGCATCGTCAAGAAGAAAATTGAGGTTTCCGCAGAAATGGAGCTGACAGTTTTCAGTCGGGTAATAGAGCATCATATGTGACGGAACAAATGTGTTGTCAAAAATTTCAATTCCGAATTCGCTGCCGAGCTTGAGATCGGTGTCGTTATACAAATAAAAGAACAGATCATCGGATTGAAAACAATTATACATTTTTTCAAGAACTTTGACTCGGTTCTCTTTGTTAAGGGGATATGCAAACTCTCTCGGCATGGATTTGATTATTCCGTAATCAACAAACTCTGCGAGTGATTCCTTGCTTGAAATGTTGCAGAGGTCCTTGTTGATAGCACCGTAGGTCTCTTGATAGTATTTATACGTCGTGTCCCTGAGAAAATTGCGGTTCGGAACATCCGGCTTGGCGATTTGCTCCCACATATCAAGATCCAGGTAAGCGGTCGCAAAGCAGCCGAATGAATGTAAAAATGTCGTTTTTTCAATTCCTCGTGCGAAATATGAGGCGTTGATCTCTTTGAGCTTCATTATGTCGTCAAGACGAATGATATACGGCGTCGTTCTTTCAAAGTTATTTAAGAAAACTTTGACATATTTCTCAATAACTGATTTATTTGCGCTGAGAAATCCGGTTTCATTGAAAAGATCAATGATCAGAATGTAGTCGTTTGTAATTATATAGTGAGGGAAAAGGAAATTCAGATGCAATTTCTGCTTTGATAAAGGGAAATAGTTACAGACATATCCGATATGCATAAGATTAAACACGTCGGAGAGAGCCAAAAGCTTTTCCTTTTCATAAAAGAAATTGTCGATAATATATTTGAAATCAATCGGCTTATCGGGGAAAGAACGCATAATCTCAACCATCATTCCCGTAGGTATATTTGAGTATACCTTGCCGTCGCTTCTTTCGGTTTCAAGTGATATAATATGACGTGCGACATTGATAATTTCCGTTTTTGAGTTTAAGTCCATAATGCCGTCGGAAAACTCTAATTGCACGGAGATATTATTGCCGCTGCCGGAAGGCTTATTTGAATAGTCATGCATGGAAAACTCTTTAAGCAGCTTCAAATATTCGAGATATTTTTGGTATCCGAAGTTATCTTCAATAAAGCTGCGGATAAGAAGCTCATGATCCTCGGACGGAACATTGATATTGTCGATAATCCTCTTAACGGTATGAAAAGATACGGTTCTTTCATTTTTCATTACTCTTGAAATAAGCGAACGCTCAACTCCGCTGGCTGCGGCAATGTGCGTTGCATAAATTCTGTTGCGCTTTAAAACAGATGAAAGGGTATTTGCAAAATCAGCCATCAGTGTAAACTCTCCCTCTTAAATAATCCGTCGTATCCGTAAATTTTGATACATTTAAAATGTAAAATAAATTATAACACGAGTTAAAAATAATTGTCAACGAAGATAATAATAATTTTTTTAATAAATTATTTTGAAAATTAATGAATTCTAATCTTATTTTAATATTTGGCGGATATACTTTAGTCACTGAAGCAAATCAGAAACAAAATTTTGGAGGTAATGAAACATGAAAAACATCAAAAAAATCATCTCGGTAGTTATGGCGTGCCTGATTCTTGCAGGTGTGTTCGCAACAAGCTCTTTTGCCGCAGGCTATATCGGCAAGGACAAGGCAACGGAGATCGCACTCAACCACGCAGGCATCACGGCAGACAAGGCATCATTCATTAAATGTGAATTCGACCGCGAAGACGGAATCGCAATTTATGATGTTGAGTTCTACTTTGACAGATGCGAGTACAACTACGAAATCAATGCCAGGAACGGCAAGATTCTCAAGGTTGAGAAGGATATCTTCGGTGTTGATGCTCCCGCTCCGGATCAGGAGTACATCAGCAAGGCAGACGCAAAAGCAATCGCTTTCAAGCATGCAGGTGTAAAGGAAGCCGACGCAAAGAGAGTTAAGGTAACATTCGACTTTGACGACGGTGTTGCAGAGTATGAGGTTGAGTTCCACGCAGATAAGTTCGATTACGATTATGAGATCGACGCAGTATCGGGCAAAATTCTCAAGGTTGAGAAGGACAGAGACTTTGACGTAACGGATATGGTTTTCGTTCGCTGGTTTGACGCTATCGTTTCATTCATCAGAAATCTTTTCAAATAAGATATTTTTCAACAAAGCCCTGCTTCGGCAGGGTTTTGTTTTGACAAAGAAAAATGATATGTTATAATAAAACCATACCTTTACGGAAAAGAGGTTGAATATGAGAATTCTTGTTGCCGAAGATGAAAAAGACCTTAACGGTCTGATTGAAAAAAAACTCACAAAATCCGGTTATAGTGTTGATACCGCCTTTGACGGCGAAGAGGCGTTAGATTTTGTTGAGTTTGCGGAATATGATGCAGTTATTCTTGATGTCATGATGCCGAAAAAGGACGGCTTTGCCGTTATTAAAGAAATGAGGAGCAGGGGGATAAGCACACCTGTTATATTCCTGACTGCCCGTGATTCGATAGAGGACAGGGTGACCGGGCTTGACCTCGGTGCAAACGATTATCTTGTGAAGCCTTTTTCCTTTGATGAGCTGATGGCGAGGGTCAGAGCGATGACAAGAATTAAATACGGTATTTCGGAAAACATACTTTCCGTCGATGGGCTCAGCCTTAACTGCTCAACTCATGAGGTCGTTCGTGACGGAAAAGCCATTACTCTTTCGGCAAAGGAATATTCGATGCTCGAATTTATGATGAGAAATGTCGGAATTGTTCTTTCGAGAGAAAAGCTCGAAAATCATGTTTGGAACTATGACTATGAGGGCGGAACAAACCTCGTTGATGTTTACGTCAGCTATCTTCGCAGGAAGGTTGACGGAGGATTCGATAAAAAACTGATTAAAACCGTCCGAGGTTTCGGATATGTGATAAGTGACGAATGATGAAAAAGCTTCCTTTAAAATTAAAAATTACATTATGGTTTTCAACTATGCTGATATTCCTTGTAACGCTTTCGTATGTTCTTGTGATATCGGTCAGTAATTCTGTTCTGTTGAAGAACCTGCGAAGTGATTTAATTATGACTGTTGAGGATAACTTTGACGAAATAGAATATTACGACACCCTTCAGGGCGTGATTGATGACAACGACAATGATCATTATTTTGCGTATAAAGACGGCTATGTTGAAATCGACGACGATTTTATCGGCGTTATGAACGGCATTTATTCGGTTATATATGATGAAAGCGGAGTACAGATTTACGGCACCGACCCTACGAACAAAAAGACCGACGGCGAAGCTTTTTCGGACAAGGGATTGAAAACCGTGTATGTTGGCGGAAAGCGTTACTATATTTATGACCGACGGCTCACCAACAGGGGCGTCGAAAATATGTGGATAAGAGGAATAGTCAGCCATGAAAAAGCCGATGAGCCTATCTCGGATGTTGCAAGACGTTCAATGATTGCACTTATTGTTCTTGTGATTCTCGGAATCGGCGGAGGCTATATTATCGCTATGAAATCTCTTAAACCGATAAAGGATATCGAGGAGGTTGCCCGTGATATTTCGCAAAGCGGCGATTTGAAAAAGAGAATAAAGCTCGGCAAGGGTAATGATGAGCTTCACAGTCTCGCAGATACCTTTGACACGATGTTTGACAGGCTGGAGAATTCCTTTGAAAGTGAGAAACAGTTCACAAACGATGTTTCGCATGAATTAAGAACGCCGATGGCGGTGATCATGGCTCAGTGCGACTATGCACTCAGCGAGGAAATGACACAAGAGGAATACAAGGAGTCGATAGAGCTTATCAGACGGCAGGGCGGCAAAATGTCGAAAATGATAACGGAAATGCTTGAATTCTCACGAATTGAAAGGCGAAGTGAAAAATACCCCGTAGAGGAGCTGGATTTTTCCGAGCTTGTTGAAAACCTTTGTGACGATCTTGCACTTCTTAAAACAAAAAATATAAAGCTTGAATGTGAGATTGAAACCGGAATAAGGGTAAAAGGCAACCATATGCTTTTAACAAGGCTTGTTAACAATCTTGTTTCCAATGCATACAGGTACGGCGTTGAGAACGGCAAAATAACCGTTACTCTTTTGTCGAACAGCAAAAATGCAATGCTTAGCGTTAAAGATGACGGAATCGGAATAGCAAAGGATGAACAGGAAAAAATATTCCGCAGATTTTATCAGTCCGACCCGTCACACAGCAGCGGCGGCACAGGACTCGGACTGTCTATGGTAAAGGAAATCGCCTTATTCCACAACGGTTCGGTATGCGTCAAAAGCGAGCCGGGGCAGGGCAGTGAATTTCTTGTCCGTATTCCGACAGTATAGCTTATATCTTTTTGTTGCTTTAAAACGGTTTATATGATATTATATATCCATTATGGTTTAAGGAGCGGATGAAATGGACGAATTTAACAGCCTTTCGCTTGATACACTGTGTGCGGCATTGTGTAATGTTATGGGCGTTGAACCGCCGAAAGAAGCGGCGAAAGCGGCGCAGGTTATAGTTGACTATGCCGACAAAAAATTCAACGGAGAAAAAGCCGACAGGCTCTTTATGTACAATCCGGATGCGATAGCACAATGGGTTCAGGAAAAATACCCCGAATTTATGGACGATACACTTGACCGAACGGAGCTTCATGTCCCGTTTGCAACGGTCATGCCGTCGGTCACTCCCGTGTGCTTCGCGACAATGTATACGGGTGCACAGCCCGAGGTCCACGGCATCACGGTATATAAAAAGCCGGTTTTGACAATCGACACGATATTTGATGCATTTATTCGTGCAGGTAAAAAAGCTGCGATTATTGCCGATACAACCTGTTCAATCGGCAAAATATTCCTTGAGCGTGACATGGATTATTTTATCTATGAAACCGTGCCGGAGATCAATGCGAAAGCATGTGAGCTTATACTTGAGGATAAGTATGATTTAATAGTTGTTTATAACGAGAATTTTGATGCAATCATGCACCACAAGGGTCCCGAGAATCCGAATACGCTTGCCCAGCTTACCGAGAATTCGCAGGTGTTTTCAATCTTTTGCGAGCTGATTCGCAATAATTGGAAGAATCACAATACGTTTTTGGGTTTTGCGATGGATCACGGGTGTCATGAGATTGACGCCGGATGCGGTTCGCACGGGCTTTACATGCCCGAGGATATCAATATTCTTCACCATTACATTTGTCTGCCGAAAGAGGCTGAATAAAATCGACTGCTGCATTTAGCGTTTCACTAAATGCAGCAGCTTTTTGTTATTTATACATTCCGCCGACGATTTTGACAGCGAGCTTGTGCGGAAAAATTCTCGAAAGAAACACAAGCGTTTTATATTGCAGGCCTGCGGTATAAAGGGGAGAGACGTGCTTCTTTTCAGCAAGCTTGACAACGAGCTTTGCGACAGAATCGGGCGTCATGCCGTTTTTTTCGTCCTTTTCCATTGCCGAAACAGCCGAACCGATAACTCCCGAGTAAACGTCGTCGCCTGCATTCGTTTTGCTCCTTGCGGCGGTGAAGCCCGTTGAAATATCGCCGGGCATGACGGAGGCTACTTCGATTCCGAAAGAATTAACCTCGTTTGTCAGTGCATCGACAAAGGAATTTACAGCCGCTTTTGACGCCGAATAATAAGCCTGAAACGGAATTGAATAAACAGCGGCAACGGAGCTTATGCAGATGATTTTACCTTTCTTTTGCTTTCTCATTTGCGGCAGAACAGCCTTGACGGTGTTGATTGTGCCGAAGAGATTGACCTCAAACTGACGCTTCATTTCTTCCTCATCAATGAATTCGACCGCACCGGAAACTCCCATACCGGCCGAGGTTACAAGCAGGTCAATTCTGCCGCTTGCGGAAATTACCTGCTCAACGGCGGCTTTTACTGTTGCCGAATCGGATACATCGGCAAAAATAAAGTTATTTTTTTCGTTTTCGGCAGGGTGGCGGCTGAGATTATAGACAGTGTAGCCCTTTTCCCTGAGCATATGTGCCGTCGCAAGGCCGATTCCCGAGCCTGCACCTGTGATTATTGCGGTTTTATTTGAACTCATTGCACATTACCTCTTGTGTCTTTTTTTAGAATTCTATCACAATATAAAAGCAGTTGTCAACGGTACTGGTAAAATGAAACACAATGTGTTATAATTATGTTCAGAAAGGGGATGTTCCCGTGAAATCTAACAAGAAGCTTGTAAGAGAAATAATATCCGATGTAAAGCACGATATGTCCGACGAGGAGATACTCAATATGCTTGCCGACAGTAAAATTTCAGCCAATCCTCAAAAGGAAAAATACACGGCAGGCCAGCGTGCCGCCGATAAGATTGCAAAATTTGCCGGCAGCTGGGCGTTTATATTCGCATTTACGGCGGTGCTTATTATTTGGATGGTTGGCAATGTTTTGCTTGCCAAGCGTGCATTTGACCCTTATCCGTTTATTCTTCTCAACCTTGTTCTTTCATGCGTGGCCGCAATTCAGGCGCCGCTCATTATGATGAGCCAGAACCGTCAGGAGGAGAAGGACCGCCGGCGTGCCGAAAACGATTATAAAGTCAATCTTAAGACGGAAATTATGATTGAGGATCTCCATGACAAAATGAACAAGATTATCGCAAAGCAGGTTATGCTCGAAAAGCTTATCCGTGACGATAAGAATAATAACGACAAGGAAGAATAAGTATGCAGACTATTGACGAGGCTTTGGCGAAGCTCCAAAAATCGAAATTCCGTTCCGGCTTTCATCTCACAAAGAAAGACATTGATTATATTAATGAAAAGGGACTTGATGTGATTCGCACTCATGCTGCCGATTTTGTCGCAAAGCGGCTTGCACCTGCCGAAATTCCGAACGACGGCAAGCAAACTCCGATGAGGGGTCATCCCGTTTTTGTTGCACAGCATGCCTGCGCCTGCTGCTGCCGTGGTTGTCTGAACAAATGGTACAGAGTGCCGCAGGGAAGAGCGTTAACCCGGACGGAACAGCAAAAAACAGTTAATCTTCTTATGGCATGGATAGAAAAAGAATACAGGGATAAAATTAATATTTAAGAGAATATCTTGGTTTTAATTAAGCTTTGAAAAAGGTGATAATATGCGAATGTACGATATTATTCATAAAAAACGTAACGGCGGCGAACTTAGTGAAGAAGAAATCCGTTTCTTTATAGAGGGCTACACGGACGAAAGCATTCCCGATTATCAGGCGGCGGCTTTATGCATGGCGATTTACTTCCGGGGTATGACGCCAAAAGAAACGTCAATCCTGACGCTTGCAATGGCGGAATCAGGCGACCAAATCGACCTCGGCGGCATTGAAGGCTTCACGGTTGATAAGCACAGCACGGGCGGCGTGGGTGACAAAACCTCGCTGATAGTTGTGCCGATCGTCGCTTCATGCGGCGGTAAGGTTGCCAAAATGAGCGGCAGGGGACTCGGACATACCGGCGGCACCGTCGATAAGCTTGAGTCAATTCCGGGATTCAGAACAGAATTGAATCCCGATGATTTCATAAAGCAGGTCAACGGTATCGGTCTTTGTATCGTCGGTCAGACGGGCGAGCTTGCTCCGGCAGATAAAAAGCTTTATGCCTTGCGTGACGTTACGGCGACCGTTGAGAGCATACCCCTGATCGCTTCAAGCATAATGAGCAAAAAGCTTGCCGCAGGCTCAAAGGGAATTGTTTTAGACGTTAAAACGGGTAGCGGTGCATTCATGAAAACAGTCGAAGAATCCGAAAATTTGGCAAAGGAAATGGTTGCAATCGGCAAATCGGCAGGCAGAAGCGTAACAGCCGTGATTACGAACATGGATATTCCGCTCGGCGATTCCGTCGGCAATTCGCTTGAGGTTATTGAAGCGATAAAGACCCTCAAAGGCGAGGGAGAAAGTGATCTGACCGAGGTTTGCCTGACACTTGCGGCACAGATGCTCTCAATGGTAACGGGTGAGGATGAAAAGACTTGCTATTCCATGGCAAAGGGTGCAATAGACAACGGTTTAGCAATCAACAAGCTCCGTGAAATGATTTCAGCCCAGGGAGGAAATGCAAATGTTGTCGATGATTATTCGCTCTTTAAGCAACCGAAATATACTGCTGAGATTTTCTCCGAGTGTGACGGTTATATCGAGCACACAGACGCCGAAAAAATCGGTATAGCTTCCGTAATTCTCGGTGCGGGACGTGAGAAAAAGGGCGACCCGATTGACCCGAGTGCAGGAATTGTCCTAAAAAAGAAAACGGGCGATTATGTAAAAAAAGGAGAACCGTTGGCAGTATTTTATACCGATGATGAAGGCAAAATCGAAGGAGCAAAACAAGAGTTTCTCGATGCTTTCACATTCGGCAACGAAAGAACGCAGCCGCAAAAGCTCATATATAAAATTATTAAATGAATAAATAAAAGCTGACCGTTTATGCTAATTCCGGGAGGGATTGTATGATAACGATCAGCTTTTATGATACAAAGCCTTATGATAAGGAATATTTTAATTTAATCAATGAGCAATACGGCTTCACGATAAACTATTTTGAAACGAAGCTCAGCGCACGCACGGCAAAGCTTGCCGAAGGCTCGGATGCAGTATGTGCATTTGTTAATGATGACGTTTCCGCACCTGCGATTGACGCTCTTAATAAGCTCGGAGTGAGACTTATCGCTATGCGCTGCGCCGGATACAACAATGTTGACGTCCGATATGCCGAGGGTAAAATACCCGTTGTCAGAGTTCCGTCTTATTCACCGCATGCGGTCGCCGAGCATGCCATGGCTCTGCTTTTAACGCTCAACAGGAGAATTCACAAAGCTTTTTTGAGAACAAGGGATTTTAATTTCAGCCTGAACGGTTTAACCGGATTTGATTTGCACGGAAAAACCGTAGGTGTTATCGGGACAGGCAAAATCGGAGCGGCTTTTATTGATATCTGCCATGGCTTCGGGATGAGAATTCTTGCATATGACGTGTTCCGGAATAACGAATGGGTTGAATATGTTGACCTTGATACATTGCTAAAAGAGTCAGATGTGATCTCGCTGCACTGTCCGCTGAATCCGTCAACAAGGCACATGATAAACGCAAAGAGTATTGACAAGATGAAAAAAGGAGTGTTTATCATAAACACATCGAGAGGTGCGCTGATTGACAGTGAGGCTCTGCTCTATGGCTTGCTCAATGAGAAAATCGGCGGTGCATGCCTTGATGTATACGAGGAGGAATCCGAGCTGTTCTACGAGGACAACTCAACTGCGATTGTTAAGGACGATATCCTGACAAGGCTCATTTGTCTGCCGAATGTGATAGTGACCTCTCATCAGGGCTTTCTGACAGGGGAAGCATTAACGAATATTGCGGCAACAACGCTTGAAAATATCAGCGAATTTTTCGCCGATGGGTCTTTGGATAATCAAATTTTGCTTGAAAATTCAAAAAAATTTGTGTAAAGTCCGCTAAACAGGACTATAAAAGCAAAAATAATCGAACAAATGTGTTGACAAATGCAAAAAATCTGCTATAATATGACTTGTAAAGAACAAACGTTCGGGAAACGTTCGGTTATATTCAGGAGGTTTTAATTATGACAACAGCATTTGCAATAAGGACTTTAATCGAGATAGCAGCAGTTTTATTTGTAATATTCGGAGTTCTGCACGAGCAGAAGTTCATTGACTTTGAAGACAAGATCATTCGTTTCGTCGCAAAGAGAATTTATCTTCGCAAGCGCAAGAAGGCAATCGCAAAAAAACGTGCCGCTCAGCAGGCTCGCCGTCAGCGTGAACGTGAGCTTGAGGAGCAGAGACATGCGAAAATCTATCGCTATGTTGCTTGAGTGAAATTGTATGTTCCTATTCTTTTAATCAGTGTTAATGTTTAAAATTCAATTCAGGTAATCACCGACCCGTCGTGCCGTGATATGCGGTGCGGCGGTTTTTTCTATGTATCCGTTGCGATAAAAAAGAAAAAGAGCATGGCCGAAGCCACGCCTTTTCCTGCCACACAAAAATAACAAATACACACATAAGCCGGTGCTTTTTATATTTCCGTATTATTTAATTATTTTGCTTCTTTTAAGCTTGGGAGTGAAAAGCATGAGAAATGGGAATATCTCCAGTCTGCCGAGCAGCATGTCGAGAATAAACACAACCTTGGAATACCAGCTGAAATCGGAGAAATTGCCCTTCGGTCCAACCTTTCCGAGACCCGGACCGATGTTGTTGAGTGTTGCGATAACGCCTGAAATATTTGTGACCATGTCCTGACCGTCCGTTGAAACAATCAGCAGGGAAACAACAAAAATAACAATATAGCTAAAGAAGAAAACATTAGTTCCCGTAACAACCTCGTCGCTGACACGTTTGCCGTCCATTGTGATTACGCTTACGCTTCTGGGGTGAGCAAGACGTTTAAGCTCACGCTTTGCCGACTTGGCAAGAATGATAATTCTCGAGACCTTGAAGCCGCCTCCGGTGCTGCCTGCACATGCACCCACGCACATGACAATGAGCATGACGGTCTTGCTGAAAACGGGCCATTTGTCAAAATCCGTTGTGGCATAGCCTGTGGTCGTCATAACGGAGCTGACCTGAAATGCCGACTGATGAAGGGCTTCAAAGAAAGAACCGAACATATGACGGATATTCAAGGCAATCAGTATTATTGACGTTGCCATAATGCCGAGATAGGATTTGACTTCAACATTTCTGAAAGCCGATTTCAATCTTCCGCAGAACAGAAGAAAATAAAAGTTAAAGTTGATACCGAAAAGCATCATAAAAATGCCGATGATAATCTGTGTGTAAAGGCTGTAGCCGGCAATACTTGAATTCAGAATGGCAAATCCGCCGGTGCCTGCCGTGCCGAAGCTCAGCGTTGTGCTCTCAAAGAACGAAAGTCCGCCGCAGCGAAGCAGAAGAATCTGCACGATCGTCATTATAACGTAGATTCCGTAAAGAATTCTTGCCGTGCTTTTTGATTTCGGCACAAGTTTTGCAACGTCCGGGCCGGGGCTTTCCGCCTTCATAAGCTGAAGATTACCTCCGCCTTTTGCAAGCGGAAGAATCGCCATGATGAACGCAAGTGCACCCATGCCGCCTATCCAGTGGGTGAAGCTTCGCCAGAAAAGCATTCCCTTGCTCAGTGCTTCAACGTTCGTCAGTATGCTTGAACCTGTCGTTGTGAAGCCCGATACGACCTCAAAAACGGCATCAAGGTAATTCGGAATCTCTTTGCTGATGAAAAAGGGGAGTGCACCGAAAAGACTGATAAAAATCCAGCCGAGGGAAACGATTGCAAAGCCGTCCATTGACACGATTGTTTTATCATGAGGCTTGAAGCGAATCATAACAAAGCCGGAGATGACTGTTGCCGCAATCGTTATAAGAAACGGTACTACGTTTTCTTTGTAGTATAGGCCGATCAGCGTCGGCAAAAGGAGGAGTGCACCCTCCGTAATAAGCAGAATACCTAAAACATAGGTTATCATTTTTTTGTTCATGGCGTCAGTCCTTAATAATATCGTCAAGATCGGAAAGACCCTGAATCGTGGTTACGACAACAACGGAATCGCCAACCTGAAGCGTATCCTTGCCTCGGGGAATGAAAACATTGCCTTTTCTGTTAATTGAGCCGATAATAACGTTTTTGTGGAGAAGCAGCTCTTCAAGAGAAGTGTTGACGATATCACTTTCTTCGCTGACGTGGAATTCCAAAGCTTCAACCTTATTGTCGATTATTTTGTAAAGTGTTTCAACGTTGCTGCCGATGTTGTTCTTCCTTGCACGGACGTGCTGAAGTATTTGGCTTGCAGTTATAAACTTAGGGTAAATAACGCTGCCGATATCAAGCGAATGCACAACCTCGTTGAAAGCCGTTCTGTTGATTTTTACGATTGTTTTTATATTGGGTACAACGTTCTTTGCAAAGAGCGAAAGAATGAGATTTTCTTCGTCAAAGCCGGTTAGGCAGCATATTGCGCTCGCATCACGCAGGCCCTCTTCCATCAAAAGGGCACGGTTTGTACCGTCACCGCAGATGATGTTTGCCTTGGGGAGGAGATAGCTGAGTTCTTCAGCGGTTTTTGGATTACTTTCAACTATTGTTGTGTCCATATTAAGGCGGCACATTTCCGTTGCAAGATAATGGCCGATTCTGCCGCCGCCGATAATCATTGTCTTTTTCACCGAGTTAACGGGTAAGCCGATCTCCTTGAAAAATGTCGGTATCTCATCGGGTGCAACGAGAACTGCGACAACATCGTTTTCTTCAATTACGGAATCACCGAACGGAATAAAAATCTTGTTTCCCCGCTCAACGGCACAGGCGAGTGCTCTCGCTTTAAGACCCGAAAAGGAATCTTTGACCGCCTTGCCGCAAAGGGTACAATTTTTTGTGGCCGCAAAGCTTACAATATTGATTTTGCCCTTTGCAAAGGTATCAATATTTTTAGCCGACGGGTATTTGAGAATACGAAGAATTTCTTCGGCGGCCTCTTTTTCGGGATTGATAACCATTGAAAGACCGAGACTGTCTTTTATAAGCCGAACATCTTCATAATATTCGTGATTTCTGACTCGGGCAATGGTTCCGCTTGCTCCGAGCTTTGTGGCAAGCAAGCAGCAAAGCAGATTGATTTCGTCGCTGCCGGTAAGAGCGATAACAAGATCGCTTTCCTCGACACCTGCCTCGGAGAGAACCTTGCGAGAGGCTCCGTTACCGTGCACGGCGATTACATCAAGATGATTTAGAACCGCATTAAGAACCTTTTCATTGGTATCGATAAGGGTTACGTCATGCTTTTCGTTTGAAAGCTGTTCCGCAACGGTATAACCGACCTTGCCGATTCCGACAACAATAATTCTCACTGATTTGCCGCCTTTCGTTTATAACATTCATTGATTAAATTTGAAAACATTTTTGCAATGCTTTATAGTCACCGAGAACAAGAAGTGTTATATCATGACTGAGTAAAGTTTCAGATGAAATTGCCATATCGATATCTTGATTTTTTTTGATAGCGATAATATTAAGATTGTATTTGCGTCGAACATCAATTTGACCCACTGTTCTTCCAACCCACGATTTCGGAACTTCAACCTCACAAATTGCGTGTGAATCGTCGACCTCGATGAAATCCAAAATGTGATCCGCCGTAAAACGTATGGCGGCCCATTCGGCTACTTGTTTTTCGGGATATACTACACTGTCGGCACCGTTCCTGAGAAGAAATTTTGCCTGAACATCACGCTCGGCACGGGAAACTACTCTTTTTGCACCGAGCTCCTTAAGTAATGATGTAGTCTCAAGAGAGCTTTGAAAATTGTTGCCTATAGCCACAATGCAAAGATCATAATTATTTACACCGAGCGACCTTATAAAATCTTCATTTGTGCTGTCACCGATTTGAGCATTGGTAACAAAAGGAAGAATATCATTGATTCTATCCTCATTTAAGTCAACTGCCATAACCTGATGATCGAGACGATTGAGATCCATGGCCATATGCTTTCCAAAACGGCCGAGACCGATTAGTAAAACGTTTTTCACAGAGATTATCCTCCTTTATCCTACGGTAATACGCTCCAAAGGAAATTTTGACATATTTTTCTTTGTATTTGATAGGGCGGCATATATAAGAGTCAGTCCGCCGACTCTGCCGCAGAACATCAAAACTATCAATATAAGCTGAGAGAATAAGCTCAACTCCGGAGTCAGACCGAGCGTTAATCCTACAGTTCCTATAGCAGAAGAAGTTTCAAAAAGACAGTTTAAAAAAGGCATTTTTTCAACCGTGCTTATAGCTATGGCACCTGTAAATGAAAGAATTAAATACATGATTAATATTGTCGATGCATTTTTTACAACCTGATTGTCGATTCTTCGCTTAAAATAATGTGCGGAATCCTTACGGCCGAATGTTGCCGAGGCGTTGGCAATAAGCACAGCAACGGTGGTTGTTTTAATTCCGCCGGCCGTCGAACCGGGAGAACCGCCGATAATCATAAGTACTATCATTATAGCTATAGACGGCTCCCGTAAAGCTGTCAGATCAACTGTATTAAAACCTGCGGTTCTCGTTGTTACCGATTGAAACAGAGAAGGTAGGATTCTTTGATTTATAGGGAGATTAGTAAAATCAAAAAAGAAAAAGTATAAAGCGGGAATAATTACGAGCACGGCAGATGTAACAAGAATGACCTTGCTCTGCATACGGTATTTCTTAAAATGCAACTTGTTTGTATAAATATCCTCCCAGGTCAGGAAGCCTATTCCTCCGATTATTATAAGAAAAATTACGGCAAGGTTTATTGAAATGCTGTTTTCGAATTGCGTCAGTGAGACATATTGTAAACTCTCTGTTCCGAGAATATCGAATCCGGCGTTGCAGAAAGCGGAAATTGAATGGAAAAAAGCAAACCAGACACCCTTTACACCGAAATTTTTACAGAATGCCGGCATCATTATTACAGCACCGCATAATTCAAAAATAAGAGTTGCTTTTAAAATAAATCCCGTAAGGCGAACTATTCCGCCGACCTTTGGCGCTGCAATAGCTTCCTGCATGGTACATCTTTGCATGAGAGAGATTTTTCGCCCCGAAAGAAGAGCAAAAGAAGCAGCAACCGTAACGACGCCAAGGCCTCCGATTTGGATAAGAAGCAGTATAATTGCTTGGCCAAAAATTGACCAATAGCTTCCGGAATCATGAACTACAAGCCCGGTAACACATACTGCGGAAGTTGCGGTAAAAAGAGACTCATTGAAAGGAGTCACCTTTCCGGAAACCGATGATATAGGAAGCATTAGCAACAGAGTACCGACAAGAATTATTGAAAAGAATCCTAAGATAATAATTTGAAATGTTGAAATATGTTTTTTAAAACGTATATTATGAAACATTTTAATTTAAGTGAAACCCTATAGCGGTTGTTTCACAACCTCCTTTTATTAATGAGGAGCTGAATCCAAGACAATTCTATATTTGTTTTATGGGATTGTCAATAGACTTTTTACACAATTACATCCTTATGATTTTTGATAAAATGCCGCAATTAGAGGTGTTTTCTCAAAAAAATCAGGCACAGAAAGTCTGTACCTGATATCTGGTGCGGATAACAGGACTTGAACCTGCACATCAGAAGATATTGGATCCTAAATCCAACGCGTCTGCCAATTCCGCCATATCCGCAAATATCGGTGCTATTATAGCACTTTTACGGTAAAAGTCAATATATTTCATTTTAAGATGATTTTTGGACGTTTATTTATTCAAACAATAAATTGGTCATATAAACAACGGACTGCTCCAAGCGGAACAGTCCAAAAAATTTTATCGGTCATTATGCTTTCAAATTATGAGCCTTAACATAGTTAACGACCTCATCAACGGTTGTGAATGCGAGTGCAACGGAGGTGTCGGCAGCACCGTAATAAATTGCAATTTTTCCGCTTTTGCTGTCGGCAAGAGCTGCGCAGGGGAATACAACGTTCGGAACATCTCCGACACATTCGTATATTTCATGCGGAGCGAGCAAAAAGCTGTCTGCCCGGTAAAGCACCTTCCAAGGCTCATTTTTATCGAGAATTGCCGCACCCATGCTGTAGGTGAAGCCGTTGCAGCTTGTCAGCACGCCGTGGTAAAACATCAGCCAGCCCTCGTCGGTTTCAATGGGCGTCGGACCTGCGCCGACCTTTGTCATTTCCCAATTCTTCACGGGACTCATAACGAAGCGGTTCTTGCCCCAATATTCGAGGTCACGGCTTCTCATGAGGAAAATATCACCGTAGGGCGTGTGTCCTCTGTCGCAGGGCCTTATCAGGAGCATGTATTCGCCGTTGATTTTTCTCGGGAAGAGAACGCCGTTTCTTGAAACGGGATAGCCGGCTTCCTCCAGCTCCGTCCAGTTCTCAAAGTCTGTTGTGTATGCAATTCCGATAACCGTACCGTGCACAGTGAGCTTGACCCAACTGAGATAGTATTTACCCTCAATTTCGCAAAGACGGGGATCGTAGCCCTCAAAGATATATTTATCGGTGAGCTTCCAGTTAATTGCGTCGCTGCTGAATCCTGTAACGAGCACCTGGTCACGGGTTCTTGTATCAACCCTGAATACACCTGCGAAGCCGTCGCCGAACGGAACAACGGCGGAATTGAAGATGCTGTTTGCAAAGAAAAGGTTATCCCTCGTGATTATCGGGTTGCCGTCGTATCTCCACACGGGGTATTGATATCCCTCGGGTTTGTCCTGCCATGGAATATTATTAATTTCACGACCGATTATTTTTGCCATACCTTTCATCCTTTTTGTTGTTATAAACTAATAATATCATATTAAATGCAACAAATCAATTAAAAAGAAAGAATTTATTCACAACGAAAAAACAGAAAAAATCGGTAACCGCTGTTTTAACAGGCGGTCACTTGACAAATATGATTTATGAGTATATAATTTAAAAGTTAAAATACGACAGGAAATGGTGATTTTATGTCAGGACATTCAAAATGGAGCACGATCAAGCGCAAGAAGGAAAAGACGGACGGTGCTCGTGCAAAGGTATTTACTAAAATAGGCCGTGAGATATCGGTTGCTGTTAAGTCGGGCGGTCCCGATCCGACAGTTAATTCAAAGCTCAAGGACGTTATCGCAAAGGCTAAGGCAAACAACGTTCCTAACGATAACATTGAGCGTATCATCAAAAAGGCGGCAGGCGAGGGCAGTGCCGATAACTACGAGGAGATCATGTACGAGGGCTATGGACCCTCAGGTATCGCTGTTATCGTTGAGACTCTTACCGATAACCGTAACCGTACGGCCGGCGACGTCAGACATTATTTTGACAAGTACGGCGGAAATATGGGACAGAGCGGCTGCGTTTCTTTCATGTTCAACCGTTGCGGCGTAATCACAATCGAAGCTGAGGACGTCGACGAGGAGAAGCTCATGGAGGATGCACTCGAAGCAGGTGCAACCGATTTCATCACCGACGATGAGGGAATTTTTGAAATCCGCACCGAGCCTAATGATCTCGGCGGAGTTCGTGACGACCTTGAGGCAAAGGGCTATTCCTTCCTTTCCGCAGAGGTTGAGTATGTTCCCACAACCTATACCAAGCTTACCAACGAGGACGACATCAACAACATGACGAAGATGCTTGACATGTTCGATGATAATGATGATGTTCAAAATGTATGGCATAACTGGGAAATGGACTAATACTTTCGGGTCGGCTCTTTTGGCGAATAAGTCATTTTTCTCATCTCGGCGTATAAGCATACGCTGTCGCTGAGAGAAAATGTCTTCTTCACACAAAATAGCTCGACCCTTACTTTTTATAAATTTTTGACGTATAAGCATACGCCTACAGCCGAAGAAAACGAATTTTTCATCCAAATTAGCACAGCTCAATTCTTTTATATTTGTGTATAAGCATACGCTGTCGCTGAGAGAAAATGTTTTTTATCCAAAATTGACCGACTTTTTATTAACTGTTCGCATGGGTCGATGCTTTCATCGGCACGAGGTCAGAAGAAACCATAATGGTTCCCGTTTATGGAAGAATGATTCTTGCTCCGAACGTAGCTTTTATCAGAATTTATTGATGCAATATGCGAAAAATATAACCTAAAGGCAGCTCGCAATGAAATATCTTTACTTATGGCTAATTGTAATCAACATAATAACCTTCGCTGTGTTCGGCATCGACAAGAAAAAGGCGATAGACGGCAAATTTCGAATTAAAGAACTTACGCTGTTTGTTTTATCGCTTCTCGGCGGCTCGCTCGGCGGATTTATCGCAATGCATACCTTTCATCACAAAACTCGAAAATGGTATTTCAAATTCGGTATTCCGCTGATTCTCGTTGCGTGGAGCGCATTGATTGCTTGGCTCGTTTACAAAAATATAATATAATTATTTGCACCTTGAAGGCTTGTCTTTCGGGGTGTTTTTCTTTACAAACACATCTTTTTGTATGCCGAAAAGCCGAAAAGCTGGATTTGTTTTTGATAATATGTTAAAATGAAATATCTTCATAATATTTTGGAGGACTTAACATGTTTAAAATACTGATTGCAGAGGATGATATTGAGCTTTGCCGCCTTTTCTCCCATGTACTGACTAAGAACGGCTATTACGTCAAAGGTGTTTCAAACGGCCGGGAGGCTCTTGATGAGCTGGATAAGGACTATTTTGACCTCATCATTTCCGATATTATGATGCCGGTTATGGATGGCTATGAGCTGGTTCATCGGCTTCGTGACAGCGACAATCATATTCCTGTTATGATGATTACGGCCAAGGACGCTTTTGACGATATGCGTCGAGGATTCGTTTCAGGCACGGATGATTATATGGTTAAGCCGGTCAATGTTAATGAAATGGTACTTCGCGTGGGTGCTTTGCTTCGACGTGCACAGATGATAAACGAACGCCGCCAAACAATCGGTTCAACCGTGATGGATCTCGATTCGCTGACGGTTACGACGGAGGACGAGAGCTTCATTTTGCCGCAGAAGGAGTTCATGATACTCTACAAAATGTCCGCCTACCCGGGTAAAATTTTCACGAGGAATCAGCTTATGGATGAAATTTGGGGCTATGAAAACGAGTCCGATACTCATACGGTCGATGTTCATATCGGACGTCTCAGAGACAGATTCCGTGACAGCAAGGATTTTAAAATCGTTACCATACGAGGTGTCGGATACAAGGTGGTCAAGCTATGAAAAGCAGAGAGATTTTTGAAGAAATACGCAGTCAAAAGGATCAGATATTCGGATTGAGAATGAGGTTGACACTCATCGTCGCCGCCGAGCTGATAGTTTGCATTCTGCTTTCTTTCGGAGCGGAAATGCTCATGAAAAACGTGCTGACCTCGGAATGGCGTTTGCCCTTGGCGATTGCGGCTTTGGTGCTCGGACTGATAATTTGCTTCGGAATAACAGGGGCAATTTCAAATTGGTTTTTTTACCCGATAAAGCAGTTGGGCAAGGCAATGGAAAAAGTTGCAGACGGCGATTTCTCGGTTCGCTTGCAGACAAAATCACGTCTCAAAGAAATTCGTGAGGTCTATTCCGGCTTCAATATGATGACGCATGAGCTTGGTTCAATCGAGATAATTCAAAGCGACTTTGTTTCAAACGTTTCGCATGAATTCAAAACGCCGATTAATGCCGTCGAGGGATATGCGATGCTTTTGCAAGACTGCGACAACCTCAGCGAGGAGGAAAAAAAGTACGTTGACGGAATTATTGTCAGCACCCGGCGTCTTTCAACTTTGATCGGAGGTATTTTATTACTTTCAAAGATTGAGAATCTCTCAATTCCGACGGATCAGACCGAATTTTCGCTCGATGAGCAGATTCGCCGTTCAATCGTAGAAATGGAGAATCTGTGGGAGGAGAAGGATATTGAAATCGACGCCGATCTTGAGAGTATAAGGTATTACGGCAATGAAAAGCTTATGCTCCATGTTTGGGATAACCTGCTCGGCAATGCGATAAAGTTCAGCCCTCGGAGCGATACAATAATAATCAGGCTGAAAAATGAACTTGAGAGAATTGTATTTACCGTTGAGGATCACGGCGAAGGCATTTCGGAAGAGGCGAAAAGGCATATTTTTGAAAAATTCTATCAGGCGGACAGCTCTCATAAGCAGGAGGGCAACGGACTCGGACTGGCTCTTGTTAGCAGGATAATGACGCTTGAGGGCGGCGAAATCTATGCCGAAAATATTGACGGCGGATGTAAATTTACGGTAAAGCTGAAAAGAAAAAGAGAATAAACACGGCTGCCGTGTTTAGGTCGGAAAGTGATTTCTGCATCTAAATGCGACAGTCCTTTTTATTCGACCCGATTCGACAAACTTCAACAAAAGTTGAACTTAAGTTGACATTAAGTTGTAACTCATGGTATATAATCGAAACGTAAAAGATTATCAACAACTGCGGAGGGATAAAAATGTCGAAAAATTATGTTCTATTTAATCCGTTGGCCGGCAATAAAAGGTGCGGCACCGAGATAAAAATGATTGAAGCTATGCTTGACGGCGAAATATTATATTGCGATATGACGAAGCCGGAAACCTACAGCGATATTCTGCCAGAGATGCAAAGAGGGGATATTCTCATCGTTTGCGGCGGCGACGGAACGCTGAATCGCTTTATCAATCTGCCGTATGATTATTCGGAGAAAAATGAGGTTTATTATTTTCCGATGGGTTCGGGCAACGACTTTGCTCATGAGCTTGGACATAAATACGGCGACAGGCCTTTTAATATAACGAAATATTTAAAAGATTTGCCGGAAGTAACGGTAAACGGCAAAACATACAAATTCCTCAACGGCATAGGTTACGGAATTGACGGCTATTGCTGTGAGGTCGGCGATAAGCTCAGAGAGACAACAGAGGGCAGCATAAATTACACTGCGATTGCGATTAAAGGCCTGCTCTTTCACTATAAGCCGACGAACGCAACCGTCACGGTCGACGGAGTGAAGCATAAATTCAAAAGAGTTTGGCTTGCACCGACAATGAACGGTAAATTTTACGGCGGCGGAATGATGCCGACGCCGAATCAGGACAGAGCAAGCGGAAAGCTTTCGGTCATGGTGTATCACAATCTCGGCAAGCTGAAGGCACTCATGGTTTTTCCGTCAATATTCAAGGGAGAACACGTTAAGCACAAAAACAATATAGCTATTCTTGAGGGCAGGGAGATTACGGTTGAATTTGATCGCCCGACGCCCTTGCAGATAGACGGCGAGACCATACTCGGTATTTCCTCCTATAAAACAAAAGCTCATTATCACGATATGGTCAATGCCTAAAAAATACGGACTGTCACAAATCAGACAGTCCGTATTTTTAAGTTTATTTTTTACCTTTAAGTATCGGCGATATCTTGGGATAAATCGCAAAGGTTATCGCAACGCTGATAAGTCCCTTTGCGAAGGTGAACGGAACGTTGAAAAAGAGAATTGCTTTCCATAATGAATCAACGCTCGGCAGAATTTCCTGATATGCACCGAGAATAGCTGCCTCGGGAGCCATGAGTTTGAAATAAATCGGATAGACAAAGAAATAGTTGATAAAAAAGCTCATTGCCGCCATTGCAAAGTCACCGGCCATTGCACCGATAAAAGCAAACTTGCGATTGTGATGATACTTGTAGAACATACCGGCCACGAAAACGAAAACTACGCCGTGAATGAAGTTGGAAAGCTCTCCGACGCCTGCTGTCTGGGTTGCAAGCAGGTGAATGAGATTCTTGACAAGGCAGACGGCAACACCGCAGACGGGGCCGAATGCGTAAGAGGTGATGAGTGCCGGCAGGTCTGAGATGTCAAGCTTGATGAATGACGGCATGATTGGAATCGAAAATTCAACAAACATCAGCACCGCCGAGAGAGCCGACATGATTGCCGTGACCGTTATCATTCGCAAGCTTTTTACTTTTGTGTTCATAAACAACACCCTTTCAAATAAATTCAGTCAGAGCTGCCAACGAACAAAAAGTCCCGTACAATAACTGTACGGGACTTTACTTTTTTCAAGAATACAAATCTTCTCTCATCCGGACTGTACCGTCGGCTTCGGAATCTCACCGAATCAACTTTCGCTCACGGGCTTGTGGATTGAATCCCATTACCGTCGGTGGGGAATTTCGCCCCGCCCCGAAGACAACTGTTAACTTGTCTATATTGTAGCACTGTATCGGGAAATGTCAATAAATTTTTAAAATAATTCAAAAATAATGCTTTGTATAAAATTTATAAAGAAAATTATTGACCTCAACGCTGAAAAAAAGTATAATAATATAGTTAAAATGGTTAATTATGTTTATTGACGAAAGGAGGCAGGGCAATGGATAAATATAAGCATGACCACAGCGTTATTAAGCTGCTGCAAATTACTTCGATTATCAGTTTTGTTTTATGTATAGTTTTCATTGTTCTGTTGATTCTTTCGCGAAACAGCGATATACAGCTTTGGTATTCGAGATATCTCGAGTATCTTGCATCGGCGGAATATAAGGTTGAGCACATGGCTGAGAAGTTTTCCGTTCTGCTTGTTGTTATTTTTCTTTATGCTTTTAAGGCGGTTTTTCCGATTTATCTTTATCCCGTTTCGGCACTTTGCGCTGTAACCAGTGCGGTTTTTCCCTCATATTTTTCGATTCCCATTAATCTTTTGGGACTCTCGGTGCTGTATTCAATCAAATATTTTTGGGGAACAAAGGTCGGCGCAAACGGCGTCCAGAACATTCTGCAAAAAAGTGAGACCGTGCGATACCTCGTTGAGCGTGACGGCAGGGGAAATCCTTGGCTTTTGGCTCTGTTTCGACTTGTTCCCGGAATTCCGGTCAACCAGGTCAGCAAGCTTTACGGTGCAATGGGCTTCAAGTACGAATATTTTCTTTTGCTCTCGCTTGTCGGCTATTCGCCGCTGCTTATTTCCTACACGTTCATCGGTCGAAACGTGTTCAATCCGTTATCAACGGCGTTCCTGTTGCCGTTAATTTTATTGTTCCTTTTAGTGGGAGTATCAATGCTTGCCATAAGCAAAATAGTTCAGATCCAGTCAAGGAGGAGGAAAAACAATGGCTGATGCAAAAACATTGAAAACAAAACTTGCTTCGGGTGAATTCGACGCAAGATTAAAAGAGGTTTATCTCAGCGACAAGGCTGTTGAGGATCAAAAAGAAAGAGATGCGGCTATAATCGACGAGTTCGTCAAGCTTTTTGGCGATAACGATTCTATAGAGCTTTTCAGCGCACCGGGCAGAACCGAGGTAGGCGGAAATCACACCGACCATAACCACGGCAAGGTGCTTGCCGCAAGCGTTGATCTCGATACGGTTGCCGCAGCGGCAAAGAGAGACGACGGAATTATCGTTGAAAAGTCGTTCAAGTTTGACGCTCTTGAGGTTGATATAACCGACCTTGAGGTACATACGGAGGAATTCGGAAAATCCTCGGGCCTCATCAGAGGAATGTGTGCCGGCTTCAAGGAGCACGGATATAACATCGGCGGCTTTAATGCCGCAAGCATGAGCCGTGTGCTCTCGGGTTCGGGACTTTCTTCATCGGCGGCTTACGAGGTGCTTATCGGAACGATACTCAACCATCTTTATAACGACGGCAAGGTTTCTCCCGTTGAGGTTGCAAAAATTGCCCAGTATGCCGAGAATAAATATTTCGGCAAGCCGTGCGGACTTCTTGATCAGACTGCAAGCTCCGTCGGCAGCTTTATCACGATTGATTTCAAAGACCCGACTCAGCCGATTATCAATAAGGTCGATTTTGATTTTGCTTCCTGCGGACATGCACTTTGCATTATCGACACCGGCGGAAATCATGCTGACCTCACAGATGATTATGCGGCGGTAAGAGGCGAGATGGAAAAGGCGGCGGCAGTGTTCGGCAAGAGTGTTCTTCGTGAGGTTGACGAGGACGAGTTCATGAGGAATATTTCGCTTGTCCGTGAAAAGGTCAATGACCGTGCAGTGCTCCGTGCTATGCATTTCTACGGCGAAAACAGACGTGCCGAAGCCGAGGTAAAGGCTCTTGAGGACGGAGATTTTGAGAAGTTCAAGGAGCTTGTAACCGAGAGCGGCCGCTCGTCATATATGTACAATCAGAATGTGTTTACGTCAAAGGACGTTGAGCATCAGAGTGTTTCCGTTGCACTTGCAATGTGCGAATATTTGCTCAAGGGTAAAGGCGCATGGCGAGTTCACGGCGGCGGATTTGCCGGAACGATTCAGGCTTTTGTTCCGCATGATATGCTCGATGAATTCTGCGAGAAGATGGAATCCGTTTTCTCAAAGGGTTCGTGCTATGTTCTTTCCGTAAGACCATTCGGCGGAATAAAACTGTTTTAAGTAATTTCCAAGGCGTGTAAACTCAGGTTTACACGCTTTTTTGAAAAAGACAACCCAAGTTGATAGACATAACATGAAAAAATTGGTATAATGCTTGATGTAACAGACATTGTCTACTAAGAAGTCGAAAGGGGCAAAATGATGAATATATCGGATAAGATTCAAATACTGCGCCGTGATAAGGAATGGTCGCAGGATGAGCTGGCGGAGAAGCTCAATGTTTCCCGTCAGTCGGTTTCAAAATGGGAGTCGGGCAAGGCATTGCCGGATTCTGAAAAAATTCTTGCAATGGCAAAGCTCTTTGATGTTTCAACCGATTTTCTTTTGAAGGATGAACAGGAGCCTGTTTTTGTCGATGATGAGCAGGAGAAGCAGCCGGAAAGTCAAGCAGCCGATGCACCGACGGAGAACACCGAAAAGAAAAAGCATAAGCTTTCGGGCAAAAAGATTGTTGCAATCGTTGTTGCCGCATGTATTGTCATTGCGGCGATAACTCCGCTTTTCTTTGGCGGATATTCGGCTTTTCTCTCTAAGATAAGCGAAGACCCGGTTCAGTATCCGTATGTGCTCGTGCACGGCCTCGGCGGCTGGGGTCCCGAATCTCAGATTGACCAAACCTCACCCTATTGGGGCAGCTCTACCGGTAATCTTGCCGAGTACCTTAATTCAGAGGGCTACAGCGTAAGCGTTGCTTCGGTCGGTCCTTTTTCAAGCACATGGGACAGAACCTGTGAGCTTTATGCCGAGCTGACGGGCACAAAGGTTGACTACGGTGAGGCTCACAGCAAGGAGCACGGCCACGAGAGATACGGCAGGGAATACACTGCCGAGAATGCCCTTGTGCAGAACTGGGGCGGCAAGACAAAGAGAGGTCAGCGCATTAAGATTAACGTTATCGGCCACAGCTTCGGCGGCGAGACGGTAAGACTTCTTGCTTCACTCATGGCATACGGTGACGAGGCGGAAAAGGCGGCTACGGGTGATGAGACATCAGGTCTTTTCACAGGCGGTAAAGCGGACTGGATAAACAGTGTTACAACGCTTTGTTCTCCTCATAACGGCTCAACACTTTTCTATGTTGTAGATCAGGGCAAGCTTGTCAACACTGTTCTCGGCCTTGTTTACGCCGCAAGCGGAGTTGCAAGGTCGGCACAGATCGGCGATTTCTATGATTTCCGTCTTGAGCAGTTCGGCATGAGCGGAGCTTCGACGGAGAGTCAAGCCGAGTCGATTATCAATACCGTTTTCAGCGAGGGAAAGGACAATGCGGCATATGACCTTTCGCCTGACGGAGCGCAGGAATTGAACAAGAAAATCAAGCTTGTTGACAACATATATTATTTCTCATATTCATATCTCACAACAGAAACGAGCGTTTTAACCGGAAAGCAGATTCCGAAAAGTTCAACGCTTCCTGTTCTGATTATTCCGGCAACGCTCATGGGAAGATATTCGACAAACACCAAAACGGATTTCAAGATTGATGAAACATGGCTTCCGAACGACGGACTTGTCAACGTTGTTTCGGCAAGATATCCGATCGGCGACGAATATCAGGAATATGACGCAGAGAATATCGTAAAAGGCAAATGGAACGTTATGCCGACCCTGCCCGGCGACCACGGAACGGTTATCGGTATGAATGTCGGTGCAGAGGAGACTCACAACTTCTACGACACACTTTTTAAGATGATCGACTCTCAACCGAGAGATAAGAAATATTATATTTTTTAATGAGGCGAACAAATGAAAATCCTTTTTAAAAACGCAGATATACTTGTAAGAGATGAAAAATTCAACGTGCTTTCAAACGCTTTTCTCACCGTTGACGGCGATAAGATAAGCTACATCGGCACGGAAAAGCCAACAGGCGAATTCGATGAAATAAAGGACATGAGCGGTAAATTGCTCATGCCCGGACTCATCAACTGTCACAACCATTGCCCGATGGTTCTTCTTCGCGGAATCGGCAGTGATCTGCCGCTTCAGCAGTGGCTTTTTGACACTGTTTTTCCTATTGAGGACAGACTCACGGACGATGAAATCAAAGCCGGAAGCTACCTTGCACTTTTGGAGATGATTGCCGGAGGAACGGTCAGCTTTTCGGATATGTACGGACCGCAAATGAATGTTGAGACTGTCGGAGAGTCGGGCATGAAGGCAAACGTCACTCGTCCCATCCTGTCTGCCGAACCGAATGAAACGCCCGAGCAATCATACAGAATGAGAGAAGCGATCGAGCATTACGAAAAATACAATAACACATTTAACGGAAGAGTTCTGATTGATTATTGTATTCATGCCGAATATACCTGTGACGAGAGAACGGCAAGGGTCTTGATAGACGAGATGAATGCACACAACGGCAACCTGCATATTCACCTTTCGGAGACAAAAAAGGAGCATGATGAGTGTATTGGGAGATATGGCAAAACGCCTGCCGAGTGGTTTGACAGTCTCGGTGCATTTGAGTCCTCCGCTTTTGCCGCTCACTGTGTATGGCTGACGGAAAGCGACATGGAGCTGTTCCGCCGCAAGGGAGTGAGCGTTGTTCATAACCCGACCAGCAATATGAAGCTTGCAAGCGGCTTTGCCCCTGTTCCCAAGATGATTGATATGGGTATAAATGTTGCACTCGGTACTGACGGCCCTTCAAGCAACAACAATCTTGATATGTTCGAGGAAATGCACATCGCTTCGATAATTCATAACGGCTACACGCTTGACGCAACGGTTATGAACGCCGATACCGTTCTCAAAATGGCAACAGTCAACGGTGCAAAGGTTCAGCGCAGAGAGAACTGCGGCGAGCTGAAGGTCGGCAATAAGGCGGATATTATTGCCGTTTCGCTTGACGCACCGCATATGGTGCCTGCACTCGACAAAAAGGCATTGCTGACATATTCCGCACAGAGCAGCGATGTTTCAATGACAATGGTTGACGGCAAGATTCTTTATGAAAACGGCGAGTATAAAACACTCGATAAGGAAAAGATTTATTTTGAGTTTAACAAGGCTGTTGAGAAGCTTTATAAATAAGAGGTAGCACAATGGAAAGAATGGACAAAGGCTTGGCTTTTATGCTGAGATATGAAAATGTTGCATGGTACGAGAACGGCGAGGTGAGGATTCTTGACCGCCGAATTTACCCGAGAAAGGTAGAGTTCGTGACCTGCAGGAATCATCACGAGATCACTCAGGCGATTAAGGACATGGTAACACAGAGTGCAGGACCGTACACTGCGGCGGCAATGGGTATGGCACTTGCCGCTTACGAATGTAAGGACAAGTCAGAAGCGGAGCAGATCGGCTACCTCACCGAGGCGGCATATACGATTTCGCATGCACGCCCGACCACCGTTCAGCGTATGACGCTCATCACGGGCGGCTGCCTTGATGCGGCAAAGAAAGCGATTGCGGCAGGGGAGGACGTCAGCGAAAAAATCGTTGAGCACACTATTGAAGCGAACAACCTCCGCTACAAAAAAATCAATCTCATTGCCGAACATCTCGTCGATATGTTCCCTCAGAACGGAACGGTTATGACCCAGTGCTTCGGCGAAACGATAGTCGGCATGATGCTCAAGGTAGCAAGAGAGAGGGGCAACAACGTCAGAATTTTCTGCCCCGAGACAAGGCCGTATTTTCAGGGTGCAAGGCTGACGGCGACGGTTTGCCATGAGATGGGCTTTGACACGACCGTTATCACGGACAATATGCCGGCGTTTGTAATGAAAAAAGAAAATGTTGATGTCTTCACATCGGCGGCCGACGTTATCTGCATGGACGGCCACGTTGTCAACAAGGTCGGTACATATCAGATCGCTATTGCGGCGAAGTACACGGGAATTCCGTATTTCGTAACGGGTGCGCCGGACAGAGGACACACGACGATCGACACGGTTAAAATTGAGATGCGTGACCCCGATTTCGTGCTTCAGGCTATGGGAGTAAAGACCGCCGCAGACGGACTCAAGGGCTATTATCCGGCGTTTGACATAACACCGCCCGAGCTTGTCAGCGGAGTTGTCACCGACACGGGAATTTACACACCCTATGACCTCGAAAGCTATTTCAAAAAGGGCACCATGGGCGAGTTTGAGATGATATTGTAATTATAAGGCTCTCAAGTGGCACAAAATATGGAGTAATAATGATGAACACAGTTGATTTAATTTTAGAATCATCAGTAAAATTTTATGATACATTGAAAAAAGACGAAAATGGCAGATACCGATCATGGGAACATTGCTATTCCAATTTTATCAATGCTCGAGATAACAAAAATGCAGAATTGGATTATTTAAGCTTGCAATTAGCTTTTTATTTAGCAAGTTGGGGGATGTATCGTGGTTCGTCATTTCTTTTGCAAAAAGATTATAAAATACATATACCGGTTGTAAAAGAATTGTTAAAAGAGGAATATGACCCTTTGGCAGGAATTGATTGCGTAGAATTAAAAAGAGAAGAAAATCAAAGATTACTCGAAAATATAAATGCCTTTTTAGATGAATATTATAGCAATATTCGAGATGAAGTAAAAAATATAAAAGTGAGAAATCAATTATCTTCTACGCTTATAACGAAAATTCTTATGGGAACATTAGGCTGCGTTCCGGCATATGATAGATATTTTATTTCAGGTATAAAAAAGCAAAAAGTAGCAAGCGGAAATTATAACATGAAATCTATTATTCAGCTTGTTGATTTTTATGAAAAAAACATTGTTGAGTTAGAAAACATCAGAAAAGATATGAAGGTAAACGGAATGGCTTATCCGCAGATGAAGATACTTGATATGGCTTTTTGGCAGATTGGACTTGATTCAGATAAATAAAATGAGTATTTTTAGACAGCGACGCAATTCGTAGGGGTCGATGACCACATCGACCCAAGGTCAGGAAAAATTGACTAAGGCTTCCCCTCAAGGGGAAGGCTGTTAAAATGTCTGCAAAAATTTTCATGGAGCGTGGGCTCCTCCTCCGGGGGAGCTGTCAGCGGAGCTGACTGAGGGAGTGAGGTTTCATCAGACTTAAACTCCTTGACGACGGAGGGGATAAAGAAAAATGACAGATTAATCTGAAATCTTTTTGGTGCGATGTGGGCATCGCACCCTACGATGATGTGCAAAAACCGACGCAATTCGTAGGGGTCGATGACCACATCGACCCAAGGTCAGCAGAAACCAATCTCGGATTTTCTTCAATGTGGGCGGAATTAACCGGTTTGATGAACCGAATTCATATATGATGCAATCAGAAACCCGACATCGGTATATGCTTTAAAAATAGGAGGATACGGGATGAAAAGATTTTTTATAATTCTCGGAATAATTGTTTTGTTGTTTTCCGGGTGCGCAAAAGATGTTACAAACACATCATCGCAAAATAATGACTATCCAATTAAAGAAAGTATTACCGTAAAAAAACATCATATTTCAAGATTGCTAAACGGAAATGCCTATTGGTATTCAAATACAAATGCTGAAAAAGTATTGAACATTATCAATAGGAGAGATCGAGAAGAATTGAGAAATTTGATTTCAAAATCTTCCCAGTCGGAAAGTGATATTGAAAAGCAGATGGATATTTTGTTTGAATATATCGACGGAGACTTTATTGATTATGAAGAAGGCTTACCGGGTGAAGATAATTATGTTTCTTACGGTGAAACTCTTCGGCAATCCTTTTCTGTAGTTGTCTTGGCTAAGACGGATAAATCAGAGTATTATGTTGCTATCAATTTCTTTTTAAAGGATGAGGATAAAAAGGATAATGTTGGAATTGAATACATTATTGTAACAAAGAAAGAGATTATGGATTATTATTATGATAATTTCGATTCTCAAAGTCAACCTAAATATCCAGATAAAGGCGGAATCTGGTGTATGGGAAAAGACGGAGCGATTGTATAAATACTTTTTGTTCCCAAGAGAATTTACTGTTGTTATTATCTTGCAGAAAATAAGTCGGCAGTAATCGGCCGAAGCTTCATAAGATTAAAACTTCCGCAAATTCAGTGCATTTCGCTGAAACATTGCCTTTTTAAGGGCGGCAACGAAATTACTGAATTACAATTATATTTATCAGTTTTAATATCAAATTACCTTGTCTTCGTAGTGATTCATGTTACACGCCCTCAAAAAACAGAATAAAAGCAAAACAAACGGCGGTGAAAAAATGTTACCGAAAATTAGAATAATGTTCGTCTGCCACGGCAATATCTGCCGCAGTCCGATGGCGGAATTCATAATGAAAGACCTTGTGAAAAAGCAGGGGATTGAGGATGAATTCGAGATTGCTTCATCCGCAACAAGCACGGAGGAGATTTGGAACGGAATCGGCAATCCGGTTTATCCGCCGGCGAGAGCCGAGCTTGCAAAGCACGGACTTAAATGTGACGGCAAGAGGGCGATTAAGCTTCAGAAAAACGACTACGGCAAGTATGATTTGTTTGTCGGTATGGACAGTGCAAACATAAGAAATATGCTTTATATCTTTGGCAATGACCCCGACCGAAAGATACATAAGCTCATGGATTATACCTCCCGTGGCGGAGATGTTGCCGACCCGTGGTATTCGAGAAATTTTGAAGTGACATACAAAGATGTCCTTGAGGGCTGCACTGCGTTGCTTGACGAGCTGATTGATAAAAACAAATAAAACAAAACCGTGTTTTGCAACTGTGCAAGACACGGCTTTTAAATTCGCTCACCCTCTCAGGGTTCGAATCCCTGAATAAAAAAACAGAAGCAACACAAAATCGCATTGCTTCTGTTTTGGCGCGCTGCAAGGGATACAGGCGGCAAACCGCCTTGCGTGCTCGGCGACCGTCGCGAGGCGACAGTACCCGCCTCACACTTCGCGACTAAAAACAGTCCACAGGACTGTTTTCTTAACGTCGCTCACCCTCTCAGGGTTCGAATCCCTCAAAAATTTATAAAAAAAAAAAAGAGAAGCAATACCGAAGTATCACTTCTCTTTTGGCGCGCTGCAAGGGATTCGAACCCCTGACCTTTTGGTTCGTAGCCAAACACTCTATCCAGCTGAGCTAGCAGCGCATTTCTTAACGCTCATATATTATAGCACAGAGTTTCAAAAAATCAAGTGTTTTTTTGAAAAAGTCTTATTTTTTTATGAATATTTGTTGTTTGTTCACTATTGGGATTTTTATACGGCTTCATAAAGAACTAAAATGCGATTGACACGTAAAATTATTTAGTATATGATTATATTATAAATTATTCGAGGTGAGAAAATGGACGGTTTTGCAAAAAAATATGCGATTAAATCCGACGGTTCGGCTTGTGCCGAAAACGTTATAATTGACAGCGATTTGCGGATAACGGTTATCACACCCGAGCTTATAAGAATCGAAAAGGGCAGCTTCTGCGACCTGCCGACGCAAACCGTTCTTTTCAGAAATCTCGGCAAGGTTGATTTTTCTTTTAAAAATACCTCAAACAGGATAACTGTCAAGACGGATAAATGCGAGTTTTGCGTTTCGGAATGCGGCGAATTGCAGAGCGTCAGGCTCAGCGACGGACGTCTTGTTACCGACTTCAAAAACGGAAATCTGAAAGGTACTCGCCGCACTCTTGATGTGACGTTCGGCAGGGTGAAGCTTGCCGACGGAATTGTCTCCCGTAACGGTGTTGCACTGACCGATGATTCGGCTTCGCTGACATTGCTTCCCGACGGGACGGTTTCGCCTCGTCCGCAGGTAGGGCAGGACACCTATGTGTACGCTTACGGCTGTAATTATCTTTCGGCTTTGAGGGATTTTTACCGTATTACGGGCGAAACGCCGCTGATTCCTCGTTTCTGTCTCGGAAACTGGTGGAGCAGATTTTGGCGTTATACTCAGGATGAATATCTTGATTTGATGAATAAATTTGAGGAAAAGGATATTCCGTTGACAGTGGCTTGTATTGACATGGACTGGCACTGGGTTGACGTTGAAAAGCGTTTCGGAGAAAAGGTTAAGGATTATCCGAAACCGAAAAATCCTATTACAAATATAACCGGCTGCTTTTGGAATCCCGGTTGGACAGGCTACAGCTGGAATACGGAACTTTTCCCGAATCATATCGCTTTTCTCAAAACGCTTCATGAAAAGGGACTCAGAACAAATCTCAATGTTCATCCGGCGCAGGGTGTGCGATTTTTTGAGGATATGTACCCCGATTTTGCAAGGCATATGGGCATTAACGAGACAAGCAAAGAGCCGATTCGCTTTGATTTTACCGATAAAAACTTTGTCGAGGGATATTTTAAGTATATTAACAGACCTATGGAAAATGAGGGAGTTGACTTCTGGTGGATAGACTGGCAGCAGGGCAGCAAGTCAAAAATTGACGGGCTTGACCCTCTTTGGCTTCTTAACCATTATTATTGTCTTGACAGGCAGTCCAAGGGGCTTCGTCCGCTGACGCTTTCACGTTTTGCAGGCTTCGGCTCTCATCGCTATCCGCTCGGATTTTCGGGCGATACGGCTATACAGTGGTCGGTGCTTGATTTTCAGCCGTATTTCACGGCGACTGCGGCGAATGCCGGCTACAGCTGGTGGAGCCACGATATCGGCGGTCACAATTTCGGAAAGCTCAGTGATGAGCTTTATATCAGATGGGTTCAGTTCGGTGTATTCAGCCCGATAATGCGCTTCCATTCGGCCAATGTCGCTCGCAAGAGCAAGGAACCGTGGAAATTCGGCAGCGAAGCGGAAAAAATCACAAAGAAATTTCTGCGATTCAGGCATCGCATGATCCCATATACATATACAATGAACAGACTGACGGAGAAAGAGGGCAGACCGCTGCTAATGCCGATGTATTATGCCTATCCGAACGAGGAGGGGGCGTACAAGGTCGGCAACGAATACTTTTTCGGAACTCAGCTGATTGTTGCACCGATAACGCACAAGGCAGATAAAAGGACGCACACGGCAGCCGTTGATATTTGGCTGCCGGAGGGGAGATATACCGATATCTTTACCGGTGAGGTTTACTGCGGCGGAAAAACGGTTATTAACCGAGATATTGAGTCAATTCCGGTGCTTGCACCGGCCGGTGCAATTATTCCTCTTGACGGCAGAAAGACGGGCAACGATTGCGGTAATCCCGAGTCACTTGAAATTCTTATTTACAGGGGAAACGGCTCGTTCAAGCTCTATGAGGATGACGGAGAGAGCCTCGCTTACAGAGACGGACACTATGCCGAAACCGAATTCAAGCTTGAAGAAACCGGCTCAACTTTAAAATTTACCGTCAGTCCTGCCGAGGGAGACTTGACATTGATCCCGAGCAGCAGAAAATATGTTTTCAGCTTCCGTGATGTTGCTTTGGCAGATAAAATATCTGTTGCTGCCAACGGGGAGACGGTTGATTTTACGGCTGAAAAAGAAGAAAACGGACTTTCCGTGACGGTTGACGGTGTTGGTACGAATAAGAGCGTAATCGTAACCGTTCATGTAATTAAGTCATAATTTATGTCTTTAAAAAAATATATAACCAATGAAAAAGTGAGTTGTCAAATCAATGACGACTCACTTTTTTACCTTGATGTTTATTAACCGATAAAGCTATCAGCAGGAAAATGAGAATTCCCGTCAAGCTGCCGCAGGAATCAACGAAAACATCAAAAATTCGGCAGGCTCTCTCGGGTACAAAATATTGGTGGATTTCATCGCTTATTGCGTAAAGTACGCAGGGGATAAGCGGAATGTAAAATTTGTTCTTATTGAATGTAAAATAAACCGCTCCGCTCATGCAGAATCCGAGAGCGGCATATTCCGTGAAATGAGCAATCTTTCTCAGCACATTGTGTGAAACGATATTGCCGAGATACTCAATGATAAGCATGAGTAAATTCTCGCTTACTTCCTTGGAGTCATCTCCGTTTTCGCTTGAAAACCAAAAGATAATGCCCATAACTGCGGTGGTCAGAATCCAAAATATAACCGCACCGGCTTTTTTTGACGAGTTCATCAGCTGTGACCTCCGGATATCAGGCACACGCTTTCAAATGCAGGGGAGAAGTAAAGCCCGTCAACGCCCTTGTTGACGACTGCGTATGACGAGCCGCCGAGCATTGGTAAGAATACCGATTTGTCAAGAATATATTTTTCTGCACTTATGCATCCGCTGAGCTTAGCTGCACCGGAATAGGCCGAAATAACAGAATTGACAATCGAATCGTAATTCTTGTCGGCAAAGCCGAAGAAATTAGACGAGCTGTCGGACGTAAATTTCTTCAATGTATCGGTAACGGTTGAGGAATCGGTAGAGATTTTGTGGTAAAGAACCTGGTAGCTTGTGTTATAAATCATTGTACTGATCTGATTTGCCGTTTTTACCTCAACCTTTGCGAGAATCGAGGTTGAAAAAACTCTCTGCCAGTTCTGAACGGTCTGCTGCATGAGATGTGCGTTCTCCTCGGTACAGGTGACTATAACCTCGGCGGTTGAAATGTCGAGCTTCTTAAGACCCTTCTTCCAAAGCGTGAGAGCCTGCTGTTCGTTGTAGGCTATGCCGCTTACATTTCCGGCGGCTTCACGGTATGAATTCTCGCCGTAACGAACACAGCCCGGGACAATGCCCTTGGTGAAGGAGTTATCAAAATTCGCTGTCAGCTCGGCTGTCTTGGTAACCATTGCAAGCGCACGGCGCATATCCTCATTTGAGAGGACGGAATCGGTGCAGTTGAAGCAAAGGCCGTAAACTGTGTTTTGAATTGAATAATTAGAAATTTTGTCGCTGTCGCTCAATTCGTTTTTAGCCGCTTCGGAGATAAAAGCACAGTCGTATGTACGCTGCCTTATTTTTTTGACAACCGAGGATTCCTCGGTATTGACATAGAAATAAAGCTCGTCGGGATTGACCTTGACGCTGCCCTTGTACTCGTCGTTTTTGTACATGGAAAGGGTGTTGTCCTCCGCCCATCTTGAAAGATAAAACGGGCCGTTGCAGAAAGTATATTTAAGGTCAAGACAGTATTTTGCATGGGTTGCTTTAAAGAAATCCTCATGGCAGGGCATTGCAACGGGGAGGGTGAGAATCCTGAGAAAATCAGGGTCGGCACGCTCGAGAGTGATAACAAGAGTCAAATCGTCCTTTGCCGTTATTCCGAGGGCAGATGTCGGCTGCTTGCCGCTGTTGACGGCGGAAGCGTTCTTGATGCTGAAAAGCTTCTCGGCGTCGCCCGCCTGCGTCGCAGGGTCAAGTGCACGGCTTATGCCGTAAACAAAGTCGGCGGCGATAACCTGTGTACGGTATGTGTCCTTGTATCCCTCGGGAAGCACATCCTCAAAGGAATTGAGAAGCTTCCAATGGGTGTCTTTTCTGAGATTGAACGTATAGGTCAAGCCGTCCTTGGAAATCTCCCAGCTTTCGGCAACGCCGGGAATGATCTTATAATCCTTATCAAGCCTTACAAGACCCTCAAAGCAGTTTGCAATCATCAGCTTTGCTTCCTTGGAATCGGCAACCTGAGGGTCAAGGCACATCGGGTCGGATTCAATGGGAAGTATCAGAACGTCGGAACTGTCGCCGCCGCAGGCACAAAGGCTTATTACGGCAACAATAGCCAGGAACAAAGATACAAGTTTTTTTAACATTATATAGACCTCCGAAAAGGAAATAAAATTTCAGCTATTAATATACATTACATTATAGCAAATACATACAAAAAATACCAGCTATTTTTGAAAAGAAAATGGATTGTAAATATTTATATTTTTTGGTATAATTATATAAATCTAAACTTTATCTCGGAGTGGTAAGATGTCAGAGGTTTTTATTTACATTTTTGTGATTTTGTTGATTGCCGTTATCGGCATAATGATATACACTTTATCTCAGATAAAGAAAATCAAGGAAGATGACGGCACGTCGCAGATTGATAAGCAGCTCGGTGCGATACTCATGCTCATGAAGCAGAATTCGGGCAACAGTGCAGAGGAATTTGAACGCAACAGACGTGAGACGGCGAATTCTTTAAATCAGATGACGGAAAAGCTCGACACAATGACCCGTCAGAACTATGAAACGCTCATTAAGCTCAACAAGGATATGACCGATTCGCTCAACCTTATCAGAACCAACAGCATGGAGCAGAATGAAAAGCAGACGAGGGTCGTTGACGCTGCCATTGCGAAGATGCAGGAGAGTAATGAAAAGAAGCTTGACCAGATGAGAGCGACGGTTGACGAAAAGCTGACCTCGACCTTGGCGACGAGACTTGATTCTTCGTTTAAGACTGTTTCGGAACAGCTTGAAAATGTTTATAAATCCCTCGGCGAGATGAAGGAGCTTTCAACGGGAGTTACCACGAACGTTACGGCTCTCAACAGGGTACTTACAAATGTAAAAACGAGAGGAACATGGGCGGAAATTCAGTTGGAGGGCATACTCGACCAGACTATCCCCAATATGTATGTCAAAAATTATTCGCCCGTGGCCAATTCGAGAGATGTTGTTGAATTTGCAGTTAAAATTCCGTCGGGCGACGATTCGTCGAAATATACTTATCTGCCGATAGATTCAAAATTTCCGATGGAGGATTATCGCAGGGTTTGCGAGGCGGCGGACAATGCTGATGCACAAGCTCTTGCTTCCGCAAGAAAGGCTCTCGAGGACAGGGTACTTCATGAGGCAAAGACGATCACAAAATATATCCATGTTCCCGATACAACTCCGTTTGCGATTCTCTACCTTGCGACGGAGGGCTTATATGCCGAGATTACCTCATCAAATTCGGGTATAATCGACAAAATTCAGCGTGAAAACATCATGATTGCAGGTCCGACAACGATAATCGCTCTGCTCAATTCGCTTTCGATGGGCTTCAAGGCCGTTGCGATAAACGAGAAGGCGAACGAGGTAAGAAAGCTTCTGTCGGCAGCCAAGGCTCAGTATGACAAATTCGGTGTTGTCCTCGACAAGGCAAAGAAGAAGATTGACGAAGCCGGAAAGTCGCTTGCCGATGCACAGGACAGAAACAGGATCATTCAGAAAAAGCTCAAGAGTGTTGAAGAAATAGAGTCGGCTCAGGCTGATGCATTATTGGAAATAAACGAAACTGTGATAAACGATGAGGAGTGAATTGAATGTTGAAACACAAGGATTTGATTTCACAAATGACGCTTGAAGAAAAAGCGTCGCTTTGCTCGGGCAAGGATTTCTGGCATCTCAAAAGCATTGAGAGACTCGGACTTCCCGAAATCATGGTCTGCGACGGGCCTCACGGCCTAAGAAAGCAGAACGCAGAGAACAAGAAGGTCGGAATCGGCAACAGCTACCCGGCGACTTGCTTCCCGACTGCGGTTACTACTGCCTGCTCATGGGACAGAGATCTTATTTACAAGATGGGTCAGGCTCTTGCGGAGGAGTGTTTGCAGCACGGTGTAAGCGTTTTGCTCGGACCCGGTGTAAACATGAAGCGCTCACCGCTCTGCGGCAGAAACTTTGAATATTTCTCGGAGGATCCCGAGCTTGCAGGTGAGATGGGTGCGGCATTTATTGCCGGCGTTCAGTCCAAGGGCATAGGCACCTCGCTCAAGCATTTTGCAGGCAACAGCCAGGAAATGAAGCGAATGACCTCAAACAGCATTATTGACGAGCGTGCTCTCAGAGAGATTTATCTCAGAGCCTTTGAAAAGGCTGTCAAGAAGAGTCAACCGTGGACGGTTATGAACGCATATAATCTTCTCAACGGTACATACTGCTCGGAGAATGAGTGGCTTCAGAACAAGGTTCTTCGTGAGGAATGGGGATTCGAGGGCGCAGTTGTCAGTGACTGGGGCGCAGTCAATGACCGTGTTGCCGGACTCAACGCAGGAAACGACCTTGAAATGCCGTCGTCCGGCGGAGTTAATGACGCTAAAATCGTTGAAGCCGTTAAGTGCGGCGTTATCGACGAAGCGACGCTTGACGAGAGAGTAGACAAGCTTGTTGACATCATTCTCAAGGGTGTGGCTAATAAAAAGCCGGGTTATAAATTCGACGTTAAGGCTCATAATTTGCTCTCAAGGCAGATTGCCGAGCAGTCAATGGTTCTTCTCAAAAATGAGGACAATATTCTTCCGCTCAAGCGTGTTGAGGGCGAGTACGTTGCCGTTATCGGTGCATTTGCCGATAACCCGAGATATCAGGGTGCAGGCAGCTCTATAATCAATCCGACAATGATAGACAGCGGCAGAAGAGCATTCAACAATTCACCTATCAGTGTGAAGTTTGCCGACGGCTATGACAGAGCCGGCAAGAGAAAGAACGAGGATGCCTACATAACCGAGGCTTGCAACCTTGCAAAGAACGCTTCAAAGGCGGTTGTTTTTATAGGTCTTACGGACGATTACGAGTCCGAGGGATTCGACAGGAGCACAATGAAGCTTCCCGACGGCCACAACAGACTGGTTGAGGCGGTCAGCCGTGTGAATGACAATGTTATTGTGGTTCTTGAGGGCGGTTCACCGGTTGAAATGCCGTGGGCGGATGATGTTAAAGCGATTCTCAATGCATATCTCGGCGGACAGTCGGTTGCTCCGGCAATCGTTGATGTGCTCACGGGTAAGGCGAATCCGTGCGGCAAGCTTGCCGAAACATATCCGATTTGCCTCAAGGACACTCCGACATCATTCAGATACCCAGATTCAAAAGAGGACGTTCAGTACCGTGAAAGCATTTTCATCGGTTACAGATATTACGATAAGGTCGAAAGAAACGTTCGCTTCCCGTTCGGATTCGGTCTTTCCTACACAAGCTTTGAATATTCGGACATAAAGCTCAGAAAGAAGAATCTTACAAAGGGCGAGGGAGCAAAGGTTACTTTCACAATAAAGAACACAGGCGATGTCGCAGGCAGCGAAATTGCACAGGTTTATGTCGCTAAGCCGGAAAGCAAGGTATTTAGGGCACCGAAGGAGCTTAAAGGCTTCGTAAAGGTTCAGCTTCAGCCCGGCGAAGAGAAAAAGGTTACGGTTGAGCTTGATGACAGGGCATTTGCTTTCTGGAACACAGCGACCGAGGATTGGTGCGTTGAGAGCGGCGAATATAAGATTTTCGTCGGCGCATCGTCGAGAGATATAAGACTTGAAGCCGTTGCAAATATGAAGTCGGAGGACGACGCAACCATTGTGGATTTGAGAGAATCGGCAGACATTTACTTTGACGGCGACCCGGCAAGAGCAAGAGAGGACGACTTCAAGACAATTTACGGCGGTGAATTTAAGTTTGCTCCCGAAATTACAAATGACAGCCTGAACAACTCGATCGAAAGAAGCAAGGATAAAGGTCTTGCAAAGTTTATTTACAATACCGTTGACCTTGCCATGAAGCCGAAGGGCGGAGTCGGCAGTTCGATGATTACGAACACAATTATGCAAACTCCGATAAGAAACTATGTTTCAATGAGCAACGGCCTGTTCACCGAGGACATGGCGGACGGACTTCTCAAGCTGTTTGAGGGTAAGGACGTTGCAAAGGGTGTCGGCAAAATCGCCAAAGGCGTGCCGAACGCACTTGTTAATCTTAAGTCTTTGTTAAAATCCATATAATAAAAGCAATTCTCAAATTGCCAAAAACATGAAGGAGGATTATTTGGAAAATGAATAAGACAAAGAAAGTAAGCAGAAAGATTATTGCGCTTGTGCTTTCAATCGTGATGATTCTTTCAATCGTTCCTATGAGTGCATCGGCTGCCGAGGCAATCAAAAAGGGACTGACAACGGACAAGGAAGTTAATTTTGCGGTTATGTCGGATATGCACTATTACCCGGCATCGCTGGCAGGCAACTACAACGAGGCTTTTATGGAGAGCACCAAGACTGCTCTTGCAAGGGAGCCGTATCAGTCGGTCGGTATTCTCGAATCGGCTCTCGCAGGAATTGCGGAGCATGCCAAGAAGAACGGCATGAAATACCTTGTCCTTTCGGGCGACCTCACCTCCAACGGTGAGTATGAGGCTCACAGACAGCTTGCCGCAAGGCTTGAAAAGTTCGAGAAGGATACAGGCATTCAGGTTATCGCAATAAACGGTAACCATGACATCAACAAGGCAAACGGCACTACATATGAAAACGGCAAGGCTGAACCGACAAAGCGCACAACGCCCGAAGATTTCCTTGAAATATACAAGAATCTCGGCTATGACCTTGCTTATCACAGATATACACCGTCAAAGGGCAAGGCAAATATGCTTTCATATTCCGTTCGTGCCGACGGATACAGATTTATCGTTATGGATACGGGCAAATACAGCTCCGAAGTAACGGAAAAGGGCAAGGACCTTGCCGAGACGTCAGGCTGCCTCACAACAGAGGCCACAAACTGGGTTCTCAATGAAATTGCCGACGCAAAGGCGAACGGCGAGACGGTTATCGGTGTCAGTCACCATAACTTTGTTCCGCATTTCACAGGCGAATATACGATCATCAGAGGCTTTGTTATCGACGGCTGGGAGGAGCTTACCGATAAGCTTGTTGATGCAGGTATGCACTTCTCGTTTACCGGTCATATTCATGACAGCGACATCGCTCGGACTGTTACGGACGACGGTGAAACATTGACAGAAATCTGCACGGATTCACTGACCGCCTTCCCGAACTATTTCCGTGAGGTAAGTGCAACGACCGACGTTAACGGCAAGACGACAATGAAGGTTGAGAGTAAGGACGTTGACTGCGTTCTTCCCGTTACGGTTAACGGCGAGACATATGCAACGCCTTACAGAATCAAGTCGCTCGGCGATTCGTTCTTCGGCGAGGGTGGACTTTCCGCCACGGCTCTCAATATGCTTTCGGGCTTGCTTGAGGAATATTCGGAGAAAATCGCAAAGGACGGCATGCTCAATACACTCAAGGGCATGGGTCTTGATATTGAGGGCATGATAAGCGGCTTTTTCGGTGACGGCCTCAAAATCGGCGATACCGAGCTTTTCACAACCAAGAACCTCATGGGCTTTATCGAGGATCTTCTCAACCAGATTTATGAGAACTATCTGACCGACCCGGACGCAACGGCCGAGTATCTTGTCAATTCAATCAATAAACTGCTCAACGTTCAGGTTTCGGAGCTTCCGAACACAAGATTTATTGACGAATACGGCTTCGGCGACAGAACAAAGCCGGGCACATTTGAGGATCTCCTTGAATGTATAATTGTTTACAAATATGAGGGTAAGCTCCACATGAAGGACGATCCTTTCATGATGGATGCCATCGATCAGCTCAATAACGGCGATACGATATTTGATATTTTTGATGCACTCATTGATATCGTTGCGAACGATCTTCTTCAGGATAAGATTCTCAAGGATCTTGATCTCAATCTCGGTGCATTCTTCCCCGAGGGAACGACGCTTGAGTGTGTCGGCAAAATTCTCACGGTTACAATGATGGTTCTTTTCCTCGGCGACACAAGCTATCTCAATGTTTCAAATAAGATTCTTGAGGCTGCCAACAAACTTGGCGTTGTTGACTTTAAGTCGCTTTGGGGAATTGCCGAATACTACATGGGCGAATATCTCACCGATACTCAGCTTGAGGGCATCGGTCAGACGCTTGCAAACATTGCATGCGAATTCGCATATGACGACAACTATATCGAGGACGTTAACACGACTATCGTTTACGACGGCAAGGTTACTCCGGCCGCAACAAGAGAGAACTACAGACTGCCGACGATTGTTTCGACAACTCTCGGTGCTGACCAAAGCTCAAGAAACGTAAGCTGGTACACAAAGACGAGCGTTAAGGGCACGGATATCGAGATTATTCCGTATTCGGAGAACCCTGTATTCACAGGCAAGTCAATGGTTCCCTACGGCGTTAAGGTTAACGTTAAAACAGAGAGAACGGAAAGACAGTACCCGGGCGTTGACCTTGGTGTTATCGGCATCATGAACTACAAGTTCCCGATGAACAGACACATTGTTGAGGTTTCCGGACTTGAAGCAGGCAAGGAATATTACTACCGTGTCGGCGATGCTTCAAGAAATTGGTGGAGCGATATCGGCACATTCAAGATGGCCGACGGTTCTGATGAAACTTCGTTTATCCATATCTGCGATCCGCAGTCACAGTCCGAGCAGCAGTACGAGACATTCTCAAAGGTCATTGAAACGGCTTATGAGATGTACGACAGCGACTTCATTATCAACACGGGCGACAACGTTGACCACGGCGACAATTTCAGACAGTGGCAGTGGCTCTTCAACACGGCTTCCGAGACGCTCATGGACACAACGATGATGTCCGCTTCGGGCAACCATGAAGGCATGGGCTCATACGCAATCGAGAAGAATTATTATTATTCAAATGTTCCCGAGCAGGAAACGGAATCGGGCATCTATTTCTCGTTTGATTACAACAACGTTCATGTTGCGGTTCTCAACACAAATAATCTTAATGACGATAAGAGCCTCAGCGACGCTCAGGTTGACTGGCTTATTGACGATATGCAGTCGAGCGACGCAGACTGGAAGTTTGTTGCAATGCATAAGGCTATTTATTCAAACGGCTCACACTATAAGGATAAAGATGTTTGCAAGATAAGAGACGAGCTTTGCAAGCTTATGCCGCAGCTTGGAATCGACATGGTATTCCAGGGTCATGACCATGTTTACCTCAGAACTGATGCTATGATTGACAACAAGGTAGAGAGCGTAACAACTTCTACAGCCGAATTCAACGGCAAGGAATACACCGTTAAGGAAAACCCTGTCGGAACGATTTATGAAATCAGCGGATGCTCAGGCGTTAAAATTTACAACCAGAAGGACGAGAGCCTGACGGATAAGTATTTCCCGAGAGCCGAGGTTATCAAGAATGTTACATCTTCAATGTTCTCCGGCGTCAGCATCGTGGGCGACACGCTCTATTTCGATGCTTACACGGTTGACACGAAAAACGGCGAAACGGAAAACATTGATTCATTTGCAATCAGGAAGGACCTTTCGGTTAAGAAGGGCACAGGCGTTAACCCGTCGATTGACTGGATGAAGATTTTCTCACAGGTAATCGCAGTTGTTCTCCCGATCATTAAATCCATCATCAGCTGGGTATTTGATTTTGTAAGCTCAAAGATGTGGTAAAATCCTTTTCGGCTTAAACCGGAGAAATAATAAAGGCTATAGCGTGTTATCGGCGTAATCGTCGGAGCAAGCTATAGCTTTTTTAATATGAAAAAGCAGCGGTAAACATTTTGTTTTGCCGCTGCATGTATGCTGTATTGAATTAATATCCGCTGCCGTCGTAGAGATAGCCTTTCTGCTCGAAACAGTCGATTCTCTCATTGCCGTCCTTGATTGTGAAAACATAGGTGCAGTCGCCTGCAAAGTACATATTTTCTTCGCCGAAAAGCTGAGTGAAATAGCGTGTGTTGTCGCACTCGCTTGTCATTGCGATAAATCGGCACTGGGGAACGAGAAGCTTTTCTGCCTTAACGTTGTTATAAATGTTCCTGTCGTCGTTGATGAGGTGGTGAGCACACTGGAGATATTTGCACGAAAGCGAATTTCTTCCGTAAAGTGCAAGCAGGGCTTCGCCGTTTGTTTCTTCCGCATCGCCGAGGAAAATAACGGAGCAGTCGTCGAAAACAATTTGGAAAATCGTTGAGGTTTCATTGACGCTTCTGTATGTATCGTCATCGCCGGCACGGGTTGAGCGGGGGAGTATATCCTCATGAGTTGAGAGCACTTCAATTCTTGCATCGGGGAAGCGAATCGTCTGACCGGTGTGGAGCTTGAGAAATTTAGCATTTGGAGCATATTTCTTAATTCTGCTTCTGAGCTTGTCGGCACACGGGATTCCGTATTCAAGCAATGTCTTTGACGGAAAGTTAAACATTACACGCTCAACATCAAGAACATCCTTTTCTCTTTTGAGAAGCTTGATGAAGAAATCCATGTGGTCGTCATGGTTGTGGGTGCAAAGATAAGCCGAAACACGAATCTTTTCGCCCTTTTCTTTGCCCGTTAGGTTCTCAAGTCGGCGTATAAACTCGTCGCATGCGTCCTCTGTGCACTGTTCGATTTCACCGCCGTCGATAATAATAACGGAATTGTCACGCATTCTCATAGCGTAAAGCATGCCGCAGTCGCAACTGTGGAAGCGAATCATCTTGCCGTAACGGAGCGAAAACTGCATAAGTGCAGTGTCGCCTCTGACATCGTCGGCTGCGTCGTTCATCTCGGAAAGGGGAGAGCTGGCATTGTCAAAAATAATTCTCGCAATCATCGTTTCGGCAGTGTAGTATGTATAAATTATTCTGCTGCCGTCGACAAATTCCACGAAAATATTGCCGTTAAATTCACGGTGAAAGGTTTCTTTGCGTCCTGTGTTTGCGAGTGATGCAAGAAAATCACGGTACATTTTGGAAGTAACATCGCCGAGAACTAACATATAGGAATCGTCCTCGCCGCCGTTCTTTTCGTCATCAATCGAAAGACCTGCACCGCAGTTTATCGGCTCGCTCAAAACCGTTCCGAATGCAGGAACTCCGAGAGCTGTTATAAATTCTTCAAGGGTCATAGCTATTCTCCTTAGTTTTTTACGAAAATATTATATATCTATTTGTTGCACCGTGTCAATGCCTTTATTGACAAAGTGACAAGGAGAAAGTATAATTTCTCGGTTTCGGCGTATCGATTTCTGTAATTGCAAATGTTATAATGAATTCCGGCGAAACGTTTGACAAGGCTGTGGCCGAAATCTCGGGCAAAAAGTTTGGAAATATAAAAATCGGTTTTGATGTCTGCTGCGTCGTCATTTCACTTGCACTTTCATTTATCTTTTTTGACGGAAAAATTGTCGGAACGAGGGAGGGCACGGTTCTGACCGCCTTGCTGACGGGAGGTATTTTTAATTTCCTCGTAAAGTGCCTTTCAAAGCCTTTGAATAAAATAATGGTAAAAACTTAATGCTGTAAAGGGGCAAATTATTACCAATTTGTTAATTCTTTCATTTACCTCTTGAAAAAAATTATAAATAGGACTATACTGAATTAGCACTCAGAGATAAAGAGTGCTAATTTGTTTTATTTATAATAAGGTGTGATATATATGCGTACAAAACAGTTTAAGGCAGAGTCAAAAAAGCTGCTCGACATGATGATTAATTCAATCTATACCCACAAGGAGATCTTCCTGCGTGAGCTTATATCAAATGCGAGCGACGCAATGGACAAGCTCTATTATCATTCATTGCAAAATAATCTTGCTCTCAACAGGAGCGATTTGATAATCAAGATTCAGCCGAACAAAGAGGCAAGAACACTTACAATTTCCGATAACGGTATCGGCATGACCGGCGAGGAGCTTGAGCAGAACCTTGGTACAATCGCAAAGAGCGGTTCTTTTGACTTCAAGAATGACAACGAGAAGAAAGAGGATGTTGATATCATCGGCCAGTTCGGTGTCGGCTTCTATTCGGCATTCATGGTCAGCGACAAAATTGAGGTTGTCAGCAAAGCTTTCGGCAATGACGAGGCTCACAAGTGGACTTCAAAGGGTGCGGACGGCTACACGATTGAGCCGTGCGAGGCGGATTTTGAACACGGCACGGTAATTACTCTTTATCTCAAAGAAAACACCGAGGATGACGACTACGGTCAATACCTTGAGGAATACAAGATCAAGGAAATTGTCAAGAAATATTCCGATTATATCAGATATCCTATCACAATGGACTGCACCCACAGCCACCTCAAGGAGGGCACAGAGGACGAGTATGAGCAGGTAACGGAGACCGAAACGCTCAACTCTATGGTTCCTATTTGGAAGAAGAACAAGAACGAGGTTACGGCCGACGAGTACAGCAACTTCTACAAGAACAAGTTTTATGATTACGAGGAGCCGGCAAAGGTTATCCATGCAAAGATGGAAGGCCAGGTAATGTACAATACATTGCTTTATATTCCCCGTCACGCTCCGTTTGATTACTACACCAAGAACTATGAAAAGGGCTTGCAGCTCTATTCAAACGGCGTTCTCATTATGGATAAGTGTGCAGATTTGCTTCCGGACTATTTCAGCTTCGTAAAGGGACTCGTTGACAGCGAGGACTTGTCGCTCAATATTTCCCGTGAAATGCTCCAGCATGACGCTCAGCTAAAGCTCATCGCAAAGAGCCTTGAAAAGAAGATTCATTCAGAGCTTATCAAGCTGATGAAGGATTCCCGTGATACATATGAGATGGTTTATAATGCATTTGGCACTCAGCTGAAGTTCGGCATTTATAACGCATTCGGCGCAAAGAACGATACGCTCGGTGACCTGCTTATGTTCCATTCATCTAACGATAAGAAGCTGACAACGCTCAAGGAATATGTCGGCAGAATGAAGGAGTCGCAGGATACGATTTACTACGCATGCGGCGAATCCGTTGCCAAGATTGAGCTTCTTCCTCAGGTTGAGTCGGTTGTCGACAAGGGCTATGAGGTTCTCTATTTCACCGAGAACGTCGATGAATTTGCAATCAAGATGCTCAACGAGTTTGAGGGCAAAAAGTTTGCGAACATTTGCACCGACAGTATTGAGCTTGACAGCGAAGAGGAGAAGGAGGAGCTTAAAAAGAAGAACGAGGACGGCAAGGAGATGCTTGATTACCTCAAGGAGAGCATCGGCGACGGCGTTTCTTCCGTAAGGTTTACCAATAAGCTCAAGAAGCACCCTGTATGTCTTACAACTGAGGGTGAGATCTCGCTTGAAATGGAAAAGGTTCTTAATTCTATGCCGACCAACGAGCAGAAAGTCAAGGCAAATATCGTCCTTGAAATCAATGAGAATCATCCGATTGCTCAGAAGCTCACCGAGCTTTACGAGAGCGACAAAGAGAAGGCCGGAAAGTACGCAAAGATTCTTTACGCTCAGGCTCGCTTGATTGAGGGTCTATCAGTGGACGATCCGACAGAACTCAGCAACATGGTTTGCGATTTGATGGTTTAAAAATAATTTAAGCACCGCCGATATGGCAATGCTTGTTTTATACACCGTAGGATTGCTTTATATAGTTTGCTATGCGGATAATCGTAGCCGACAAAGATACGGTCCGTTTTGAAACATCAAAACAGTTCGCATATTTTTACAATAATGATATTGTAACATTTTATGTTGAGAGAAGCACTGCGGATCGAATTGGTTCGCAGTGCTTTTAAAAAAAGAAAAACGCATGATGTGATTGCCAGAGTGATCTCAATGATAAAAATTAAAAATGAAGATGTTGAGTTTTTGAAGAAATATATCTTTGATAATGATACCGAAAAGTTAGATAAGTTATTGAATTCTAAAAATATCAATGACCTTCTTATTGAGTTGAATGATTGGTTAGCTTTCGAGGGATTTGATAAAAACTACAATCTTAATAAAGTCGGGCTTCGTGTTCAAGAAATCTATGATTACGTTTACATAAATAATGATATGTAATTTTAGATATATAGGGAAACAAAAAATAAATTAAAAAATTATATGACGGTCGTCACAAATGATGTGGCGGCTTTTTCTATGCCCGAAAACAAATAAACAGGAGGTTTGAACTTGAAAATATTTATATCACAGCCCATGATGGGCAAGTCGGATGAGCTTATTGCCGCCGAAAGGAAACTCATTATTGAACGGGTCAAGTCAATGTACGGTAATGACGTTGAAATTCTTGACAGCCTTTTCAATGATTATAATACTTCAGATATAAAGCATCCGCCTGTTGCGTTCCTCGGAAAATCTCTTGAGGTTCTTGCACAGGCGGATGTTGCCTTTTTCTCGAGCGGTTGGAAATCGGCAAGAGGCTGCCGTATCGAATATGACGTGGCACGGCTTTACGGCATCAGAGTAACCGGTGATGCATCGTGATCTGTCCTTATATTAAACCGACAGAGATTAAGAATAACAAGTGAATATTTATGGTTACGCTCTGTCAACTCATGAGTCCTTGCGTTTATAAAGTTAAATTTGACTTGCATTTAATAAAAAATAGGGTGAAAAGCGGCGAGTGTTATTCCGTAATGAGATTATTAATTAACTGATTTTAGACAAAAAAAGACCGCAAACCCTTATTTATAGCGATTTGCGGCCTTGGTGGAGACGGACGGGATCGAACCGTTGACCTCTTGAATGCCATTCAAGCGCTCTCCCAGCTGAGCTACGCCCCCGTGCAATATATTGTTTACTTGATGAATTATACCAAAGAAGTTTTATCTTGTCAACAATTATTTGCAATATTTTGATTTTAAATCAGAAGTTGATTACGCCGAGATGTTCAAGCAGGATCTTTGTGCCGATGAGGATAAGGATAACGCCGCCGGCGATTTCCGCCTTGCTCTTATATTTAAGGCCGAAGATGTTGCCGACCTTGAGTCCGATTGCGGAAATGATAAACGTTGTAGCACCGATGAATGAAACTGCGGCAACGATGTTGACATCGGGCAGAAGGGCAAAGGTGATGCCGACTGCGAGGGCGTCGATGCTTGTTGCGACTGCGAGGACGATCATTGTTTTGAACGAGAACGAATCGTTTGCCTTTCCGTCTTCCTTTGAGCAGCCCTCACGGATCATGTTTCCGCCTATTATGGCAAGCAGAACGAATGCTACCCAATGGTCAACCGACGTGATATATTTTTCAAAAGTTGAGCCGAGAAAATAACCGATAGTGGGCATAAGAGCCTGAAATCCGCCGAACCATGCACCGATTATCAGGTAGTGCTTTGCTTTGAGCTTCTGTGTTGAAAGACCCTTGCAGACCGAGACGGCAAAAGCGTCCATTGACAGCCCGACTGCCAGGATGAATAATTCAAGTAACCCCATATTTTACCTCCGAGAATAAAAAAATCAGACACAGTCGTGCCTGAAAAAATCCCAGACACGGCAAAGCCACGTCTGAGTCTCGTTATTTAAGACAAGCCAGACGCTTTGCGTCAGTGTGTTGACTTGCCACTCGCTTTGAGCTATCTACTCCCTCAAACTTTGCCGATTATAGCATATTTAATTGTATGTGTCAACCTTTAATTTTTTTACAGAAAGATTGCCGCCTTATTATCTGAAAATAAGACGGCAATTATTATAACTGTCACATATCACGCAGCAAGTTTTGCTGATTTTTTATTTTTGATAAAGCTGATTATCGAACAAACAGAATAGAATGTCGCCATAAACAACAAAATCAACAAGCCTAAATTCGGTCTGTTAACGTATGCGGTAGTAATAAATCGGTAATCAAAACAGATTAATATTGAACTTAAAAGTATAAATATTTCCCCATTGCTTTTTTTGCAATTTTCATGATCTTTTAAAAATATGATTATGAAAGGAATTATATATAAAAGACAGTATTTAACAGAAACTTCAGGAATGATAATGAGAATGATCGAAATATTCAAAATTTTCTTCCAGTTTTCTTTAATAAAAAAGCCTGAAATTAAGATAACAGCGGTTAGAATATACTTTATTACCGAAATCACCGTATCAAGATTTTCGTTAAAAGTATCGGGGTATATGCCTGTTAAGGCACGAACAACAATTCCGTAGTAGAATTTGGCAATACCGTTTATTCCAAGACTGTGTACCGATGCCTCTAATTCAAGATTTAAGCCGAAGTTATTTAAAAAACCTTTAACAACCTCTAAGCCGCCGTCAAAGAAGAAAAACGGTACAATAAAAAACAGCAATCCATAAATTATAGCTCGTATTGCGGCTTTCCAGTCTTTGTTATATATAAGTAAAATACCGAAAAGAGCAGGAGATAGCTTCAACCCTGCAGCAAAAGCCAATGAGATTAGTGCGACTTCCTTCTTTATTTTTGATTCGCTGTCGTAGTAAAAGACAAAAATCATAACAGCTAAGGCAGCAATCAGTACGATGTTAGCTCTTTCGATGGTAAATAACATAGGGTATGATACACAAATTGCCATACCTACAAGAACATTCTCTGTTTTTGCAGAACCACCGAGTTTTTTTATTATAAGAGTGTACATTAAGGTAATGGCCATAATGAGTGTCATTACAAATAGAAAAGTCCATAGGGGATTATTAAAATAATCGACATAAGGAATTGAAACAGTACCTGCGGCACGTGCAAGCAAGTAAAACAATGCATATGCAAGAGGAGGGTACTGAACGTTCATTAGACCCTTACTGCTATCCAAATACGGGTTCGGATTGTGTGCATATCCCGTAGTATTTGTTGCATCGGCCCAGAAATCCTTCATTCTTTCGTAAAACAGATCCCTTTGAATTGACTCCGGATTAATAATTATGGCGATTAGCCACGTTATAAATGAGGCTATAACGACGATACCGAATACCTTTTTATACGAAATGTTTTTATGACATGTTTTTAAATTCATTTACATAATTCCCCCTTTTTGCAAAAAATTATACTATCCTTTTTTTCTTTTGTCAATTTGTTCAAAGGAAATTTGTAAATATAGACAGTTAAACGGACATTGTTTTTAGGTATATATAACAAACAAACTATTGATAAAATGCGAATAAGGCCTTACAACGATATACATGTTTTTCGTCAAGAGAAAAAGCACAGACGGCATGGATTTTTACTGGCAACTTTATTGTTGACAAAGCAGGGGAAATACATTAAACTGAGTTTAATATAAAACAAAGGAGTTTTATTATGCTTTCAAAGCCTCAATACGAAGAACAGATCGCCGCAACACGTGATAAGCGCATGAAGTGGTGGCGTGAAGCAAGATTCGGTATGTTTATTCACTACGGCCTTTTTTCACAGCTCGGAAGAAATGAGTGGGCAATGGCGTGCGAAAATATTCCGCCCGAGGAGTATGAAGCATTTGCCGATAATTTCTGCCCGAAAGAGGGCTGCTGCCGTGAATGGGCAAAGCTTGCCAAGGAAGCCGGATGCAAATACATGGTCATGACGACCCGTCATCACGAGGGCTTCAGCCTTTGGGATTCAAAGGCAAATCCGTACAATTCCGTCAATTACGGTCCGCACCGCGATATTGTTAAGGAGTTCGTTGAATCATGCCGTGAATTTGACCTGAAAATCGGTTTTTATTCGACCTGTATGGAATGGCATCACCCCGATAGCGGAATTTGTGCTTATGACACAGAGGCGAGAAGGCGTTACACTCAGTTCCTTAAAGATATAAACACAGAGCTTCTTACTCAGTACGGTAAGATTGATATCCTTTGGTACGACGTTCCGCTGCCGATGGAGTCGTGGGAGGGCTGGGATTCGCTTGAACGGAATCAGTATCTCAGAAGTCTTCAGCCGGATATTATTATCAACGACAGAAGCGGACTTGCCGAGGACTTCGGCACTCCGGAGGAGCACATCACTCCGTCCGAACGTGACTGGGAGGCCTGCATGACCTTCAACGGAATAAGCTGGGGCTATGTTGATTCGGATCAGGTACTTCCTTACAGCTACACGCCGCAGAGAATCGTCAACATGCTTCAGACCTGCTGCGAATGCTCATGTACGGTAGAGAAGCACAAAGCAAAACAAGGATAGCCAGCCCTGCCACTATTCCGAAGTCAGGGGAACGCAATAGAAAAATTCATAGCTGTATGC
>OKSC01000061.1_pt1 | contig 114304 bp, 118 predicted proteins | sample 1601161 | NCBI WGS metagenome assembly OKSC01 (sample SAMEA3541552, study PRJEB24748) | human gut metagenome | biome: human gut; feature: human-associated habitat; material: faeces | place: China | collected 2012 | reverse complement strand
ACGGAGTATTTTCTACTCCTTCATCTCCAATAAGATCGAGCATTTAAATTTGCAGCTTTCACTGCAGACTTCTTAGTGCCCGCTCTTATCGGTCGTCGATAAATTTTTAAAGATCGTTTCGGCTTTCGCCGTCGCTCAGCTTCGTGAGCGAAGAATTGAAATTCTACACGTTTAAAATTTTCTGTCAAGCGACTGAAGAATTTCAAGTGTAAAATTTCGTTTCCGTCTGTCGTTGCTGCGCTGTGCATTAGCGACAGGACGTGCATCTTAACGAAACAGTTCGGTGTGCGCAAGTTGAGCACGTCTTACAAATGTTTCTAATTGTTGTATATTTTATACAACCTATCTTTTATTTTGAACTTCTAAAGCCAAACCTTTTAGTACAAGATTCGTATTGATATGAGCCCTTGGCAGGTGATCAACTGCACACCGATGCAGGGCTTCATAGCTCTCAATCCCGCCTCCGGTCAATACAACGATTACGGGAGCATGATCACTTTTCTTTTTAAGTTTTTCCACCGCGTTTTTGATAAGACCGATCTGGCACTCTATGATGCCCGTCGTTACTGCGTCCTCTGTATTTCTTGGAAAATCAACTAAATCCCCTGAGCTTACGTTCAGCGCAGGAATTCTTTCCTTTAAAGACTTGAACATAACGTCGATTCCAGGAGCAATCCTTCCTCCGAGAAACACGTATCGATCTCTCTCGAAATTGATTTCATCCACTGTGGTCGCTGTTCCGAATTGAACTAAGACAATAGAGTTTCCGTAGTATTGAGAAGCTGCCCCTAGAGCAGCAAACCAACGGTCAGCGCCTAATCTCGAGGGACTGTCGTATTCATTGATCATCGTCAGCGGCCCTTCAAATCTATCCCCGGCTCTCAGCCAATGTACCTTACCGCCTTTTCGACCGACTAATTCTTCAAACTGAGTTGTCAGTGACTTTTGAGCGACCGAACAAGCCCAAGCTTCTTCAAAAGATAATTTAACCAAATCCGAGACTAGAACCGAACTTAATTGTGATTTGCTGTCGTGCAGGTACGCCCTGGGCTTCTCCATATTTCCTAGAGAAGACCATTTCAATGCCGAATTACCGATATCAACGAGAATATTCGTCATGGTCTTAGCGAAGCCTCTCCGATACAAAATGCTTTTGTTTGATTTCCGTCCTGCAAGAGAATACGCCCCTTTTTGTCAATTCCCACGTTCTGCCCTTCAGAAACTATTCTCTCACCTTCGATAAGCCTCAATCTCTGGCCGTTATAAACGTCTGACTGATTCCAATCTTTAATTTCTTCTGCGGAGAGTTCCTCCGGAAGATTCTTTACCGTTCGAATGATTTCTTCAGATGCACATAACAAAATCAGGCTTCGGATCCGTTTTAACTCGCCGGGGTCAATGCGCTTAAATAAAGATCCAGCCAGCGAATTTATATTTCTATTTACTTCCGGATCCGATGCCAGGTTAATCCCCACTCCGATGATTAAATAGAGAGTACCTGCTTTCTGGATTATTTCCGTCAAGATTCCGGCTGTTTTACCTTCGAGGCAATAAAGATCATTCGGCCATTTAATTTTTACTTCTTTCTTAGCTGCCGCAGATAAGACCTTCCTAAGTTTTAGGGCTATATAGGGACTAAGAAGCGCCAGTCTCTTCGATTCTCCTGCAAAACTAATCAACAGGGAAAATTTAAGGCTCGTCGGCGAATCAACCCATTTCCGCCCCTTTGTTCCCTTTCCGGCTGTCTGCCTTTCGGCCACGACAAGAACTGGCAGGGGTAAACTGATCGCTTCCCGCTTTACGAGTTTTTTTAGGTATTCGTTTGTCGAATCAATCTCATCGAAAACTTGTAGCAAGCATTCTTTTTTTATCTTTTCGACACACTCTGTCTCTAAATAATCATTCATATTAGAAATTAGCGGTTATATTCATAGAACAAGAAACATAAGTCCCTCTCATCCCAACTGAAGCGATAGAAACTGAGGAGCCTTACTTATTGCCATGCTTAAAAAATTCAAAAAACGTGCAGCAAAACTCTTTGTTTCTCTGCTCCTGTTCTTGCCGTTATTAAACGATGCTTCAGCAGCTTCCGACAACTTATCCTACGATGTGTTAAGTCAGCAGTTTATACAAGCACCGGCCGACTTTCTTGTCCCGTTCTCAAAAAAACTCTATAGCTTTTGTTTGGCAAAACAAATCCTAGAGAAGGTTGAAAGTAAAAAAACAGAACTTGACAGCAAAATAAAAATCACCCCGGAAATCCTGTCAGGACTTCATTCTTCAAAGGGAATTTTGTTAAGTGCCGATAAAGAGATATCGGTAAAAGAACTTCTAAGAGCCCTAATCTTTTTACAAGCTCCCGAAGCAAACAAAATCGCACTTAACTGGTTGGAAACGTTCTCAGACGAAAAAGAAGAGCGGTCAAAGGTTCCGGAATCTGATCAAAAGATAAACGGAAAATCTTTGCTCGAAGATGTCGGATTTGTCATCCGAAACTTGCCGAAGGCGGTTGGGCAACTAACAGATCAAACAGTAGAAATTCAGGGAAAAAACTTTCCCACAAGTATCCGGATCAGTCACTCTGAAAAATCAGACTTACTCTTTGTCTTAGATAATTCATCAGAAGTCGCACTAGGGGCTGCCATCGTTGCAAGTCGTCTAAGAGAAAACAATCTCAGGATGGTTCTCTGTCTGGTCCACGATTCGGATTCAAACGCGCTGCTTCCGGAAATTGCACAGGCTTTAGTGAGTTCCGTCAATCATTTTGAAACAGCAAAAGTGTTCTCTGAGGGCAAGCCGGTCACTGTTATTCCTATTGTTGACGGTGAGCAGCAAAACATAGCCTTAGCTCCGAAACAGGATGTTTTCATCACTGTTTCCTCAGACGAATTAAAAAAACAAAAAACACCTAAGGTAGAAATGATCATTGAAAGGAAAGAGCTCATTAAGGCTCCGGTAACAACGAATGAACCTCTGGCAAGAATTAATATCAGGCTAGGCGACAGGGTTCTAAAAACTGTGCCTCTTTACGCCGTGGCTGATGTTGCGGAAAAAAAGAGCAAACTGTCTGATATTTATAAAACCTTTAAACAGATTATCGAGTAAACAATGGCTGAACAAGATAAAAAAGATCTGCCGGAAGAACTTCCGGCCCCTTTGTTGCAATTTCCGTGTGAATTCCCGATGAAAGTTGTCGGCCAGAGAACCGATGATTTTGCCCAACAAATCGTCGCGATTATCGAAAAACACGCTCCGGACTTTAACGCCTCAGAAATAGAAATGAAAGTTTCCGGAAAAGGAAACTATCTCTCTCTGGGATTTTTGGTGAATGCAACTTCTCAGGACATGCTGGACGACCTCTACCGTAGTTTGACTGCCCATCCGCTTGTTAAGTTTGTTCTTTAGAAATTGATTATTAGAGATTTGGGTAAAGTCGATTATTTGACTGGTTGGCAGGAGATGATCGACTTCACAAAAAAACGGGATCAAACAACTGAAGACGAATTCTGGATCTGCGAACACCCGCCTGTTTTCACTCTCGGAACCAGTCTTAAAAACAGCATATTGCCGATTAAAGGAATCCCATGTATTAACACGGACCGTGGAGGAAAAATTACTTATCACGGGCCGGGACAGTTGGTCGGTTATCCACTGATAGATCTTAGAAAAAATGATCTTTATCCGAAAGAACTCCTCGAGCTTATCAATCAGATGGTTCTCTCAGTCATGAGAAAATTCGGGGTTAAGGGACTTCTGGTCCCCGAGGCCCCCGGAATATACGTTTCTAAACCCGGAGGAGTTAACCAGTTTTTTAACCTGGCTAAGATTTGTTCAATCGGTCTTAAAATCTCCAACCATTGCTCCTATCATGGTTTTGCACTCAACGTCAGTGCGAATCTTGAACCTTTTTCTTACATCAACCCATGCGGTTACGAAGGGTTAAGGGTCGCAAACTTAAACGAATTTGCGCAAAACGCCACTTTAGAATCAGCAAAAAGAGTTTTAGTAGAAATAATTAAGGAACAATTCAGTGAAAAGCGTAATTAAAAAAGAAATCCGCCCCCACTCCTTTGCAGCCTGGATGGCTTTCATGCGACCGAAAACTTTTTGGATCGCTGCCGCTCCTGTTTGTGTCGGTACGGCTTTTGCCGGAGCATTGGCCGGAACTTGGAACTTATGGATTTTCCTTTTCACATTACTTGGAGCTGTTTCCATTCAGGCCATGTCCAACATGGTAAACGACTATGCTTACAACCTTAAAAAAGCAGAAAACGGCACGCGCGTTGGTTTGCCGAGGGCAACGACCGAAGGCTGGATCTCCATGTCCGCAGCAAAGAAAATGGTCGGCTTTTCCATTGTTGTGTGCTCTCTGTTCGGCATTCTCTTAATCGTAATTGGCGGACTCCCCATAGCCTGCATTGCAGTACTTTCTCTGATTTGCGGATTTTGCTATATGGGGGGACCGAAACCCATTGCTTACACGCCCTTTGGAGAATTTTTAGTTTTAGTTTTTTACGGCCTTTTTGCAGTCAGCGGAACCTATTGGCTTCAAACCCATAGTTTCAACTGGCTTACATTAGTTCCCGGCCTGAGTCTTGGGTTAATCGGAGCTGCGGTCTTATTTGTTAATAATTATCGGGATTTGGATCATGACAGATCTGTCGGTCGCTATACATTGGTAGCTGCATGCGGTCGAAAACTTGCCAACACCCTTTATATGCTGATGATATTCCTGCCCTTCGTTTTTATTGGCTGGATGGTTCCCGTAAATCAGCATTATTGGCCCTTCCTTTTTGTTCTTATGGCCCTTCCTAGAGCTAGTTTCCTGCCTCATCTTTTAAAAACGAGTCCTCAGGAGAAAATCACGACGGTTATGTTCAAGACGATCCAGCTTGAGCTTTTCTTCGGCTTCTTATTAACACTGTCGGGCATAGCCGTTGCGTTCCTTTCCTGGCCTTCTACCCAATTAGCTTCTAATTTATTCGTATCTCCTTTTTAACTATGGCCCTGTCGGATTTCAACAAAAACCGAGAAGTTTTAAAAATAAAAAACTACAAGGAGTTCATTGCTCAGGAAAAACTTAAAAAACCTGAATGGCTGAAAATTAAAATTTCACCTAACCGACAAACAATAAAAGAGGTGAAGAACCTACTCGCTTCGAACATTTTGTCGACAGTTTGTGAGCAAGCCTGCTGCCCAAATCTCGGAGAGTGCTTTAACAATAAACGAGCTACTTTCCTGATTATGGGAAACGTTTGTACCCGTCGGTGCCCGTTCTGCGATATTGCGCACGGCTACCCTGATCCTCTCGATCCGGACGAGCCCAAACGGCTGGCCGAAGCCGTGAAAGCTCTAAAACTTAAATATGTCGTCATCACCAGTGTCGACAGGGATGACCTGAAAGACGGAGGAGCTTCGCATTTTGCAGAATGCATTCAAGAGTTGAAAAAACAAGAAGGCGTAAAAGTTGAAATCCTCGTTCCGGATTTTCGCGGAAGAGTTGAGCGAGCAATTGATGAACTTCTTTCCGCTCCGCCTGATGTCTTTAATCACAACATTGAGACAGTTCCTAGGTTATACAAGGAAGCACGTCCTGGCGGAAACTATACTCATTCGCTAAATTTATTAAGAACATGGAGTGAGCGCTCACCTTCTATTCCAACAAAAAGCGGCATCATGGTGGGGCTCGGAGAAACTGACGAAGAAGTATTGGAAGTAATGAAAGATCTCCGAGAATTCGGCGTTTCAATGCTCACTATCGGCCAGTACTTAGCTCCAAGTAAGTACCATATACCTGTAAAACGCTACGTCTCCCCGGAGACTTTTTCTTGGTTTGCTGAGAAAGCGAAAGAAATGGGCTTTCTCAGCTGTTTCAGCGGACCTCTGATTAGATCGAGTTACAGCGCCTTAGAACAGGCTCAGGAAGCTTCTAGCCTTTTATCGAAAAAGACAGAACGTCCTCAAAATTAGAAATACTCCATATCGCCTCGGAGAGGGCATCCTTTTGCTCTCTCCAGTGTCGCGCATCTTGCTCGGAGTAATTACCTTTCTTGATGGCTCTTCCAGTCCGTACAAACTCTTCAGGAAGTACACCAGGTTTGAGGGCACAGCAAAGCGTCTTAGAGCCCTCTGTAACCTCAAAATACATGTGGCCATAGACACCCTCAGGAGTCCCTTCCGGAGCGTTCCCAAGGACTTCGTAAGCCTTCCTCGTTACCGCCCTCGTCGTCATCTCTACCGCATCTCTCAGACCCGGCCCCGGAAAAGCCGTTTTGAAGGAAATTTCTTTTCTTTCAGGAATACGGCCTTCTGTCAGCTTGTTTAAAGCAAAGCAGAGCAGTCTGTAGCCTAAAGAAAGCCCTCCGATGCTGTCTCGTCCGTGATACAGAACGCAGGCCTCAAAGGGGATATCTAGGCGGACTCCATCATCGTAAACAGATATAACTTCAGTCATTATTTCAACGCAGTAGGCAGCACAATGTCTTTAATGTTGACGTCTTTTTCCATCATGCCGTTTTCTCTCAAAAACTTCTGGTCGGCTGCCAATTCATCTAAGTCTTTCTGGGTCAGGGTGTCATAGAAATGGCTTCCGTCGGCCAATTTCTCGGCGGTCTTGACGGAGATTCCGTGCTCCTTGGCGCCAATTTCGAGAGCTTCCTGCTTGTGATCTTTAATCCACTTATGAGCTTCTCTGTTGACTTTAACCAATCGTTCGACGAGCTGAGGATGTTCTTTAGCAAATTTTCCGCTTACCGTGAAAACAAGGTTCGGCTGAATCAGTCCTTGGGCTGTTGTGATCGTCTTTGCGCCGCCTTCATTAGCCTTGTAAATGCCGCTGGCAGCCAACAATGCAGCATCTGCTTTTCCTGCCATCATGGCTGTCATTCCTTTAGGAATGTCCATGCTAATAAAGTTTACGTCTTTAGGATCAATACCCTTGCTGGTAAGAGCAGCAACAAGTGTTTGATGAAGAACCGTGCCCTTTGGTCCCACTACCGTTTTGCCCTTCAGATCTTCAATTTTCATTTGAGGGCCCGGTTTGCCGACAATCGCAAATAAATTAGTCGGATGAGCTACACCTGTTGCAATACGAATCGGATTACCGGCAGCGTTTGCCATAAGAATCGAAGCTGTATTCATAGCTGCGCTGGCATCGAGGGAGCCGGCAGCCATCGCCTGGGTTTGTTTAGCTCCGGAAGTGATATCGTGCCATTTAACCTTAATGCCGTCTTTCGCAAATTCTTTCTCCATCATCTGGTTATGCTTCATCACGATGTTCTGGAGATTGAAAGGTGCTTTCACATAAGCAATATTAATTTCCTGCACGTCAGCTGCACTGACGCAGGCACCAAGACTAAGTCCGAATAAACAGGCTAATAATGTTTTTTTCATTTCAGTTTTCTAAGTTAAGTGAGGAAAAAATTAAATAATGTCTGTTGGTAGGGAAGCAAATTTTGGTCGCCAAAACGACGCGGCTTCGGTAAGTCAATGTTTACCTCTTGTTTGACCTTCCCTTCTTCTAAAAATACGATCTTATCGCTCAATAAGACGGCCTCATTTACATCATGTGTTATCAGGACCATGGTCATACCGAGCTCAGCCTGGATCTTGGAGAAATCCATTTGGAGGCGGCTGCGCGTCATAAAATCCAGCGCACTGAATGGTTCGTCTAACAGCAGCAGGTCCGGTTTTGCGATGATTCCCCGTGCCAACCCGACGCGCTGCGCCATACCGCCAGAGAGCTCGGAAGGATAGAGCGCCTCCACCTCCGGTAAACGCACAAGTTCAAGTACTTCTCTAATTCTTTGCCTGCGTTCTTCTTCCGGTAAATGGCGAATAGCCAATGAAAGGTTTTCTTCCACCGTCTTCCAAGGTAAAAGACGCGGGTCTTGGAAAACCAAGGAGAGCTTCGGATTGCTAACTGAGCGTCCGGCTTCATCGAAAAATGATATTTCTCCGGCATCTCGTTCCTCTAAACCGGAGATCACTTTTAAAAGCGTCGTTTTACCGCAGCCGCTTTTTCCTAAAACAGCTGTCAATTTTCCCGGCTCAAGATTCAAAGAAAAATCCTTGAGAGGAGTGACCAATCTTCCCCTTGACTGAAAGGACTTACGTATCCCTTTAAGTGTGACGCCTGTTACCATTTGTTTTTCATCCACGGTGTTAGGCGTTTTCCAAACAGTTGAAATAATTGGTCTCCTAAAACCCCAAGAACTGCAATGCAAAGGATCCCGACAAAAACCTTATCAGTGCGAGACATTTCGCCCGCATCTCCGATAAGGTACCCAAGGCCCGAACTCGCAGCGATCAACTCCGCACCTACCAGAGCTCTCCAGGAGTAACCAAAGCCTAACCTTAAGCCTGTAAAAATATTAGGAAGAGACGCCGGAAACTCAATATGTTTAAAACGTTCCATCCGATTGAGCCTGAGCATAAAAGCCAGCTCCTTATAAGACTTATCGATTTGCTTAAAACCGGAGAACACATTTAAATAAATGGGAAAGAAGCTCGCTAAAAACACAATGGAGAGCTTTGCAGCCTCTCCGATCCCAAGCCAAAGTATCAATAAAGGAATAAGAGAAAGCGGCGGGATAAAGCGTAATGCCTCCAACAGCAATTTTGCCCTTTTCTCAGATGCCGGAGAATAATAAAAGAAATAAGCTAGAGGAATGGCGACAAACATTGCGAGAAGAAATCCTCCGAAGACTCTTCCGGCACTGGCCGCTATGTGCTTCCAGAGCTCACCGCTGAGAAGTAGTTCAGTGAAACTGCTCCATACTTTTCCCGGCGACGGCAGCAAAAACTCGGGGAACAATCCAAAGTGTGAGACAGCTCCCCATACCAGCAAAAGAATTGCCGGTACTTCAATTAGATTTAGAAAGTTTTTCACCTTCGAGAGCCCCCTAGAAAGGCCCATTATAACCAAATTTAATGAGAATAATTATTATTTACAACTTATAACTTAACAGGGGAAACAGATACTTCCTCCGTATTTGCATCGTCCGAAGTTAATTTACCGTTTTCCTCCGTCGCTCCATCGGTGACTTCCGCCGCTTCATTCTGCTGCAGTTTTGAGTCAATTAGCTTTCTTTTTTCAAGCTCCTCGGGAGTGATGATCGTGAAAAGACGAACAACTTGGACAACGCCCGGAACCCTTGATGCAATCTTGGAAATGATTTCAGCCTCTGTTTGAGTAACCGTTCCAAGGAGATAACAAATTCCCCTATCGACAACCACTTTTATTGAGGTCAAAGTCACTTGTTTGTTATCCAGCAATGCAGCTCTGACTTTACTTGCCGTGATGGAATCATTCATCCTAGTCGTCAGAGAAGAATTAGGCTGCACTGCTAGCTCGTTGTATACCTTATTAACTTCATTAATAGACTTAACGATTTCTGTGGCCTTCTGTTTACTCGCTTCAGAGTCGATTTCACCGCTTAAGAGGACATTTCCCTCATAAGAAGTTGTGGTGATATGACTGGAGGCAAAATTTGTCTGACTTAGGTGCATGGCTGACTTTGCCTCGATAACGCCATCGTTTGCCACCGCCCCCGCACTTCTCCTATCTGCGGCAACGGAAACTCCTGTGACCGCTGCTGATCCGATTAATACCGGCGCGCACGCAGTCGACATCAAAAGGGAAGAAGTAACACACAAAAAAATAGCTATACGAGAAGGTTTCATTTTGACCGTTACTGTTGAGTTAGTAGGGCAGCTCGCCTGCGTCCGCTCCATTTTACTAATTTCTATTAGGAAACTTCGATTTTCATGAATATTGAACGCCCTCATCCTTTAATTTATTGAAAAAATTTCTCAAAACGCCAACTCAGACAAGTTATCAACAAAGTTATTAACAGAATAACTCGTTGTTTATTAGAGGAAAATTTAATGTACGAACAAAATCTTTAAACACTACTAAGGTCATGTCTTTTGAGACATCTAATCTTTGAAGTTATTCACGATATAAAACAATCAATACACAATATCTTTTATTAATCTATTAATGAAATATGTATTATTAGGAATCCTAAAAAATGTTAATAAGTTAGATTTATCTAATGTTTTCAGGTAATTAAACAAACGATAACTTCGTTCAAAATCCTAAAACAATAAGTAAATTTATGTGGACAAATCTAGCTCACTGCATTTCATCATCTCTTTTTCCACGTCTTTTCCACAAAAATCTCAGACCTTAGCAATTGTTTTTTCATAAAGTTCCGGTTTCTATCTCTGAAATCCGACACTTTGAGTTGTAAACGCTATTAGCGGTGCTCCAACTTAATTCTTATATTAATTATTAATAGATATAGTATTAATAGCTTTCAAAATAATTGTTGATAACTTGGATTCGTACTTAATAAACAAACGATTGCAGTGTTGATAAGGAACTATAAAAACTGCTGACTACTAGCTAAGAGTGGTTAACAAGATAGGGTCGGCTGTTTTTATTCACAACTAAAGACAGAAGTTATTCACAATTTCTCAAAAAGAAGTTCCGAATAATCAATTGGATTGGAAACTGTGTTTTACAGGAAGTAATTTGGCGCGACTTGGCAAACGAGGTTCAAGAGACACAATTTTCACCGGTTGAAGTCAAAGTAACTATTTGGCAAGATGCAAAGTCTGAAAAAACTTACTTGAATCGAAGTTTAAGATGAGATCTGTGATTGGTTTAAATAGTTAAAGTTGACTTTAACTATTTAAAATTAAAAGAAAAGGCCGGCAATTGCCGGCCTTTCCACGGTAACAAAAGAGATTAGGTATCGATATTTCCCGCTAACAAGGCATTGTCCTCAATAAATCTTCTTCTTGGTTCAACCTCGTCTCCCATTAATTTTGTAAAGACTTGGTCCGCCGCAATAGCGTCTTCAATCCTCACCTTAAGCAGGCTGCGCTTAGTCGGATCCATTGTGGTTTCTTCCAGCTCTTCAGCCTTCATCTCACCCAGCCCTTTGTAACGCTGCATCTTTTTAACACCGGCTTTACCGATCTTCAGGATGAACGAAATAGCTTCACTGAAATTGGAGATTGGCTGGATTGTTTCTTTGTTGTTGGTCGTTCGTACCAGGCAGGCACCCTCATGCAGCAGGTTCTTAAATGTGACGGATGCTGCTGTCAAAGTCAGGTAATCCGGCGTCTCAATGAAAGCCGGTGTAATTCTGCTTTCGATAATATTGCCGAAATGTGTGCGTTTAACAATAATCGTCGGAATGTTTTCTTCCAAAGCGTAACCGAGAGAAATAGCCGGATCAGTTATTTTAGAAACCAGCTTCTCTATTGAATCAGCAGCTGCTTTGTCTGAAGATAAGTCAATCGTCGCGCCGGCAGCGATCGCGGTTAGGACGCTGGCATCAACAAAACGAGAGAATTTAGAAATAATATTCTGGGCGTCGCTGTAGGCTAAGAAGTATTCCTTCAGTTTGTCGCCTGAAATTCCCTGTTTGTTTTCAAAGGCTTCTTTAGAAACGTAAAGATTAGTTCCTGTAATACCTTGGTCTACAAGGAAGGTATACAGTTCTTTATCGTCTTTGATGTATCTCGTCTTCTGACCGTATTCAACTTTGTAGAGCGGAGGCTGGGCGATATAGACATGTCCTCCCTCAATGAGTTTCGGCATTTGACGGTAGAAAAGTGTCAGCAGCAGAGTGCGGATATGAGCACCGTCCACGTCAGCATCGGTCATGATGATGACACGGTCATAACGCAGCTTATCCAAATCAAATTCGTCACCGATACTGGTGCCTAAGGCCGCGATTAAAGTTGCAATCTGCTCACTGGAAATCAGTTTCTCGATTCGTGCTTTTTCAACGTTGAGAACCTTTCCTCGCAAAGGCAGGATCGCTTGGAAAGAACGATCACGGCCTTGCTTTGCAGAGCCGCCGGCGGAGTCTCCTTCCACGAGGAACACTTCACAGAGAGAGCGGTCTCTTTCTGAACAGTCGGCTAATTTGCCGGGAAGACCTGCCGAGCCGAGCAAGCCTTTTCTGCGTGTCGTTTCTCTCGCTTTGCGGGCCGCTTCTCTGGCGCGGGCAGCGTCCATAATCTTTTCGCAGATGATTCTTGCGTCTTTAGGATTTTCCTGAAGGTAGCTTTCTAAGGCGGTTCTAACCACTTGCTCTACTGCGGGACGTGCTTCTGAGGAGACCAACTTATCTTTTGTCTGAGAACTGAATTTCGGTTCAGGCATTTTCAGCGATAAAACGCAGGTCAAGCCTTCGCGAATATCCTCACCGGTGAGGTCAATCTTCTCTTTCTTGGCAAATTCCGATTCCTCAATATAACGTTTGATGACGGCTGTCATCGCACTTCTTAAACCATTGACATGCGTACCGCCGTCTTTTTGAGGAATATTGTTTGTGTATGCCAGGAAATTTTCTGTGTAGCCGTCGGTCCACTGCATGGCGACTTCGACGTTGATGTTTTCTTCCGGATTCACTGTAACTGTCTTGTTGGTGTAAAAACAGTTGTCATGGATCTTTGTTTTGTCTCTGTTAATGAAATCGACAAATCCGCTTACGCCGCCGGCAAATTGGAAAACTTCATCCTTTCCTTTTCTTAAGTCAGCCAAATGAATCTTAACTCCGTTGTTCAGGAAAGAAAGCTCTCTGAGACGGGAGGAAAGAACTTCGTAGTGGAAGTCCACCGTACCGAAAATTTCTGCATCCGGCAAAAATTGAACTTCAGTACCGCGTCGATCGGTAGCTCCGCTGACATGCATCGGAGAAACTTCGACCGGACCGTTAGGAGTTTGAACTTTCTCAACGAGTCTGTCCTGAAGAACACCTTTTTTGAAGTTTAAATAGTGCTCTACTCCCTCTCTGCGTACGGTGAGTTTTAACCAGGAAGAAAGTGCGTTAACGCAAGAAACACCTACGCCGTGGAGACCGCCGGAAACTTTATAACTGTTTTGGTTGAATTTTCCGCCTGCATGAAGCTCTGTAAGAGCGATTTCTGCTGCACTTCTTTTTGGTTCGTGCTTATCGCTCATCTTTACATCGGTCGGAATACCACGTCCGTTATCAACGACGGTGATGGACTCATCGCGATTGATGGTGACGTTGATGTGATCAGCATAACCTGCCAAGGCTTCATCGATAGAATTATCGACGACCTCAAAGACAAGGTGATGAAGCCCTGTTCCGTCAGACGTATCGCCGATGTACATGCCGGGACGCTTACGAACAGCCTCCAGACCTTCTAATACCTGAATTGCGTCCTCTCCGTAGCTTTCCTCGGCAGAGTAATTCTTGTCTTGCATTTCACTCATTATTTGGCTTACCTAATATTCTGACCGTGAATTTCAAAGTTAAATTTTCATGGGCATAACGACAAACTTGAAGTTGTCGTTATCCGGCATTCTGATTAAAGCCGGATTTTTCTGTTCGCCTAAGGAAATTCTGACGGAGTCGTTCTTCAACACATTCAAAACTTCGATGAGGTAGGCGACATTAAAACCGATTTCAATCGGAGAACCACTGTATTCAACGGAGATTTCGTCTTCGGCTTCCTCCATGTCCGCATTGTTGGCCGCGACATTAAGGTGCCCCGGTGTGAGGTTCCAGCGAACTCCCATAAGTTTGTCGGCTGTTAGGGTTGCGACACGCTGCAGGGAGCTCAGAAGTTCCTGACGTCCGACTCTGAATTCTTTTTCATTGTGTTCGGGAATGACTCGCTGATAGTCCGGGTAACGTCCTTCAACAAGCTTGGATAAAATCTCGATTCCGACGAATTTAAATTTGATTTGACGTTCGGAAATGTAGACTTCGATGGGGTCCTGAGAATCGGGAATCAGCCGGACTAATTCTTTAACTGTCTTTCTCGGCAAAATGGCATCAAGCTTCTTATCTGCCGTTTTTTCCGCTTCGACATCACAAAGTGCCAGTCTATGGCCGTCGGTTGCAACGCCTCTTACTTTGTTGTTTTCAGCACAGATATAAACTCCGTTCAAAAAGTAACGGACATTGTTGACTGCGCAGGCAAAAGAGACCATGTTCAAAAGATATTTGAAACGAAGGCAGCTCATCGTAAAAGCATGTTCCAAATCTACTTCAGTAATAACAGGGAACTCTTCTGCGCTGATTGTTTGGAGCTCGAACTTACTCTTGCCGGAGCTCAGTACTACGTGATCCCCTTTCTTGGAGAAAGAAAGCGGATTGGTGTCGGGAAGCGTCGCCAGAATATCCGTCAGTTTTCTTGCGGAAATCGTCGTGGACATTTCTGAATTTTCTTCACCTATTTCTGCAACGGTCAGGATTTGGAGATCAAGGTCGTTCGCGACTAAGGTTACCTGCTTCCCTTTTTGAACAAACAAGATGTTCGAAAGGACCGGCAAAGGCTGCTTTCTCTGGACGACACCGCTCACTGCCTGAATAGGCTTAAAGATATTCTCTTTTTTGGAGTTAATGAATACAGACGTTCCGGCTGCCTTATCCATGCCTTCATTCGCGGCAGCAGATCCGTTATCTAACTTAGTTTCATCCATTATCGATCTCCGTTAGTTCCAATTTTTTAAATCTTGTTCAATCAAATGAAGCGTGTGATTCAGTTCTTGGTTCTGAGCACGTTCTTTTGTGATTTTCTTAACAGCATATAGAACGGTAGCGTGGTCTCTTCCGCCGAATGCGTATCCGATCTCAATAAGACTCTTTTGAGTCAGCTCTTTTGCAAGATACATCGCTATTTGGCGCGCATATGCGACATTGGCCACCCTTCTCTTTGAGTGCATGTCCGCGATTTTGATATTGAAATGTTCAGCAGTGGACTGCTGAATATTTTCAATTGAGATACGTCCTGTTCCCGTAATTCCCTGCAGAGCCTCTTTAGCAAGCTCCTCGGTAATAGGCTTTTTAAAGACTTCCGCACGCATAATCACGCTATTAAGAGCACCCTCGAGCTCTCGAATATTCGTATTTAAACGAGTAGCAATGAGGTAAGCGACCTCTAACGGAAGTTTGACGCCCTGTTGTTTGGCCTTCTGTAAAAGAATCGCGGCTCTTAATTCAAACTCGGCGGGCTCAATGGAGACGGATAGACCGGCTCCGAATCTTGAAATCAAACGCTCATCAAAGTCAGATAACTGACGAGCATAGGTATCGCAGGTCAAAATGATCTGCTTGTTTTTTGGAAGCAGTGCTTCAAAAATATTAAAGAGACGCTGCTGTGTCCCGCCGCGTTTGCATAAAAACTGAACGTCGTCGATCAGGAGAGCATCGAGATTTCTGTATTTATTATCAAACTTTTGAATCTTCTCGTCAGAGTAGCGGCCGCCAGCAGACAGGGAAACGACCTCATTAATAAAACGATTCGCTGAAATGCACAAAAGATTGGTGTTCGGATTATCCTCGAGGATCTTTCGGCCGACCGCGTGCATCAGGTGAGTTTTTCCTAAGCCGACACCGCCGTAGATAAACAAGGGATTGCAGCGCTCTCCGGGAAATTCTGCAACTAACATTGCCGAACTTCTTGCGACGCGATTGGCATTTCCAATGACAAAAGTATCAAAAGTCAGACCGGAGTGGAGGCCGCATTTAGTCGCAATTTCATCGATGGACTTTGGAGCTTTTTCCTCTTCCGGGAAAGTATTGGCAGGCCCGGGCAAAGGCTCGGAAATCATCGCGCCTTTATTGGGATCTTTCACCGTTATTTTAAGTTTTATCTCACGGCCGCAGATTTCGGAGGCTTTTTCCTCAATATCTTTTTCATACTGAGCCTTGATGAATTTACTATGTGGAACAGAAGGTACACTAATATTAATAATGTCAGGCTCGCTGTCCTCAGTGAATTCAACCTTTCCAAACCACGGAACGAAGACTTCTTCAGGAATAGTATTCTTGAGGAAGGCTAACACCGACTTCCAAACTTCACGCATTTAAGTTTCCGAGAATAACTTGTCGACTCTGAGTCTATTTTCAAACTAAACGATCATTGTACCTTATTTGGCGTTATCTCCTATTAAGATAATAGGGGTATAGCAGGCACAAATAAAAAGGCGCTAAACACCGTCTAAAACGCCTTAAGCCCCGATTTCGTAATTTTTGCGACAGATCTGTTTACGAATAAGAAGAGCGCTCAAAAAGGAGGGCTCCATAAAAAGCCGTAACAAAATAATTTCTTTTAATTTGACAAGTTACGTTCTTCTGAAGTCTAATATGTGGTTTCTCAAATTAGGGGATCGGTCCCCTAAAAGCATTAGTAATTTTAGTTTTTGCGGCCGTTCGCCTGGCCGATTTAAAAGGAATAAAAATGGCAACAAAACGTACATACCAGCCTTCTAAGGTTAAACGTGCTCGTACACACGGTTTCCTCGTTCGCAGCCGCACTCGCGGCGGCCGTAAGGTGCTTGCTGCTCGTCGTCGCAAAGGACGTCACGTTTTAGCTCTTTAATCCTTAAGGATTATTCAAATTAACGATGGCGTTAGGGGGCCGGGCTAATTCTTTTCCTCAAAAAGCAAAAATCAAGAAGTCTCAGGATTTTTTGACCGTTTTAAAAGCAAGAGGGAAAGGAGTCGTTAGACTTTCTGGACAATGGTTCGAGTTGAAGGCAGTCCTTACCCAAGGAAAAGTCTCCTCAAGATTCGGTCTTACGGTCGGAAAACATTTTTCTAAACGTTCAGTAGATCGAAATCTGGTGAAAAGAATATTGAGGGAAGCCATTAGGCACTCGGTTCTTACTCATCCCGCTGAGTCCCCTTCCGCACTCCAAAGCCGAACATTCGTTCTCCGCTTAAAAAAGAAAGTTCCGGTGCCTGCTGAAGGCGCCCGTCTAAACTCTCTTAAAAAAGAATTATCGGAGGATGCGAACCGACTGTTGAGCCAGTTAGAGGCAAGAATTCAGGTTCTTGATCAAGGAAAAAAAGATGATTAAAAATCTCTGTCTTTTCATGATCAGGGGTTACCAGTTTCTTTTTTCGCCTTGGGTTGGCCACAACTGTCGGTTTCTTCCTACCTGTTCTCAATATTCCTACACATCCATACAGCGATTCGGTGCCATCCGGGGAGTTTGGCTTACGTTTTTTCGGATCCTCCGCTGCAATCCCTTCGGAGGAAGCGGGATTGACGAAGTTCCTGACAAATTCAAGTGGAATTGTTGGTGCCGGGATTGTTCGGATCAGGAATCTCAGGCGTATTTTTTTCAATCTAAATTAGAGAAATCAAATCATGGGAAGTGATATTCAAAGAGCCCTCCTATGGATTCTTTTCGGTCTTTCCGCCTTTATGCTGTACGACCGTTGGGAAGTCTACAACGGCCGCCCGTCTTTCTTCGGGGCTGAAACCCAGCAGGTTGCAACGACGGAAGCACCCAAGAATGAGGCAGCCCTTCCGAGCCAGTCGCAGACGGCTTCTCTGCCTGCTGAAGCTAAAACAGCAGTGAAGGCTGAACCGATTCAGGTTGAAACAGACCTCCTCAAGCTTTCCTTTGATCCGGAAGGTGCCGTTATCATCGGTTCTGAACTTCGAAAAGAAAAGCAGACCATTCCTTGGACGGATACCGGCCTTGTCGGCATGATTCTCGGAAACAAAGCTGATACGCCTGCTGATGTAGTTCTTTTCACCGAACAAAAAGGAAGAACGTATTTAGCGCAGACCGGTTTAATCGGCGGTCCGTACCCGACGCACAAGACTCAATTTAAATTGGTCCCCGGCCCGCTTAAGATGGCTGACGGGCAGGATAATCTTACCGTTAAGTTCGAAGGCGAATCCGGCGGTGTTAAGGTCGTTAAGAGCTTTACGTTCGAACGCGGTCATTACGGCATCAAAGTTTCTCATGAAGTGGTTAACAACACTGCATCCGAGATCAAGCCTTCTGTTTACTACCAGCTGACCCGTGACGGTGAAAAACCTGAAGGCGAAAGCACTATGGTCAACGCTTATACCGGTGCTGCTGTCTACACCGATAAGGATAAGTTCCAGAAGGTTAGTTTTTCTGACATCGCCGACGGAGATAAAGATTTCCAGGCAAAGGCGGATAACGGCTGGATTGCTATGATTCAGCATTACTTTGTCTCTGCTTGGGTACCGACACAAGGCGTAGAGCGTGAAAACTATACGAATACGGTAGGTGAAAAGCTTTATGCCGTAGGCAGCATCCAGCAGATGGATACGATTGCCCCTAACTCCTCCAAGACAATTGAAGCTACGCTTTACTCGGGTCCTCAGGATCAGACTCGTTTAGACGCTATTGCTCCGGGACTGTCCTTAGTTGTGGATTACGGCTGGCTTACTTTCTTAGCGAAACCGATTTACTGGCTTCTTTCTTTCCTTTACGGAATTGTCGGTAACTGGGGCTGGGCCATCGTTCTGCTGACCTGTATCGTTAAAGCCATTCTCTATCCGCTCTCCTTGGCCGGCTATCGCTCTATGGCCAAGATGAAAGATCTTGGACCGCGCATGAAAGCGCTCAAAGAAAAATATGGCGACGACAAGCAGCGCCTTAACATGGCAATGATGGAGATGTATAAGACAGAGAAGATCAATCCTGTCGGCGGCTGCCTCCCGATTGCATTGCAGCTCCCCGTCTTCTTAGCTTTGTACTGGGTGCTTCTGGCCTCTGTTGAACTGAGAGATGCTCCCTGGATCTTCTGGGTTACTGACTTGGCAGCCCCTGATCCTTGGTTCATTCTTCCGATTCTTATGATCATCACGATGGTCATTCAGTTCAAGCTGAACCCCACACCGCCTGATCCTGTCCAGGCGAAAATGATGGCCATTATGCCGTTTGTCTTCGGTATTATGTTTATCTTCTTTGCCTCCGGTTTGGTTCTTTACTGGCTTGTCAACAATATCTTGTCGATCATTCAGCAATATGTTGTGAACAAACAAATAGAGGCAGACAGAATAAAACGGCAGTCTAACTAATAAAAAATCGGGTCCATCTCTCTGAGTCGGACCCGAAATTTTTTTGTTTTATTTTTTGTTTTATCTTTTTTGCCAATAAACCAAAAGCAGGATCGGCCAAACCCAAACGCTGATGATCCAAAGAATTAAGGAGACAAGAGTCATTGGTTTGGTCGAATTTCGGGTAATGAAACAAAGTATTCCTGCACCAAGCACAGACCATGCAAGGATTAAAATGTAGGCCGTTGCTCGGGCAGTGTAGGAGTCACCGATGAAGCTGCCGACCCAGGCAGCGATCGGGAGTGCGATTAGGACAGCGATGGCGGCTCCGACGAGGCGAGACAATTCGTTGTTATTCTGCTTCAAACTCATTCTTAGGTATCTAAATGTCTTTAGTGAAAACTTCACCAATCATAGCAATAGCGACCGGAAACGGAAACGCTGGCGTTGGTATCGTTAGAATTTCCGGCGGGGAAGATGATGTAAAAGCTCTTTTCCAGAAGATGTTCCCAGGAAAAGAAATCAAACCCCGTTATGCAGAATTGCTTCCAATCCGAGATACTCAAGGTCAAATATTGGATACCGGTATTGTTTTATATTTTCGGGCACCTTTTTCTTATACCGGAGAATCTGTTCTTGAACTGCAGGTTCACGGCGGCAGAGTTCTTCTCAACTGGATTGTCCAGGAAGTGCTAGTACTCGGAAAAGAGTTTGGCTTAAGGCAAGCCCTCCCCGGTGAGTTTACGGAACGCGCTTTTTTAAATGGAAAAATTGATTTAGTTCAGGCTGAAGCGGTCGCAGATCTTATTGAAGCAAATTCCAGGAATGCGGCAAAAGCTGCTTCTCGTTCTTTGACGGGAGAATTTTCCAATAAAGTTAACGTATTAAATGAAGCGTTAATTAATCTTCGAGTTGAAGTTGAAGCTATTTTAGATTTTCCTGAAGAAGAGATTGACTTCTTGTCTGAATACCAGAGTCAGAAAAAGTTAGAAGATATCCAGAATAGACTAGAGAGCGTTTTGGATTCCGCACGTCAGGGCGAGATCTTGCGAGACGGTCTGAGAGTCGCACTCGTTGGCGAGACCAATGTCGGTAAGTCCAGTCTTTTGAACTATTTAGCTGGCGAAGAAATTGCTATTGTTTCTGACATCGCCGGTACTACTAGAGATAAGATCCAAACTGACCTTATTATTTTCGGAGTGCCTTTTCACTTTGTAGATACAGCTGGTATTCGTGAAACAGAAGATCGAATTGAACAGATTGGCATTGAAAGGACTAAGCAGGAAATATCCAAGGCTGATGTTATTTTAGAAATTAGAGATATTAGAGAGCGGCAAAATCAGAATAAAGACTCGATGAAAACAGCTCTGGAAATGATTAAAGGAAAAAATGTTCCGATCATTACTGTTTTGAATAAAGTCGATCTTATTTCATCCCCTATTCTGAACACAAAAGATGTTTCACGTGGAACGATTATTGAAACCTCAGCTGTGACTGGAAAAGGGATGCAGGAATTGAAATCCGAACTTCTGAAACTGGCAGGTTTTTCAGAAAATCAGTCAATCTATATGGCTCGAGAGCGTCATATCCATAATCTACTTAATGTTAAAGAATCTTTAAAGCGAGCCGCTTCTTACCTGAATTCAAGTAGCCCTCAACTTGAGTTATTTGCAGAAGAATTAAGAGGAGCTTCCGATGAGCTGGGAGAAATTACCGGGAAGATATCTTCTGACGATCTTTTAGGAAAAATCTTTAGTGGTTTTTGTATTGGCAAGTAAGCTGTTTCACGTGGAACAAAAAGATGAGTTATTGTTATCCAAATGAATACGAAGTAATTGTTGTTGGCGGAGGAAATGCCGGTATTGAAGCGGCAGCCGCCTGCGCAAGAATGAAAGCTAAAACGCTTTTAGTTACCCATAATTTGGACAATTTGGGTCAGCAATCTTGCAATCCATCCATTGGAGGCATCGGGAAAAGCCATTTAGTTAAAGAAGTCGATGCATTAGATGGTTTAATCGCAAAAGCTACGGACTTTTCCGGTATTCAATTTCGGGTTTTAAATGCATCTAAAGGTGCCGCTGTTCGCGCTACAAGGGCACAAATTGATCGGCGTCTTTATAAATATCAGATGCGAACAAGAATCGAAGCAATAGAAAATTTGTCTTTGATTGAGGAAGCGGTCGATGCTCTGCTTCTTGAAAATGGAAATGTTGCTGGTGTCTATTTACGATCAGGAATCTCGATAAGGGCTAAGGCTGTTGTTTTGTGCGCCGGAACCTTCTTGAACGGTAAAGTTTTTATTGGTCAAACTTCATACCTTGCCGGCAGATCCGGTGATCCTTCATCCGTAAATTTGGGAATTAACCTTGCAGAGTTAGGTTTGCCGAAGGCCCGATTGAAGACTGGAACGCCTGCGCGACTGGACGGCAGAACAATCGATTTCTCTAAATGTGAAAAGCAGCTGGGCGATTCAGAGCCGGTTCCGGTCTTCTCTTACATGGGTTCTCCTGAGGATCATCCGCAGCAGGTGCCTTGCTGGATAACAGATACGAACGAAAGGACCCATGACTTTATTAGGAAAGGTTTAGACCGTTCGCCTTTATTTACCGGTGTTATTGAAGGGATTGGTCCGCGTTACTGCCCTTCTATTGAAGACAAAATTCATAAGTTCGCTTCTAAAACTTCTCATCATGTCTTCCTGGAGCCGGAAGGGTTAAATACCTATGAGTATTATCCCAATGGAATCTCAACAAGTTTGCCTTACGACGTTCAGGTGAATTTCATTCATTCCATTAAAGGCTTGGAAAATGTACACATCATAAGACCCGGATACGCGATTGAATATGATTATTATGATCCGACTCATTTGAAAGATAATCTTGAAAGTAAGGAGTTTGATAATTTATTCTTGGCAGGTCAGGTAAACGGTACGACCGGCTACGAAGAGGCCGCAGCCCAAGGCTTGATGGCAGGTATCAATGCTGTTTTAAAAATTAGAGATGAAGAGCCCTTCCTGCTCCGCAGAGATCAAGCTTATCTCGGTGTGATGGTAAATGATCTGATCACTAAAGGCGTGAATGAACCGTATCGTATGTTCACTTCGCGAGCAGAATATAGGCTGAGCCTGAGGGAAGATAACGCAGATGAACGGCTTACTGAGATCGGTTATAAGTTGGGAGTTGTGTCGGAAGAGCGCTGGAAATTCTTCCAGGAAAAAAGAGAGCGACTGGCAAGGGAGACAGAACGTCTTAAAGGTATTTGGGTGAATCCGGGAGTACTGGATAAATTCAGCTTAGAAGAAGTTGTGGGCGCTGAACTTTCTAAGGAATCACAACTCTATGTAATGCTGAAACGACCGGAAGTAGATTATCAAAAACTCAAATTATTGAAGACAAAAGGCGGCGAAACGCTGCTGCCTCCGCCCTATCTTTCGGACGAAGAAGCCGAAACGCTTACGACTAAAGTGAAGTATTCCGGCTATGAGGATAAACAAAAAGCTGAAGTTCAGAAGAATTTGGAAAAAATAGAGACGGTTATTCCAGAGGATTTTGATTACGATTCTGCAAAGGGACTGTCGTTTGAAATTACACAAAAATTGAAAAAGATCAAACCCAGAACACTTGGGGAGGCTTTAAATATTTCCGGGGTAACACCTGCGGCGATTTCTATCCTTCTCGTTTATCTGAAACGATACAGAGGAACGAAGGAGTAAATATGGAAAAGAATCGAGAAGAACTCATCCAGGGATTGGAAAAGCTCGGGATAACAGCCGGTGAAGAAGAGGTTTCAAAGTTGATTTCTTTTTCTGAGCTGTTGCTGAAATGGAATAAAGTTTATAACCTTACTGCGATTCGAGACGAAGGGGATGTAATTAGGAAACATCTGTTGGATTCTTTGACTTTATTTCGCTATTTCAAGTTGTATGGAACAGAAGTCGGATGTAGAACTTTGGACGTTGGGTGTGGCGGAGGATTACCTGCTATTCCCTTATCAATCTTTTTGAAAGATTTTGATTTTAATTTAATCGACACCGTTAATAAGAAGATAACTTTTGTTCGACAAGCTGTCATTCAACTGAAACTCCAGAATGTCAATGTTTTTAATGAAAGAGTTGAAAATTTTCATCCATTAAAGCCTTTTAATTTAATTAGTTGCAGAGCATTCTCTTCATTAGCAAGCTTCGTGACGCTAACTGAGCACTTAATTGATGAGAATGGTCGATGGTTAGCGATGAAAGGCAAATGTCCAGTCGAGGAAATTGACCAGCTTCCGGCCGGTGTTGGTGTGGAGAAAGTGATAGAGCTGAAAGTTCCTTTCCTAGATACTGAAAGACATTTAATAGTTTTAAAGAAAAAATAAGAAACTTAAAGTTCGCTTCAATTTTTTTGAGGAAGGTGAAACCCAAGTCTCCTTCTTTGTGGGTTGCGGGGAACTCTCGCAGCCTACAAGAAAATGCAAACGCTTAATGAGATTTCAGTATGCGTTCGTCGGAACCGGAAATTGTCACTTCATTTCCTTCTGAAGGAAGTACATCATAAAAGACGCCCTTGCCGACGGGCTGCCCATTGAAATACAGAATATTATTTTGAAAACTCAGACAGCCGGGTGCAGGATTGGTACTTGCACGCGGATTAGGTTTTACCTTTGGTGTTTTGCACCATGTGGCCGTTCTCGGAAGCATCTTTGCAAATTCTGCATTTGTGAAATCAATGAGCTCTTTAATTTCTTCTTGGTAAGCATCCAAGCCTTTTGTGAGTTTGGCATGCATTGAAGGAGGCAAGGATCGATAGCGGAGCATCGTCTCAAGTTCCTTATCAGTGAGGTCCGAAGCCCTAGAGATGTGTGTGAAGCGTGTGATCTTTGCCTGAGGAAGGAGCTTATGGATGTCTTCATACATTCCGCCTAGCCGTGCGACACCGACGGAAATAATTTCTACTTCGTTGTTTAGTGAATGTTCCCTCATGAAGCTTTGCATCGGCAAAGCAGGCGTGTACTCCCAGACAGGAAAAATCAGGACGATCTTTTGGAAACTGTCCAAATCTATGTCCAACGGTGAGATGAGAGGAAGTTTTTTCTTCTTCCTGTCCTCTCTCGCGTTATAAGCGTTATAGGGTTCCAAGGTCTTAATTTCTAAGACATCGCAGTGCTCTAATTTTTGAAAAACTTCTGCGACTCTCTTAGAGTTTCCGGAGAAGCTATAGAAAATCGCTAACTCTCTTCCTTTTGCGCTTAAGGCCGTAGTCGGGATAAAAAAGGAAAAACTTGCGAGGGCAGCTAACAAGCTGCGGCGAGTGATCGTTTTCTTCATTTCAAGAAATTCTTGGGCCTCTCTCCCTGCCTCTTTGCTTTAGGAGCAACCTGAACTCAAAGGAATCAAACTTCCGATTTTCAGCTCCTAAAACAAGAGTATTAAGTTCACATTCTTGAAGCTTGCTTATTGAGATCGTTCGTTAATGTCAAGAAGATATTTTCGAGGCAGATATCAAAGGCGTTTACAGCTCCGGCCATATTGTCTGTAGCTGCATTCTGTGTCTGGAAGTAGGTCTGGTGGAAGATAAGTTTTCCGGAAACACTTGCAATAACTGAGACTTCCATTTCAACTACCGCAGCAAATGGCTTCTGAACAGCATTGATGAAGAACTTGGAAACAAAGACTGTGAGTTGATAAGCAGGAGTACTGATGGAATTAGGGGAAAGAACAACATTCCACGGACCGCAGTTTTGTATTACTTCTCGTAAACCGTCCCCGATAAAGTTTCCCGGATTAGACGAAAACCGGTTAATGTCTGTGTTGTAAACTCGGCTGTCCTTTGCTAATACATAGCAACGTGTACTGTCGTAAGGGGACGCGATCATAGGGGAATTGATGCGAACGCTCGAGAGGCGGCGTTTTGGTGCACTGCAGTTTTGAGCGCTTAGGTTTGCAAGAAGTGTGTAGAGCTTTAGCGGAGGTCTTTCCGGAAGGATTGAGCAGCCGGTTAGTCCGGTTAAAAGTCCTAAAGCAAGAGTTCTTCTCTTCATAAACGTGCCTATTTGTTAACTTGAAAAGGTTCGACTGTTTTTGGTGCTGGAGCCAGGAATTCAGAGGCAGAACCCGAAATATTATTCGTCAGATTCTTTAAGTTTTGCGCGATCTTACTTAAGTTCATGAGTGTGACCGAGACGTCATAACCATTATTGGAAACCATTTGATTTAGGTTGCGTGAGAGGTTGGTAAGGTTTGTCACGAGCTGTTTGGTCTCCGCTTTCTGACTAAGGTTGCCGATTTGCTCTGCAGACTTATCTAGTTGCGCAATCAGTGTGTTTAGCTGATTGATATCAAATTGGTTGATTTTGTTGTCAGCTTGATTAAGCAAACTGGAAAGAGAGCTGCCGAGTTTATTAAAAGAAGACGGATCGATTCCGTTTGCGATTCTTTCAAGATTTGCGATGAGAGATTGAATGACAGGAACCGTCTCTTGAAGATCTTTGTTGATATTTAAAGAATCAAGACTGGCAAGGAATCCTTTTACATTCTCAACAATTTCATTACTCAAACTCGGTGCAGAGGGAATGAATAAGTATTTTGGTTTCCAGTCAAAAGGAACACGATCTGCAGGATATTTCTTTGGATCGAGAAAATCTAAAGAGAGATAAAGGGAGCCCGTGATGCCGGCAAGCTGTGTTTGAACTCTCAGACCGTGATTAATGTAATCCTGAAGGTGTGATTCAACTTCCTTTCCAGCTAGTTCAATCCTCATTCTTACAACGGCAACCGCTTTTGTCTCGGAAAGAATTTCTTGGGAGGAAGACGGATAAGCTTCGGTGGAGAGGAGAATCTCTTGCACCTGTCCGACCTGGATGCCTCTAAATTTAACAGGAGCTCCTACTTCTAACCCGCTGATAGAAAATTGAAAATATGTCTCTATTTCTGCGTAAGGCTTTCCAAGGCTCGGTCCGAGAAGGATAACGATAGAGGCAACTGCCGCTGCAATAGCAGCGACCACAAACAGGCCTAATCTGAAATAATTTGTTTTAGCTCCCATTTCTACTCCGCATCAGGTTGAGCATTAAAAAACTGTCTAACCCATGGGTTAGGAGAATTTTTTTGTAAGTCGTTAGGTGCTCCGTCGGCAATGATGGAACGTGTTTTTGGATCAAGCATGATGCATCTGTCAGCGATTCTAAAAATACTTTTCAATTCGTGGCTGACTATTACGAATGTGGCCCCGAGATTGTCGCGAAGTTTGCGTATTGTTTGATCTAGATTTGCTGCGGTAATAGGGTCAAGTCCGGCGCTTGGTTCGTCTAAGAGGAGAATTGTCGCTCCGAGAGAAAGTGCTCTCGCAATGCCAGCTCTTTTAATCATGCCTCCGGAAAGCTCTCCGGGAGTTAAGTTGGCCGAACCAGGCATTTCCATGGCGTTCAGAAGCATTTGCGCAGTCAGGTTCCTAGCTTCCAGAGGGAGTTTCGAAAATTGATCAAGCGGAAACCGGACGTTTTCCAATACAGTTAGAGATCCAAACAACGCTCCGCTTTGATACATGATTCCTAAGCTGCGTTGAATTTCAGGAATTTCCTTTCCGGAATCGATAATACTTTTTCCCCGAATAAGTATGTCTCCGGCCATGGGCGGATTCAAACCAATGATCGTTTTCATCAAAGTGGATTTTCCGCATCCGGAGCCGCCCATTATGAAAACAATTTGTTTTTCATAAATGTCGAAAGATACGTTCTCCAGAAGCACTTTCCCCGGCCAGCCCATAGTGAGGTTGCGTACACTTATTACGGAATTTATATTCGTATCCATCATATTCCCAACCTATTAGTCAGCAGGGCGGCTGCGCCGTCGATTACGACAATCCAAATGATGCTTTTAACAACGGATTTCGTCGTAGAAGAACCAACTGCTGCTGCGCCGGCACCGGTGTTCATACCGCATTGACATCCGATAAGTGCAATTACAAAACCGAAAATCACAGCTTTAACTAACCCGAAAACAATATCTGTCACAGTTACGGATTTGAGCAGCTGCACATAAAACTGGGTATAGGTAATGTCATACATCGCCATGACTAAACCTCCGCCAAGGATGCCGAGAATCGTTGCAAAGACGGACAATAACGGCACTACAAGAGAGGAAGCGATCAGGCGAGGAACGACTAAAAAGTACATAGGGCTCAGACCAAAAGTCGTTAAGGCATTTAACTCTTCGTTGACCTTTTGGGTTCCGAGTTGAGCCGCGAAGGCAGAGCCGCTTCGGCCGGCAAAGAGAATTGCTGTCATGAGAGGTCCTAATTCTCTTGTCATTGCAATTCCGATTCCGTTGACTACGAAAATAACGGCTCCGAAAATTTGGGCGACCAAAGCAGTTTCAAAAGCAATAATGACGCCCATTAAGAAACCGATGAGGCAGATAATTCCTACAGCCCTGCTGCCGGCTTCATCGGATACGGAAAGAATTTCTCCGAAACGGATTTGAGACGGATGCAGCAGCACCTCAGTCAGAGCGCAGCAGGCTGAACCTAAAAAAGTAATACTTTGCTTGGTGGAAGAAGCAGTGTCGTGAAGCCACTTTCCGAGACTGCTTACAATGTCCAGAGATTTTTTCTCAACGGGTTTCGGAGAAAAATTCTTCAGCATCGTGCCGTAAAGGGCCTCAATGCTGGGTGAGACGTTGATAAGTTTAAAACCGTTGGGCTTCGACCGCAGCTCATATAGGAGTGTTAAACCGGACTCATCGCAAAAAGTAAGGTCCGATGCGTCAAAGATAGTCTGCCCTGAACTTTCCGCCCCGAGGACCTGCTCCCAAATTTTCACAGAGGTCTCTGCAGTGAGAGACGAAGGGAGTTTGATCGAAAGTTGCTTATCCATCTAATCAGTAGAAAATTAGTTCGGTAGATGCAGAAATTCTAGCCTCCTTGGTAGGCATCTCCCTCGGTGAGTGTGTAGATTGGGTCATTCCGGATTTTGATAAATGTATTCGACTCTAATCCAGGAAGACAGAAAATCATGCCTGTCGTTACTAAAAGGTAAGCAGCCAAAACCCTTTTTCCCTAATTGGGTAAAATTAAAGAATTTACTAATCGGCTTGAAAATTTTCGGAATATATAGACAACATGGCAAAAATTTACTGTATAGCTAATCAAAAGGGCGGTGTAGGAAAAACGACCACAGCCGTTAACTTAGCTGCTGCGTTGTCTCAGCTGTCTTTTAATGTTTTGTTGGTTGACCTTGACCCACAGGGGAATGCAACGACAGGGAGCGGGCTTGAGAAGAATAACCTTGTTCAATCTGTTTACGAGGTATTGTTGGACAGAGCGGATGTAAAGAAAGTGATCACTCACTCTACTTCCGGATACGACATTCTAGGTTCTAATCGAAAGCTTGCCGCGGCCGAGGAAGAGTTATTGTCTGTAACGAGGAAAGAGCTGAGGTTAAAGACGAAGCTGGACGAAGTGTCGGGGCAATATGACGTTATCATTATTGACTGCCCTCCAACTCTTTCAATTCTGACTATCAATGCGTTCTGTGCCGCAGACGGTCTAATTATTCCGATGACGTGCGAATACTATTCTCTTGAAGGTGTTTCAGACCTATTGTTAAGTATTCGCGCAGTTCGAGAGCAAGTGAACAGCGGTTTGGTGATTACCGGTCTTTTGAGAGTGAAGTTTGATCCGCGTATTACCCTTCAGCGCGAAGTTAGCGAGCAGCTCTCCGGGTATTTCGGGTCGTCGGTTTTCTCTTCAGTTATTCCTACAAATGTTCGGCTCGCAGAAGCTCCCAGTTATGGCCTTTCAGGGATTCAGTATGATCCTTCATCAAGGGGCGCCGTATCCTATAAATCTTTTGCAGAAGAACTTGTGAAGAAAGACAAGCTCAAAAAACTTCTCAAAAATAGAAAGCGTGAGGGTTGAAGTGGTTGTTAGAAAAGGATTAGGAAAAAATATGGACAGCGTTTTTAGTATGAAAAACGTTGCCGATGTAATAGACAACCCAAAGGTTCCGGAACCTAAGAGTTCTTTGCCTCTTTCGTCCCTCAAGCCGGGTAAGTTCCAACCAAGAAACGACGTAGAAAATTCGGGGTTGTCCGAATTGGCTCAGTCGATTAAGCAAAATGGAATCTTAAATCCGATAGTTGTGCGGAAGCTGTCTTCCGATAAGTATGAAATTTTGGCCGGAGAAAGACGGTACCAGGCTGCGAAGTTAGCGGGACTGAAAAAGGTTCCTGTGACAATTTTAGATGTGAGCGACAAACAGGCCATGATTGTTGGCCTTGTTGAAAATCTCCAGAGAAAAGATCTGAATGCTTTGGAAACCGCGGAAGGAATTCAAAGGCTGATTGAAGAATTTAAGTATAGTCATGAAGGTGTTGCGGAGGCTATTGGTCGGTCCAGACCGATGATCTCTAATCTTCTTCGTTTATTAGGATTACCGGAAGCTGTTAAGGCGATGCTCAGGGCCGGAGAAATTGAAATGGGTCACGCGAGAGCCCTTCTCTCTCTTCCGGAGGAGCAGCAAGTTTGGCTGGCTCAGCAAATCAAAGACAAAGGACTTTCCGTCAGACAGACGGAAGAGTATGTTTCTCGCTATAAAGAAAGGGAAAATACAAGCGAGAATCCTCATAAAACGGCGCAAAAGAGCTCGGAATTTATAAAATTTGAGAATGAGTTGTCAAAAATCCTGAATACAGATGTAAAACTTGTATCAAATTCTAAAGGAAGAGGTAACTTACAGATTTCATTTAAAAATGAAAAAGAATTCGCCGCAATTCTTGATCTTTTGAGATCGATAAGCAATAAATAAAGCCATATTTATTGGAACAAACCCTTCATTCAAACGGATGATAATTGATTGATTCAGTTGCTCATTTTGACCTAACTCATTAGAATGCATTCGGATTTTTGCTGTCAGGACGGGAAACAAGGAGATTTTTAAGACCATGAAGGCCTTGAGAAGAACTGTTTTCTGGCAGAGCGGAGCCGTTATTCTTTGTAGCCTTGTTTCTTGGGTTGCGGCTGGTTCTGTGGCCGGAATTTCATCCCTCTTGGGCGGTTTGGTTTGTGCACTCCCTTCAATGCTCGTCGTCTTACTGATGCATTTGTTTCGGAATCAGCAAGCCCATCCGTTAGCAATCTTCTTATACGAATTCATAAAAGTGTCGCTGGTAATCTTAGGATTTTTCAGCGTCGCTTTGTTTTATAAAGAATTAAGCTGGCTGCCATTTATTTTGTCAGCTGGAATAGTTTTACTAAGTCATATTTTTGCTTTGGCAAGCAGGAAATAATTGAAGGAATAAACGAATCATGGCAGGCACGGCTACTGAGTATATTCAGCACCATTTGACGCATTTAAACAACATTGGTGCTAAGCAAGGAAGCATTGTCGACTTCAGCGTTTTTAACTTCGACACCGCTGTTTTCTCTATCCTTATGATGCTGTTGGCAGTTTGGCTCATGTACAGTGCAGCCAAAAAAGCGACAAGCGGCGTCCCGGGTAAGTGGCAGTGCGCAGTTGAAATGCTCGTCGATATGGTTTCGGAACAGGCTAAATCCATTGTTCACGGAGACCGCACCTTTATCGCTCCTCTGGCTTTGACCGTGTTTGTTTGGGTCACTCTGATGAACGCCATCGACCTTATTCCGGTTGACTTGATTCCTGCCATTTGCGGCTGGTTCGGCATTCATTACATGCGTCCTCTGCCTACCGCTGACCTTAATGGTTCAATGGGTATTTCCGTCGGCGTACTGCTGCTGATGATTTACTACGGTATCAAAATTAAGGGACCGGCCGGTTTCGGAAAAGAGCTTTTCACTGCTCCTTTCGGTAACTTCATCCTTCTCTGGCCGTTCAATTTCCTGCTGAATATCATTGAATATTTGGCAAAAACAGTTTCTCTCGGCATGCGACTTTTCGGTAATATGTATGCGGGTGAACTCTTGTTCTTCCTCATTGCGCTCCTCACCGGAATGCTTTGGGAAGGAGAAGTCGGACTTGCTGCTTTCGGTGTACTCGGTCAGTTCTTTGCCGGTCTCTGCTGGTGGTTATTCCATATTCTTATCGTGTTGCTTCAGGCCTTCATTATGATGATGTTGACTCTCGTCTACATTGGTCAGTCTCACGAAGGACACTAATTCTTTTCTTTCTTTTGATTTAAATACGTCATATTAAACAAGGAGTTCGTTATGACAAACGTTGCATATGTTGCATTGGCTTGCGGCCTGATCATTGGCTTTGGTGCCTTCGGTGCCTGTATCGGTATCGCTATCATGGGTAGCAAATACCTCGAAGCTTCTGCTCGCCAGCCTGAGCTTATCAACACACTGCAGACCAAGATGTTCCTTCTGGCCGGTCTTATCGACGCTGCTTTCCTTATCGGTGTCGGTATCGCCATGATGTTTGCCTTTGCTAACCCGTTTGTCGGCTAATAAGCCAACCATCCAACAGGTTTCCATAGACAAACTGCACTCGGATCCCGAGTGCTTAAGGGATTAGAAAATGAACATTAATGCCACATTGTTCGTACAGATGGCCGTGTTCTTCGTCGGTGCCTGGATCACCATGAAGTTCATTTGGCCACCGCTCAATCGAGCAATCGAAGAGCGGCAGAAAAAGATAGCTGACGGCCTGGCCGCAGCTGATCGCGGCGAACATGCTTTGGAAGAAGCCAAGAAAGAAGGCGCTTCTATTGAAGCCGCTGCACGTGCCCAGTCGCAGGTCATCGTGGCCCAGGGCGAAAAGCGTGGCCAAGCCATTATCGAAGAAGCAAAAGCTCAGGCACAAGTCGAGGCCGATAAGATTATCGCCGCTGCTCGTGCTCAGGCAGCTCAGGAAGTTCAGTCTGCCCGCGACGCCTTGAGAGATCAGGTTGCTCAGCTGGCTGTTTCCGGCGCTTCCCAGATTTTGGGTAAGGAAGTCGACGCTTCCGCTCACCAGCAATTGCTTGACCAACTTAAGGCGAAACTGTAATCATGGCAGAGATCTCAACAATTGCACGGCCTTATGCCGAAGCTTTGCTGAAGGCCGTCAAAGATAGTAAGGAAGAGGGCTTAGCACAAAAGCTTATTCCCGTCCTCGACACCATTGATGAGATTGTCGCCGACCCGAAGCTTAAAGAACTCGCTAGCGATCCCTCTTTGAGCTCGGATCAGATTTACGAACTTATCAGAGGAATGCTGGATAAGGCCGTTCCGCAAGAAGCTGAGAACCTTCTTAAGTTAGTCATCCAGAACGGCAGAATCGAAGCCCTCCCGCAGATCACTGCACAGTACCGCGAATTACTGAATCACGAAAACAAGGAAGCCGATGTCACAATTGAAACGGCCTTCCCCTTATCGGATGATCAGGTAGCGGACCTTATCAAAGCCTTGGATAAAAAGTTTCCCGGAATTAAGCTCTTGCCGAAAGTCGTGGTTGACAAAGACCTCATCGGCGGCGTAAGAGTCATTGTCGGGGACAAGGTTCTTGATGGAACAGTTAAGGCGCGGCTTGCAGAGATGCAGTCTGCCCTCACAAGTTAATTACGGAGTTGAAAAGCTATGCAACTCAATCCGAGTGAGATTAGCGAGCTGCTGAAGCAGCGAATCGAAGGTATGGGTTTGAATACCAACCTTCGCACTGAAGGTACGGTTGTCTCCGTTACCGACGGTATTTGCCGTGTTCACGGTCTTTCTGACGTGATGCAGGGCGAAATGCTTGAATTCCCGAATAACACATACGGTCTTGCTCTTAACCTTGAAAGAGATTCCGTCGGTGCCGTTATTTTGGGCGACTACACACATATTACTGAAGGCGACATCGTTAAGACTACCGGCCGCATTCTGCAGGTTCCCGTCGGACCCGCACTGAAAGGCCGTGTTGTTAACGCCTTGGGTCAGCCGATCGACGGTAAAGGCCCGATCGAAACGACTGAATTTGACGTTGTCGAAAAAGTTGCTCCCGGCGTTATTGAACGTCAGTCTGTTAGCCAGCCGGTTCAGACAGGTCTGAAGTCTATTGACTCCATGGTTCCTATCGGCCGCGGACAGCGTGAGTTGATCATTGGCGACCGCCAGACAGGTAAGACTGCTGTTGCGATCGACACGATCATCAACCAGAAGGGTAAAGATCTGACCTGTATCTACGTTGCTATCGGTCAGAAGGCTTCCACAATCGCTAACGTTGTTCGTAAACTCGAAGAATACGGCGCATTGGAATACACCATCGTTGTTGCTGCCTCCGCATCCGAGTCTGCTGCTATGCAATACATTGCTCCTTATGCCGGTGCAACAATGGGTGAATATTTCCGCGACCGCGGTGAAGACTCCCTCATCGTCTATGATGACTTAACAAAACAGGCCTGGGCTTATCGTCAGATTTCCCTGCTGCTTCGCCGTCCGCCAGGACGTGAAGCCTACCCTGGCGACGTTTTCTACCTCCACAGCCGTCTGCTCGAAAGAGCTGCTCGTGTGAACCCCGAGTACGTAGAACGTTTCACTAAGGGTGCCGTTAAGGGTAAGACCGGTTCTATGACCGCTCTCCCGATCATTGAAACACAGGCCGGTGACGTTACCGCTTTCGTTCCGACCAACGTGATTTCTATTACTGACGGTCAGATCTTCTTGGAAACCGACCTTTTCAACGCCGGTATCCGTCCTGCTATCAACCCCGGTATTTCTGTTTCTCGAGTCGGCGGAGCTGCTCAGACCAAAGTTATTAAGAAACTTGGCGGCGGCGTTCGTTTGGCCCTTGCACAGTACCGTGAACTTGCCGCTTTCGCCCAGTTCGCCAGCGACCTTGACGAAGCAACCCGCAAACAGCTCGAACGCGGCCGTATCGTTACTGAACTGATGAAACAAGATCAGTATCAGCCGCTGCAGGTTTGGGAAGAAGCATTGGTTCTGTTCGCCATCAACATCGGCGCTTATGATGACGTCGAAGTTAAGGATGCTCTTAAGGTTGAAGCTGCTATGCAGGATTACATGAAGATCAATCATGCTGATCTGATTGACCGCATTGAACAGCAGAAAGCCCTGTCCAAGGAAGACGAACAGCTCTTGACTGAAGCAGTTAAAGAGTTCAAGAAATCCGGTGCTTTTTAATAAGCCACGTTAGAGGATCCTAATGCCAAGTACCAAAGAGATACGAGCTAAGATCAGATCGGTGCACAACACCAGAAAGATCACAAAGGCGATGGAGATGGTGGCTGCTTCTAAGATGAAGAAGGCACAAGATCGTATGAGGGCCGCTCGTCCCTACGGAAATACGATCCGTAACTTAATCGGTCACCTTGCGGACGCTTCTACCGAGGCAGTTCATCCCTTCCTTCGTAAAGCCAAGGAAGTCAATAACATCGGCTTGATCTGCGTGTCTACCGACAAAGGCCTGGCCGGCGCTCTGAATACAAATATCCAGAGACTTCTTGCTCACACTTTCAGAGATTGGGCTCAAGAAGGCAAAAAAGTCGAAGCTACTGCCATTGGTAACAAAGGCTTGGGCTTCCTCCAACGCGTTGGCATCCCGGTTGTTTCCCAGGTTACGCAGTTAGGCGACCGTCCTAACCTTGAGCGCTTGCTCGGAGCCATTAAGGTTCAGATCGAGGCGTTCCAAGAAGGCCGAGTCGACGTCGTCTACATTGCCTACTCTCGCTTTATCAATGCGATGAAGCAGGAGCCGGTTATTGAACAGCTTCTTCCGCTCCCGAAATCTGCGGTCGAGACGGACAAGCACGAGAATTCTTGGGATTACATCTACGAACCAAGCGCAGATGAAGTTTTGAAGGTTCTCCTTAAGCGTTACGTTGAGGCTCTGATTTATCAGGCTGTTGCCGAAAACATGGCCAGCGAGCAGAGTGCTCGAATGGTGGCTATGAAGGCCGCTTCTGATAACGCTAAGAAGCTTATCGACGATCTGGAACTGGTTTACAACAAGACACGTCAGGCCGGCATTACCAAGGAAATTACCGAAATTGTCGGTGGTGCTGCTGCAGTGTCTTAATTGAAAAGATATCGAATCGAGGAATACCTATGAGTATCGGAAAGATCGTACAGGTCATTGGCGCGGTGGTGGACATCGAGTTCCCTCGCGACGAAATGCCCAAAGTTTACGACGCACTCGTTCTTGAAAAGGACGAAAACAACAAGCTGGCTGAAGAAGGCCTGACCTTTGAAGTGCAGCAACAGCTTGGAGACGGCGTAGTAAGAACCATTGCTATGGGTTCTTCTGAAGGTCTCCAGCGCGGTATGGCCGTTAAGGCTCTCGGACACGGCATTATGGTTCCGGTTGGTCCGAAGACCCTGGGCCGAATCATGGACGTTTTAGGACGTCCGGTTGACGAAGCCGGCGAAATCGGTGAAGAAAAACGTATGCCGATCCATCGTGCAGCTCCGAAGTTCGACGAACTGAGCCCGTCCGTTGATCTGCTTGAAACCGGCATTAAGGTTATTGACCTCGTTTGCCCGTTCGCTAAAGGCGGTAAGGTTGGTCTGTTCGGCGGTGCCGGCGTGGGCAAAACCGTTAACATGATGGAGCTCATCAACAACATTGCTAAGGCTTACGGCGGTTACTCCGTGTTTGCCGGTGTTGGTGAACGTACTCGTGAAGGTAACGACTTCTACCACGAAATGGGCGAATCTAAGGTTCTCGACAAAGTGGCCATGGTGTTCGGCCAGATGAACGAGCCTCCCGGAAACCGTCTCCGCGTTGCGCTGACCGGTTTGACAATGGCTGAAGCATTCCGTGACGAAGGCCGCGACATTCTTCTCTTCATTGACAACATTTACCGTTTCACTCTGGCCGGTACAGAAGTTTCCGCTCTGTTAGGCCGTATGCCTTCCGCTGTGGGCTACCAGCCGACTCTGGCTGAAGAAATGGGTAAGCTGCAGGAACGTATTGCTTCGACGAAGGTTGGTTCTATTACCTCCATTCAAGCTGTTTACGTCCCTGCCGACGACTTGACCGACCCGTCTCCGGCTACAACATTCGGCCACTTGGACGCCACGGTTGTGTTATCTCGTGATATTGCCGCTCTCGGTATTTATCCGGCTGTTGACCCGCTTGACTCCACTTCTCGTCAGATTGACCCGCACATCATTGGTGAAGAGCACTACTCTGTCACACGTCGTGTTCAGGCCACTCTGCAGCGTTACAAAGAACTCCGCGACATTATCGCGATTCTGGGTATGGACGAACTTTCTCCGGAAGACAAGCTCGCAGTTACCAGAGCTCGTAAGATCCAGAGATTCCTTTCTCAGCCCTTCCACGTTGCTGAAGTCTTTACCGGTACACCCGGTAAGTATGTTCCGATGAAGGAAACGATTCGCGGCTTCAAGATGATTGTTGACGGCGAATGCGACAAACTGCCGGAACAGGCTTTCTACATGGTAGGCACGATTGACGAAGCTTTCGAAAAGGCTAAGACAATCAAGTAATCCTTGGTGAGGGTTCTGCCCTCACCGGCTACCTGGAGAATTAAATGGAAAAAACCTTAAAAGTCGACGTTGTTAATGCTGAGGAAAGCCTTTTTAGCGGCAACGCCGAGTTTGTAGCTCTGCCTGGTATCGAAGGCGAGCTCGGTATTCTGCCAGGCCATACTCCCCTGATTACGTTGATTCGCCCGGGTCTTGTTCGTATTCGCAAGAGTGCGCAGGACGAGGAAGAAATTTTCGTAGCTGGCGGAGTTCTCGAAATCCAACCTTTCCACGTCATCGTCTTAGCAGACGTGGCGATCAGAAGTAAGGATCTCGACGAAGCGAAAGCAAAAGAAGCTATGGAAAAAGCAAAGGCGGCTGCAAAGACTGCTGCCAGCGAAATCGAACTGGCGAAGGTCGAAGCCGAAATCGGTATGCTTGCCGAACAGCTCCGCATCCTTCAGAGAATCAAACACTAATACTTGTATTAGTTCTCTTGAACTCCGATCTTCTCATGGAAGTTTCGGAGTTTTTTCTTTTCTGCTTAGACTAAAATACTGAAGATATACTCAATACATGGAGAATCCAGTGATTTTAGTTTCTACCGATGGTTCCGAGCTTTCTGAAAAGGCAATCGTAACCGCAGCCAAGCTGGCCAAAAATCTCAATACTTGTGTTCTGGGCATAACAGTCGTTAAAGCTAAAGGCTCCGAGACTGCTGCGAGAACTTTGGATGATGTTAAAGATTCTTGCCAGAGAGTCGGCGTTCCATGCGAAGTCTCGGAAGTTGTCGGGACCTCTATTCCTGACGCCATTCTTAAAGTTGCACAGGAAAGAGATGTTCGCTTTATCGTTATGGCCAGCCGCGGATTAGGGACCCTTGGTTCTCTCTTTATCGGCAGCTCGACTCAGCAGGTTCTCGCAAAAGCCGATCGTCCGGTTCTGGTAGTGCGTTAAAAGGAACGAACATTTGTTAAAGCGTCTTTCGGGACGCTTTTTTAATAAGTGGGTGTTCAGCTTTTTTAATTAAAATCACAACCTATTTAATCGTCATTTTTGCAACGGCTATGAAACTTCTAAACGATACTTTTCTTCGGGCACTCTGCAAATTACCTACGGAGTACACACCGATTTGGCTTATGAGACAAGCTGGGAGATACCTTCCTGAGTACCGACGTACTCGCTCCGAGGCTGGAAGTTTCATGGGATTGGCGACAAATCCTCATTATGCATGTGAAGTGACGCTTCAGCCGGTAGATCGGTATCCGCTCGACGCTGCGATCCTCTTTTCCGATATCCTGACGATTCCGGATGCTATGGGATTGGGCTTGTCCTTTGTCGCCGGCGAAGGCCCAAAATTTGAGAAACCAGTACAGGACGAGGCCGCTGTTAAGGCGCTTTACGTACCTGATCCTGCCGATAAACTGAAATATGTAACGGATGCCGTTTGTGAAATTAAACGTGCCTTGAATAACCGTATTCCTTTGATTGGTTTTTCCGGCAGCCCCTTTACACTCGCCTGCTACATGGTTGAAGGCGGAAGCTCTGCCAATTACCGCAAAGTAAAGGAGATGATGTATCGACGTCCTGACCTTTTTAATGCCATCCTTGAAAAGAATACGGATGCTGTGATCGCTTATTTAAATGCGCAGATTGACAGCGGCGTGGATGCAGTGATGGTCTTTGATACATGGGGCGGTACACTGTCTCATGAAACTTATCTGCAGTTCTCTCTGCCGTGCTTGAAACGTATCGTCAACTCGGTAAAGCGGGAAAGGCATGGTCAGAAGATCCCCACCATTGTTTTCACAAAAGGCTGTGCTCCTTGGATTAAGGAGATCTCTGAGATCGGTGCAGATGCAATGGGAGTCGATTGGACGGTCAGCCTCGGAGAAGTTCGCGCATTGACTCAGGACAGAGTTGCCCTCCAGGGTAACCTGGACCCGTCGGTGTTGTTTGCTGGCACAGAAGTCGTGAGAGAACAAGCCCGTAAAGTTATCGAAGACTTCGGTCAAGTGAGTAACGGCGGTCATGTATTTAATTTGGGCCACGGAATTGACAAGGATACCGATCCTGAAGTTGTTGCTGCGCTAGTCGATGAAGTTCATTCTTATAGCCGTAAGTTCCACTCCCGTTAAGACTCCATAGGGCATTTTCCTCACACCCGATCTGCCCAAAATTTACGGAAACGGAACCAGAAACTAGGAGTTCAGTTCAAAAATTGCTAATCTGCATTGAAGTGAACTCCAAATTTTTCATAGGTTGGAAGGAAGACTATTCACATCGGTTATGGCAAAAAGGATCGCAAATGTTATTGTGGACTCGCCGATAAGGGAGCCCCTGGATTACCTTGTGCCTGCCGATCTGGAAATCCAAATAGGCCAGCGATGTCTGGTGCCGCTCGGATCCAGAAAAGTAATCGGGATTGTCATAGGGTTCTCTGAAGAAAGCCGATTCTCAAGATTAAGGGAGGTCATTTCTCGAGTTGATGACGTCTCACCTCTTTCCTCCGGTTGGTTAGCACTTACTTTGTTCTCTGCTCGCTATTATCAAAGCGGTTGGGGGCAGGTGGCGATTCCTGCTCTTCCTAAATTTTTCAGAAAGCTTCCCGGAAAGCTACATGAACGTTCGCTTGAACGTTTAAGAAAAGAAAAGAAGCGGTCTGTTAAGAAATCCTCAGAGAAACCGCAGCTCAACTCAGAACAGAGCGCGATTGTTGAAGAAGTCCAATTGGATGGGGCCTTTTATCCTGCACTCATTTTTGGGATCACAGGCAGCGGAAAAACCGAGGTTTATCTCCATTTAATGGAGAAAGTCCTATTGAGGGATCCTGAAGCACAGGTTCTTTTAATGGTGCCGGAAATTAACCTTACGCCTCAGCTTGTCGAAAAAGTGCAGAGTCGTTTTCCTCAATTCGAAGTCGTTTCCTGGAACTCAGGAATGGCGGAGGGACAAAAAGCCTCTTCTTGGCTCGCCTGCCATGAAGGCAGAGCAAGAATTTTAGTCGGTACACGTCTCTCCGTATTTGCGAGCTTTAAGTCATTAAAGCTGATCTTAGTTGACGAGGAGCACGATCCTTCTTTCAAGTCTCAGGAAGGAGTGAGGTATAACGCTCGCGACCTAGCGCTGAAACGAGCATCCATTGAACAAATACCGATCGTTCTCGGCTCTGCAACGCCGTCGCTGGAAAGTTATAAAAACGCCCTGGATGGGAAATTCAAATTATTTAAGCTGACGCAGAGAGCAAATTCAAATGCTCATTTGCCCCAGCTCTCATTAGTTGATATCCGCAAGGACAAGCCGATTAACGGCTTGAGTCAGGAGACAGCGAATGCCATTACCGAAACGATTAATTCCGGGCGTCAGGTAATTGTATTTTTAAATCGGAGAGGTTTTGCTCCGGTGGTCGAATGTAAGAACTGCGGGTGGCAGTCAACGTGTCCTCACTGCTCGACTTACTCCGTATTTCATAAGACTACCGGGCGACTAACCTGTCATTATTGCGGCTGGTCAACGCCTCTTCCGAAAACTTGTCCGAAATGCGGTTCCTACGAGCTACTACCGATAGGACGCGGTACTCAGAGGGCCGAAGAAGAACTGGAAACTCGATGGCCGGAAGCAAGAGTTTCAAGGCTGGATCAGGATTCGGCCCGTCAGAGAGGAAGCGCAAGTCAGGTACTCGATGCCGTTCATAATGGGGACGTTGACATCCTCATCGGTACCCAGATTGTCGCGAAAGGACACGATTTTAAAAACGTGGGGCTCGTCGTCGTGTTAAATACTGATCCTCAGCTGTTTTCTTCCGACTATAGGGCTAGGGAACGGTTGTTTTCCGTATTGATGCAGGTTTCGGGAAGGGCCGGCAGAGATAAAACGGAGGGTAAGGTTTTAATTCAAACGCGTTACACCGAAGATGACATTTTTAAACACCTGAAGTCCCAGGATTATGAAGGGTTCGCGGCCGGTGAGCTTGAAGCCCGACGCGCGAGTTTCATGGTGCCTTTCTCTGCTCAGGCTTTGATTGTCGCAGAGGGCAAAGAGATTTCTTCGGTCCTGGCTTTTTTGCAAAAACTTAAGGCACTGGCCGAGAAAATCAAAAGTCCGTCCATACGAATTTTCGAACCCGTTCCGCTGACGGTTCAAAAAGTCATGGATATAGAGAGGGGACAGCTATTGATCGAGGCGGACAGCAAAGTGGAGATGCAGAAATTTTTAAATCGATTTCAGCCGGAAGCTCTTTCTCTAAAAGCGAAGGGTTCTTGGTATATCGATGTTGACCCATTGAATTATTAGTATGGATAGAAAAGATTTTGAAATTATGGCCCCGGTGGGGTCTCGCGAGTCATTGGCTGCGGCCTTTCAGGCCGGAGCAGATTCTGTTTACTTCGGCATCGGAACGCTGAACATGCGTTCAAAATCAGCCAATGAGTTTACGATCGACGATCTCAAAGAGATTGCTTCGCTCTGTGCTGAACGCGGCGTGAAGAGTTATTTAACCGTGAACACGGTTATTTACGACGAAGATTTGCCGCTGATGAGACAAATCATCGATGCGGCAAAAGAAGCCAAGATATCTGCGGTGATCGCCTCGGATGCTGCCGTTATGATGTACTGCAGGCAGCAAGGGGTAGAAGTTCACCTTTCCACGCAGCTCAATATTTCCAACGTGGAGGCGCTGAAGTTTTACAGCCAGTTCGCTGATGTCGTGGTTTTGGCAAGAGAACTGAATCTTCGCCAGGTAAAACGAATTTACGATGAGATTCAGCAGCAGCGCATTACGGGGCCTAGAGGCGACCTAATCAGAATTGAGATGTTCTGTCACGGTGCTCTTTGCATGGCCGTGAGCGGCAAATGCTACCTTAGCCTGAATAACGCAGGAAAGAGCGCAAACCGAGGTGCCTGCATGCAGACGTGCCGCCGCGCTTACATCGTCAAGGACAAGGAGCGCGATGTCGAGCTGGAAATTGACAACCAGTACATCATGTCGCCAAAGGATCTGAAGACAATCGGCTTCATGGATCAGATGATCAAGGCCGGTGTCCGCGTCTTTAAGATCGAAGGCCGTGCCCGCGGACCTGAGTATGTCAGAACTGTCGTGGAAGCATATGACCAGGCGATTCGCCAAGCCTTGACGGGCGAATGGAATGAAGCAATCAGCAAGAGCTGGGACGCTCAGTTAGCGACTGTTTATAACCGCGGTTTCTGGGGCGGTTACTATCTTGGTCAGACCATGGGCGAATGGAGCAATCGTTACGGCTCACAGGCGACCGAGAGAAAGATTTATGCGGGAAAAGGAATTAAGTATTTTGCCAAGGCTCAGGTTGCCGAATTTTTGGTACAGGCGGCTGAACTTAATGTCGGAGATAAGCTTCTTATTACCGGACCCACGACAGGTGCAGTCTATGCCACGCTTGATAATCCCTACGTAGATGAAAAACCGGTGGAAAGAGTCTTGAAGGGCGAGCATGTGACTTTCAAACTTAAAGAAAAGATTCGAGAGAACGACAAGCTCTATATCTTGAAATCGGTCGTAAGCGAGGATCTGTAAAAGCTTCCTGAGATGGCGCACCCGGCGGGAGTCGAACCCACTACCCCTGCCTTCGGAGGGCAGTACTCTATCCAAATGAGCTACGGGTGCGAAGTTAACCATTTTACCTAAGCAAAACAGAAGAAAGCAAATCTGAGTGCGGACCTCCTCGGCGAAAACTTCGGAACGAGAGGTAAAAACTAAAGTTTTAACTTTAAAATTTGCGCAAAGGAGATTGTATGAGATTACCTACCAGTATCGAACTAAAAAAGAAATCCCGGCTCCTCGCTATTGAGTACGGGAATGATCGCTATGAGCTGCCCTTCGAATTTTTAAGAGTATTTTCTCCTTCTGCAGAAGTTCAGGGACATACTCCCGACCAGGCAAAGCTTCAGGTCGGCAAACGTGATGTCGATGTCTTGGAAATTCTTCCTATCGGATCCTATGCCTTGCAAATTAAATTCAGTGACGGACACGACAGCGGAATTTATTCCTATGACTACTTGGAAGAATTAGGCAAGAACAAAGACTCACTTTGGCAGGCTTACTTGGAGGATTTGAAAGCGGCCGGTGCGAGCCGTGACCCGAACGATCCTGCCAATAAACGTTTTGAAGAGCCTCCGAAGAAGAAGTGCCCGAGTCACCACTGATATGAACGAACAGAATCAAAAAGAGAATCAAGCTGAAAAACTAACGGATTTCGGCTTTTCGAAAGTTAAAGAAACCGACAAAGAAAAACAGGTAAAGGCTGTTTTTGACCAAGTTGCTCCGAAATACGATTTAATGAATGACGTGCTGTCATTCGGTATGCATCGGCTGTGGAAGCAGTATGCGATTGATCGCGCGGAAATTAGATCGGGGATGAAGGTTTTGGATATCGCCGGAGGCACTGGTGATATGTCGCTTCTCGTTCAGAAGAAACTTTCAGGTACCGGAGAGGTGTGGTTATCGGATATCAATCATGAGATGCTGAAGATAGGAGACGAACGTCTGAAAAATGCCGGTTACCATCCTTATGTTCTTACCTGTGATGCGGAGTATCTGCCCTTCCCTGACGGGTATTTTGATGTCCTCATTGTGTCGTTCGGTTTAAGGAATATGACGCACAAGGATCGGGCGCTCAAAGAAATGCAGCGTGTTTTGAAACCGGGCGGCAGACTGATGGTTCTGGAGTTCTCTAAACCCAATGCTTTGATGCGTCCTTTCTACGATTTTTATTCCTTTAAAGTGATGCCGTTTCTTTCGGCAAAGATCGCCGGACACTCTGAAAATTATCGTTACCTCGCAGAGTCTATTCGGATGCACCCCGATCAAAAAACTCTTGCTAAAATCATGCGCGAGGCTGGGTTCGATAAGGTCGAATGGAAGAATTTAACCTTTGGGATCACAGCTTTACATATCGGATATAAAAACTAATTTGAGGATCTACATGAAAAAATTCTTAGCAGCCCTCCTTATTGGTCTCTCTCTGGTTTCCATCACATTGGATGCCTCGGCTGCCCGACTCGGAGGCGGTGCAAGTTTCGGTCGCTCTATGAGCGTTCCGAAGGCAGCTCCTTCTTCCCCCTTCAAAGCTCCTTCCGCTGCTGCTACCAAGCGCCCGGCAACTGCCGCAGCCGCCGGTGCAGCCGCGAAGGCTCCGATGAGTATGGGCAAGCGCCTTTTAATCGGTGCAGCTGCGGCCTTGGGCTTTATGGCCTTGGCGAATATGCTCGGTCTCGGCGAAGGATTTGCCCAGATGCTTATGATTCTGACGCTTATCCTGCTGGCCGTAGTGGCATTTCGCTTCTTCGCAGCTCGTAAGAGCGGAGCATCTGCAGCATCTGCCGGCGCTCCTGCCGCTCAGCCGACTCAGGATGCCGACTTTGGACAAAGCCGAAGCGAAGCTGCCGTAAGAGAACAGCCCGCTTTTAATCCTGCTCAGGCTGTTCGCCCCGGTTCTGCTATGGATCAGTTCTCCGATGAGCCCGCAGCGGCCTCGGAATCTACCTACGGCGCACCGGCTGATTTCAATCAGGAAGAGTTCCTGAACATGTCCACAGCTTACTTTAAGATGCTTCAAAAAGCATGGGACAGCGGTGATATGGATGATCTGTCCAACTACACAACAGATGATCTGTTTATTGAACTCACACACAAGCGTCGCGAAATCAAGGGTGCTAACCTGACGGAAATTGTCAATCTGAATGCTTCCTTAGCCGGATTTGAGACAACCCCGACAGAGTATGTAGCTTCTGTTCTGTTTACAGGCAGCTTGAAGGAAAACGGCGAACCGACGGAAATCAAAGAAATCTGGAATCTGGTTAAGCCGAAGGAAGGCAAGACCGGCTGGCTGTTGGCCGGCATTCAGCAAGCCTAAAGTTGTATTTTTACGAAAAATGGGGCTTAGGCCCCTTTTTTCTTTTAAGACACCCACTTTTTATCTACAATTAAAAGACTTAGGGCCGGAGTGACGTGTATTAGTCAGCCCCGTTTTTTAGTCATTTTTCTGAGGGTCTAGAAGCAGTGAAACTGACTCTGTTCGTTGGTTTATATTTGCTCTGCACGGTCGCTATCGGTCTCTTTGCCGCGACACGAGTTCGTAGTACAACCGACTACGCTTTGGCCGGACGTTCGCTGCCGCTGGTCATGGTGATTACGGCAACTTTTGCTACCTGGTTCGGAAGTGAGACCGTACTCGGTTTACCCGGTCAATTTATTAAAAACGGTTTAGAAGGCGTTGTTGAAGAGCCTTTCGGCTCAAGTATGGCGCTTATCCTCGTCGGTATGTTTTTCGCCAGAAAACTGTATCGAATGAGTTTGCTGACCATCGGTGACTTTTACAGACGCCGCTACGGAGTTTCGGTTGAGCTCTGCTGTTCTATCTTCGTTGTTCTCTCGTACCTCGGCTGGGTTGCTGCTCAAGTAGCTGCGCTCGGACTCGTCATTCATCTTCTGACGGAAGGCTATGTTTCGGTCAGCAATGCAATGATCGTCGGCACGATTGTGGTTCTGATTTATACGGTTTTCGGCGGTATGTGGTCGGTGGCCTTGACCGACTTCTTCCAGATGATCATTATTGTGATCGGTCTGGTACTGGTGGCCTATTTTGCCGGATCCATGGCCGGAGGCCCCGGCAAGGTGACCGAGTATGCCGTACAAAATGACCTTTTCAGAATCCTGCCTGAAAATAATTTTAAATCGTGGATGTTCTGGATTTCCGCAGCCATCACCATGATGATCGGGTCGCTTCCTCAGCAGGACGTTTTCCAGCGCGTGATGTCGGCGAAAAGTGAAAAGATCGCCTGTTACGGCCCGATCTTGGGCGGCTCTTTCTATCTGCTGTTTGCTTTCGTTCCGATGTTTATCGTCATCGCAGCAACAGTCGGAGCACCGGAACTTGCTTCCAAGCTGATGGCCGATGCTCCGCAGGAAATTCTGCCGACGTTCATTAAGGAATACATGCCCCTGTGGCTCAGAATTATGTTCTTCGGAGCGGTCTTGTCCGCCGTGATGTCGACGGCTTCTGCCACGATGCTGGCGCCGACAACTACCTTCGTGGAAAACGTCTTGAGAAACCTGATGCCTCTGAGCGACCAAAGAGAGCTGAAAGCGATGCGTATCTCTCTCGTAGTGTTCGCCATTGGCGTTCTGACTTACGCGCTTCTCATGGAAGGTACACCGATCTACGAACTTGCGGCAATGGCTTATCAGTTTCCGGTAATCGGCGCATTCTGGCCTTTGACTCTTGGTCTCTACTGGAAACGTTCGACCACGTTGGGATGCTGGCTTTCCATTATCGCAGGTTCTGCCGTTTGGGGCGTGCTTTCCTTCACTGGTCTCGGGGAAGAGTTCCCGGCACTGCTCGGCGGATTCCTGGCGGCCGGAATCGGACAGATTGTCGGCTCTCTCCTGCCGCTTCGCATGAATCGTGAGTGCGTTCGCAATTGGCAGGAAAACAAAGATAAATATCTCTATATTGCTCAGTAACTTTAGCTCTTCGTTTTATGAATATTGTTATTTTGGCAGCCGGCCTCGGTAAAAGGATGTTTTCGCATTTGCCTAAAGTTCTTCAGCCGGTCGGCGGTAAACCCATGCTTGAACATGTCGTGGAAGCCGCTAGAAAGCTTCCCGACGCCGGAAAAATTATCGTCGTCGTAGGACATGGTTCAGAAGAGGTCAAAGCAGCGATGGCCGGTCAGCCCGTTAGCTTTGTCCTTCAAAAAGAACAGAAAGGGACGGGGCACGCCGTGCAACAGGCGCTTGAAGCGATTAATCCTGAAGAACCCACGCTTATCCTTTACGGAGATGTCCCGCTTATCTCTGCCGAAACTCTTTCGACGCTTGAGAAAGCGGCCGGAGACGGTTTTTCTCTGTTAACTATTGAGCTGGATAATCCGAAGGGCTACGGGCGCATCTTGAGAAAAGAAGGAAAGGTGATCGGTATCGTTGAAGAAAAGGATGCCTCAGAGGATCAGAGAGCCGTTAAGGAAGTGAATACCGGCTTTATGGTCCTTCCTTCTAAAGAAATGAAACGCTGGCTCGGCAGACTTAAAAATGACAATAAGCAGCAGGAATACTATCTAACGGATTTGGTTGCCATGGCTGCTGCTGAAGGCCGGGAAATTAAAACCGTTATGGCTCAAGATGCCTGGGAAGTCGAGGGAGCCAACAGCAAGGTTCAGCTTGAAGGTCTGGAGCGCGCATATCAGCTTCGTCAGGCGAAAGAACTCCTGGAGAAAGGGGTCCGATTAGCAGATAAGAACCGCATCGACATCCGCGGAACACTGACCTGCGGTAGAGACGTTTTTATTGATGTCGGCTGCGTTTTCGAAGGCGATGTGGTTCTTGGAGACAAAGTTGTTGTCGGTCCGTATTGCGTCATAAAGAACACAAAAATCGGCAGCGGGACGGTCATCGATGCTTATTCACATTTTGATCAGGCTTTAGTCGGTGAAATTGTCAAAATCGGTCCCTTCGCGCGCCTTCGTCCCGGAACCGCATTGTCTGATGAAGTACACATCGGGAATTTTGTCGAAATTAAGAAAAGCGACATCGGTAAAGGCTCAAAGGTTAACCACCTGACTTATATCGGTGATACAACGATGGGCTCCGGTGTCAATATAGGAGCGGGAACCATTACCTGCAACTACGACGGCGCCAACAAATTTAGAACCGTCATTGAGGACGACTGTTTTATCGGCAGCGATACCCAGCTGGTAGCACCCGTAAAAGTTGGTAAGGGTGCGACCGTAGGCGCAGGAACGACAGTGACCAAGGACGTCAATGACCATACACTTGTTATCAGTCGTGTGAGACAAACAGAAATTAAGGGTTGGAAACGCCCGGTAAAGAAGAAATAAGGAATATCAAACTATGTGCGGAATTGTTGCCGGCGTAAGTTATAGAAATATCGTTCCCATCCTGACGGAAGGTCTTCGCCGGATGGAGTATCGCGGGTACGACTCTTGCGGTGTCGCCGTTGTTGATGACGGCGAGCTGAAACGTTCCCGAACGGTTAAGCGCGTTCAGGATCTGATCAGACAAACGGAAGAGGATGAGGTTAAGGGGCCTACCGGAATTGCTCACACCAGGTGGGCTACACACGGCGCCCCTGAAATTCGCAACACACATCCGCTTTTTTCAAATAATCAGATTGCCGTTGTTCACAACGGGATCATTGAAAACTACGCTTCCTTAAAAGAAGAGCTAATCGGCAAGGGCTATGAATTTGTCAGTCAGACAGATACCGAAGTGATTGCTCACTTAGTTCACTTTTATTACAAAGGCGACTTACTGGAAGCTGTAGAAAACGTTTTACGACGCATTCGCGGCGCTTTCGCGTTAGCCATTTCCTGTAAAGATGAACCGGGTCGTATTGTCGCGGCTCGGGTCGCAGCGCCTCTTGTGATTGCTTTAGGAGAAAACGAAAACTTTGCTGCATCTGATCCTATGGCATTAGCCGGCGTCACGGATCATTTCATTTATTTGGAAGACGGTGATGTGGCCGACGTTCAGCAGCAGTCGGCCGAGATTTACTCTCTTCAGGGCGATCAGTTTGTCAGAGTTGACCGTCCCGTTTCAGTTGTTCAAGGTTTCAGCCAGAATATTGCGCTCGGACCCTACACGCATTACATGCAGAAGGAAATCTTTGAGCAGCCTCAGGCGATTTCCGATACCTTGGAAGGTGTTGTCGGTATTTCCAGCTCCATCTTCGGGCACGAAACTCCTGCTATGTTTAAGCGCCTCAAACGCGTTTTGATTCTTGCCTGCGGCACGAGTTATTACGCGGGAATGGTCGCCAAGTATTGGCTGGAGGCTCTCGCAAAAGTCCCATGTGATGTAGAGATTGCGAGCGAATATCGTTATCGAGAATCCGTTCCCGATAAAGATACACTAGTCCTTACGATCTCTCAGTCCGGAGAAACTGCTGATACGCTCGCAGCACTGGAACATGCCAAGAGTCTGGGCATGGACATGACGATGACGATTTGCAATGTCGCAACGAGCGCAATGGTAAAAAGGACTCGCGCCCACTACATTACCCGCGCGGGCGTAGAGATCGGTGTCGCGTCTACAAAAGCCTTTACAACACAGCTGGCCTCCCTCTTCCTGATGACCTCTGCCATTGCTAAAGAAAAAGGTCTGCTGTCAGAGGAGGAAGAAAAGGCTCGTCTGCAAGATATGCGCCATCTGCCTGAGGCGATGCGTGCAATTCTCGAAAAAGAAAATGAGATCAAAGAGTGGGCTTCTGTATTTGCGCAGAAGAACAACGCTTTATTCCTCGGACGCGGAATGCATTACCCGATCGCCTTGGAAGGCGCTCTAAAGCTAAAAGAAATCAGCTACTTACATGCCGAGGGCTATCCGGCCGGCGAACTCAAACACGGACCGCTTGCACTGGTCGATGCCGAAATGCCTGTAGTTACCGTTGCTCCAAATGATGAGCTGTTGGAAAAACTCAAAGGCAACATGGAAGAAGTTCGTGCGCGTAAGGGCGAGTTGTTCGTGTTCTCGGACCAAGGATGCAATATTCAGCCGTCTGAAGGCATGCATGTTATTCAGCTTCCGGAAAATTACGGCGTCCTTTCTCCGATCCTTCATGTCATTCCTCTTCAGCTGCTGGCCTATCACACGGCCATTGCAAAAGGAACAGATGTGGACAAACCGAGAAACCTCGCTAAGAGCGTGACGACCGAATAGTCGTCTCGTTTTGAACCCAAATGCAAAAGCCGGCGGTGAGCCGGCTTTTTGCTGGATATTTAGATTTAGGAACCTGCAATGAAGGTTCTGATACCGGAGCCGATGAACTGTACACCGATGCAGATGAGCAGGAAGCCCATCAATTTGGTCAGCACGGCGGTACCCGAAGGTCCTAAACGGCCGGAAATGTAATCTGCTGAACGTAAAACGATCCAGGTCACGGCGCAGGTTAAAACAATGGCGACGCCGGTCATGAAAAACGCGCCGGCCATGTCCATAACGTTGGGAAGTTCAGCGATTTCGGAAGCAATACCGATAACGACAGCGATCGTACCGGGGCCGCTGATTCCCGGCATTGCAATGGGGAAGAAGGAATAATCGTCCTTGTCGCGGCGCACAACCGGTGCACCGCCCTGATCACGGGAGCCGAAAAGCATCTGGTAGCCGATGATCCCGACAACAAAACCGCCGGAAATACGAAGCGCTCCATAAGAGATGCCGAAGAAGACGAGCAGCAGGTTACCTGCCGCCAGGCTCACTAGCATGATGGCTGCGGCGTAATAACAAGACCAGTTGGCCTGCTTTTTACGCACGTCTAAAGACATACCTTGCGTCAGACTGATGAAAAGCGGAATCTTGGAGAGCGGATTTGTAATAACGATGAGACTGACAAATCCGCCGAAGAGGTATTGCAAGTAAAAAGAATCGAGCATGACCCGAAAATTGATGTAACTAAAAAATTAAGCTGAATGATAAGACGACTCACAGAAGAAAAAACGGTTTTCTAGGGATAACGCCTAAGGAATTGAAATCGATCTTCGAGAGGTCTTGTGTTTGCAGACAATTGGGCCTTGCAGTCTCGGCAGCTTAAGCCTGTCCGATCCTAGCTTTGAGATATTTAATAAAAATGTCGGCGCAGAGACGGACTTCGTCTTGGACGATTTGATCGTTCAAAGAGACTGAGACGCCGCAGAGACGTTTCATATAGAGGTCAGACTTGAGCATTTCAATGTAATGCTGAGCCAGCGGTTTGAGCTCCTCTAAACTCAGCGGAAGCTTGTTTTCCAGCACTTTAGCAAAGCACAGGTAACTTAACTCCGCGCCCTCGCGGTAGTACCAATTCCCGATATCGGGGTCTTTGGCTGCCTGTGAGAAAATCAGTCGGGAAGTATTGACGGCTCGGTCGTCCAAGATCGAAGTCAGAAAGACCTTGCCAAAAACAATGAGTTCGTCCTCCCACGGACGTGACTCATCGTAATGTTCTGCGTATGCGAAATAAACTTCCTCCACCAAACTTTTCAGGCAGGCCAGAAAAAGACCCTTCTTAGATCCGTATAACGAATAGATGGTTGATCGTGAGCCGCCGGCGTCCAAGATGATCTTTTCTAAAGAAGCTCCTTCATAGCCATGTTCCAAAAATACTTTGATCGCCGTATTCAGTAGCTTTTTCTGGCGATCTTCACCTCGTTTTGTTTTAGGAGTGTTACTTTTCGAAAAGATTTCGGTCTTCATTTTGAGAACTCTTTGCTTTGCATCTTTAAATGTACTGTACCATACGGTACATTATTTTAAGGGTAACAATATGAAAAGACGTGATTTCGGGCTGAGCCTTATCTCTTTACTTTTAATGACTCAGGCACCCGCCTTTGCTCAAGAGAAAAAAGAAGTTTGTTTGGTGGTTCCCTTTCCTCCGGGCGGGGGCGGAGACAATCTGGCTCGATCCGAAGTTGAATACTTATCCAAGAATTTAGGAAGCACGGTATGGATAGCCAATCGTCCCGGAGCCGGCGGAAATATCGGAACAAGCTCCGTCGTCCAGGCAGCTCCTGACGGAAAGACGTTCGGTTACGTCACCAACGGTATCTTCTGCGTCAATCCGCTCCTTTATAAGACGACAAACTTCGATCCGATGAAAGATCTGATCCCCGTCGGCCAGCTTTCTAAGATCGGTCTGATCATGGTACTAAATCCGAAGGCGATTCCCGGCGTGACGGATTTACCTTCCTTGATCAAGTACGCTAAAGAACATCCCGGAGAGGTCAATTTTGCTTCCTCGGGCGTAGGAACAACCAGCCATCTTGCAGGACAGTATTTTGCCCAGGTAACCGGTACAAAACTTACCCACATTCCGCACGCGGGCGGTGCCGCAGCTCTGGTAGAAGTATTAGCCGGCCGAATTCCTTTTATGATCGACGTGAGCAGCAACGTCCTTCCTCATATCCGCAAAGGAGCCTTAAAAGCCCTTGCCGTTACGACGCCGGAGCGCCTCTCGGCTGCACCGGAAGTTCCAACGATGAAAGAGGCAGGTGTCGAAGGATATGAACTTTACGCTTGGGACGGATTCGTGCTGCCGAAAGGAACGCCCGCTCCCGTTGTGAAGAAATTCTCCGACACCATTAAAGCGTTAAAGAATTCGGAGGATGCCAAGCAAAAAATCTTAAAACTCGGTGCTGAGCCGGTATTTTCGGGTGCGGATGAGTTTGCCGCATTTATCGCTGCAGAAAAACCGAAATGGAACGCGCTGGTTTCTGAAATCAAAGCAGATAGCCACTAAAATTTGCCCATTATTTACGTATTGAGGAATTAAAAATGCAGCCGATGTTGGATACGTCACATCTTCCTCGAGTTCCGGAATGGAAAAAAGCCGGAGATTTCGAAGATATTCTTTACGAGAAATCGGAAGAAGGGATTGCCAAAATTACGATTAATCGTCCGCAGGTGCGTAATGCATTCCGTCCGCTGACCGTAAGAGAAATGGAAACGGCTTTAGCTGACGCTCGCGACGATGAAAACATCGGTGTCATTATCCTCACCGGTCAAGGGAAAGATGCCTTTTGCTCCGGCGGAGATCAGAAGGTCCGAGGCAACGGAGGCTATGTCGGCGGCGACGGCGTTCCGCGTCTGAACGTTTTGGATTTTCAGCGTCAAATCAGAACCTGCCCTAAACCCGTCATCGCAATGGTAGCCGGATGGTGCGTCGGCGGAGGACACGTTCTTCACATGATGTGTGATCTTACGATTGCGGCTGACAATGCACGCTTCGGCCAAACCGGTCCCCGCGTCGGTTCTTTTGACGGCGGCTGGGGTGCTTCCTACATGGCTCGTATTGTCGGTCAGAAGAAAGCCCGTGAGATTTGGTTCCTCTGCCGTTTCTACGATGCTACGGAAGCGTTAGAAATGGGCTTAGTAAACACGGTCGTCCCTTATGAAGAACTGGAAGCTGAAACCGTGCAGTGGTGCCGTGAGATCCTTGCCAATTCTCCGATCGCTATTCGCTGTCTGAAAGCAGCCTTGAATGCGGACTGCGACGGCCAGGCCGGTTTGCAGGAACTGGCAGGCAATGCCACGCTCTTGTACTACATGACCGAAGAAGGCAAAGAAGGCAAAGAGGCATTCCTCGAGAAGCGTCGTCCTAACTTTAAGAAGTTCCCTCGTCTCCCCTAAGCCGAGAGGGAATATGTCGATCGATTTAGATCACAAGCTTTCGGTACTGGCCGCGGCAGAGGAAGCCCCTGATGCTGTGGCTGTCCGCAGCAACGGTGATTGTCTGACATACGGAGTGCTCGCCGAAAAGGTACGAGACATCCTGCCTCAGCTCGGTGATGCGCGGCCCTATCCGCTGATTGCGCGCCCTGATCTTGATACGCTGATAAAGGTGTTTGCGCTCTTAGAGCGCAAGCAGCCGATACTGCTTCTTCATCCCGGTCTTACCGAGCACGAACGCAATACGCTTCTGGCAAGCATTGAAGGGCTGGATCATCATTTTCCGGAAAATACGGCTGTTATCTTGTTCACTTCCGGGACCACCGGGCTGCCCAAACCGGCGATTCTTACTCGAGAAGCATTGGCTGCCAGCGCAGAGGCCTCTCGAGATAATATTCCTCTCAGTCCCGGCGATGTTTGGCTGCTGTCGATTTCGCCCGCGCGTATCGGAGGTTTCTCCATTCTGACGAGGTCTTTGATTGCTAGATCGGCAATCGCGCTCGGCCCGAAGTTCTCGCCGAAAGAGTACCTTCGTCGTCTGGAGGTTGATCGCGTCACCTACTCTTCTATCGTCCCGACGATGCTGCGCATGATTTTTGATGAAGCACCCGAATGGCGTCCGTCAAAAAACCTGAAAGCGCTTTTGGTCGGCGGTGCTCCGACATCGGAAAAACTGAAAGCAGAAGCTGAGGATAAAGGCATTCCGGTTATTTTGACCTACGGGATGACCGAGACAGCGAGCAATGTCGTGACCACACCGTTTGCCGAACGATATCGGCGCACCTGCGGAAGCGGGAAAATTAATAAAGGTGTTCAGATAAAGTCAGAAGACGGACATCTTTTTATCAAAGGGCCGATGCTGATGCACGGTTACTGGGGAAGAAAGCCTCTGGTGCCCGGCGCCTGGTTTGACAGCGGAGATATCGGCGAAGTTGATTCGGACGGCTCAGTATGCGTCTTTGCCCGCCGTAAGGACGTTATCCTGAGCGGCGGAGAGAATGTCTATCCCGCGGAAGTCGAAGAGGCTCTGGAAACGATTCCCGAGGTTAAAGAGGCTTTGGTTTTAGGTCTTCCTGACGAGACTTGGGGAGCCATTGTGACGGCACTGCTGGTTCCGAGAGATGAGCAGAAACTGCCTTCGGATGCGGAACTGACTGTAAGACTTAAGCCAATCCTGGCTTCTTATAAATCCCCTCGGCGCATTGCCTGGGTAAAGGAGCTCCCAAAAACAAAAGCCGGCAAACCGGACCGGAATGCCGACAATCTGAAGGAGATAAACTTCCGGACTCTCCACTACAAATCCTAATAATACAAACGGCTCTGAAAACGAGCCGTTTGTCATAGAGTAAGCATTTTTTACCGCTTACTTCTTCACTTCGTCCGAAAGTTTTACGGGAATGAATTCTCGGCTTCCGTTTCTGTCAACGAGAACCGCCAGGCTGCCTTTGGCTTTGCTGACGACTTCGTTTAAGTCTTTTTCGGTGCGGATCTTCTTACCGCCGGCACTGATGATGATGTCACCTCTGCGCATTCCGGCTTCAGCGGCTGCTCCATAGACAGACTCGACAAACAATCCGTTCGAAACGCGTTTCTTTTCCTTGTCGTTGAGCGGTCTGACATTGGCGCCGAGGGCATTGTTCTGAGAAGCAGCAGGCATCTTAAAGTTCAATTTGCCGTCGGTCGGCATTTCGCCGACCACGATGACGAGGCTGACAGGTTTGCCTTCACGCATTGCTTTAACTTTGACTTTGGCACCGGGCTTTGTAGAAGCAACCGCCTGGGACAGTTCTCTGATATCGGCAATCGGCTTGCCATTGTATTCGATGACGATGTCTCCGTCACGCAGACCTGCCTTATCGGCAGGACCGTCTTTTTCGATCTGAGCGATCAGGGCGCCTTTAGCTTCTTTCAAATTAAAGCTTTTAGCTAGTTCAGGCGTGAGCTGCTGCATCAGGATGCCGAGTCGGCCTCTGGAGACCTTGCCGTTTTTCATCAGCTCGTCTTTGATCTGGACAGCCAGATCGATCGGAATGGCAAAAGACAAGCCCATGAAACCGCCGGAAGTAGAGAAAATTTGGGAGTTGATGCCGATAACTTCTCCCTTCATGTTGAAGAGCGGTCCGCCGGAGTTACCGGGATTGACGGCAACGTCAGTCTGGATGAAGGGAACAAACTGCTCGTCGGGAAGGTTGCGGCTTTTAGCGGAGACAATTCCTGCCGTGACGGTATTGTCCAGTCCGAAGGGGGCGCCGATGGCGGCAACCCATTCTCCGACTTTAACGTTTTCCGATTTTCCGAGTTTTACGACGGGCAGGTCTTTCCCTTCAATTTTGATGACAGCAATATCGGTTTTAGGATCTGTGCCCAGAACCTTGGCCTTGAATTCACGCTTGTCGGTAAGATGAACAGTGACTTCATCGGCTCCGTCGACAACGTGGTTGTTCGTGAGGATGATGCCGTTCGGATCGATGATGAAGCCGGAGCCCTGGCCGCGGCGTTCGGGCGTCATACCCGGGCCGTTGAAATCACCGAAGGGAAAGGGAAAGCCGAAACGACGCAGCATTTCAAGCTGCTCGTCGGGCACGCCGCCCTGAGGGCCGACGCGTTTTGCTTTCCTTACAGTAGAAATGCTGACAACCGCCTTCCCGTTGTCTTCGACTAACTTTGTAAAGTCCGGAAGACCGGAAAGCTGAGAGGTCTGAGCGTGAGCCTCGGGGAAGACGGACACATTGCCGAAAGAACCGGCAGTTAAAGCCGCTGCACAAGCGATGGTCAGAACAGCCGGCTTGAGAAGCTTATTAAAAAACATGCTTCCTTTTCTCCTAAGAAATGAGCGTAAAGATTGCTTTCTATATTAAATTTTGGACTTAATTAAGCCTTAATCTTCAAAGAGCTAAGGTAAAAAAGTATGTCTCCTATTCATCTTCGGCAGAGGACTGATTTTCAACCGCTGCCTTGCAGATCGGAAAGTCGATGCTAAAGCAGACGCCCTTTCCTTCGATACCCTCGGAAATAGACGGCTTGCCTCCGTGCAGCTCTGCGACGCGGCGCACGATTGCGAGCCCCAGGCCGGTGCCCGGAATTGTTTTCGTTCCTTCCGCTCGGTAGAAACGTTCAAAGATTCTTTCGCGCTCGGCTTCCGGGATGCCGGGACCGTTATCGCAGACACGAATGGAAGCCTCGGTATCCCTGACCAAGGTCTCAATTCGTATTTCTCCGCCTTCAGGTGTGTACCGAAGCGCGTTATCGCACAGGTTCGTCATCAGCAGCCGAAGTGCATCTTCGTTGGCAACCACGACCGTCGGTGTCTCGGATACGGCCCATAAATGAATATGCTTCTGCTCGGCGATAGGACTGAGATCTTCGGCAACCGATCGAGCCAGCTGCGTCATGTCCACGGGAAGGAAAGGCCGGGAGCGATTATCCGGGTCAAGACGCGCCATGGTGAGGAGCTGAGTCACGAGTCGAGTTGCACGTCTAACGCCGTCTTTTAATCGTCCGAAGGCTTTTGCCCTCGCCTCGTCCGTCTTTGCCCTTTCGGCGAGCTGAATTTGGAGCGTGAGCGCAGTCAGAGGCGTCCGAAGTTCATGGGCTGCATCAGAGGCAAAGCGCTGCTGAGCCTTGATGCTTTCTCCGAGCTGACCTAAAAGGTCGTTTAAGGCGTTTACCAAAGGTACGATTTCACGCGGCATGCCCTTCATGGACAAAGGCTGCAGAGAAGTCGGAGATCTTCTGGCAATGGCTCCCGTCGTTTTGTTAAGCGCATGAAAGCCCTGTCCGATAATGACCCAAACCACAAGTCCTACCAGCAGGATCATGACGAAAAGCGGGAGGAGCACCGGCTTAGCCGTTTGAAACGCGATTTCGCTTCGAATGAACCTCGGCTGAGCTGCCTCAACAATTTGTCCGTACGGATTTAAGAACGTATAGGCACGCCAAGTCTTGCCGTCGAGCTGGAAGTCAGAAAAGCCCACTCGGTCCATTACCGGCAGGGATTCCATCCGTCTGGACAAGGCAACGGTTCCGCTGATCGGATCATAAATTTGCACGACAACACCTTGCTCGCGGTTCCCGAAGCGGCGCTTGAGCTGTACGACATCCTGAGAGCGAATGTTGTCAAAAGAAAGGGCGACCTCGCGCAAAGAATCATCCAGCAGGCGGTCGACCTCCCGCTGGACCGAATAATACATAGCGACTCCCGTGGCTATGGTTGTCAGAGCCAGTACGATGCTTAAAGCAACGAGGAGCCGGGTCTTAATTGAGTACATTAGGTTTCGAGAACGTAACCCACTCCGCGAACGGTCTTAATGCTGTCTTCGCTGAGTTTCTTACGAAGGTGATGAATGTGAACTTCAATCGCGTTGGAGCCGATCAAGGATTCGTAGTTATAGAGCTTTTCTTCCAGCTGGGCTCTGGACAATACGATTCCCGGGCGTTCGGCCAGTGCAAATAAAAGTGCATATTCCTTGCTCGACAAGAGCACGGATTCTCCGTTAAACAGCACTTCGCGTGTCGAGGGATTAATGGTGAGGCGTCCTCTGCGGATGATCGGATCGCTTCTACCTGCCGAGCGGCGCAGAAGTGCACGGATTCGTGCACTCAGCTCATCCAAGTCATAAGGCTTGATAAGGTAATCGTCGGCACCGGCATCTAATCCTTCAATGCGGTCGTTTACGGTATCGCGGGCGGTTGTGACCAAAACCGGCGTATGGTTTTTGCGGAAACGAATTTCTTTTAATACAGCGAGTCCGTCCTTGCCCGGCAGTCCGAGGTCAAGAATGACCAAAGAAAACGGGGTGGTATCCAGGGCAATAATCGCAGAGTTTCCGTCTTTCACCCAGTCGACGGCATACCCCTCTCCTTTAAGACCGTCAGCAACGGCTTCTCCGATCATTTCGTCGTCTTCTACTAACAGAATTCTCATCTTATTCTCCGATACCAAAATTTGCACAGTGTTTCATTCTCGAGAACTCAAAAAGCACAAGTACCGAGACTATCCCGCTATAGTTGGTGTAAAAGATTATCAGCTATTACGATACGCCATAAAGGATGGAGGCGCATATGAACGATTATCCGATTGTAACGGATGAGAACGGGGTTCCGAGGGCTCCTGTTCCCCCGAGTTTAGTGACGGTTACTCGCGTGGTTTATGCACTGCATGCACTATCCATTTTGATCGGAGTCTTTACCGGCGCTTCTATTGCTACGGCCTTTGTCTTCGGATGGCCTTCCATTATTGCCGTCATCATCAACTACGTTGAGCGCAGCGACGTGCGAGGAACCTACTTAGACAGTCATTTCTCCTGGCAGATTCGCACCTTTTGGTATGCGCTGCTGTGGATCGTCATTGTCTGGATTCTCGGACTAGCGCTTGCCGTATTCCTTATCGGCTTCGTTATTTGGATTGTGGGTTTTGTCGTACTCGGCATTTGGGTGTGCTACCGAATTGTTTACGGCTGGATGAGATTGTCTGACGGCCGTCCGATGCCCATGTAATCCTGAATTGAAAGCGAGACAAACTGTTCAATAGAATTTCCTCTGATCGGCCCCGATCTTCCGAGGCTTTGCCGCACAAGGTGCAGAGGAATGATTCTTCAGAATTTTTTGCTCGCTTTTCCGTTATTTTTTCTCGTCGGACTCGGATCCTTTTCCGCGAAAGTCAGCCTTATCGACTTTAATGTCGGCAAGGGACTGGCCAAGTTCGCTTTCAACATTGCTATTCCCTGCCTGCTTTTCCAAACCATCCGCGGAGCATCGAATCTGCCGCCTCCGAATTGGAGCATCGGATTGGCTTACTTCGGCTCGTGCGCTCTGGTTTTTCTGCTCACCTTTTTTATCGGCCGAAAAAGTTTTCATTTGCGAGGTGACGAAAGCACCGTTTTCGGGATGAGCGCGATCTTCTCCAACAATGTTCAGCTCGGTATTCCGCTTGCCATTTCCCTGCTCGGCGAAAATTGCGTCCCGTCCATCGCTTTCATTGTTTCCCTGAATGTATTTTTACTCTGGGTCTCTGTCACCGTAGGTGTGGAGCTCTCCCGAAGCCGAGAGGCGTCTGTTTGGGGCACCTGTTTCGAAGGGCTTTGGAGAACGATCAAGAATCCGGTGATTATCGGAATCCTGCTCGGACTTTTGAGTTCATGGGCAGATATCGGTCTTCCCGAGCCTTTTGAAAAGAGCCTGACTCTTCTTTCTGCTTCTGCAACTCCGGTTGCCCTGTTCTCCGTCGGAACGGGACTAAGCCGCTATAAGCTCTCTTCACATGTACGTTTAACCGGAGCCTCCATCTTTCTGAAGCTCTTCATACAGCCGGCAACGGTATTCATTCTGTGTTTTTTATTCGGAATTACCGGCATTGAGCGACAGGCTGCCTGCCTTTTAGCGAGCCTTCCCGTCGGGGTAAACGTTTATATCATGGCGCAGGAATTTGAAGTGATTGAAGGTCCGGTTGCCAACGCTTTACTGCTCACGACTTGTCTTTCGATGCTCACGGTGCCGCTTATGACTTCTCTTTTCAATTTTCTTTAAACACAAAGAAAGCCTCGAGGCCGACGGACCAAGAGGCTTTTTAAGACAGAAACTGTCAGGTTACGGGTGCCTGAAAAAAATCATGAAACTCGCCACTCCGACACAGGTCCATGCGACCAACGGAGAAAATAAGAAGGCCAAGAATCGATTTTTGGCTTTGAAGCCTACTCCGTAGACAAAGCAGAAGCTCATTCCTAAAAGGAGAAGAACCAGCCAGCCGTGCGGTACGGAGGTCATATCAGAAGCGATGGCCCGGGGATAAATAATCACAAAGGCGGCTACCGACAAGGCAATCAGGAAAGAAAGAATCCTCATGCGCTTCTATTTCTCTTGATCGGACTGTTTCGGGAAATCGAATCCGAGAGTAGCCAGGGCAGAAAGGCAGATCATGAAGAGAACTGCACAGATCCAAGTTAAATATGTCATTGCTTACTCCGGCCGCCCGTTTACACGGGCAGCATAGTTTTGTGGGATTAATAAAGATTCTTCGAGTTTTCCTGAATCATCTTATTCGTCAGTTTTCCGCTCATCACTTTATAGGCCCAGCCGGTATAGATGAGAACCAGCGGCAGGAAAATCAAGGTAACGATCAGCATGGTGAAAAGCGTGAGCTGAGAGCTTGTGCAGTCCCAAACCGTCAAAGAAGAGATCGGGTTCGAAGAGGACGGCATCAGGAACGGGAACATCGCAACGAGCGGTGTGAAGACAGTTCCGATTTCAGCTAACGAAGAGAAGACGATAGCGACACCGGCCTTAAGCTTGCTGACGCTGAAGAAGGACACCAAAGCGCCTACGACAGCAAGTGCAGGGAAAGCCCAGAGGACGGGATAGTCGGTGAAGTTCTTAAACCAGGCACCGGCTTGGACTTCCACCGTCTTGTTCAGCGGATTCGGGAGCATGTTGGGGTCCACCGCAGAAGTGATCACGAAGCCGTCAATTCCCGTGTAGACCCAAACGCCCGCAATCAGGAACAAAGCAATGAACACTAAGGAAGCGACTTGTCCGCAAGCTTTAGCTCTCTGCTGCAGTACGCCTTCGGATCTCAGTACCAAGTAGTTTGCGCCCTGGGTCACGATCATAGCGATAGAGACCAAACCGCAGAGAATGGCAAACGGATTGAGAAGGGCCCAGAAGGAACCGGTATAGAAACTTCTCAGATGATCGTCGAAGTGGAACGGTACGCCTTCGAGCAAATTACCGAATGCAACACCGCAGACAACCGGCGGAACAAAGCTGCCGACGAAGAGGAGCCAGTCCCAGGAGTTTCTCCAAGTCTTATTGGCAATCTTGCTTCTGTAGTCGAAGCCGACCGGACGGAAGAAGAGTGCAAACAGTACCAGCAGCATGGCCCAGTAGAAACCGGAGAAGGCTGTTGCGTAGATCAAAGGCCAAGCGGCAAAGATGGCACCGCCGCCGGTGATGAACCAAACCTGGTTGCCGTCCCAATGAGGAGCGACAGAATTGATCATGACACGGCGTTCGTCGTCGTTCTTACCGATGAAAGGCAGAAGCGTTCCGACGCCCATATCCTGACCGTCCATGACGGCGAAACCGGCTAACAGAACACCGATGAACAGCCACCAGATGAGTTTAAGTATTTCGTAATCGATAAACATAGTCACTGTCCTTTACTTAGCAGCTTGTTCGTGGTGATAGGCACCGGTTCCTAAAGAGCTGGGACCGATCTTTGCGAAGCGCACCATGAGCCAGGCTTCCACAATCAACAGGCCGGTGTAGAGGAATACCAAGGCGCCTAAAGAGCCCCACAACGAACCGACAGACAGAGAGGAGACGGAGAGGTGGGTCGGGAGGATTTCCCAAATGGTCCAAGGCTGACGGCCGTATTCGGCAACAAACCAACCGGCTTCACAGGCGATCCAGGGGAGCGGAACTGCAAAGAGCACGAGTTTGAGCCAAAGACGTTTTTCTGCAGCTACTCTGCGCAGAGAGTAGTAAACGGAAAGTCCGAAGATCAGCAGAAGGGCGACACCGGCTCCGGCCATGATACGGAAAGCGTAGAACATGGAATTGATGGAGTAGGGGATAGAGTCATTTGCAGCTTGCTGAATCTGTGCCTCCGTGACTTTATCGGTGTCGGGCTGATACTTTTTGGTCAGCAAACCGAAACCGAGATCTTTCTTGTGTTCTTCGAACGTGGCCTTAGCCTGAGCATCGTTGGGATTCTTACGGAGCTGTTCCAAAGCCTTGACAGCGACCACACCCTGAGTGATGCGTTCTTTGTTTTCGGCAATAATCTGATTCAGACCGGGGATCTGCTTGTCTAAGGAGCGAGTTGACAGGATGCCGGCGAGCCAGGGAATGGTGATTTCGAAGGTGTTCTTCTTAAGCTCGGGGTCGGCAAACGCAACGAGAGCCATGGAGGCAGGTGCAGGTTCGGTTTCCCAAAGACCTTCCATTGCAGCGATTTTTGCCGGCTGATCCTGAGCGACGAGGTAACCGGATTCATCGCCCTGCTGAGCGGTGAAGATGGCGGCGACCAGGCCGAAGACAGCGGCGATGCGGAAGCTGCGCTTAGCAAAATCCATATCGCGGCCCTTGAGCATGTACCAGGCAGAAATCGCCAGAACAAACGCGGCGCCAGTGCAGTAACCGGCGGAGACGGTATGGAAGAATTTGGCCTGTGCCCATGGGCTGAGGAAGACGTCAAAGAAGTTCGTCATCTCCATTCGCATGGTCTGGTAATTAAAGGTGGCACCGACCGGGTTCTGCATCCAGCCGTTGGCGACCAGAATCCACAAAGCGGAGAGGTTGGAGCCCAAAGCCATGAGGAATGTGCAGAGAAGGTGCGTTCCCTTCTTAAGGCGAGACCAGCCGAAGAAGAAAAGGCCGATGAAGGTGGACTCCAGGAAGAAGGCCATGAGACCTTCAATCGCCAGCGGGGCGCCGAAGATGTCGCCCACGTAGTGAGAATAGTATGACCAGTTGGTTCCAAACTGGAACTCCATGGTGATACCGGTGGTCACACCCAAAGCAAAGTTAATTCCGAAGAGTTTTCCCCAGAATTTCACCATGTCTTTGTAAACCTGCTTACCTGTCACCACGTAACAAGCCTCCATTGCCACGAGAAGCATGGAGAGTCCGAGGGTGAGAGGCACGAATAAATAGTGATACATTGCCGTAGCAGCAAACTGGAGCCGCGACAGGTCAACTAATTCAGTTGAGATCATTATTTTTGTCCTTGAACGGTATTGACAGAAGGAGTGTTGAGAAACCTTGCGCTGACAGCCTCAGCACTTTGGTCCGTTTTTGTTTCTGGGCCGAAGAAAAGGAAAAAAATGACGCTGATCAAGGCGATTTTGCACCCGATGACCACAGCCAATTTAATCCCTAACCGTTCGGAAGAACGGTCCGAGTTTTTAACTGCCATAGAAGAAGAAAACTCCGTAAGTTTCTAAACGCAACTAATTGTAGTTTCAGATTTCTTCCAAAGAAAAGTCCGAAACTATTTCAAGCAGAATATTTTTGTATTAATCAATTTTCTATTGTGGGATTGGGAGCCGGTACGTCGTCTCCGTCTTCCCAGGCAAACGGAAGAACTGCCATAAATGCAAAGAAGATGAAAGCCACGGCAATGACCAGCCACTTCCAAAGTTTCTTTTTCTCTTTTTGTTCCATTGATTCACCAAAAGTAAAGCTTTGCGGGTATTCTCGCCTGAGAAAACGTATTTTTTCATGTATTTGCCTAAAAAGGCCATAAAAAACTCCGGACTTAAGCCGGAGTGGAAAAAATATGTATCCAGTTATTCAGCCGCTGTTTTTTTAGCGGCGTTTTTTTTGGCCGGAGCCTTCTTTACCGCGGTTTTCTTTACAGCCGCCTTTTTTGCTACAGTTGCTCTTTTAGGCTCTTCAGCCGGGGATGACTCTCCTTTTGCGGACGACTTTTTAGCGGTCGTTTTCCCGACAGTCGTTTTTTTCGGGGCTGCAGAATCGTCTTTGGACGCTTTGGCGCGAGTACGTTTTACCGGTTTTTCTTCTGCCGTGGCTTTTTTGACTTTCGGTCTGCTGCTTGCCGTCATTGCCGGATCCTTGAAGGTAGGAGCACGAAGAATTTCAACGGGTTCTTTGGGTTCTTCAGGAACCACTTCAACCACGACTTCTTCGGTGACTTCTTCTTTCATCGGGATGCGCACGACGGGAGGAGGCGCTTTGGCATCTTCTTCGTTGATTTTCCAAAGCACCAAGAGTTCTTTCTGGGTTGGAGCCTTTCCGGTTTTGAGTCTTTCTCTTCTTGCTGCAACAGAGTCTCTGACGATTTTCTCAAGACCGTCCAACGGAATGCGGTTAAGATCGACGAACTCAATGGCGCTTCTGTCCTCAAGGACACCGGTGAGAAGAGACTTATAGTTTTCGAGAACGGAAGGTTCTGCGATAAACAGAATCATTCTCTTTTCGGTGGATTCAAGAGCAAAAAGCGGCCCCTGGAGTTCATAGAAAGCCAAACCGTAACGCATGCTCTCTCTGACGCCACGCGCAGAGCGACGAATCATGCTGCAAACGCGGGCCATAGCGACACGTCTATCCGCCGGCAAATCTCTGAGATAGCCTCCTACGGTAGTTGCGGTAGGACTCATTAAATTTCCTCCAAAAACCAAAAACTTAGGCAAACTATCATTATATCCCAAAACAGGCTTTGATTCCTGTGTTTAGGGGTTAAATAACCTGAAGTTTCTTAAGTTTTCAATCTTAGGAGGACTTTTTCATTTCCAGAAAACGTATTCTGCAGAGAACGGAACTTTCAGCAGCTTGCCCGCTTCAGACGGGGTGCATCCGCTGCTGTCGGGCATTCCGCCTTCCGGTTTCAGGCGCTGAATATATTTGACGCCGTTAAAAACTCCTGTACCGGGGTCGGAGACGGCTTTCATCAGTGCGTACTTGTTGTCTTTTTGAGGGTTTTCAGGGTCGGCCCAAGCGATGATGTGGGAGGAAATGATTCGTGAGCCGTCTTTGTATTCGAAAGCGCTCATCGGACCGGAAAGTTCGGCAACGACTTCGCCGCTCTTGTCCTTAAGCTTGGCCTGAGGCTGTTCGAAGCGCCAGTAGCTGCCTTTGGCATCCGCGGCGCAGCGGAAAATCTGAATGCCCTTTCCTTCAAGCGTGAGGAAAGGCTGTCCGGACGGAGGCGTCAGTTTTTCCATGGAGGGCTGTTTGCTTGTGTTCAGCGCCGTGTTAATCGAACTGCAGCCGGCAAGCACCAGAGCAGAGGCAGTCAAGAGAGCAAAGGGTAATCTGTTTTTCACGATCTTCTCCTGTAAAGAGAATTTCACTGTAATGCAATCACCTAAGACTCTTTGCCGCGGTTACCCTTATTAGGATCCGCACTTGTAACAGAAATAAAGTGACGGTAGGCAATGAACGCAGCCAGTGCAAGAACCAAAGCGCAAATAAAGTAAGGAAGACCTCCAAGCAGCGAACCCGGGCTCTGCGCCGCCGTGTGGACTAAAAGGGGCGTTCCGAGCAGAGGCGCGGCGACGCCCATCAAGCTGTTTACCGACGCGATCGTTCCCATGGCTTCACCTTGTTCGGATGCCGGGACGGAATGGGAGACGATGGAATTCAGCGTCGGCGGGACGGCAACGGACAGGAAATTGCAAAACATTACCAAGTAAGTCAGGGGGCCGTAGGTGACCAATCCGAAGCAGAGGTAAGCCAGAGCCCCGGAGCCGAGTCCGCAGAGGATCAGTTTTTGTTCTCCGAATACTTTTAAAAGTTTTTTGAGAAGGAAACCCTGAACAACAGCGGTAACAAGACCCATGACGACCAGAGAAAGACCGATGTTAAACGGCGTCCAATTGAAGCGGAAATTGGTAAAGAGCGTCCAGGTCGAATGCAGCATGGACTGAGCGAACCCGCTAAGGGCAATGACTGCGATCAGAGCGCCGATGTATTTGAATTTCGTTAAACGGGCAAGCGAGGAAAGCGGGTTGAGGGTTTTGAAATTAATTGTTCGACGCTCTCTCGTTTTTAAAGATTCCGGAAGAACAAAAAGTCCGTAGAGAAAATTGAGCAGAGAGAGGATGCCCGCGATAAAAAACGGCAGACGGACGTCGTTTTCGCCGAGTATTCCGCCGAGGGCCGGACCGAGAATGAAACCGATGCCGAAACAGGCTCCGAGTTTGCCGAAGGCGGCAGCGCGGTGCGCCTTATCAGTCACGTCGGAAATGTAGGCTTGAGCGACGGCGATGTTTCCGGCGAACATACCGCCCAAGATTCTTGAAAAAAGAATGACGGGAAGCGACTGTGAAAGCGCCGGCACGAGGAACATAATTCCCAAACCGAATATTCCGAGCAGCAGGACGGGCCTGCGTCCGTAACGATCGGAAAGGGCTCCCAAAGTAGGAGCAAAGCAAAACTGCATCAGTCCGTAGGCGATCAGCATTGCACCCAGCCACCATGCCTGCGCAGACTGCGAACCTGCTAAATCGCCGACTAATTGCGGCAGAACCGGGATGATCAAGCCGATGCCGAGGATGTCCAGAAGGACGCAAATCAGGATAAACGGCACTCCTGCCGCGGTGTTTTTCATGGGTAAGTAAGGTTTTTGATCGTTTCGTTACAGGTGGAAAAAATTACCACGTTTTCAAGATGGCTGAAAAAAATCGGTAAACTGAGGCCGTATTGGAAATTACTTCTTACAAATCTCATGAAAAGAACTATCCCTTTTTTAATCACGCTTATTAAACAAGGATCATTGGTCAAGCAGATCATTGCAGGGTTGGTTTTGGGCATATTGGTTGCTCTGGCTTTCCCGGGGTTTGCGCAAGGCTGCGGGATGCTGGGCTCTTTCTTTGTCAGCGCATTGAAGGCCGTGGCTCCGGTCCTGGTTTTTGTTTTGGTCGCGGCTTCTATCGCGAATCAGGAGAGCACCACGAATACTGCCATGAAGGACGTTATTGTTCTTTATTTGGTCGGTACGTTCCTGGCAGCTCTAGTTGCTGTTTTCGCGAGCTTCCTGTTTCCGACGCAGATTGCGCTCATTGACACGAAAGATGCATTGTCTGCCCCCGGCGGCATCGGCGAAGTTGTGAAGAATTTGATCTTTAACATCGTTGATAATCCGGTCAAAGCAATCGCCAACGCGAACTACATCGGTATTTTGGCTTGGTCTATCAGCTTGGGCGTTGCCCTCCGCTATGCTTCCGACGAGACTAAACGCATTGTGACGGATCTTACTGCCAGCGTTGAATACGTCGTTCGCTTCGTCATTCGCCTTGCACCTATCGGTGTTTTCGGGTTGGTTGCCGAAGTCGTTGCCACAACCGGTTTGGCCGGCATGATGAGTTATGTCCGCCTTCTGGCCGTGCTGATCGGCTGCATGATTTTCATTGCTTTGATCGTCAATCCGCTTTTGGTCTTCCTCTACACCCACAAGAATCCCTATCCTTTGGTTTGGGCCTGCCTGAGAGAAAGCGGTGTAACAGCCTTCTTCACGCGTTCCTCTGCTGCGAACATTCCTGTAAACATGAACCTCTGCCGTAAGCTCGGTTTAGACGAAAAGCTCTATTCGCTGTCTATTCCCATCGGCGCCACCATCAACATGGGCGGAGCCGCAGTGACGATTACCGTTCTGACGCTGTCTGCTGCTTACACATTAGGTGTTCAGGTCGATGTTTTGACGGCACTGCTTCTTTCCGTTGTTGCAGCTGTTTGCGCCTGCGGTGCTTCCGGCGTTCCCGGCGGCTCGCTCCTGCTGATTCCGCTCGCCTGCGGACTGTTCGGTATTGACCAGAACGTCGCCATGCAGGTGGTTGCTGTCGGTTTTGTGATCGGTGTGCTGCAGGATTCTGCCGAGACAGCTTTGAACTCTTCGACGGACGTTGTCTTTACGGCTGCTGCTTCCGAGCATCATCGCCGCAAATCACAGAGCCACGTCTAGCGATCGGTTAAGTCGATAACAAAATACCTTCCGAGCGAGTTTTCCTTCGGAAGGTTTTTAATGCTGGAAATTCAAGCAGCGACGCGCTTCGATAAAGAAAGAAGCGAGTCTGTTACTGCCAGCCAAGGACTCGAGACATCCAACAGCTTGCGGTCGATTGCACGGAGCGCCGGCTCCGCCTGCTTAATCCAGGACAATGCTTCGTTGTAAGACACGGTAGAAAGAAATTCCAGAATCGCCGGCAAGAAGTGCGGAACGTCTTTTTCGGAAAAGTCCTGTCCATGTTCGTGGTAGAGATTTTCCAGAAGCCTCAGAGCTTCTGCCGATTCATGATTTTGCTGCGTCAGATCAAGCGTCTTGTAATCTTCCTCAAAAGAAGCCAAATAAACGTTCTGAAGGGCAGATATCGGAGCTGCCGACAAAGCCACAGTGAATGTTTTCAGGTTTTCCTTCGTGTGAGGGTCCAGATGGCACGAGTTTTGCAAAATATGATCAATTTTGCTCAGCTCGTTTAATGTTTGATGCCTCGGGTAGACCAATAATCTCGCAAGCGCGCTAAGTTCTGTTGTCATCTGAAAACTCGATAGTAGAAAAACACCCTGTGTTATATGCGAACATAATAAAACAAAATATAGGGAAAACCATTAAGCAAGAACCATTATTGCCCGTTTTGACAAAACTTCTGGAAAATTTATACCTCTCGGAGCCTCAACGGATGTGATAACCTCGCGCCATGCCGAAGGAAACAAAAGTTATTCAAAAATGCCGAGAGACGCTGGGGGCGGTTTTCGGCCATGAAGATTATCGCGAAGGTCAGGAGGCGATTATCGAGGCGCTTCTGGAAGGAAGGGATGTGCTGGCCCTTCTGCCCACAGGAGCGGGGAAGAGTTTGTGTTTTCAGCTGCCGGCATTGGTTAAGGACGGCATGGCCGTCGTCTTTGAGCCGCTGATCTCTCTTATGAAAGACCAAGTGGATGCGCTGAAAAAGAAAAACGTTGCGGCCGCTTATCTTAGCTCGAACATGGAATGGGATGAAATTTCTTCCACAGTAGAGCTCATACGAGACGAGAAGATCAAGATTCTTTATGTCTCTCCCGAGCGTCTTTCTAATCCTTTTTTTTGCCGACTTCTGGAGGACAGCCGCGTTTCTTTGTTTGCGTATGACGAGGCGCACTGCGTTTCGAGCTGGGGACACGACTTCAGGCCTGAGTATCGCCTCTTGAGCGCTTTAAAAGAACGTTTTCCTTCGATCCCGAGAATTGCTCTTACGGCAACCGCGGATGCCATTAGTTCACGAGATATCTGTGAAAAACTTTTGGTTGAACCTTATGTGCATGCTGCCAGCCTTGAGAGAAAAAATCTCCGAATTACTGTTGTCCGCAGAAAGCGGGGCAATGAACAGCTTCTGGCCTTTATCAAAGAAAAGCATGCCGGAGAAAGCGGCATCGTTTACACGAGCTCTCGAGCTAAAGCGGAAACGGTATGTGCCTTTCTCGCAGCGGAAGGAATTAATTGCCTTTGTTATCATGCCGGGCTGAGCCGAGAGCAAAGGGAGCTGAGCCAGACCCGTTTCCTGCATGAAAAGGACGCCGTGATTGTGGCGACAATTGCCTTCGGCATGGGAATTGACAAGGCGGATGTTCGTTTCGTTGCACATACCTCTCTGCCTAAAAGCATTGAGAACTACGTCCAGGAAATCGGAAGAGCCGGACGAGACGGTCAAAAGGCGGAAGCATGGCTTTGTTTTAGCGGAGGCGATGCATTCTTTCAGAAGAAACGCATTGCGGAAAGTGAAGCCGAGGACTGGTATAAGAACCTCTCCGAAGTGAAGCAGGACGTAATGCAGGGCTACGCTGAAAGCACGGAATGCCGCAGAAACCTTCTTCTGGCTTACTTCGGAGAAAAATCGAAAGAGAAGTGCGGTCAGTGCGACAATTGTCGCGTCACCGAGAAAAGCTGGGATGCCTCGACTGCCGTAAAAAAGTTCCTCTCTACGGTATGGCGGTCGTACGAGAAATCGAAGCTCTATTTGAATGCTGCTCAGGTGATTGAAATCCTGCAAGGCATCGAAACGCCGTTCAACCGACAGCATGATTTCCAAGAACTCAGTACGTGGAAAATCGGGGTCGAGTTTTCTGAGAGCCAGCTGCGTGCGGTTTACCGCTATCTGCTTTTGAAAGAAGCTTTGGGGGTGGAATTTACTTCCGACAACGGGCTTTTCCTAACCGATAAAAGCCGCCGCTTCCTGAGCTCGTCTGAACCTGTTTTTCTCTCCGCGCACGGATCGGGACAGAGAAAAAGCCGAAACTTTTGATTTCGGCTTGCGCATGCAACAGTTTTGTCCATTCAAACAATCTTATTTTGCTTCTTCTGTTTTATCAACGACAGGTGTCGATCCCGGCTGCTTTCCCGTTTTCGGTGTTCCGGTTGTTCCGGAACGCGGTTTCTGCTTACGGGAAGCCAAGATTTTATCGAAGAGCCAGTTCGGGATAAGACGAAGGATCTTAGACAGAACGCCCATTTCCCAAGGAATCGTGGCGTATTTCTTGCCCGCCATAATCACTTTGACGGCTTCTTTTGCAAAGACTTCCGGTTCCATGATGAACGGCATCTTGTACGGATTATGGGCAGTCAACGGCGTTCGAACGAATCCTGGAGAGATCGTCACGACTTTGATGTCGTATTTCTGCATTTCTACGCGAAGGCTTTCGCAGTATGTAATCGCTGCGGATTTGCTGGCGCAGTAAGCTTCACTGCCCGGGAGCCCGCGAATGCCGGCGACGCTTGCAATCCCGACCAGAGTTCCGCGCCTGCGTTTGATCATCGGATCGATAAATGCATGGAAAGTAGATGCCATTGCAAAGACATTGGTATCGAAAACTTTGTCAAAGACGTCCAGGTCTTCGCGATACTGCGTTTTTACGCCGACAGAAATACCTGCGCAGGCAATGGCGATATCGACGCCGCAGGCCGCATCGAATTTACGGGCTTCTTCGATTAAACGATCGCGATCCGTTACGTCGCAGACAATCGCCGTATGGAGTTCAGGATTAGGAAGTTCTGCGATCAGTTCTTTGAGCTTGTCTTCACGTCTGGCAACAAGACCAAGCGTCGCGCCGTTCGCGGCAAATTCTTTTGCCAAGGCTTGTCCGATGCCGCTTGATGCTCCGGTCAGGAAAATGTTCATTTGCTACTCCGCGGCCGGGCATTCCGTGCCCGGCGAATAGATATTCTTAATGGAGATAATCATACACAGCTTATCGCGGGCGGCGAATGCCGCGGCTCCAAGAAGCTGCAGAAAAAGAAAAAGGAGGCGAACCTCCTTTGAACCGAAGCCGCTTATTTCTTGGCGGCTCGTTCTTTTTCGATAAGGTAGTTCATGACCTGAATCGCACCTTCCCGAGTACCGACCATGTGCGGGGCAGTGATGTACTTACCGTTGACCGCATTTGCGGGCGTACCGTCGATCTCATAGGCCTGCCAAGTCTTGAAAGCGCGATCATTCTTGACTTTGGTGGAGAAAGAATTGGCGTTTTTGAGGAATTCTTCCTTATTCAAGCCGTTCTGTGCAAAAAAATCCGCAATGCTGTTGAGATCGGGGAATTCTTTTCTTTCCTTGATGACGGCGTTAAAAAGCATCTCGTGGTAGGGATGCAGCTTATGCATGGCTTCTAAGGCGTAATAAGTCTTTGTGAAATGGAAGCTCTTCGGGGTCCATGCGACAGGAATTTGACGGAAAACGACATCGTCCGGAAGTTTTTCACTCCAGGGCAGGACATCTTTCTCATAGGTGTAGCAGTGAGGGCAGGTATAGGCGAAGAAAGTTAAGACTTCGATCTTCTTGGGGTCCTGCGTTTGCACCGGAGTTTTCAAAACGGTGTAGTCCTGTCCTGCGACCGGATTTTCGGCAGAAGCGTATCCGACGATCGGAAGTAAAAGACAAGTGGACAATAAAATTCTTCGAAGCATAAGTTTTGACCTACTAATACGAAAGAACCGGAGGGAGACTCTCCCTTCGGTCCGGTGAATAAAAAGTTATTTGATGCGTCCGACAGTCGCCGTGATGGAGTTAGCCTGAAGCTTGGACTTGACATCGTTGGCTTCTTGGGCCGTGCCGTACGGTCCGAGACGAACGCGATAAAGTGTTTTTGGCCCGTCGGTTCTGGGAATTACCCGAGCCTCGAAACCTAAGAATCCGAGCTCAGCTCTCCGAGCTTCGGCGTCAACCTGAGTGCTGAAGGCTCCGGCCTGTACCACAAAGCGTGAGCCCTGTTCAATCTGAAGTTTGGTTTCTTCGGCGGCCTGCTCGCTTGTCGGCGGTTCGACCGTTACGACTCGGCTCTTCGGAGCGTTCACGGGGGCGCCGCCGCTGGCAGAAAGCGGTTTATTCGGATCGGGAATAGTGCCGCCGGCGATGGGATTGATTTTTTCGCTGGCTTGGTTAACTTTATTTACGAATGGGATCGGAGCCTTAGTGATGTACAGCGCTGCAGCTGCGCAGCAGCCGACACCGATGACTCCTCCTACGAGGAATCCGTAAAACCAGGTTCCAAATCCGCCGCCGGAATTTCTTGCCATGGAGCTTAAACCTTATTTAGTTGAGTCAGCCGGCTGATCGGCACGAGACAATCTTTCGGGGGCAGAGATGCCCAAGATTTCCAGTCCGTTGCGCAGAACTTGTCGAGTGGCGACCAAAAGGGCCAAGCGGGCGTTGCGCAGTTTCTCATCATCCACCAACACTCTTTCGGCATTGTAGAAAGAATGGAAATCCGCAGCCAGTTCCTTCAGGTATGTGACCAGAGCTAAAGGAGAAAGGTCATCAGCACCGTTTGCCAAAGCCGTCGGGAAATCAGAAAGCTTGCTCATCAGTCTGAGTTCAGTCGGAGCGGTCAAAGAAGACAGGTCTTCAGAGGCCATTTCTTCAACGGAAGGAACCGATACGCCTTTTTCCTGCGCCTGTGCAAAGACAGAGCAGATTCTTGCATGTGCGTACTGCAGATAATAGACCGGATTTTCGTCGGACTGGCTAAGCGCTAAATCGACATCAAAAACAAACTCCGCGTCCGCTCTGCGGTTAACCATGAAAAGACGCGCAGCATCCTTTCCGACCCAATTGACCAAGTCGGAAAGTGTGACGTACGTGCCGCTGCGTTTGCTCATCTTAACCGGCTGTCCGTCTTTAACTACCTGAAGCATCTTGTGCAGCATGTATTCAGGGAAAGTTTTCGGGATATTGAAACCGAACTCTCCCGATGCCGCCTGGATACCCGCGCGAACGCGGGCGACTGTTCCGTGGTGATCGGAGCCCTGAATATTTAAAGCTCGGTTAAAGCCGCGCTCAAACTTAGCTAAGTGATAAGCAACATCAGGCACGAAGTAGGTGTAAGAACCATCGGCCTTACGCATGACACGGTCTTTATCGTCACCGTAATCCGTACTCTTAAACCATAAAGCGCCGTCTTTTTCGTATGTTTTACCTGCGTTTTGAATCGCCTGAACTGCTTTGGCAACTCTGCCGTCAGAGTAAAGAGAGCTTTCCAGATAATAGTTGTCGAACGCTACGCCGAGCGCTGTCAGATCCTTGTGCTGTTCTTCTCTGAGATAAGCCACGGCATAAGCGCGGATGTTTTCGAGGTCATCCGGGTTGCCGTTGCTTTCTACTATCTTTCCGTCAAAAGTATGGATCGGTTTCTTAGCGAGAAAATCCTGTGCGATGTCGAGGACATAAGCGCCCTTGTAACCGTCTTCAGGAAATTCGAACGGCTTATTCTGGAGTTCGTAGCATCGCGCCTGAACACTGATGGCCAGATTATGAATCTGGTTGCCGGCGTCGTTGTAATAAAACTCTCGGGTGACAGCCCAGCCTTGGCTTTTAAGCAGGCGCGACAGAACGTCACCCAGCGCACCCTGTCTTGCATGACCCAAATGAAGCGGTCCGGTCGGGTTGGCTGAAACATATTCCAGAAGAATGGATTCTCCCGTGTGCGCATCGGAGCAGCCGTAGGCCGGCCCTTCTTTCAAAATTTCTCGAACAACATCCTGCTTAAGAGAAGGTGCAAGTTTGAGATTGATAAATCCGGGACCGGCAATCTCGATAGCAGAAAACATCTCAGAGTCAGCGGTTTCCTTTCGAAGCTGTTCGACCAGTTTTTCCGCTATGACCCTCGGAGGCTGCTTCATGGCTTTTGCACATTGGAGCGCCACTGTACAGGCAATGTCACCGTGGCTCTGCTGCTTGGGCCGCTCAAGAACAATTTTGGTGTTCTCCGGAGCACCGACGGCGGCCAGAGCATTCTTGAAAAGCTCGGTGATTTTAGTTTTCTGTGAGGCAAGCATAAAAGACCTATTTCCTAATCAACATCAGGATTATTCCGCTGTTTGTCTCTTGTCAAAGTGCAGAGAGGCAAAGGCAGAGTGGTTATGAATCGATTCAAAGTTTTCTGCTTCGACCGTGAAGGCAAGAATCGCCGGTTCGTCCTGACATCTGATGGCAACATCACGAACGAGGTCTTCGACAAACTTCGGATTTTCATAAGCATGTTCCGTGACGTACTTTTCGTCGGAACGCTTCAGCAGACCCCAAACCTGGCAGGAGGCACAGCTTTCGATCATTTCAATCTGCTTTTCAATGGGGAAGTTTGTTTCAACTTCCGCAATGATTGAAACGTGGGAGCGCTGATTATGCGCACCGTATTTGCTGATTTCCTTGCTGCAGGGACAAAGGCTGGTGACCGGAGCTGTGACTTCCTGGGTGACGGTAATCTTTCCGTTCACGCATTCGGCGGTCAGAACCACGTCGTAGTCCATCGTGCTTTGGAGGTGCGAGACGGGAGCGGATTTTTCCATAAAGAAGGGGAAGGCCAAGCGGATATAGCCGCCGTCGGATTTCAGGGAAGCAAGCATTTCCAGCATGACTTCAACCATCATCTGAGGAGCGAAAGGCTTATTGATGCCGCCGAGCAGTGTCCAGAATCTGGACATATGCGTACCCTTCTTGTCTGCCGGCAGGGAGACATACATTTCGACATCGGCCACGGTGTGCTGTGCGCCGCTCTGGCTTTTTACCAGAATAGGGGTTCGGATCCCTTTGACGCCGACGCGACGAATAGGAATATTTCTTCTGTCTGCCGAAGACTGGACATCGGGAAGAACCATTAATTTGTTATCTGTCATTGAAATCCTCTGTAAAACCGAATAGTTCGGCCACAATACATAGTCTGTGGAGTATACCTCTAAATATAGCGGCTGCTTTTAATTAAAGGGCCTGTCAAACCGAGAAACACCTAGTCTTCAAAGGGTTTTCGTTAACGGATATCAGAACGTTGACGGTGTTTTTCCAACAGAAAAAGAAGAGGAGAGTAAGAAATGGGTTCCACAAATTTTTACAACGTCTTTCAGTTTTGATGAGTTTTGCTTTGTAGCAAATCTAATTAGTAATATATTAGGGTCGTGGAGCGAGAATCCATAAAGCCTCTAAGAGGTTGCCGCTAAGTTCATAAGAAGGGGAGTGTTCGTGCGTTATCCTATTTCCAAACTCATTTGGGCCGGTCTAATCATTGCGCTCATATTTTTGGGCGCCATGCTTATTCTTCCGGTAGTAGGTGCGGTACTAATTGGTGTGTTTGCACTTTCCTGTCTCATCTGGCTCAGCAGTAAGATCTTCGGCTTTTTCCAAGGCGGAAGGACTTATACCGAGGACAATCCCGGCGACTATTACGATGCGTCGGCAAGAACTTCGATTGTTCCTAAAAAGTGGAATAAGACTCAGGCCGTTGACGCTGAAGTCATCGAAATAGAAGAAATAAAAAAAGAGAAATAATCTAAATGTCAGGCATACAACAACCGACAAAAACTCCGATTTCCGAGTCAAAGATTGCCGTATTTTGGCGTACTGCACTATATCTTTTCTCTGCAGGGATGATGGGAAAGGCAGCGGCCGGCTTTTCGGACGGGCTTGTCGCCGAAGCCATCGGAGACCTCGGCTTATCTCTTGTCTTTATCGGCATGTGCTTTAGAAGTACGGAACTGGCGATACTGGCATACATTTCGGATCCTGCAAAGAGAGAGGCAGCCATTGAAAAGCTGAGACAGAAAGAACGCGCGAAACGCCCGTGGATCAGCCATTTGATGAATGCCGGCTGGGTATGTTTGCTTGCCGGCGTTGCAGGTCAATTGTCAAATATCTTTTAATCATGTAGAATGCGCATTTCCTCCGGAGGGGTGCCCGAGTGGCTAAAGGGGGCAGACTGTAAATCTGTTGGCTTACGCCTACGATGGTTCGAATCCATCCCCCTCCACCATAAGATTTCCAACAAAAGCGTTCGGCTCGAACGCTTTCTGTTTGAGCGGGTGTAGCTCAATGGTAGAGCAGAAGCCTTCCAAGCTTACGACGAGGGTTCGATTCCCTTCACCCGCTCCAGTGCCGCCCATGTGGCTCAGTGGTAGAGCACTCCCTTGGTAAGGGAGAGGTCATGCGTTCGATCCGCATCATGGGCACCATTAAATTTTATTCATTTAAGCTTGTCCGTTGACAGGCACTCAGGAGCTAGACATGGCAAAAGAAAAGTACGAACGTACTAAGCCCCATGTAAACGTTGGCACAATCGGTCACGTTGACCATGGTAAGACAACCCTTACAGCCGCTATCACAACCGTTCTTTCCAAGAAGTTCGGCGGTGAAGCCAAAGCCTACGACCAGATCGACGCAGCTCCTGAAGAAAAAGCTCGCGGTATTACGATTAACACCGCTCACGTCGAATACGAAACCGAACACCGTCACTACGCACACGTTGACTGCCCGGGCCATGCTGACTACGTCAAGAACATGATTACCGGTGCTGCTCAGATGGACGGCGCAATTCTGGTTGTTGCCGCTTCCGACGGTCCTATGCCTCAGACTCGTGAGCACATCCTTCTTGCTCGTCAGGTCGGTGTTCCTTACATCATCGTTTACCTGAACAAGTGCGACCTCGTCAACGACGAAGAACTGCTTGAACTGGTTGAAATGGAAGTCCGCGAACTTCTGAGCAACTACGACTTCCCGGGCGACGATATTCCTATCATCAAGGGTTCTGCCCGTATGGCTCTCGACGGCGACAAAGGCCCGATGGGCGAACAGTCCATTCTGAAGCTTGCCGACACACTCGACAGCTACATCCCGACACCGGAACGTGCTATTGACCAGCCGTTCTTGATGCCGGTTGAAGACGTGTTCTCCATCTCCGGCCGCGGTACCGTTGTTACCGGCCGTGTTGAACGCGGTATCGTTAAAGTCGGCGACGAACTCGAAATCGTCGGTATCCGTCCGACTCAGAAGACCACCTGCACAGGCGTCGAAATGTTCCGTAAGCTGCTTGACCAGGGTCAGGCCGGTGACAATATCGGTGTTCTGCTCCGCGGTACAAAGCGTGAAGACGTTGAACGCGGTCAGGTTCTTGCCAAACCGGGCACGATCACTCCGCACACCGAATTCCAGGCAGAAGTTTACGTTCTGACCAAGGAAGAAGGCGGCCGTCATACACCGTTCTTCAAGGGCTATCGTCCTCAGTTCTACTTCCGTACAACTGACGTTACCGGCACGATCGAACTGCCGGAAGGCGTTGAAATGGTTATGCCCGGCGACAACATCCGTATGGACGTTAAGCTGATCGCTCCGATTGCTATGGAAGAAGGTCTGCGCTTCGCTATTCGTGAAGGCGGCCACACAGTCGGTGCCGGCGTTGTTTCTAAGATCGTCGGCTAATAAAGATTTTTAGGGGTATAGCTCAATTGGCAGAGCGACGGTCTCCAAAACCGTAGGTTGAGGGTTCGATTCCTTCTGCCCCTGCCACCAAAAACGAACCGCGGCCCTAGGGTCGCGGTTTGATTTCACGGAAACAGTAAATGAGTACGCAAAACGCAACACCGGCAACAGAATCAAAGGGCGGCGTCCTTTTGATGACGATTGCTATCCTTATTGCAGTAAGCGGAGTTTTTGCTTTTGCCTTACTGGCGGAACAACCCACCGGTATTCGCGTCGGTATTTTAATCGGCAGCTTAGTTGTCGGCGTTGTTTTAGGTTGGTTCAGCGCACCGGGCAAAGAATTTGCCCAGTACTGCAAGGCCTCCTACGAAGAACTGAGAAGAGTTGTTTGGCCGACTAGAAAGGAAACCATCAATACCACGGGTATTGTCTGCGCCTTCGTGGTCGTGATTGCATTCTTCCTTTTCATTGTTGACAAGCTCATCGAGTTTCTTCTTTACGATGTCCTTCTTTCTCTGATCTAAAGAGAGTTGAAAATGTCCGATATGAAATGGTACGTTGTGCACACTTATTCCGGAATGGAAAAGAGTGCCGAGTCTGCTCTGAGAGAGAGAATTGCTCGCGAGGGACTGCAGGATTATTTCGAAGAAATTTTGGTTCCGACAGAGGACATCTCCGAGGTGAAAAACGGCAAAAAACGCGTTTCCACCCGCCGCATGTACTCGGGCTACATCTTCGTCAAAATGATCATGAACGACGAGACTTGGCATCTTGTCAAAAATACGGCTAGAATTACGGGCTTTCTCGGCGGCAGTGCAAATAAGCCGTCTCCGCTGCCCGCTAAGGACATTGAAGCCATCAAGAGCAAAATGGAAGCCGGTTCCGAGGCTCCGAGACCTCGTGTCGAATTTGAAGTCGGCGGTTCCGTCCGCATTAAGAACGGGCCGTTTACAGACTTTAACGGAATAATCGAAGAAGTGAACTATGACAAGAACCGACTTCGTGTTATGGTATCGATCTTCGGCCGCGACACTCCTGTTGAACTTGCTTTCAACGAAGTCGAGAAGGCTTAAAGAATATCGGTTTTCTGCTTGAGAGTCCGAGCAGAAAACCTCTTATTTTTATGGACTCTTTACCTCGGGGAGCTTCATTGCCGAAGCGTCTACCCGTAAGGAAAACAAATGGCAAAGAAAATTGTAGGCTTTATTAAGCTTCAGGTTCCTGCCGGAAAGGCTAATCCCTCGCCACCTATCGGTCCGGCTCTGGGTCAGCGCGGCTTGAACATTATGGAATTCTGCAAGGCCTTCAACGCAAAAACACAAGGCGTTGAACCGGGTCTTCCTATCCCTGTCGTGATCACGGCTTACGCCGACAAGAGCTTCACCTTCGTGATGAAGACTCCTCCGGCTACCATCCTGATCAAGAAGGCTGCAAAGATTCAGAAGGGTTCTGCCCGTCCGCATACAGACAAAGTCGGCAAGATTACACGTGCTCAGGCTGAAGAGATCGCTAAGACCAAGATGCCTGACCTTACAGCTGCCGACATGGACGCCGCGGTTCGAACTATCGCCGGAAGCGCTCGTTCCATGGGTATCACCGTTGAAGGAGTGAAATAATGGCGAAGATCAGCAAACGCGAAAAAGAAAACAAGAGCAAGGTTGAGGCTCAGAAGTTCTACGCTTTGAATGAAGCTGTCGAACTCGTCAAAGCTCTTGCCAATGCCAAGTTCAACGAATCCGTTGATATCGCAGTTCAGCTCGGCATCGATCCTCGTAAGAGCGATCAGGCTGTCCGCGGTTCCGTCGTTATGCCTGCCGGTACAGGCAAGACCGTTCGTGTTGCAGTTTTCGCCCAGGGCGCTGCTGCAGAAGCTGCCAAAGAAGCCGGTGCCGATATCGTCGGTATGGAAGATTTGGCCCACGAAATCAAAGGCGGCAAGATGGATTTCGACGTTGTGATCGCTGAACCCGCTGCTATGCGTGTTGTCGGTCAGTTAGGTCAGATCCTCGGCCCGCGCGGCTTAATGCCGAACCCGAAAGTCGGTACTGTTACTCCGAACGTTGCTCAGGCTGTTAAAAACGCCAAGGCCGGTCAGGTTCAGTTCCGTGCTGACAAAGCTGGTATCATTCACGCTCCTGTCGGCCGTGCTTCTTTTGAAGTTGAACAGCTTCTTACGAACATCAAGGCCCTCATTGAGCAGCTGAACAAGATTAAACCCGCTTCTACGAAAGGCGTTTACATTCGTAAAGTTGCGGTTAGTTCGACAATGGGTCCCGGCGTCAAGGTTGACGTTCAGACATTGAACTAATTTCGTTTCGGAGTAATCCGGAACAGGGCGCAAGCCCAAGTAAAGGACTTTGGGTTACAGCCTTCGGGCTGTAGCCGTCAAAGACCGCTGGCGAATGGTTCATTCTTAATATCCCGAAGCGGAAAACCAGCGTAGATGGCAACCGAAGAGAGAACAAGCGTTGTGTGTCCTGACGGACAGATTCCTTGGAACTCTCGGAGTGAGCCGGTTATTTTGAACCGGTGCTGTGAAAGCAGCACCTCTGAGTGGAGCAGACCATGGGTCTTAATAGACAAGAAAAGGCTGACATGATCAAAGAGATCAGCGAAATCATCGCTGGTACTGAGGGTCTTGTTATTGCCGAATACCGTGGGCTGACCGTAGATGCAGCCACCAAACTCCGTAAAGAAGCACGTGAGAATGGTGTTCAGTTGCGCGTTTTGAAAAACACCTTAGCACGCCGTGCCGTCAAAGACACTCCGTTCGAAGGTTTGTCCGATCAGTTTGTCGGACCCCTTCTTTACGGTTTTTCTGCTGACCCTGTGGCCCCTGCCAAGGTCATGGCTAACTTTGCCAAGACAAACCCGCAGCTCGTTATTAAGGCCGGTGCAATGCCGAACAACGTCCTTGACGTTGCCGGTGTTGAAAAACTCGCCACAATGCCGAGCCGCGATGAATTGCTGGCTAAGTTGATGGCCACTATGAACGAACCGGTTGCTAAGTTCGTTCGTACGCTCAACGAAGTTCCCGCACGTTTCGTCAGAACTCTTGCTGCAGTGCGCGATGCCAAAGAACAGGCTGCTGCCTGATTTTGTAAGTTTTAATTTTTAGTTACACAACGTATTGGAGTTACCAAAATGGCTTTGTCCAAAGAAGAAATCCTTGACGCAATCGCGTCCATGTCCGTTCTCGAAGTTTCCGAACTCATCAAAATGATGGAAGAAAAATTCGGTGTTTCCGCTGCTGCAGCCGCTGTTGCTGTTGCCGCTCCTGCCGGTGCCGGTGCTGCTCCTGCTGAAGAAAAATCCGAATTCGACGTCGTTCTGAAAGAAATCGGCGCTAACAAAGTTCAGGTTATTAAGGCTGTCCGCGAACTGACCGGCCTCGGCCTGAAGGAAGCCAAAGACCTCGTCGACGGCGCTCCTAAGACTGTTAAGGAAGGCCTTGCCAAGGCTGAAGCTGAAGAAGCCCAGAAGAAACTGGAAGCCGCTGGCGCCAAGGTTGAACTGAAGTAATTTTTCAGTTATACTGCAAGGCTCCATATTTGGAGCCTTGTTTTTTTCTATCGGAAAACTTTGAGTGGGTCATTCAGTATGATCCAGCCAAAGTCTTCTGCAGGAGCATAATTTAGACAATTTGAGTTTTGCCGCGCATTGGGCCCTGGTGAGGGCTCGGCGTGGCTATTCGTGTCCGTTATTGCTTTTGGGGAATTTTCTTTTTTTCTCTTTCGAACGGAGCGTTCATGTCGTACTCGTTCACTGAAAAGAAGCGTATTCGGAAAAGCTTTGCTAAGCGTCCGAGCGTACTTGAAGTGCCTTCCTTACTGGAAACGCAGTTGCATTCCTACCACGAATTTTTGCAGGCAGATGTTCCCGCTGCAGAGCGCCGTGATGAAGGTTTGCAGGGTGCATTTAAATCCATCTTCCCTATCGTCAGCCACAATGGTTTAGCCAGGCTTGAATTTCAGGAATATATTTTAGACGATCCTGTCTTTGATGTCTCTGAATGTCAGCTTCGCGGACTGAATTATTGCTCTCGCCTCAGAGCAAAAGTCCGTCTTGTTATTTTCGACAGAGACCAACCCAAGCAGTCTACTGTAAAAGAGATCCGCGAGTCAGAAGTTTACATGGGTGAAATCCCTTTAATGACGAAAAAAGGATCTTTCATCATTAACGGTACCGAGCGCGTTATTGTATCTCAGCTTCATCGTTCTCCGGGAGTATTTTTTGAGCACGATCGCGGCAAGACACACAGCTCCGGTAAGCTGCTGTTCAGCGCCCGTATCATTCCGTACCGCGGCTCTTGGCTCGACTTTGAATTCGATGCGAAAGACATTCTTCACTTCCGTATCGACCGTCGCCGCAAGATGCCCGGAACTATCATGCTCAAAGCACTGGGCATGACACCGGAAAGCATTCTGAAGCAGTTCTACGAGTTCGATCACTACAAACTGACCCAGGACGGTGCCACGCTCGAGATTATTCCGTCTCGTCTCCGCGGTGAAATCGCTGCTTTTGATATTAAAGATCCGGAAGGCAAAGTTATTGTTGCCAAGGACAAGCGTATCAATGCTCGCCACGTTCGTGAAATCGAAAAACTCGGCATCACAGAACTTCCCGTTCCGCTCGACAATCTCATTGGAAAAGTCATTGCCACAAATCTTTATGACGAAGATTCCGGTGAAGTCGTTGCCAATGCTAACGATGAAATCACTCCGGAACTGCTTGAGAAGATTCGCGAGCACGGGATTGATTCTTTCGATACGCTGTACATCAACGAACTCAACCGCGGCCCCTACATTTCCGACACACTGAGACTGGACGAAACTCCCGATCAGCTGTCCGCACGTATTGCGATTTACCGCATGATGCGTCCGGGCGAACCGCCCACAGAAGAAGCTGTTGAGACATTATTCCGTCGTCTGTTCTTCGATGCAGAGACATATGACCTGTCCCGCGTCGGCCGCATGAAGATTAATTCCCGCTTTAACCGCGGAACAGAAACCGGCCCGATGACGCTTGAACCTGAAGACATCATCGATACGATGAAGGCGATTGTTCAGCTTCGCAACGGCGAAGGCCAGGTTGACGATATTGACCACCTGGGCAATCGTCGCGTCCGCTGTGTCGGTGAACTGACCGAAAACCAGTTCCGTTCCGGCCTTGTTCGTGTTGAGCGCGCCGTTCGTGAACGTTTAGGCCAGGCCGAATCCGATAACCTGATGCCGCATGACCTGATCAACAGCAAACCGATCAGCGCTGCTATTCGCGACTTCTTCGGTTCTTCTCAGCTGAGCCAGTTCATGGACCAGACCAACCCGCTGTCTGAAATCACGCACAAGCGCCGTATTTCTGCATTGGGCCCGGGCGGCTTGACTCGTGAACGCGCAGGCTTCGAGGTTCGAGACGTGCATCCGACTCACTACGGCCGTGTTTGCCCGATTGAAACTCCTGAAGGTCCGAACATCGGTTTGATTAACTCTCTGGCTCTTTATGCGCGTCTGAATGACTACGGCTTCCTTGAGACACCGTACAGAAAAGTGATTGACGGTCATGTCACCAACGAGATCGCTTATCTCTCGGCTATCGATGAAGGCAACTACATTATTGCTCAGGCTAACGCTTCCATCGATGACAAGGGCAACCTGAGCGACGAGCTTGTCAGTTGCCGTGATAAGGGCGAATTCGTTTTGATGCGACCCGAACGCGTTCAGTACATGGACGTGGCTCCGGCACAGATCGTATCCGTTGCTGCTTCTCTGATTCCGTTCTTGGAGCACGATGACGCGAACCGTGCGCTGATGGGTTCCAACATGCAGCGTCAGGGCGTTCCCTGTCTTCGTCCTGAAAAACCTGTTGTCGGTACTGGCATCGAAAGAACAGTGGCTGTTGACTCCGGTACAACCGTTCAGGCAGAACGCGGCGGTGTCGTTGACTATGTCGACGCCAACCGTATTGTTGTTCGTGTAAATGATGAAGAAAACGTCCCCGGCCGTGTCGGTGTGGATATTTACAATCTTCAGAAATTTACTCGTTCCAACCAGGGCACCAATATCAACCAGCGCCCGATCGTCAACCCCGGCGATCACATCGCTAAGGGCGACGTGATTGCTGACGGCGCTTCGACTGACCTCGGTGAACTGGCATTAGGTCAGAACATGATCGTTGCCTTCATGCCGTGGAACGGATACAACTACGAAGACTCTGTGATGGTGAGTGAAAAAGTGGTTGCTGATGACCGCTATTCTTCCATCCACATTGAAGAGCTTTCTGTTCAGGCCCGTGATACCAAGCTCGGCAGCGAAGAAATTACGCGCGATATTTCGAACCTGAGTGAGAACCAGATTAACCGTCTGGACGAATCCGGTATCGTTTACATCGGTGCAGAAGTGAAGGCCGGAGACGTTCTGGTCGGTAAAGTGACTCCGAAGGGAGAAACCACGCTGACTCCGGAAGAAAAACTGCTTCGCGCCATCTTCGGTGAAAAAGCCAGTGACGTTAAGGATACTTCCCTTCGCGTTCCGAGCGGCATGGTTGGTACTGTTATCGACGTTCAGGTCTTCACGCGTGAAGGCATCGAACGCGACAAACGCGCTCAGTCCATCATTGACGATGAGCTGAAGCGTTACCGCACCAACTTGAATGACCAGCTGAGAATTGTTGAGCGCGACGCTTTCGAACGTTTGGCTCGTCAGCTGATCGGTAATGTTGCTCAGGGCGGTCCCGACGGTTTAGGCAAGGGCAAGAAGGTTACGAAGGAATACCTCGACGGTCTGAATGTTCACAAGTGGTTTGACATTCGCATGGCTGACGAAGAGCTGCAGAAGCAGATCGAAGACGTCCGTATTTCCTTGGAAGCCAAACGTAAAGAGTTCGACGAAGCTTGGAACGAAAAGCGCAAGAAACTGACTCAGGGTGATGAACTGCCGACAGGCGTTCAGAAGATGGTCAAGGTTTATCTGGCCGTTAAACGTCGTCTGCAGCCCGGCGACAAGATGGCCGGCCGTCACGGTAACAAGGGTGTTGTCTCCCGCATTACTCGTGTCGAAGACATGCCGTTCATGGCTGACGGCAGACCGGTTGACATCGTTCTGAACCCGCTGGGTGTGCCTTCTCGAATGAACATCGGTCAGGTTCTTGAAGTTCATTTGGGTTGGGCTGCTTTCGGTTTAGGCTGGAGAATTGCTGAAATGCTCAAGCATGAGCGCAGCAAGCAGGTCGCTGAAATCCGCGAGTTCCTGAATACGATTTACAACAAGAGCAGCGGCAAGAAGGAAGACTTCGATTCTCTGACTGATGACGAAATCATCGATTTGGCCAAACACCTGAAGAAGGGTGTGCCGTTTGCAACCCCCGTATTCGACGGCGCAAGCGAAAGCGATATCCGTGAGATGCTCAATCTTGCCTTCCCAGAAGAAACCGCTAAGAAACTGCACCTGACTCCTTCCAAGACTCAGGCCCAGCTCTTTGACGGACGTACCGGCGACGCATTTGATCGTCCTGTTACCGTCGGCGTGATGCACTACCTGAAACTGCACCACTTGGTCGACGACAAGATGCATGCTCGTTCTACCGGTCCGTACTCTCTGGTTACACAGCAGCCTCTCGGCGGTAAAGCTCAGTTCGGCGGTCAGCGTTTCGGTGAAATGGAAGTCTGGGCGCTTGAAGCTTACGGTGCCAGCTATGTCCTTCAGGAAATGCTTACTGTTAAGTCTGACGACGTAACGGGACGTACAAAGCTCTACGAAAACATTGTCAAGGGCGATCACGTGATCGACGCCGGAATGCCGGAATCCTTCAACGTTCTCGTTAAGGAAATCCGCTCTCTGGGCATTGACATTGATTTAGACCGTGATAAGGAATCTTCTAAAAAATGATGAAAGCTTTTAACTCTCTCTTTAAGACAAATAAAGAGAATGAGCCGTTTGACGCGATCAAGATCGGCATTGCTTCCCCGGAAAAGATTCGTTCTTGGTCTTACGGTGAAGTAAAGAAGCCTGAGACAATTAACTACCGTACGTTCAAACCCGAACGCGACGGTCTGTTCTGCGCAAAGATTTTCGGACCGATTAAGGATTACGAATGTCTTTGCGGTAAATACAAACGTCTGAAGCATCAGGGCATCGTTTGCGAAAAGTGCGGCGTGGAAGTCACACTTTCCAAGGTTCGCCGCGAACGCATGGGTCACATTGAGCTGGCTAGCCCTGTTGCTCATATTTGGTTCTTGAAGAGCCTTCCGTCCCGCATGGGTATGGTTCTCGATATTCCTCTGCGTGATATCGAACGCGTCTTGTATTTCGAAGCCTATATCGTTGTAGATCCCGGCATGACCGAGCTTCGCAGAGGCCAGCTCATGACCGAAGACGACTACATGGCTAAGACCGAAGAATACGGTGACGAATTCAAGGCCATGATGGGCGCCGAAGCCATTAAAGAGCTGCTGGCTACGATCAACATTGACGAAGAAGTTGAGGATCTCCGCAGAGAGCTTTCCGAAACCACCAGCGAAGCGAAGGTCAAGAAGATCGCCAAACGTTTGAAGGTTCTGGAAGGTTTCCAGCGCTCCGGCATTAAGCCTGAGTGGATGGTCATGGATGTTCTTCCGGTTCTTCCGCCGGATCTGCGTCCGCTGGTTCCGCTTGACGGCGGTCGTTTCGCTACGAGCGACTTGAACGACCTCTACCGCCGCGTGATCAACCGTAACAATCGTCTGAAGCGTCTTCTTGAGCTCAAGGCTCCGGACATCATCGTCCGCAATGAAAAACGCATGCTGCAGGAAGCTGTTGACTCTCTGCTGGACAACGGCCGCCGCGGCAAAGCCATGACCGGTCCTTCCAAGCGTCCTCTGAAGTCTTTGGCCGACATGATCAAAGGTAAGGGCGGCCGCTTCCGTCAGAACCTGCTGGGTAAACGTGTTGACTACTCGGGCCGTTCCGTTATTACCGTCGGTCCGTACCTGAAACTGCATCAGTGCGGTCTGCCGAAACTGATGGCTCTTGAGCTCTTCAAACCGTTTATCTTCAACAAGCTTGAACTTCGCGGACTGGCTCCGACCATCAAGGCTGCCAAGAAGATGGTTGAGAACCAGGATCCGGTCGTATGGGATATTCTCGAAGAAGTGATTTACGAGCATCCCGTCATGCTGAACCGTGCACCTACGCTTCACCGTCTCGGTATTCAGGCTTTTGAACCGCTCCTGATCGAAGGCAAAGCTATTCAGCTGCACCCGTTGGTCTGCGCTGCGTTCAACGCTGACTTCGACGGCGACCAGATGGCTGTTCACGTACCTCTTTCCTTAGAGGCACAGCTTGAAGCACGTTCTCTGATGCTTGCTTCCAACAACGTGCTGTTCCCTGCCAACGGCGATCCTTCGATCGTTCCGTCTCAGGACATCGTGTTGGGTCTTTACTATTCGACTCGTTCCCGTATCAACGGAAAGGGCGAGGGCATGTTCTTTGCCGATATCGGCGAAGTCGAACGTGCTTTGGCCAATAAGGTTGTCGAGCTTCAGACACGCTGCACCGTTCGCGTTAAGGAATTTGATGTTGACAAAGAAACCGGTGGAAAGACACTGAAGATGGTTCGTTATGAAACCACCGTCGGTCGTGCACTTCTCTCCGAAATTCTTCCTCCGGGCCTGCCGTTCTCCGTATTGAACAAGACCCTCAAGAAGAAAGAGATCGCTAAGCTGATCAACATGGCTTTCCGCCGCTGCGGACTGCGTGAAACCGTGATCTTCGCCGATAAACTGATGCAGCGCGGCTACCACCTCGCTACCATCGGCGGCCTGTCGATTGCTATCGACGACATGATTGTTCCGGAACAGAAGAACGAAATCGTTCACGAAGCCGAACAGGAAGTCAAAGAGATCGATGCTCAGTACACCTCCGGTTTGGTGACTGCCGGCGAACGCTACAACAAGGTCGTTGATATTTGGGGTCGTACGACAGAAAAAGTCGGTAAGGTGATGATGGATGAAATCTCCAACGAACCGGTTATCGACCGTCACGGCAACAAGACAACTCAGGAATCGTTCAACTCCATCTACATGATGGCGGACTCCGGTGCTCGCGGTTCTGCAACTCAGATCCGTCAGCTGGCCGGTATGCGCGGTTTGATGGCTAAGCCGGACGGCTCCATTATTGAGACTCCGATTACCGCGAACTTCCGTGAGGGTCTGAACGTTTTGCAGTACTTCGTGTCTACCCACGGTGCTCGTAAGGGTTTGGCCGATACGGCTTTGAAGACTGCTAACTCCGGTTACCTGACTCGTCGTCTGGTCGACGTGACCCAGGACTTGGTGGTTACCGAGGACGACTGCGGAACCCATCAGGGCGTTCTGATGAAAGCTCTGGTTGAAGGCGGTGAAGTGACCGAAAGTCTGGCCGACCGTATTCTCGGCCGCGTGACGGCTGATCCGGTTATCAATCCGGACAATCAGGAAGAAATCTTCCCGGCCGGTCACCTGCTTGAAGAAGATGATGTCGAACTCATCACGAAGCTCGGCATTGACGAAGTCAAGATCCGCACTCCGCTTACCTGCGAAACACGCTACGGTCTTTGCGCCAAGTGCTACGGCCGCGATCTCGGCCGCGGCAAGCTCGTTAATGCCGGTGAAGCTGTCGGTGTTATCGCCGCTCAGTCCATTGGTGAACCGGGTACTCAGCTGACCATGCGTACGTTCCACATCGGTGGTGCTGCGAGCCGCACAGCTGTGGCCAGCAACGTCGTTACGAAGTCTGCCGGTACGATCCGCTTCACAAGCTCTATGCGCTATGTGACCGGTGAGAAGGGCAATAAGGTTGTGATTTCCCGTTCCGGCGAAATCGTGATTGAAGGTCCGAACGGCCGCGAGAGAGAACGTCATAAGATTCCTTACGGCGCCAACCTTCTTGCTTCCGACGGTCAGCAGGTTGAAATCGGTACCGAACTGGCCAACTGGGACCCGATGACTCGTCCGATTGTTACCGAGTACGCCGGTAAAGTCCGCTTTGCCAACGTTATCGATAACGTTACAGTGAAGAGCCAGGTAGATGAAGTGACGGGCTTGAGCTCTCTTGTGGTTATTGACGCCAAGCACTCTTCTTCCAGCAAGATCGGCAAACCGCTGATTCAGTTCCTTGATGCCAACAACGAGCCCGTTAAGATTCCGGGTACTGAGCACCCTGTGAGCATTCAGCTGCCGGTCGGCGCGCTCATCATCGTTCACGACGGTGACGAAGCCAAGGTCGGTGACGTGCTCGCCAGAATTCCGACGGAAAGCCAGAAGACTCGAGACATTACCGGCGGTCTGCCGCGTGTTGCCGAACTCTTCGAAGCTCGTTCTCCGAAGGACGCAGGTATTCTTGCCGAGGCAAGCGGTACCGTTACTTTCGGTAAGGAAACCAAGGGCAAACAGCGTCTGATCATTACTGACACACAAGGTCAGGATCACGAATTCCTTATTCCTAAGGATAAGGACATTCTGGTTCACGACGGTCAGGTGGTTCACCAGGGTGAAGTTATTGTTGACGGTCCTGCCGATCCGCATGACATCCTGAGACTTCAGGGTATCGAAGCTTTGGCTCGCTACATTGTTGATGAAGTTCAGGCTGTGTACCGTCTGCAGGGAGTGAAGATCAGCGACAAGCACATTGAAGTGATCGTTCGTCAGATGCTCCGCCGCGTCGTCATTACTGATCCGGGTGACACCAAGTTCATCACCGGCGAGCAGGTCGAACGCAGCGAAATGCTCGATGAGAACGAAAAAGCTCTGGCCGAAAACAAGCGTCCTGCCACATATGACAACCTGCTGCTGGGTATTACTAAGGCCAGCTTGTCTACGGACTCCTTCATCTCTGCGGCTTCCTTCCAGGAAACCACCAGAGTGCTTACCGAAGCAGCCATCATGGGTAAACGTGACGAGCTGCGCGGCCTGAAGGAAAACGTGATTGTCGGCCGCTTGATTCCTGCCGGTACCGGTCTGGCTTATCACAGAGCCAGACACGACCGCGATGCTTTCAAGTACGACAATGAGATCGAAACTTCCGAGGCTTATGTCGGCAATGAGAACATCGTCAGTGATGCTCCCTCGATTCCGGAAGCTGAAGTTGCCGGTGAGAGCAAAAGCTATCACAACTAATTAGGTTTTAACTCCTCCAAAAAAGCGGCCGAAAGGCCGCTTTTTTGGTTTTGAAAAACATCGAATACAATTGCTAACCTATTCAGCCAAATAGAAAAGTTTGACAATTGGTTGAATTTGCGCAATAATGCGGAACTTTTCGGAATCCCGCCCGGGTTTCTGCGCTCTTTCTCGGCTGCCGTGCAGCACGTCCTTTCGCGCAGAGTCCGCGCATTTTCCCTAAAGTTTTTTATTAACCTCCACTCCGTCAAAAGAGTGGTTTTTCTAATCGTTTCGGATACGGACTTTATGCCGACCATTAACCAATTAGTGCGTAAGCCTCGCGAGAGAGCTATTGAAAAGAGCAAGAGCCCTGCGCTCAACAACTGCCCGCAGAAACGCGGTGTCTGCACCCGTGTTTACACCACAACTCCGAAGAAGCCGAACTCCGCTCTTCGTAAAGTTGCCAAGGTGCGCCTGACCAACGGCTTTGAAGTCATCTCCTACATCGGAGGTGAAGGCCATAATCTTCAGGAACACAGCGTCGTTTTGATTCGCGGCGGTCGTGTGAAGGACTTGCCGGGCGTTCGTTACCACGTCGTCCGCGGCTCTCTTGATACCCAGGGTGTCAAGGATCGTAAGCAATCTCGTTCTAAATACGGCGCAAAGCGTCCTAAACAGGCTTAATACCGGATCGCCGCACCCGGTAACGGTCTCTTTTTATGACCGAGTAAGTCGCATTTTCATGATGGAAATGCATTCCCAATTTATTTGACTGAAGACAAAACTGAGGTAAACATGCCCCGTCGTCGCGAAGTACCTAAACGTGAAGTTCTCCCGGATCCTAAATTCGGTTCCGTCGAGATCACCAAATTCGTCAACATGATCATGCTTGACGGCAAGAAGGCCGTTGCTGAACGCATCGTGTATGGCGCTTTGGAAGAAATCCAGAACAAGTCTGGTAAAGATCCCCTCGAAGTGTTCACAAACGCTTTGAACAATGTTCGTCCGCTGGTTGAAGTTAAGTCCCGCCGTGTCGGCGGTGCCAACTACCAGGTTCCGGTCGAAGTTAGACCTGTCCGCCGTATGGCTCTGGCCATGCGCTGGCTGCGTGAAGCTGCCAAGGGCAGAAGTGAAAAATCTATGCCGCTCCGCTTGGCCGGCGAGCTTATCGACGCCTCTGAAGGCCGCGGCGGTGCTATGAAGAAGCGTGAAGAAGTCCATCGTATGGCAGAAGCCAACAAGGCCTTCTCTCACTTCCGTTTTAACTAATTTCTTTTTCAATAGGGGAGGCCCGATCGGTTCTCCCCATTATCAGAGGATAGAAACATGGCTCGCAAAACTCCGATTGAGCGTTATCGCAATATCGGCATTTCCGCGCACATTGACGCGGGCAAAACAACCACCACGGAACGCATTCTGTTCTACACCGGCGTTAATCACAAGATTGGCGAAGTGCACGATGGCGCTGCGACCATGGACTGGATGGAACAGGAACAGGAACGCGGCATTACGATTACTTCCGCTGCTACTACTGCTTTCTGGCGCGGTATGGACATGAACCATCCCGAACACCGTATCAACATCATTGATACCCCGGGACACGTTGACTTCACCGTTGAAGTTGAACGTTCCATGCGTGTTCTGGACGGTGCCTGCATGGTTTACTGTGCTGTCGGCGGTGTCCAGCCTCAATCCGAAACTGTTTGGCGTCAGGCTAACAAATACAAAGTTCCCCGTCTTGCTTTCGTGAACAAGATGGACCGTACAGGCGCAAACTTCTTCAAAGTTTACGATCAGATGAAGACTCGTCTGAAAGCTAATCCTGTACCTATCGTTATTCCTATCGGTGCTGAAGACACTTTCAAAGGCGTTATCGATCTGGCCAAGAGAAAAGCCATCATTTGGGATGAAGCTTCTCAGGGTATGAAGTTCAAATTTGAAGACGTTCCCGCCGAGCTGGTTGAAGAAACCGAAAAATGGCGCAGCAACATGGTTGAAGCTGCTGCCGAAGCTAACGAAGAACTGATGGACAAGTACCTCAATGACGGCGACCTCTCCGAGGCCGACATCAACAAGGGTCTGCGTCTGCGTACCATCGCCAACGAAATTCAGCCGATGCTCTGCGGTACAGCTTTCAAGAACAAGGGTGTTCAGCGCATGCTTGACGCCGTTATTGAACTGCTTCCGAGCCCGGTTGACATTCCTCCGGTCCAGGGTATCGATCCTGATGACGACTCCGTCGCTCATCGTAAGGCCGATGACAAAGAGCCGTTCTCCGCTCTTGCATTCAAGATCATGACTGACCCGTTCGTCGGTCAGCTGACCTTCCTTCGCGTGTACTCCGGTGTTGTTAACTCCGGCGACACCGTTCTGAACTCCGTCAAGGGCAAGAAAGAACGTATCGGTCGTTTGCTGCAGATGCACGCTAACGAACGTAAAGAAATCAAGGAAGTTCTCGCAGGCGACATCGCAGCTGCCGTCGGTCTGAAAGAAGTGACCACCGGCGATACACTCTGCGCTATCGATCACCCGATCATTCTTGAAAAGATGGAATTCCCGGAACCGGTTATTTCTCAGGCTGTTGAGCCCAAGACTAAGGCCGACCAGGAAAAAATGGGTATCGCTCTTAACCGTCTGGCTCAGGAAGACCCGTCTTTCCGTGTCCGCACAGACGAAGAAAGCGGTCAGACCATTATCTCCGGTATGGGTGAGCTCCACCTCGACATTCTTGTCGACCGTATGCGTCGTGAGTTCAACGTTGAAGCCACAGTCGGCAAACCTCAGGTTGCCTACCGTGAAACCATCCGTTCTACTGTTGAGAACGCCGAAGCTAAGTTTGTTAAGCAGTCGGGCGGCCGCGGTCAGTACGGTCACGTTGTGCTGAAGCTTGAACCTAACCCCGGCAAGGGCTACGAATTCGTCGATGCCATCAAGGGCGGTGTTGTTCCTCGTGAATACATTCCGGCTGTTCAGAAGGGTATCGAAGACACCATGAAGTCCGGTGTTCTGGCCGGTTACCCGGTTGTTGACGTTAAGGCAACACTCCACTTTGGTTCTTACCATGAAGTGGACTCAAACGAAAACGCCTTCAAGATGGCCGGTTCTATGGCTTTCAAAGAAGGTATGCGCAATGCCAGCCCGGTTCTTCTCGAGCCGATCATGGCTGTTGAAGTTGAAACCCCGGAAGAAAAGATGGGCGACGTTATGGGCGACCTTTCTTCTCGCCGCGGTGTGATCCAGGGTATGGACGACCTGCCCGGCGGAGGCAAAGCTGTTAAGGCTGAAGTTCCGCTGTCCGAGATGTTCGGTTATGCTACTCAGCTCCGTTCTCTGACTCAGGGTCGTGCTTCCTACACAATGGAATTCAAACATTACGCTGAAGCTCCGAAGAACGTTGCCGAAGCTGTGATTGAAGCAAAAACGAAGTAATTTTTAAACGCTGTTCTTTTATTTAATATTTAAGGATTAAAAATGGCAAAAGAAAAGTACGAACGTACTAAGCCCCATGTAAACGTTGGCACAATCGGTCACGTTGACCATGGTAAGACAACCCTTACAGCCGCTATCACAACCGTTCTTTCCAAGAAGTTCGGCGGTGAAGCCAAAGCCTACGACCAGATCGACGCAGCTCCTGAAGAAAAAGCTCGCGGTATTACGATTAACACCGCTCACGTCGAATACGAAACCGAACACCGTCACTACGCACACGTTGACTGCCCGGGCCATGCTGACTACGTCAAGAACATGATTACCGGTGCTGCTCAGATGGACGGCGCAATTCTGGTTGTTGCCGCTTCCGACGGTCCTATGCCTCAGACTCGTGAGCACATCCTTCTTGCTCGTCAGGTCGGTGTTCCTTACATCATCGTTTACCTGAACAAGTGCGACCTCGTCAACGACGAAGAACTGCTTGAACTGGTTGAAATGGAAGTCCGCGAACTTCTGAGCAACTACGACTTCCCGGGCGACGATATTCCTATCATCAAGGGTTCTGCCCGTATGGCTCTCGACGGCGACAAAGGCCCGATGGGCGAACAGTCCATTCTGAAGCTTGCCGACACACTCGACAGCTACATCCCGACACCGGAACGTGCTATTGACCAGCCGTTCTTGATGCCGGTTGAAGACGTGTTCTCCATCTCCGGCCGCGGTACCGTTGTTACCGGCCGTGTTGAACGCGGTATCGTTAAAGTCGGCGACGAACTCGAAATCGTCGGTATCCGTCCGACTCAGAAGACCACCTGCACAGGCGTCGAAATGTTCCGTAAGCTGCTTGACCAGGGTCAGGCCGGTGACAATATCGGTGTTCTGCTCCGCGGTACAAAGCGTGAAGACGTTGAACGCGGTCAGGTTCTTGCCAAACCGGGCACGATCACTCCGCACACCGAATTCCAGGCAGAAGTTTACGTTCTGACCAAGGAAGAAGGCGGCCGTCATACACCGTTCTTCAAGGGCTATCGTCCTCAGTTCTACTTCCGTACAACTGACGTTACCGGCACGATCGAACTGCCGGAAGGCGTTGAAATGGTTATGCCCGGCGACAACATCCGTATGGACGTTAAGCTGATCGCTCCGATTGCTATGGAAGAAGGTCTGCGCTTCGCTATTCGTGAAGGCGGCCACACAGTCGGTGCCGGCGTTGTTTCTAAGATCATCGGTTAATTAACTCATTTCGAATCGCGGGCCGAAGATGGCTTCGGCCCCTCGTTCTTTAAAGGATAAATAATGCAAAGCCAACGTATTCGTATTCGCCTCAAGGCATTTGATTACAAACTGATCGATCAGTCTGCTCTTGAAATCGTTGATACCGGTAAGAGAACCGGTGCTGTTGTCAGAGGCCCGATTCCTCTGCCCACACGCATTCAGCGCTTCGATATTCTTCGCAGCCCGCACGTCAACAAGACCAGCCGCGATCAGCTTGAAATCAGAACTCACCAGAGATTGATGGACATCATCGATCCGACAGACAAAACTGTTGACGCTCTGATGAAGCTCGATCTGCCTGCCGGCGTGGACGTTGAAATCAAGGTCCAGTAATAAGGTTGACTGAATAATTAACAAGCCCTTTGAATGAAAATTCAAAGGGCTTGTTTTTACTCAAAAAAGAAGCGCTCCGGACAAATACTCCGGAGCGCTTTTTGCGTTTTAAAGCCATTAATTCTGATTGGGCTCGGTAAAAGCAATCTTGCCTTTGGGCGGAATAATGTCGACCGTCATGTCTTTATCAATGATGTTGACAATCTTGGAAGCAGAGTTCGTCATGGCAACATGTTTCAGATCTTCCGACAGAAGGACTGCCTTCAGATCGGGATGCTTCTGAAGATACTCGATTGCGCCAGACCAGCCCATGACGAAAAGGGCAGTGCACAAAGCATCGGCTTTCGCGGAGTTATCGTCAATGATAGTTACGGAGGATAAGGTTGCGGGGACGGGTTTGCCGGTTTTCGGATTCAGGATGTGGTGATACTTGACGCCGTCTTTGATGAAGAACTTTTCATAGTCACCGGACGTTACGACAGAAGTATCTTTCAGCGGAACGACCGCGAAATATTCTCCTCTTTCTTTATCAGGTCTCTGCAGCCCGATAGACCACGGCTTATCGGAGCCGTTTGTACCGGAGCCGATCACGTTGCCGCCGAGACTGATCAAAGAGTCTCCGCAGCCGCCTTGTTTGAGCTTATTGATGACTTTATCGGCGATGTAGCCTTTGCCGATGGCTCCGAAAGCGACGGCTTGTTTCTTTCCGATTTTGCCGAAATACTTGCCGTTTTCTTTTTTAGCGTCGATCAAGTTGTAGTCGACATTAATTAAGGCATTTTTAATTTCGGCTTCACTGGGGACGCGGTGTTCGGGCTGGTCCACACTCCAAAGCTTGACCAAAGCGCCGACTGTCGGATCAAAAGTTCCGTGCGTGAGCGCGGCGATTGTTTTGGACCCGTTCAATATCTCAAAAGTCTCAGGTTCAATTTGAATCCATTCGCCGGGATGTTCATTCAGTCGTGTGACATCGCTGTCGGGATCATAAGCGGAAAGAATGTATTCAAGACGGCGGGTTTCATCATTTAAGATTTTGTAGCAGGCTTCAGCTTTTTCCTTATTAGGAACCTTGAATTGTCCGTTTATTAATGTTCCGATCGCGAACGTATCCACGCTGTAAACGTCGGAAGCCGTTGCTGAACTCGCCGTAAAAGTGAGTGCGGCAATCAGCGAAAGAAAGATCTTTTTAGATTGCATTTTCTTATAAAAAGTAAACGGATAAATAAGTTATTAATTGTAAAGATTATATTTCCGGCTCAAAAAACTTTTGCTCAAAGAGGAGCAAAAGGAAATCGAAATGGGGACGTGCCGGAAGGTCCGAAGCGCTTTTGCCCGATCTGGCGGGCTTTTCACCGGTACAGCTCGAGAACACCAAGGTGCCGCTCTGGGTGCGGGGATTAAGGTATCAAAATATTAAAGATCTTGTCAAACCTCGTAAAACTCTTCGGGGTGTCCTCCCAGAAAAATCTAAAAACTGCCTCAAGCAGAGGAATATTTAGTCACCTTACAATTGATAACTCTATGAATTGAAGGAGATTATTTGCTTTTTTAAAGTTCACGATGTACAATCTGCGTCTTTCGTGGTCACCGCTAATCTTTTTCGGTGACTTTTTCTAACTTGTCCAGGCCAATCGCAGCCTGGGTGGAGATAATAATGAGTGAGAAGCTCGGCCTCGTCGGTCGCAAGATCGGCATGACGCGCATCTTTACCGAAGATGGTGTTTCCATTCCGGTAACCGTGCTCGAAGTGTCGAACAACCGCATTACACAGGTAAAAACGGTTGAGACTGACGGCTACAATGCAGTGCAAGTCGCCTTCGGCTCCAAGAAGCCGTCGCGTGTGAGCAAGCCTCTTAAAGGCCAGTTTGAAAAAGCTGGTGTCGAAGCAGGTTCCGTGCTCAAAGAATTCCATGTTGAAGAAGACAAGATCGGCGAGATGAAAGTCGGTCAGACTCTTTCCATCGATATGTTCTCCGAAGGTCAGAAAGTTGACGTTACGGGTACGACAATCGGTAAGGGTTTTGCCGGCGCAATCAAGCGTCATCACTTCTCTTCCAACCGCGCCAGCCACGGTAACTCCGTGTCTACAAACGCCCCCGGTTCTATCGGTAACCGTCAGGATCCGGGCCGTGTTTTCCCTGGCAAGCGTATGGCCGGTCACCTCGGTGATGTCCAGCGCACAACTCAGAACTTGGTTATCGCCCGTGTGGACGCCAATCGTCAATTGATCCTGGTCCGCGGAGCCGTCCCCGGCTGCGCCAACGGCGAAGTAATCATCCGTCCGGCTGTTAAGGCCAAAGCCTAAGGAGCGATTTATGGAACTGAAAGTCGTAAACGATCAGGGCCAGCAGACCGCAACCCTTGCGGCTGCCGACACCGTTTTCGGTCGTGAATACAATGAAGCACTGGTTCACCAGATCGTTGTTGCATATCAAGCCAACGCTCGTCTCGGAACCCGTGCACAGCTGACTCGTGAAGCTGTCCACCACTCTACACGCAAACCCTGGCGCCAGAAAGGCACAGGCCGTGCACGTGCCGGTATGTCTTCCTCTCCGGTATGGCGCGGAGGCGGCAGAGCTTTCCCCAACACACCCGATGAAAACTTCACACAGAAAGTTAACAAGAAGATGATGCGCGGCGCAATGGCCTGCATTCTCTCCAAGTTAGCTATCGACGGTCGTCTCGTCGTTGTGGAGAACATTGACGTTGACACACCCAAGACAAAGAACTTTGCTAACAAGCTCAAAGCCATGGGTCTGAACAGCGCTCTTATCATCACTGACGAAATCAGCGAAAATCTGGATCTCGCCAGCCGCAACCTGAAGAACGTTTGGGTTGTCGAGCCGCGTTATGCTGATCCGGTCTCCCTGGTTCACTTTGATTCCGTTGTTGTTACAAAAGCAGCAATCAGCAAACTTGAGGAGATGTGGGGATGAGCCAAGATTTCCTTTACAAAGCAATCCTCGGTTCTATCGTCTCTGAAAAGAGCACCAGAATCGGTGAAAAGAACAATCAGTACATCTTCCGCGTTGTTCCTGAAGCAACCAAAGAAGATGTGAAAGCCGCCGTTGAATTACTTTTCAAAGTGAAGGTCAAAGGCGTCCAAATGCTGAACCTTAAGGGCAAACAGAAACGCAACGGTCGTTTCCCCGGCAAACGCAATGACGTTCGCAAGGCTTATGTTTGCTTAGAAGAAGGTCAGGAAATTAACTTCGCAGAGGTGAAGTAATGGCTCTGATTAAACTGAAACCTACATCTGCCGGTCGTCGTCACGCCGTTAAGGTTGTGAATCCGGAACTGCACAAAGGCAAACCTTTTGCAGCCCTCGTAGAAAAGAAGAACCGCGGATCCGGTCGTAACAATTTCGGCCGTATCACTGTTCGTCATCAAGGCGGCGGCCACAAGAAGGCCTACCGTATCATCGACTTCAAGCGCGATAAAGACGGTATTCCCGCTATTGTTGAACGTCTCGAATACGATCCGAACCGCTCCGCCAACATCGCTCTCGTCCTCTATAAGGACGGCGAACGCCGCTACATCATCGCTCCTAAAGGCCTGAAAGCCGGCGATGAAATCATGAGCGGTCAGGAAGCTCCGATCAAAGTCGGTAATGCTCTTCCCCTGCGCAACATTCCCGTCGGCTCCACGATTCACAATATCGAAATGAAGCCCGGTAAAGGCGCTCAGATGGTTCGTGCCGCCGGTGCTTTCGCTCAGCTGCTTGCTCGCGAAGGTGCTTACGCTCAGATCCGTCTGCGTTCCGGTGAAGTTCGCCGCATTCTCATCGAATGCCGTGCAACTATCGGTACCGTCGGCAATGAAGAAAATAGCCTGCGTGAACTCGGAAAAGCCGGTGCCAAGCGTTGGCGCGGTATTCGTCCGACCGTCCGCGGCGTTGTGATGAACCCTGTTGACCATCCGCACGGTGGTGGTGAAGGTCGTACCGGTACCGGTCGCGCTCCTGTCACACCTTGGGGTCAGCTCACCAAGGGTTATCGTACTCGTAACAACAAGCGCACCGACAACATGATTGTGTCGCGTCGCTATCGCAAGTAAGGGGGCCTGAATGTCTCGTTCGCTTAAGAAGGGACCGTTCGTTGACGGATCCTTACTGAAGAAAGTCGAAGCCGCTCAAGCTAGCCGTGACAAGCGTCCTATCAAGACCTGGTCTCGTCGCTCGACAATTCTTCCTGAATTTATCGGTTTAACAATTGCCGTCCACAACGGACGTCAGCATGTGCCGGTTTTTATCAATGAAAACATGGTTGGCCATAAGCTGGGTGAATTTGCATTGACCCGTACTTTCAAAGGCCACGCAGCTGATAAGAAGGCTGCTCCAGCTAAGAGGTAATAACAATGGAAACCACAGCAATCGTACGTGGAGTTCGCCTCTCGGCTCAGAAAGGCCGTTTGGTTGCGGATCTTGTCCGCGGTAAGCCCGTTGACAAGGCCCTGAACATTCTTTCTTTCACGCAGAAGAAAGCTGCCGGCATCATCCGCAAAGCTCTCGATTCTGCTATTGCCAATGCCGAACACAACAACGGTGCAGACATTGACGAACTCCGTGTGACTTCTATCTATGTTGAGAAAGCTACGACTCTCCGTCGTTTCTCTGCAAGAGCAAAAGGCCGCGGTGCCCGTATCGGTAAACAGACTTGCCACATCTATGTGACAGTCGGTGATACCCCGGCGAAGAAATAATAGGTGACCCATGGGACAGAAAATTAATCCGACAGGCTTTCGCCTTCCCGTAACACACGACTGGACTTCCCGTTGGTATGCTACTGGCCGCGATTTTGCCCGCACATTGGCTGAAGACCTCAAAGTTCGCGATTACCTGGGCAAAAAGCTCAAGAACGCTTCTGTAGGTCGTATTCTTATCGAGCGTCCGGCTAAGAACGCTCGCATCACAATTTTCTCCGCTCGTCCGGGCGTTGTGATCGGTAAGAAAGGTGAAGACATTGAAGTTCTGAAGGCCGAACTCCAGAAATTGATGGGCGTTCCCGTCCACGTCAATATCGAAGAGATCCGCCGTCCTGACCTCGATGCTCAGCTCATCGCCGACAGCATCACTCAGCAGCTCGAAAAACGTATTATGTTCCGCCGCGCTATGAAGCGTGCCATGCAGAACGCAATGCGTCAGGGCGCTCTTGGTATCAAGATCATGTCCTCCGGCCGTTTGAACGGTGCAGAAATTGCCCGTACTGAATGGTATCGTGAAGGTCGTGTACCTCTTCATACTCTTCGTGCCGACATCGACTACGGCTTTTCTGAAGCTCAGACAACCTACGGCATCATCGGCGTCAAGGTTTGGGTTTACAAAGGCGACAACACCGGTAAAGATGTTGCAGCCGAAGCTCCGGCCGAACGCGAAGACCGCCGCAACCGTCGTCCCGGCAAGCCGGCTAACCGCCGTCCTCGCAAGCAGGCCGACGGCGCTGAAGGCAAGCAGGCTCGCGCTCCGCGCAAACCCGCTCCCGCCGCCGCTGCTAAGGAAGGAGAATAAACATGCTTCAACCAAACAGAACTAAGTACCGTAAGGACCAGAAAGGCCGTAACTACGGTCTGGCCCAGAGAGGTGCTAAGGTTTCTTTCGGCCAGTTCGGTCTGAAAGTTACAGAACGCGGTCGTCTGACAGCTCGTCAGATCGAAGCTGCCCGTCGTGCGATCACTCGTCACATCAAGCGCGGCGGCCGTGTATGGATCCGCGTCTTCCCGGACAAACCCATTTCCTCCAAACCGGCCGAAGTCCGTATGGGTAATGGTAAAGGCAATCCCGAATTCTGGGTTGCTCTGGTTCAGCCGGGCCGCGTCATTTATGAACTTGACGGTGTTGATGAAGCACTTGCTCGCGAAGCTTTCCGCCTTGCTGCGGCCAAGCTCCCGCTCAAGTCCATGTTCGTTACACGTCAAATCGGCCAGTAATAGGAGTGCAGAATGAAAGCCAAAGATTTACGCGCTATGGACGAAGCTGCGCTTAACAAAGAACTGCAGGATCTTCTGAAAGCCCAGTTTAACCTGCGCATGCAGAAGTCTCATCAGCAACTTGAAAACACGAGCCTGATTCGTCAGACACGCCGCGACATCGCCCGCGTCCGTACGATTCTTGCTCAGAAGGCAGCGACGAAATGAGCGAAAACAAACTGACACGCACGCTGATCGGCAAAGCTATTAGCACCAAGATGGACAAGACTGTTACGGTTCTTGTCGAACGTAAGGTTAAACACCCGATCGGAAAGATCGTCGTCAAGAGCAAGAAGTACCATGTTCATGACGAAAACAATGACGTTAGAGAAGGCGATATCGTCGAAATCTCCGAAACACGTCCGATTTCCCGCACGAAATCCTGGACAGTTTCCAAGATCGTCGAACGTGCTGAAATCTAATTGATTTGTAAATAGATCTTAATAAGCACTTTAGAGAGCTTGCAATGTTATCCGTATATCGGATATACTTGCGGCTCTCTAATTCTTTTTGCGAAAGAAATTCTTTCGGATTAGGTAGTTAGAGGTTCTTGGGGTTCCGGTTTTTTTGAACAACCCACAAAACTTGCGGGTATCTGTGAGATTGAATTGGAAACTCTTCTCCCGGACGGGACCAAAACTGGCCGAGCGCCGCGAATCGCGTCGAACTCGGAATAAGTTGGAATATATATAACCATGATTCAGATGCAATCTAATCTGGACGTAGCCGACAACACCGGTGCACGTTCAGTTCAATGTATTAAAGTGTTGGGCGGCTCCAAACGCCGTTACGCTAATATTGGCGACATTATCAAAGTGACCGTCAAAGATGCAGCCCCGCGCGGCCGTGTCAAAAAAGGCGAAGTCTACTCTGCCGTTGTTGTTAGAACTGCTAAAGGCGTTCGTCGTCCTGACGGCTCTTCTATCTGCTTTGACGGCAATGCTGCTGTTTTGCTTAACAACAAACTGGAACCGATCGGAACACGTATCTTCGGGCCGGTTACGCGTGAACTGCGTACCGAACGCTTCATGAAGATTGTTTCCCTCGCTCCTGAAGTTCTCTAAGGAGAGGATGGAAATGCAACGTATCCGTAAAGGTGACGAAGTTATCGTTATCACCGGCCGTGACAAGGGCAAGAAAGGCACTGTTACAGCTGTTCATGACGATGGAAAACTCGTTGTTGAAGGTATCAACATTGTTAAGAAGCACGTCAAGCCGAATCCCATGCTGGGCCAGGCCGGCGGCATTATGGACAAGACGCTTCCGATCGAAGGATCCAACGTCATGCTCGTCAACCCGAAAACCGGCAAGGGTGACCGTGTCGGCTTCAAAGTTGTTGACGGCAAGAAAGTTCGCGTCTTCAAGAGTGACGGTGCCGTTGTCGGCGCTAAGGCATAAGAGGTCGCAGATAAATGTCTCGTTTTTTGAATAAGTACCGTGACGAAGTGATTCCAGCCCTGACCAAACAGTTCGGCTACAAAACCGAAATGCAGGTTCCCCGTATCACCAAGATCACTCTGAATATGGGTGTCGGCGATGCAGTCAACGACAAGAAGCTTGTTGACCACGCTGTCGAAGATCTGACCAAGATTTCCGGTCAGAAGCCAATCGTTACCAAAACTCGTAAAGCTATCGCAAACTTCAAGATTCGTGAAAACATGCCGATCGGCTGCATGGTCACGCTTCGCGGAGAGCGTATGTATGAATTCCTCGACCGCTTGGTCACTATCGCTTTCCCGCGTGTTCGTGACTTCCGTGGTGTCAGCGCTCGTTCTTTCGACGGCCGCGGCAACTACAACATCGGTCTGAAGGAACAGATCATTTTCCCGGAAATTGAATACGACAAGATCGACAAGCTCCGTGGTATGAACATCAGCATTACGACAACCGCTAAGACGGACGAAGAGGCCAAGGCACTTCTGGCTGCCTTCCACTTCCCGTTCCGTAACTAAGCGAGGTGATTTAATTGGCTAAGCTCGCATTAATCAATCGTGAACTCAAGCGCAAAGCCTGCGCTCAGAAGTTTGCTGCTAAACGTGCCGCTCTCAAAGCGGTCATTAACGATGCTACCCGCTCGATGGAAGAGCGCATGGAAGCACGCAACGCACTTCAGTCTCTGCCCCGTGACGCAAGTCCGTGCCGTCAGCGTAATCGCTGCGAACTGACCGGTCGTCCCCGCGGAACATTCCGCAAGTTCGGTCTGGCAAGAGGCAAGATCCGCGAAGCGGCTATGCATGGTGACATTCCCGGCCTGACAAAGGCCAGCTGGTAAGCGAGGAGATTACAAAATGAGTATCAGTGATCCGATCGCCGACATGCTGACCCGTATTCGCAACGGTCAGATGGTCGACAAAACGGAAGTGACTATGCCTTCTTCCAAACTGAAGGTAGCTATTGCAAAAGTTCTTGAAGACGAAGGCTACATCGACGGTTACACCGTTGACGCCAACGATGGCAAGCCCGTTCTTCATATTGGTCTTAAATACTATGCCGGTCGTCCCGTGATTGAAATGATTGAACGCGTTTCTCGTCCCGGACTGCGTGTGTACAAGAACCACGAAACAATTCCTCAGGTTATGAACGGCCTCGGAATTGCGATCATCTCCACTCCGAAGGGTGTTATGACCGATCGTAAGGCTCGTGCAGCAGGTATTGGCGGCGAAGTTCTTTGCGTCGTTGCCTAAGCCGGAGGTAGGAAATATGTCACGAGTTGCTAAGATCCCAGTTGTTCTGGGCAAAGGTGTAGAGGCCAAGATCGAAAACGGTTTCATTACCGTTAAAGGTCCGAAAGGCACTCTTTCTCAGAAGCTTAATCCGGCAGTCGAAGTTACGATCGACAACGGCGAAGTTCATTTCAAGGCCATCGAGGCTACAAAGTTCTCCAACGCCATGAGCGGTACGCTCCGTGCGCTGGTTAACTCCATGAACATCGGCGTGACCGAAGGCTTCACCAAAAAGTTAAATCTGGTTGGCGTGGGCTACAAGGCTCAGGCTCAGGGCAATGTCCTGAATCTGTCCCTCGGTTTCTCTCATCCTGTTGCATACAAGATGCCTGAAGGAATCGAAGTCAAGACCCCGACACCGACTGAAATTGTGATTCACGGCGCTGACAAGCAGAAAGTCGGACAGGTTGCTGCTGAAGTTCGCAGCTACCGCGAACCTGAACCCTATAAGGGCAAGGGTGTCCGCTATGCTGATGAAGTTGTGATCATCAAGGAAACTAAGAAGAAATAAGCGGGCGGAGGCTTAAAGTGATCGACAAGAAACAAAATCGTCTGCGTCGTGCGCGTGCCACGCGTGCCCGCATCAAGGACATGAAGGTTAATCGCCTGACTGTTCATCGTACAAACCTGCACATCTATGCTCAGATCATTTCTGCTGACGGCAAGAATGTTCTTTGCGCTGCTTCCACGCTCGAACCCGAAGTTCGTGCTCAGTTAGCCGGTGCGACAGGAAAGGGCGGCAACGTCAACGCTGCAAAACTTATCGGTACACGCATTGCTGAAAAAGCAAAGGCTGCCGGAATTGAGTCTTGCGCATTCGACCGTGCCGGATATCGTTTTCATGGCCGTATTGCCGCGCTTGCCAACGCAGCGCGCGAAGCCGGTCTCAAGTTCTAAGGAATAGCTAAATGGCAAAGAATCCCAAAAACGCAGTTGCCGAGGAACAGGACGACGGCATTCGCGAAAAAATGATTGCGGTCAATCGTGTTACCAAGGTTGTTAAAGGCGGCCGTATTCTCGGTTTCGCTGCTTTGACAGTAGTTGGTGACGGCGACGGACGCATCGGTATGGGCAAAGGCAAGTCCCGCGAAGTTCCTGTTTCCGTTCAGAAAGCAATGGACCAGGCTCGCCGCGCCATGGAAAAAGTACCTCTTCGCAACGGTACCATTTTCCACGCTGTTGAAGGCCATCACGGTGCTTCCCGCGTTATGCTCCATCCGGCTCCCGAAGGTACCGGCGTTATCGCCGGCGGCCCGATGCGCGCCATTTTCGATGTGATGGGCATCCGCAACATCGTTGCCAAGTCCCATGGCTCTTCCAATCCTTACAACATGGTTCGTGCCACTCTTGATGCACTGAGCAAGCTTCGTTCTCCGAGCGAAATTGCTGCCAAGCGCGGTAAGACCGTTGAAGAACTCATCGGTTAAGAATCTGGAGTTTAGAAATGGAAAAGAAAACCGTTAAAGTGACCCTCGTCAAGAGCCCGATCGGCTGCAAAAAAGCCCATCGTCAGACTGTTCTCGGTCTGGGTCTCAAGAAAATTCGTCAGACACGTGAGCTGGAAGACACTCCTGCCGTCCGCGGCATGATCAACACGGTCTCCTACCTGGTTCGTGCTGAATAATTGAGGATTAGACAATGAAACTTAATACTATTCAGCCGGCATTCGGTTCCAAGAGCGCTTCTCACCGCGTCGGTCGCGGTGTCGGCAGCGGCTGGGGCAAGACTGCAGGCCGCGGCCACAAAGGTCAGAAGTCCCGTGCAGGCGGCTTCCATAAAGTCGGTTTCGAAGGCGGCCAGATGCCTCTGCATCGTCGTCTGCCGAAGCGCGGCTTCACTTCCTGGACCCATGAATTCGTCGCTGAAGTTCGCTTGAGCGATCTTGAAAAACTGGGTCTGGAAGAAGTCAACCTGGCAGATCTGATCAACGCCAACGTGATCAAATCCAACATGAAGGACGCTCGTGTGATCCTCTCCGGAGAAATCACTCGCAAAGTTACCGTCCGCGGTATGTCTGTCACCAAAGGTGCCAAGGCTGCTATTGAAGCTGCCGGCGGTTCCGTTGTTGTAGACGCTGACAAATAATTTGAGATAAGGAATTAAACGTGGCCAAGAACATTCCAGCGAAAGCCGGCAGTAAATACGGCGACTTATACAGACGTCTGATTTTTCTTGTTTTGGCTCTCGTTGTCTATCGTATCGGCACGCATATTCCGGTTCCCGGTATCGATCCAGATACCTTAAAAGAGCTGTTTAATCAGCAGCAGGGCGGCATCTTAGGGCTGTTCAACATGTTCTCGGGCGGCGCCCTGTCCCGTTTCTCCGTTTTCGCGCTTGGTATCATGCCGTACATTTCGGCATCGATTATCATGCAGATGCTTTCTTACGTGCTTCCCTCTTTGGAAAGTCTGCGTAAGGAAGGCGAGTCCGGCAGAAGAAAGATTACGCAGTACACCCGTTACGGTACACTGCTTCTCGGTTTGTTCCAGGCTCTCGGTATTGCCGTGGCCCTGGAAACACAGCCGGGCCTGGTTATTGATCCGGGTTTCTTCTTCCGCAGCGTCTGTGTGATTTCTCTGGTTACCGGCACCATGTTCCTGATGTGGTTAGGTGAGCAGATTACAGAGCGCGGTATCGGCAACGGCATTTCGATCATCATTTTCGCAGGTATCGTCGCCGGCCTTCCGGCTGCGGTCAGCGGTTTGTTCCAGTTGGTTTCCACCGGCGCGATCGGACCTCTGTCTGCGATCTTCATTATTGCGATCGTGATGCTGGTGACGGCTTTTGTTGTCTTCATCGAAAGAGGACAACGCCGTATTACCGTCAACTATGCAAAACGTCAGGTCGGAAACCGTATTTACGGCGGCCAGAGCTCTTATCTTCCTTTGAAGATAAACATGGCCAACGTGATTCCGCCGATCTTTGCATCTTCGCTGATTCTCTTCCCGGCTACTTTAGCCAGTTGGTTTACCAGCGGCGACTCCACTCGCTGGATTCGTGACTTAGCGGCTTCTCTTTCTCCGGGTCAACCGCTTTATACATTGCTCTACGCTGCCTTGATCGTTTTCTTTGCATATTTCTACACGGCATTGGTTTTCAATCCGAAAGAAACTGCAGAGAACCTCAAGAAGAGCGGTGCTTTCGTTCCCGGTATTCGTCCGGGCGAACAGACATCTCGTTATATTGACAAGGTTCTGCTTCGCTTAACACTTGCCGGTTCGATCTATTTAGTGTTTGTCTGTTTGGTTCCTGAGTTCCTCAACCTGCGATTCAACGTTCCGTTCTACTTCGGCGGTACATCGCTGCTGATCGTTGTGGTCGTGACAATGGATTTCATGAGTCAGGTTCAGGCTTATCTCATGAGTCATCAATACGAATCTCTGCTGAAGAAAACAAACTTCCGTGGATTCGGTCCCGGTTCACTTCCCCGCTAACGGGTTGTAACCATTTAAAATATTGCTATAAAGAGCGGGATTAGTTTATAATCCCGCTCCTTATGCTTTACTCTGTCATCTGCACTACATTTGGCAGAGTCGGTTCTGTATGAGGTCTTCGCGAGAGGCTTCCTACACTTTTGGAGATAACTATGAAAGTAAACGCTTCGGTCAAAAAAATGTGCCGTAAGTGCAAGATCATCAAGCGCAAAGGCGTGGTCCGCGTTATCTGCTCGGATCCCCGTCATAAACAGCGCCAAGGCTAATTAGAGGTAAATAATGGCTCGTATCGCCGGTATTAACATTCCGCCGAATCAGCACGCTGAAATCGGCTTGACTGCCATCTATGGCATCGGCCGTCCCCGTGCCCGTGAAATTTTGGAAGCGGTTGGTGTTGAAAAAACTAAGAAGGTTAAAGATTTAACAGACGCCGAACTCGAACGCATTCGTGATGCGATCAGCAAGCTCACTGTTGAAGGCGACCTTCGTCGTGAAATTCAATTGTCAATTAAACGCCTTATCGACTTAGGCACCTACAGAGGCATGCGTCATCGCCGCGGTCTGCCCGTTCGCGGTCAGCGCACTCGTACGAATGCACGCACTCGCAAGGGTCCAAAGAAAGCTGGCGTCGCTCTCAAAAAGTAAGGTAAAGGACGACTATGGCAGGAAAGATTCCTAACGCTCAGCAGATCGCTGCTCAGCGTGCTCGTAGAAAAGTTAAAAAAGTTGTGACCGAAGGCATCGCCCACGTTCACGCTTCCTTTAACAACACAATCATCACTATTACTGACCGTCAGGGCAATGCTATTGCAGCTTCCAGCTCCGGCGCTCAGGGTTTCAAAGGCTCTCGTAAGTCCACTCCGTTCGCAGCTCAGGTTGCTGCCGAGCAGGCCGGCCGTCACGCCCTTGAATATGGCTTAAAGAACGTTGAAGTCCGCATTACCGGACCCGGACCCGGCCGTGAGTCGAGTGTTCGCGCTCTCAACGCTCTTGGTATTCGCGTCACTTCCATTCAAGACGTTACTCCCGTTCCTCACAACGGTGTTCGTCCTTCGAAGCGTCGTCGTGTTTAATAACTAATTCCCGCGTTTATCGTGAAATCGATGAACTGAATGTGGAAGACACAGGATAAGAGAAAAAATGGCTCGTTATACCGGACCTAAAGAAAAGCTCGCACGCCGTGAAGGCTGCGACTTGAATCTGAAAAGCGCTGTTCGCTCCTTCGATTCAAAATGCAAATCCGAATCTGCCCCCGGTCAGCATGGACGCACTTCCGGTGCTCGTCTTTCTGACTACGGTGCTCAGCTTCGTGAAAAGCAGAAAGTTAAACGTATGTATGGCGTTCTCGAACGCCAGTTCAGACTGTATTTTGCCAAAGCTGCCCGCAAACGCGGCAACACCGGCGAACAGCTCCTCAGCCTTCTTGAATGCCGCTTAGACAACGTTGTCTATCGCATGGGCTTCGGCTGCACACGTGCTGAAGCACGTCAGCTCGTTTCCCACTGCGCTATCAGCGTTAACGGCAACAAGGTTAATATTCCTTCCTACTCCGTTAAGGCCGGTGATGTTATCGCCGTCCGTGAAAAGGCCAAGAATCAGGTTCGCATCGCCGAATCCCTGAAACTTGCCGAGTCCAACGGTCTGCCCGACTGGGTTTCCGTTGACACCAAGAAATTGGAAGGTACTTTCAAGAATGTTCCTGCCCGTGACGAAATTTGTCCGGACGTGAACGAATCTCTGATTGTTGAATTGTATTCTCGCTAATTTGCAGTACCCCGGCAGTGTAGTGCGCTGCCGGTTTAGTTTTACACACGATCTCTTCCTTGAGGCTGAGATCGTCGTGTCATTTATGAGCCTCAATAATTCCTACAGCCTTATCGGTGTAACGAGCCGAGGGTATTGTTAAAAGGAAAATTAATGTCTGTAAATGCTCTCCTTAAGCCTCGCAGCATTGAAGTAGAAACTGCAGAAGGCAATCCTTATTCCGCCACCGTAACGATGGAACCGTTTGAAACCGGTTATGCGCACACTCTTGGCAATGCGCTGCGCCGTGTTCTTTTGAGCTCCATGGTCGGTTTTGCTCCGACAGAAGCTCAGATTGCAGGTGTTGTTCATGAATACAGCCAAATTGACGGAGTTAAGGAAGACGTGGTTGACATTCTTTTGAATGTCAAAGGCATCATCTTTAAACTTGAAAATCGTGACGAAGTTACGATCACACTTCGCAAAGAAGGCGAAGGCGTCGTCACTGCTGCAGACTTCGATCTGCCGCACGATGTCCAGATTCTCAATCCGGAACATGTCATTGCCAACCTTTCCGGCGGCAAGCTTGACATGCAGCTCAAGATTGAAAAAGGCCGCGGCTACCAGCCCGGTGACATGAGAGCACTTAAAGACGACTACAGCAAGGGCACGATCGGCCGCATCATCATGGATGCTTCCTTCTCCCCGATCCTGCGCGTTGCCTACCGTGTTGAAAACGCACGTGTCGAACAGCGCACCGACCTTGACAAACTCGTCATGAACATTGAGACGAACGGCGCCATTCTTCCTGAAGAAGCGCTGCGTCAGGCTGCCCATATTCTCCAGGATCAGCTTTCCGTCTTCGGCGGTCTGCCCACCATCGGTCTTGAACCCGTTGCTCCGCAGCCTGCTTTCGGCGGTGTGCAGCCTCAGGCTCCTGTCGAAGCTCCGATGGCTAAACCGCAGCCTCCGGTTGATCCGATTCTTCGTCGTCCGGTTGACGACCTCGAACTTACCGTTCGTTCTGCCAACTGCCTCAAGGCCGAAAACATTTACTATATCGGCGACTTGATCCAGAGAACCGAAAACGAACTGCTCAAGACTCCGAACCTCGGCCGCAAGTCCCTTAACGAAATCAAGGAAGTTCTTGCTGCCCACGGTTTGACACTCGGCATGAAGCTTGAAAACTGGCCTCCTGTCGGTCTTGACCACTAATCGCTGAACAATTTGTAGTACTTGTTTTATTTGAATTATTTGTCAGCAGTACCCGGCTCGGTTAGAATGCCGAGCCTACCCGCCCGCTCCGGTAGGAGATAGAAGAGACGGGAGATGCCTAAACGGCACCCTAACTAGAAACTTTTAAGGAATTTTAAAAATGCGTCATAAACTCGGACTTCGCAAACTGAATCGTACATCGGCCCATCGTCTGGCCATGCTTCGCAACATGATGAACTCTCTGCTTCGTCATGAAGCCATCAAGACCACACTGCCGAAAGCTAAAGAGCTTCGTCGCGTTGTTGAACCGATGATCACTCTGGCCAAAGAACCGACAGTTGCGAACAAGCGTCTTGCCTTCAACCGTCTGCGCGATCGCGAAATCGTTGTCAAACTCTTCAACGAAATCGGACCGATGTTCAAAGACCGTAAAGGCGGCTACACACGTATCCTGAAAATGGGTTACCGTGTCGGCGACAACGCTCCCCTGGCTTATGTTGAACTTGTTCAGAAAACGACTGATGCTGCTCCTGCTAAAGAAGAAGCTCAGAAAGCTGAATAATTTCTCTGAAGTAATTTAAGACAAAGGCTCGCATTTGCGGGCCTTTGTTATATCCGCTCATTAGGAATGCGAAATATGAAGAATACACAGAACAAACCGGCGGCAGAGGAGTCGACTTCAGTACGACTGGATAAATGGCTTTGGGCGGCGCGATTTTTTAAAACGCGTACTTTGTCTCAGGACAACATCGAACTCGGCCGTATTCGTATGAACGGTGTCAGACTGAAGGCAAGCAAGGAGATCAAGATTGGCGATCAACTTGAAATCATCCGGGGCGAGGAGCGTTTTATCGTTGTTGTTAAGGCCCTTTCTTCCAAACGAGGAAGTGCGGCGGTCGCCCAAACACTGTACGAAGAAACGCCGGATAGCTTAGAGACGCGTACTCGAATCAAAGAAAACAGCCGACTCATGCCGATGCCGGGAAGCGATTATCACGGACGTCCTACCAAACGAGACGGCCGCAAAATTCGGCAGTTCATGGCCGAATTCGATCCTTCAAAAGACTTTTAAAGACAACGTCCGTTGCCCGAAAAAATCAAGCCTCTGACGCCTAATCGGATCAGAGGCTTTTTGCTACCTGCGCTCTTTGTCAGAGCGTCGGAATCTGGTTATTTACGGCCTTCTTCGTTCAGCCAGCGAGCGACCTGAGGTGCAAAGTAAGTCAACACACCATCGGCCCCGGCTCTCTTGAAGCAGAGCATGGTTTCCATGATGGTCTTTTTCTCATCGAGCCAGCCGTTCTGGAAAGCTGCCATGAGCATGGAGTATTCACCGCTTACTTGATAAGCAAAGGTCGGGGCCTGGAATTCCTGTTTGACGCGCCAGAGGACATCCAAGTACGGCATACCGGGCTTGACCATGACCATGTCAGCGCCTTCAGCCAGGTCCAAACCGACTTCCCACAGGGCTTCATTGGTATTGCCCGGATCCTGCTGATAGACGGCCTTGTTGCTCTTTCCGAGGTTGGAAGCAGAGCCGACCGCATCTCTGAACGGGCCGTAGTAGCAGGAGGCGTACTTGGCGGAATAAGCCATGATCTTTGTGTAGATCAAGCCGTGGGCTTCAAGGGCGTCGCGAATAATGCCGATACGGCCGTCCATCATGTCGGAAGGTGCAACGATGTCTGCACCGGCCTGTGCCTGAGCAAGCATCTGTTTAACGAGCATTTCGATGGTTTCGTCGTTAAGGATGAAGCCGGTCTCGTCGATAAGGCCGTCTTGACCGTGAGTGGTGTAAGGGTCGAGCGCGACATCGCACATCACTCCGAGTTCGGGGAAGTGTTCTTTCAAAGAACGCACTACGCGCGGAATCAAGCCGTCAGGATTGGCTGCTTCTCTGCCGTCGGGTGTCTTTAAGGAAGCATCGATAGACGGGAAGAGGGCCATGACCGGAATACCGAGTTTGACGCACTCTTCAGCCCGCTTGAGCAGGAGGTCTAAAGAAAGACGCTCTACGCCGGGCATAGAGGGCACCTGAACGCGTTTGTTATTGCCTTCGATGACGAACACAGGGTAGATCAGATCGTCAACGCTAACGCGGCTTTCGCGCATTAAACGGCGGGAGAAATCATCATGACGCATTCTGCGCATGCGAACGGAAGGGAATTTGCCTAATGTCTGCATTTCGATTCTACGTTTGTAAGTAAAGAAAAAGCTCTATGGATAATCATAGAGCTCAATCGTGAAACAAAAATTAAATTTTAGCTGCCAAGCGGCAAGTTTAGCCAGGTGCAAAGAACGTTCTGGAGCTGCTCGACGCCTTCTTTCTTAAGGCCGGAGAAGAGCTGGACGCTTACATGGTCGCCCATTGACAGAGCACGATCTTTAACCGCGTTTAAGACTTGGCGTTTTTCCATGGTTTTAAGCTGGTCGGCTTTATTCAGCAGGAGATGAAGTTTGAGATCGGGTCTGACAGAGAGAAAGTCCAATAAGAATTCATCTGCAGGCATGAAGGGTCTTCTTGCATCCATGACGAGCACCATGCCCATCAGCTGAGGTCTTTGCTGGACGTAGCCGCCGACGAGGCCTTCCCAGTTCTTACGCGTTTCGGGGGCGGCTTTTGCGTAGCCGTAGCCCGGCAGGTCGACAAGGAAGCATTCGGGAATTCTTTGTCTCGGTTTTTCTCCCTTAAGCGAGAGCTCGAAAAAATTCAAAAGCTGCGTTCTTCCGGGAGTTTTAGAAGAAAAGGCCAAGCGAGACTGACGGCAAAGAACGTTAATCGTCGTTGACTTTCCGGCGTTAGATCTTCCGGCGAACGCAATTTCAGAGAGTTCTGTCTCAGGCAGCCCCATAAGCTCTGAGACGGACATAACAAATCGTGCTGAATCAAAAAGGGCGCTCATAAGTGACCTCGTAAATAATCTGCGTAGATTAACGCAAAGAAGACCGCTTGTCGGCCAAGCGGTCCTCATCCATTATTTTTTATCGTCCTTATCTTTTTTGGTTAAACCCGTGACGGCAGCAGCGCGGAAAACGATACGAGGATCGACTGTGCCGATCTTCTTCTCATCTTTGTCCGAGTAAGGCAGGCTGGAGAGGACAAAGCGGATGGCATTCAGACGTGCTCTCATCTTGTCGTCGCTTTCGACAACGGTCCACGGAGCGTCAACCGTGTCCGTTGCAAAAAACATCTTATCGATGTGCTTTGTGTAGTTGTCCCATTTGTCCAAAGAGGCCAGGTCAACCGGAGAAAGTTTCCACTGCTTCAGCGGGTCCTTGCGGCGCTGTCTGAAGCGGCGTTTCTGTTCTTTGCGAGTGACGTTCAGCCAGAACTTAAAGAGAATGATGCCTTCAGAGAGCAGGTTGCGTTCAAAGGACGGAACTTCTTTCATGAAGGTTTCGTACTGTTCTTTCGTGCAGAAGCCCATAACCGGTTCAACAACGGCGCGGTTGTACCAGGAACGGTCAAAGAAGACCATTTCACCGGCAGAGGGCAGATGCGCTACGTAGCGCTGGAAGTACCACTGACCTTCTTCGGTTTCCGTTGGTTTAGGAAGTGCGGCGATTCTGGCACCTCTGGGATTGAGATGCTCGGTAAAGCGCTGGATGGTGCCCCCTTTGCCGGCCGCATCGCGACCTTCAAAAATAATGACGAGCTTCTTGCCTTTCTTCTGGACCCAAGACTGAAGTTTCAGGAGTTCAATCTGCAGACCGCGGAGCTGTTTGTTGTAAAGGTCACGGTTGTATCCGTTGACATACGGATATTCACCGGGCTTGAGATCTTTTTTAAGATCGTTCATGTCAGCCGTTGCAGAGATCTTTTTATCAAAGCTGCAGCAGGCGTGTTCAATGAGAGACTTCAGGAGCTTTTCCTGTCCTTGTCCGGTGAGGCTGCCCATCACTGCTTCAGCGAGTTTGTCTGCAGCGGTTTCGTCAGTGGTACGAAGAAATTGCTTCAGGTACTGATAGGGATTTTCGTAACCGCCGAGGTCAAATTTAGAATCTTCGAGTTCTTCGGATTTCTTTTCTACGACAGCGGCGTTTTGACCGTCAATTTTTTGAGGCTCGGCTGTTTCTTTGTGTGCGACAGAGTGGTTCATTGTTTCCTCCCCCTCCAAAATAAACTGATCAAACCATTTTATGAAAGTTGTACGGAGATAGAAGAAAATGTTGTCAATTCAGGCACAAAAAAGGCCGCCCGCGGGCGGCCGAGAAGAAAAACCAATCGGCTATGACTTGCCGAACACTTCGTTTAGCTGCTGAGTGACGCGGACGAAAGTTGTGCGTTTCGTGAGTTCTTTCAGTCTGCGGGCACCGACGTATGTGCAGGCGGAGCGAACGCCGCCGAGGATTTCCTGGACGGTATCTGCAACCGGACCGCGGTCTTCGAGGTAGACCGTCTTGCCTTCGGCAGCACGGTATTTGGCGACACCGCCGGAATATTTATCCATGGCAGATTTGCTGCTCATGCCGTAGAAGGAGCGGAAGACTTTGCCGTCCTTTTCTATGACTTCGCCGCCGCTTTCATTGTGGCCGGCGAGCATGCCGCCGAGCATCACGAAGTCTGCGCCGCCGCCGAAAGCCTTGGCGATATCTCCCGGTCGAGTGCAGCCGCCGTCTGAGCAGATCAGTCCGCCGAGACCGTGGGCAGCATCAGCGCACTCGATAATGGCGGAGAGCTGAGGATAGCCGACGCCGGTCATCTTGCGCGTGGTGCAGACGGAGCCCGGACCGATGCCGACTTTCACGATATCAGCGCCGGCAAGAATCAATTCTTCCGTCATATCGCCGGTGACGACATTGCCGGCCATGATGGCAAGGTGCGGGAATTCTTCTCTGATTTTGGAGACAAAATCGACGAAGATTTCGGTGTAGCCGTTGGCGACATCAATACAAAGATATTCGATCGCACCGGGGGCGCGTTCCATCACTGCTTTGAATTTCTTTAAATCGCTGTCGGTAATACCCATGGAATAAAAAGCAGTGGATTTACGTTTTAAGCCATTGAAATAGGCGACGTATTCGTCTTCGGAGTAGTGCTTATGCAGCGCAACGGAAAGATCATATTTTCCGAGCGCGTCAGCCATTTCAAACGTTCCGGTCGTGTCCATATTGGCAGCAATAATGGGGACACCGGAGTATTCGACCTTGCTGTTGCGCAGCGTAAACGGTCTGATTAAATCGACATTGGAACGGCTGGAAAGCGTTGAACGTTTCGGACGGATAAGGACGTCTTTAAAGTCAAGTTTAACTTCGTTTTCAATATGCATCGGGATAGCCTCAATCAGGCAGTTTTTAACGAGCTATTCTCCCATGAAAAATCAGGGAAGACGGAGTCGAGAAACTCAAATAGGTAATGAAAGGAAAGAGGCAGCCGCAACGAGAAACATTAAGAAAAAGATGCGTCCAATTTAGGGAACCTCTGCACAAAAGGTGGGTGATATGTTATAATTAGCACACTACCGAAAAGCGTGACTATGAAGATTAAAGCCCCCACATTCGCTGATTTATTTGCAGAAACCTCAC